>OCVV011361202.1_pt1 | contig 165853 bp, 134 predicted proteins | sample 1539721 | NCBI WGS metagenome assembly OCVV01 (sample SAMN02144230, study PRJEB22623) | gut metagenome | biome: sheep rumen | host: Ovis aries | place: New Zealand
CGAGCCCGGCAAGATCTGCGTCTACGCCCGCAACACCGTCACCAACGACGTGCTGTACAAGGAGGGCCTGGACCTTCTCGTCGTGCCCTCGGCCGAGCTCTCCCGCGGCCGTGGCGGCCCGCGCTGCATGAGCATGCCCTTCTGGCGCGAGGACCTCTAAGTCTTTCCGTTTCCGGTGCGGTCCCCCTACAACCGCACCGGTTTCGCCCGTCAAACGGGCAACACTAATATACTTGCGTAATTCATTTTTTCGAAAGGAAACGAACCATGGGTGTTAACCTCTCCGGCCGTAGCTTCCTCAAGCTCCTCGACCTCACCACTGAGGAGATCGAGTACCTGCTCAAGCTCTCCAAGAACTTCAAGGACATGAAGCGCGCTGGCGTTCCGCACCGCTATCTCGAGGGCAAGAACATCGTTCTGCTCTTCCAGAAGACCTCCACTCGTACCCGCTGCGCCTTCGAGGTCGGCGGCATGGATCTGGGCATGGGCGTCACCTACCTCGATCCGGGTTCGTCGCAGATGGGCAAGAAGGAGTCCATCGAGGACACCGCCCGCGTTCTCGGCCGCATGTATGACGGCATCGAGTTCCGTGGCTTTGCCCAGGACGACGTCGAAGAGCTCGCCGCTAAGTCCGGCGTGCCCGTGTGGAACGGCCTGACCACTGAGTGGCATCCCACCCAGATGCTCGCCGACATCCTGACCGTCCAGGAGAACTTTAACTACGACATCAAGGGCAAGACCCTCGTCTTCATGGGCGACTGCAAGAACAACGTTGCTCGCTCCCTCATGGTCGTCTGCTCCAAGCTCGGCATGAATTTCGTGGCCTGTGGCCCCGAGGAGTGCATGCCCGCTGACGACGTCATCGAGGCCTGCAAGCCCATCGCCGAGGCCAACGGCTGCACCATCAAGCTGACCACCGACGTCAAGGACGGCGTCACCGGTGCCGACGTTATCTACACTGACGTGTGGGTCTCCATGGGCGAGCCCGACGAGGTCTGGGCCGAGCGTATCGCTCAGCTCACCCCGTATCGTGTCACCTCCGAGGTCATGGCTATGGCCAACCCGGGTGCCATCTTCCTGCACTGCCTGCCCAGCTTCCACGACACCAACACCACGATTGGCGCCGAGAAGTGCGAGCAGTTCGGCATTACCGAGCAGGAGGTCACCGACGAGGTCTTTGAGAGCCCCGCTTCCAAGGTCTTCGACGAGGCCGAGAACCGCATGCACACCATCAAGGCTGTCATGTACGCAACGCTCAAGTAAGAGCCTTTAGGCACTTCGCTCGGGGTGTATTGCTGCACACCCCGAGCGGTTTGTCTGGTAAATATCTTGCGTCGGGCGGTGGGCACGGCACGGAAGATCCGCTTCGCGCGAGAAAGTTAAATGATTTATGAAGGGGGGATGAGAACCATGACTGAGACCGCTAAGAAAAAGCGCGGTATGCCTTCATCGTTCACCATTCTTCTAGCTCTGCTGGCAATTGTTGCAGTGATTACCGTTATCGTCTCCGGCACGTCCGGCGGCGCTGTTACTGCAGCCCGCCTGAGCGATTTCTGCACCGCCCCGGTCCTGGGCTTCGCTGACGCTCTGCCCGTCTGCCTCTTCGTTATGATCCTGGGCGGCTTCCTCGGTATGATGACCGAGACCGGCGCTCTGGACAACGGCATCGCCGTTCTGGTGCAGAAGCTTAAGGGCAACGAGATCATGCTCGTTCCTGTCCTTATGCTCATCTTCTCCCTCGGTGGTACCACCTATGGTATGTGCGAGGAGACCGTTCCCTTCTACGCCCTGCTCGCCGCTACCATGATGGCCGCTGGCTTCGACCCCATGGTCGGCGCCGCTACCGTCCTGCTCGGCGCTGGCTGCGGCTGCCTGGGCTCCACGGTTAACCCGTTCGCCGTCGGCGCTGCCGTCGACGCTCTGACCGGCGTTGGCATTGAGGTCAACCAGTCCATCATCATCGGCCTCGGTGCCGTCCTGTGGATTGTCACTACCGCTATATCCATCGTCTTCGTGATGAACTATGCCAAGAAGGTCAAGGCTGACAAGGGTTCCACCATCCTGTCGATGCAGGAGCTCAAGGACGCCGAAGAGGCCCACGGCAAGGCTGCTTCCGAGGTCCACAAGGAGGTCAAGCTCACCGGTCGTCAGAAGGGTGTTCTGATCGCCTTCGCCTTCACCTTCGTCGTCATGATCGTCGGCTTCATCCCGCTGGCCGACCTCAACGAGGGCGTCGCCAACTTCTTTGACGCTGGCGCTGTCTACGATGCCGACGGTAACACTGTCGTCCAGGGCTGGTCTGCCCTGATCACCGGCCTGCCCATTGGTCAGTGGTACTTCGATGAGGCTTCCACCTGGTTCTTCCTCATGGCTATCCTGATCGGTATCATCGGTGGCCTGTCCGAGAAGCAGATCGTTAACACCTTCATCACCGGTGCCGCCGACATGATGTCCGTTGTTCTCGTCATCGCCCTCGCCCGTGGCATCTCCGTCCTCATGGCCAACACCGGCCTCGATGTCTTCGTCCTCGACGCTGCCGCCAATGCCCTGGCTGGTCTGTCCGGCGTGATCTTCGCTCCCATGAGCTTCCTGGTCTACTTCGGCCTGTCCTTCCTGATCCCCTCGACCTCTGGTATGGCTACCGTCTCCATGCCCATCATGGGACCGCTGGCTGTTAAGCTCGGCTTCTCGCCCGAGGTCATGGTCATGATCTTCTCCGCCGCCATCGGTGTCGTGAACCTGTTTACCCCGACCTCCGGCGCCATCATGGGCGGTCTCGCCCTGGCCAAGATCGAGTGGACGACCTGGCTCAAGTTTGCCCTTAAGCTCATCGTCGTTCTCTCCGTCGTCTGCGCCATCATCCTGACCGTCGCCTGCGTGTTGATCTAAGTACCCAACGGGTGCCCCACGGAAACCTTGACGATCCTGTAGAGGATCACTTGGTCATCGTCTGTCCGGTGGGGTCAACCCACCGGTAGACTCCTACCTTTAGCCCCCTCCCGTTCCGTGCGCGGGAGGGGGCACTCTTATGTTGCGCGGTTCTACGAACCGCGCAACCAGTTGACGCTGCGCGCCGCCCAGAACGACAATTTCTCATTCAAAAGGCAAGGCATGACCAAAAGGTCTATGCCTTGCCTTTTTCATGCCAACTTGTACGTTCTGGACGGCGCTCGCTGTCCGTCCTCTGCCTGCGGCGCTTTCCATTGTTGGTGAAGGGGGCGCTTTACCTACTCTGGCGGGCTTTCGCTGACTTATGCTCAACCTGCGATGTCGCCGATGCTGGTACGGAATGACTTGGTTCCTGCGCCAACTTGACTTGGTGGGGCGGTGCGTTTGGGGTAGCTAACTTGGGGCGGGCGTGTTTGGTTGGTGCCTGTTGATGGCCTGGACGTGGGGGAGGGTCTGCTCCGCTATAATCGCCTAGGACATTAAATGGAAACGGGACGGGAGCCATACATGCGCCAGGGTTTCGACAACGCGAAGTATATCGAGCTGCAGGCTGCTCACATTAAGGAGCGCATCTCGCAGTTTGGCGGCAAGCTGTATTTGGAGTTTGGCGGCAAGCTGTTCGATGACTATCATGCGAGCCGCGTGCTGCCGGGTTTTGAACCGGACAGCAAGTTCCGCATGCTCAAGAGCATTGCCGACGACGTCGAGGTCATCATCGCAATCAATGCGAACCATATCGAGAAGAACAAAGCCCGTGGCGACTTGGGCATTACCTATGACGAGGACGTCCTGCGTCTGGTCGATCTGTTCCGCGGGAACGGATTTGCCGTTGCCGCTGTGGTCATCACGCAGTATGCCGGTCAGCCCGCTGCCGACGTCTTCCGCAATCGTCTAAACGCGCTCGGCATTCCCGCCAAGCTGCACTATCCCATCGAGGGCTATCCGCACGATGTCGACCTGATCGTTTCTGATGAAGGCTACGGCAAGAACGAGTTTGTCGAGACCACGCGTCCGCTCGTTGTCGTGACGGCGCCCGGCCCTGGCTCGGGTAAGCTCGCCACCTGCCTGTCGCAGCTGTATCACGAGCACAAGCATGGCACCGCTGCCGGCTATGCCAAGTTTGAGACCTTCCCGGTCTGGAATCTCCCCCTCACGCATCCGGTGAACATTGCCTATGAGGCTGCCACGGCAGACCTCGATGACGCCAACATCATCGACTCGTTCCACCTTGAGGCATATAACAAGACCACGGTCAACTACAACCGAGACGTTGAGGCGTTCCCGGTTGTTCGCGCCCTGATGGAAAAGATCTTGGGCGAGAGCCCCTATCAGAGCCCCACGGACATGGGCGTCAATATGGTCGGTTTTGCCATTACCGATGACGATGCATGCCGAGATGCCTCCAAGATGGAGATCGTGCGCCGCTATTTTGCCGCGGTTGAAAGCGTGCGCCGTACTGGCGTGGGCGATGAGCAGGTCGACCGTCTCAAACTCATTATGAAAAAAGCCGGCATCGACAAGAACTATTCGCCGGCACGCTCGGCTGCTCTCACCAGGGAGCAGCTGACGGGCGGTCCCGTGGGTGCCATGGTGATGCCGGACGGTTCGGTAGTGACCGGAAAGACCTCAACGCGTCTGGGTGCCGCGAGCTCGCTCATCATGAACGCGCTTAAGCATGTTTCGGGCGTCGATCTTGAGCTCGAGGTCATCAGCGATGAGGCGATTGAGCCCATCAGCAAGCTCAAGACGCATTTCCTTGGCAGCAAAAACCCGCGTCTCCACACCGACGAGACGCTCATGGCGCTCTCTATCACCTCGGCCACGAGCGAGACGGCTACTCGTGTTCTTTCGGGTCTTGAGCAGCTGCGCGGCTGCGACGCCTTCTTTAGCGTGATTATCTCGCCTACGGACGAGACGGTGCTGCGCAAGCTGGGCATTAACGTGTGCTGTGAGCCCAAGTTTGAGCGCCGCGGTTTCTTCCATCGCTAAGATTGAGATGAGACGCCGCATCGGAGTGCGCGCCCGATGCGGCGCTTAGGGGTTTAAGGGCTTAATTTGCCGAAATTTAGGCCGTTTACCTGCCCAAAAGCGATTTGCGCGGTATACAATTACCTCAGTGGATACATCCTTTGCGGGGCTACCCATGATGGATGTTACCGGCTATCGAGGGATGCGCCGGTCGTGCGCGGTGCTTTTGATGCTTGTGCTCGGTTTGAGGAGGCTGCCATGGCGGGCAAGGGTCGTGCGAGTGTCAACGATATGAAGCGTGTCGAGGTGCTGGTGCTGATGGAGATCGCTCGGCAATCTAAGGGAAACGGTGTGCCGTACGGTTTCTCGCGCAAGACACTCTCCGAGTGCGTAGGGGTTTCGCCGTATCGTGCCCGCGCTGCAATCGACCGTTTGGATTCTGATGGCCTTATCGAGGTCGTTTCTCGTTATAACGATGATGGCGGCCAGCTTGCAAACGGCATATGCCTGACCGAGCGAGGCGAGTGGTACCTTAAGGGTGTTCGTGCCGGCATGCTTGTTCAAGATATGTTGAAGGATGAGACTGCCGATCGGTAACAACACGGCAGTTTCGACGAGCCTGCACCGCCCAAAGCTACTTGGGCGGTGTTTTGTTTCGAGATGGAGAAATGCGGGCATGCGGGTGAGAAATAGCGAGCGGCTTGCTTTTCGAGTATTACAATGAAGACCCGTAAGATGTGAATGGAAAACTTCTACGGGAAGCGCAGGTAATTCAATATGACCAAGCATGTGTTTGTAACCGGCGGCGTAGTTTCGTCCTTGGGTAAGGGCATCACCGCGGCCTCGTTGGGCCGTCTGCTCAAGTCACGCGGCTACAAGGTGACGATGCAGAAGGCCGACCCGTATCTGAACGTCGACCCCGGCACCATGAGCCCGTTTCAGCATGGTGAGGTCTTCGTGACCGAGGATGGCTACGAGTCCGACCTGGACCTGGGCCATTATGAGCGCTTTATTGACGAGAATCTTACCCGTGATTCCAACTTTACGACCGGCGCTATCTACAAGAGCCTGATTGCCCGCGAGCGTCGCGGTGACTTTTTAGGCGGCACCGTTCAGGTGATTCCGCACGTCACTAACGCCATTAAGGATAAGTTCCGCCGCATCGAGGAGCAGACCGGTTCCGACGTGGTCATCACCGAGCTGGGTGGCACGATTGGCGATATCGAGTCGCAGCCGTTCGTGGAGGCCATCCGCCAGTACCGTAAAGAGGCCGGCCCCGAGAACGTCTGCTACATCCACGTGTCGCTCGTCCCCTATATCGCTGCCGCGCATGAGGTCAAGACCAAGCCCACGCAGCATTCGGTCAAGGAGCTTCGCAGCTTTGGCATTCAGCCCGACATCATTGTGCTGCGTTCTGATCACCATATCGACGATGCCATCCGTGGCAAGATCGCAAGCTTCTGCGACGTCGATACCGACTGCGTCTTTACCAACGAAGATTGCGCGAGTATTTACGACGTGCCGCAGCTGCTCGCCGAGCAGGACTTTGACCTGCGCATTTGCGAGCGCCTGGGCTTGGACCCGCGCGAGCGCGACATGAGCGAGTGGAACGAGTTCCTGCGCAAACAGAATCATGCCAACCACCATGCCGACAAGGTCAAGATCGCCGTTGTGGGCAAGTACACCCAGCTCCCCGATGCCTACCTGTCGGTTATCGAGGCCCTGCATCATGCAGGCGTTTTCTATGATCGTCATGTGGATGTGCAGCTGGTCGACGGCGAGAGCCTCGACGAGCAGAACGTCTCCGAGGTGCTGGGCGACGCATCGGGCATTTTGGTGCCCGGCGGCTTTGGCAAGCGTGCCCTGGAGGGCAAGATTCTTGCTGCCGAGTTTGCTCGCGAGCATAAGATTCCGTATCTGGGCATTTGTCTGGGCATGCAGGTCGCCGTGTGCGAGTTTGCCCGCAACGTGGTCGGCCTTGCCGGCGCTAGCTCCTCCGAGTTCGATCCGGACGGTCCGTTTAGCGTAATTGACCTGATGAGCTCGCAGGAGGACGTGACCGAGAAGGGCGGCACCATGCGCCTGGGCGCCTATCCGTGCAAGCTCGCTGCCGATACCCTTGCGCGCGAGGCCTATGGTGAGGAGCTTGTCTATGAGCGCCACCGTCATCGCTTTGAGTTCAACAATGCCTTCCGCGACCAGCTCGAGGACGCGGGTTTGGTTATCTCGGGTCTTTCGCCTGACGAGCGTCTGGTCGAGATGGTCGAGCTGCCGCGTGACGTGCATCCGTGGTATGTGGCCACCCAGGCCCACCCCGAGTTTAAGAGCCGTCCGACCAAGCCGCAGCCTCTGTTCCGCGAGTTCGTGCGCGCCTCGATTGGCCAGCACGAGGGTGTCGATCGCCTGCAGGTGACGCCCATGAACCTCGCTACGGACTAAGGGTGCCAGCGAACGAAAGACATACCGAAGATACTCCCTCGTTGCTCGATACGGTGACGGGGGAGTATCTTGATTACCTTGCGGTCGAGCGAGGCTTGGCGCGCAATACGATCGCGGCATATCGTCGTGACTTGACGACTTACTGTTCCTACCTGGAGCGGGCCGGTGTTGAGTCCTTTGAAGGCGTGAACCGTCAGATAATTGAGGGTTTTGTCGGTGATCGGCGCGACGGGGGCTACTCCGATGCCTCGGTGGAGCGTGCAGTTGCGGCCGTGAAAGGTTTGCATGCCTTTTTGGTTCGCGATGGGATCGTCGCCCAAAACCCGACGGCTGCACTGCGCCTGCCCAAAAAGGCGGAGCGCCTTCCGGAGTATCTCTCGGTAGGGGATGTCTCGGCGCTCCTCGACCAAGATTTCCCGGAAGGGGAGATGGGTTTGCGGGACCATGCCATTTTGGAAGTGCTCTATGGATGTGGCCTGCGCGTGAGCGAGTTGGTGGGGCTCGATGTGGGCGACGTTCATTTTGACGACGGCTTTGTGCTGGTGCGCGGCAAGGGCTCGAAGGAGCGGCTTGCCCCACTCGTGGGAAGTGCCGCACGGGCTATGGCTCAATATATTGCTGATGGGCGTCGGCGCCTGGCCGCTCATGCCCGCGGGTCAAAGACACCGGCAGTCTTTTTAAATAAGAACGGTGGTCGCCTGTCGCGTCAGAGTGTTCACGCCATATGCGAGCGATACGGGCGTCAGGTGGGACTGGCGGGACTTCATCCTCATACCTTGCGGCACTCCTTTGCGACCCATATGCTTGCGGGCGGTGCCGACCTGCGCGTACTACAGGAGATTTTGGGACATGCCGACATTTCGACCACACAGGTCTACACGCATGTCGACCGCACGCAGCTGACCGAGGTCTACCTGGCGGCTCATCCGTTGGCGCATCGCTAGCGACTCTTTGACCTGCATATTTACAACTAATGGGGGACGGACCCCAGGTTGTCGTGACGCGGTTTTGTGCGCGTATCGGCAATCTGGGGTCCGCCCCATCTTTTGTCTTGCGCCGATGCGCCGGTGGGTCGCGCGTGCCGTTGGTGGGGAAGTTGGGGGGGGCGATGTGAACGGCGCGTAAAGGGACACAAAATTCGCCTCAAGGTCAACTTGAAGGTTGAGGTTGAAAGCCGGGCTGCTACAGATGGCATCCCGGCTTTGCTGCAAACACAACATATTGTGTTTTCGAACATATGAACGAGGGTGTTTGACAGCATATAGAGGGTGGAGTGGTGAGGTGTAGTGGGGGAAGGTGTGGGGAAAGATGTTGAAAAATGGGGCAGTTCCCCATATTATTAATGACGTCGACAGGCGGGGTGGTTCCCCGCGTACGTGCCATCTGAGTAACCGAGGGGAGGGCGCACATGGGAATGACGGGTGCATACGAGCGCAATCTCGATGCAAAAGGTCGTCTATCCCTGCCTGCACCCCTTCGCGAGGAGCTTGGAGAGCACGTTCGCGTGTTTAAAGCCCTGGATGTCGATGCTCTGTACGTGTTCTCTGCCGAGGCCTTCGATAAGTGGGTCGAAGGACTCTTCGCGGGTCGTGAGGGCCACGAGGGTTTTAACCCGCGTGACATCAACGACCAGAAGCTCATGAGGGCGATCAACAAGCGCACCACGTCGATGGATGTGGACAGCGCGGGCCGTATCGGTCTTTCTGAGTCTCTCCGCAAGCAGGCGAACCTCGACCGCGAGGTCACGGTTGTGGGCAACTACGACCACCTTGAGGTTTGGGACCGCGCTACGGCCGATGAGGACGATGATGACGAGGCCCTGCTGGACCTCTTCTTCTCGTAAGGGCAAGGCACGAGTAACGGATGGAGCGTGGGATCTTGACACAAGAATATCGGCATGAACCTGTCATGCTCGGCGAAGTGCTTGAGTCGCTGCAGCTAAAGAGCGGCTCCGTCGTCTGCGATTGCACCCTTGGCGGTGCCGGTCATTCGGTAAAGATGGCCGCGCAGGTGGGGGAGACGGGTCTTTTGCTCGGCGTCGATCAGGACGACATGGCCCTCGAGGCCGCTGGTGCCCGTCTGGATCGCGAGGTCCCCGGCGTCCCGCATCAGCTGCTGAAGGGCAACTTTGGCGACTTGGACGAGCTGCTTTGCTCGGCCGAGGTGCCCGGGGTCGATGGCTTCCTGTTCGACTTGGGCGTTTCGTCACCGCAACTCGATATCCCTGGCAGGGGCTTTTCGTATAACGAAGATGCCCCATTGGACATGCGGATGGATCCGGGTAACAACACACTAAACGCAGCTGAGGTCATCAACACCTATAACGAACACGACCTCGCCCGGATTCTACGCGTCTATGGCGAAGAGAAGTTCGCCTCGCAGATCGCACGCGAGATCGTGCGTCGCCGCGAGTCCGAACCGATTGAAACCACCGGTCAGTTTGTCGAGATCATCAAGGCTGGCATTCCGGCTGCCGCTCGTCGGCATGGCGGACACCCGGCCAAGAAAAGTTTCCAGGCCATTCGCATCGAGGTCAATCATGAACTCGATGTGCTCGAGAGAGGACTTGACGCCGCCACCAGGTGGCTCAACCCGGGCGGACGCATCTGCGTTATCTCGTATCACTCGCTCGAGGACCGTATCGTAAAGAACCACTTTAAGGAGATGAGCCAGGGGTGCACGTGTCCGCCGGAGATTCCGGTGTGCGTGTGCGGCAACGTGCCGATACTCAAGGTCATCACCCGCAAACCCTTGGTTGCCCAACCCGATGAGGTTGCGCGCAACCCTCGGGCGAGATCAGCCAAAATCCGCGTGGCGGAGCGCTTGTAGCGTTACGCGCGCGATATTGGACCTCCCGCTCGCACCATAAACGAAGCTTAAACACACTACCAACGTACTCGGGATGGGAGGCGGCATATCATGGGCTACAACACCTCAAACGCAGCACTCGCCTATGATATGAACGCCATGCCCGCCTACCGTGAGGCGCCGCAGGCCCCCGTTGCTCCCCGTGAGCAGCGCACGCCGCGCTTTGATGTCTACACGGGCGCGGGCCGTCAGGCAAACCAGGCGGTAAGCCCGGTTTTCATGAGCGTTCTAAAAACGTTTTGCATCATTGCGGCCATCTTCATGACGATCGGTGTCGCCCGCGTGGCGCTTGCAAACGTTACGGCCCAGGTGCTCAACAGCAACGCCGAGCTTACCAACACGCTCGAGAAGGCGACCGATGAGAGCTCTGACCTTGAGGTCATGCACTCTGTTTATGGTGCCGATACACGCATTCGCGATCTTGCGGAAGCTTATGGCATGGTGGAGCCCAGCGAGAGCGTTACACTTAATTTTTCGCAGGATGCAGCCGCGGGCGCTAGCTCGGCTGCGGCTGTCCAGTAATAAGACGGTAGCTGAGTATGACAAATGATTATCGCCGCGGTCCAGACGGGAGTCGCGGGCAGGGACGTCCCTCTTCGCGGGGACGTTCTGGTTATCAAGGATCGGGTCGGTCATCTTACAACTTGGGGTCGAATCGTGGCAACGACCCAACGTCGCGCCTTCGCGGCCCGAGTGGTCCTCAAATGCATAACACCAGACCGCGCAAGAGCTCGTCGACCGAATGGCTCACGGGCACGCCGCTGCCCCGTCGCAAGGCCGTCATGGGCTTTATCGGGCTTGGCTTGGGTTTGGGCGTCCTTCGTCTTGCTGACTATCAAATCGTGGAAGCCGATAGGTTGCGCGACCGCGCCGATGCACGTCGCTTGCTTGCGCAGACGCTGTATGCCAAGCGCGGTACCATCTACGACCGTAACGGCAACGTGCTGACGTCGTCGGTCGAGTGCAGCAATGTCGCCGTGAATCCACAGCTGATCGAGGATGTCGACAAAACGGTATCGGCCTTGGTTAAGGCGACTGGAATCGATAAGAAGACTTGCCGCAAGCTGGTTCAGTCCGATGGCACTTGGGTGTATATCAAGCGCCAGGTGGACGAGGACGATGCCGCGGCATTGAAGAAGAAGAACCTACCAGGCGTGCTCTTTGAGCAGGCCATGAAGCGCGTGTACCCCTACGGCAATCTGGCATCGCAGGTGCTTGGCGTGGTAAACGTGGACAACGACGGTCTGACGGGCCTCGAAAAACAGTACAACAAGCTTTTGACCGGAACGAACGGTTCGCTGGTGCGCGAGCGGGCGAGGGACGGTAGCTATATCGCGGGCGGCGCCTATAAGAAGGTTGCCGCGGTGGACGGCGTGGACATCGTGACGACGCTCGATGTCAATATCCAGCGTGCCGCCGAGGACGCTCTGGCCGAGGCGGTCGAAAAGACCAAGGCCAAGAATGGCTCGGCCCTGGTCACCGATCCCACGACGGGCGAGATTCTGGCGGCATGCTCGTATCCGACATATGACCAGACCGATCTGGAAAACGCCAAGACCGAGGACATGAACTTGCGCCTGGTTACCGATGCCTACGAGCCCGGCTCGGTCTTTAAGACGCTCGTGGCCGGTGCCGGCTTCGACTTGGGCGCCGTGCGTTCGAGCACGTCGTTTGAGGTGCCGGCGAGCATTAAGGTCGGCGACGACACCGTTACCGACGCCGATAAGCGCGACTACACCATGACCATGGACGTGCGCGAGATGATGCGCCGTTCGTCCAATGTGGGCTTTGTCCTGGTGGGACGCAAGATCGGTGCCGATGATTTTGCCACCTATGTGGACAAGTGGGGTATCGGTCATAGCTCTGGTGTCGATTTTCCGGGTGAGAGTTTGGGCATCGTCAAGGAGCGCGACCAGTACGACGGCGCCACGCTGGGCTCGATGAGCTTTGGCCAGGCGCTGTCCGTCTCGCCGATTGAGGTCGCACGTGCCGTGGGCGGCATCGCGAACGGCGGTGTGATGATGACTCCGCACTTCTATAAGTCCAGCAAGGGCGATGAGAAGGACTGGGGCGAAGGCGAGCGTGCGATTTCGGAGGACGCTGCCACCCAGGTGACATCGTGCATGCAGACGGTCGTTTCCGAAGGCACGGGCGTTGGCGGTGCGGTCGATGGCTATGACGTGGCGGGCAAGACCGGTACGGCCGAGCGTGCTGACGAGAACGGCGGTTACCTCAAGGAGAACTACATGTCGTCCTTTATGGGCTTTGCGCCGGCACAATCGCCCAAGGTGCTGTGCTATATCACACTCGATGGAACGCCGAGCGGCTCGGATGCCGCCGCGGTGCCATTCCAGTCCATTATGGCTAACGCGCTCGACGTGCTGGGTATCCCGCGCACGAAGTAGGGGGTTACAATCTTGAGCGTGGCCTGCCGTTTGATCTGAAGGGTGTTCACATGCCCTGCACCACGCGCGCATGGCACTGGGATACAATACGCCGATAGCATTATTAGGTTTACAGGGGAGCTGCAATGATAGAGATCGCCGTCAACAACCTCGCGGCCTCAACGGGGGCCCGAACCGTGACGGAAGAAGTCGATCGGGTATGCCGCGGGTGCGTTATCGACTCGCGTCAGGTCGAGGAGGGGACGATCTTTGTCGCCTTCCCCGGCGAAAAGGTCGACGGCAATGATTTTGCCTCCCGTGCCATCGAGTCGGGTGCCGGTGCCGTCGTGATGACGCGCGAGCCCGATGCCGAGCTGGTTTCGTTGGCGCAGGACAAGGGATGCGCCATCTTGCTGACCGACGACCCCGTGGAGTTCTTGCTGCGCCTGGCGCACGTATATCGCTTGGAGCTTGGCTGCCTGGTCGTCGGCATTACCGGTTCGATTGGCAAGACGACGACCAAGGACGTGCTCGCCGCCGTGCTCGCCAAGCGTTATCGCGTCTGGGCCACGAAGGGCAATTTCAACAACCTGATCGGCATGCCGCTCACGGTGCTTTCCGCTCCGGCCGATACCGAGGTCCTGGTGCTCGAGATGGGCATGAACCATTTTCATGAGATTGAGCGCCTGTCCCAGTCTGCCAACCCCAATCTTGCCATCGTGAGCAAGATCGGAACCTCCCACATCGGTATCCTGGGCAGCCGCGAGAACATCGCCCGCGCCAAGTCCGAGATTGTCCAGGGCATGAGCGCCGCCGGCGACTTTTCGCCGCTGCTGGTTTTGGGCGGTGAGGACGACTTTACGCCGTTCATTCGTGATACGTTCGCTCAGCCTGCGGGTATCGACGTGATGCTAGCAGGTGTCTCGGACGACGACGAGGTCCGCGCGCGCGACATTCGCGTCGACGACGAGGGCCATCCGGTCTTTACGCTCGACTTTGGTCAGGGCGACACGGTCGATACCATGCTGGCCATTCCCGGCGTGCAGTCCGTGCCCAATGCCGTCAAGGCCGCCGCGGTCGCCTATCGTCTGGGCGTGACGCTCGAGCAGATCGATGCTGCCTTTAGGGGGCTTACGATCACCGGTCACCGTCAGGAGATCAAGCGCGCCAAGAGCGGAGCACGCATCATCGACGACTCCTATAACGCAAGTGCAGAGTCTATGGCTGCCGGCCTCGATTTGCTGTGCTCGCTCATCTGTGACGGTTCGCGCATAGCGATCCTGGGCGAGATGGGCGAGATGGGTGACGAGGCTCCCCGCATGCATGAGCTCGTGGGCGCCTATGCCGCCGCCAAGAAGCTCGACATGCTCGCGTGCGTCGGCGGCGAGCTGGCTCAGCTCATGGCCAATGCCGCACGTATGATGGGTATGGATGAGGACCGCATCCAGGTGCTCTCCGATTATCAGCAGGTGCTCGACCGCATGGGCGGCGCGCTTGAAAATCATGATGTTGTACTGGTCAAGGGTTCCCGTTTTGTTGAGCTCGACCGCTTTGTGGAAGGTGTGTGCTAGCCCATGTTCGGCAATCCGTCGTATCCTACGTATCAGGCCTTTTTGGGACTTGGCATCGCTGCCGCCATTGCGTTGCTGCTTATGCCGTGGTGGATCAAGCTGCTGAAGGTCGAGGGTATCGGCCAGCAGGTTCGAGCCGACGGCCCCAAGCGTCATTTGATTAAACAGGGTACGCCTACCATGGGCGGCGTCATCATCCTTGTCGCGATCTCGCTGACCTGCCTGCTGATGGGCAAGCTCACCACTGAGCTTGTGCTCGTGCTGCTTGCCACGCTGGCCACCGGCGTTCTGGGTCTCATCGACGACCTGACCTCCGTCACGCATGGTCGCTCGCTCGGCCTGACGCCTCACGCCAAGATGATCGGTCTCACCATCATCTGCGTCACCTTTACCGTGCTCGCCGTCAATTGGTGCGGCGTCGCCCCCGAGATTCGTTTTCCCGGCGGCCTGACGATTGACCTCGGTGTTCTTTCGACCACCATCTGCGGCCTTTCGTTTCCGTGGCTCTACATTGTATTTTGCTGGCTGATAATCGCCGGTCTTTCTAATGCCGTGAACCTGACCGATGGCCTGGATGGCCTTGCCGGTGGCACCTCCATGATCGCCATGCTCGCCATGGCCGCTATGGCGTTTTTGCACGGTGACGTGAACCTGTCCATCTTCTGCACGGCGTGCGCCGGTGCCTGCCTGGGCTTTTTGTGGTTCAATTGCTACCCGGCGAGCATCTTTATGGGCGATACCGGCTCACTTGCCCTGGGTGCCGCTTTTGCCTGCACCTCCATCATGACCAACACCGAAGTCGTTTCCCTCATCATCGGCGGTCTGTTTATCGTCGAGACCCTGTCGGTCATGATCCAGGTTGTCTATTTCCACTTTACGCACAAGCGCGTCTTCCTTATGGCGCCCATTCATCATCATTTCGAAAAGAAGGGCTGGGCCGAGACTAAGGTCGTTATCCGTTTTTGGATTATCGCCGCGGCCTTTGGTGCCGTTGGCCTCGCCCTGTTCTTCCAGTTGGGATAGTGGTCTTTCATGCCTCTTGCTGATGTCTTTAGCCTGCTTGTTTTGGGACAGGGTAAATCCGGTCTCGATGTCGCCCGTTGGGCGTTGGCTCACCCCGAGCGCGTGAGCGCCACGACCGTGTATGGCGGCGGTAGCTCCGAGCCCAATGAAGCCACGCGTGCGCTCGAGGCGCAGGGCGCGTCGTTTGTCTACGGCACCGAGCAGGTCGAGGGTGCCTATGACGTGTGCGTGACATGCCCGGGTATCTCGGAGTTTTCGGCCTTCTTTAAGGCTGGGCGTGAGCATGCCGCTCAGATTATGGGCGAGCCCGAGTTTGCCTATCGCATGTCTCCCCAAAATTGGATCGCCATCACGGGCACCAATGGCAAGACAACTACCACGTCGCTGACCGATTATCTGCTCAAGGCCGCCGGTGAAGCCAGCGTGGCCGTCGGCAATATCGGCGAGCCGCCGGTGAACGAGATCGACGGCCGCGCACGCAATGAGTGGTTTGTGGCCGAGCTGTCGAGTTATCAGATTGCTACGACCGCCGAGCTTCATCCTCGCGTGGCGGTACTGCTCAACATCACGCCCGACCACCTGGGCTGGCACAAGAGCCACAAGAACTATGCGCTTGCCAAGATCAAGTTGTTCGAGAATATGGTCGACGACGACCTCGTGGTTATCGACGTCGAGGATGCCGGCATCCATGAGTTCGATGAGTACATCTACACACCGGGTCGCCGTATCTGCAAGGTCGCTTTTGACGAGCCCGAGGGTGCAGACGCCGCCTTTGTGCGCGACGGTAAGATGGTCGTGCGCCTGAGGGGTGTCGAGACTCAGCTTGTCGCCACGTCCGAGCTCAAGATCTCGGGCCATCACAATGTCATCAATGCCCTATGTGCCGCCACGGCTGCTCTGGCCGTCGGTGCCGATCCCGAGGGCATTTGCCGCGGTTTGGCATCGTTCCAGCCACTCGAACACCGCGTGGAACCCTGCGGCGAGATCGATGGCGTGCGCTACGTCAACGATTCCAAGGCAACGAACACCGATGCGGCCGAAAAGGCCCTGACGGCGTTTCCCGACGACGATGTGATTTTGCTGCTCGGCGGCCACGATAAGGGTACGCCGCTTGCGGACTTTGCCCGCGTCGTTATGGACAACGTGCGCTCGGTCGTTTGCTTTGGCGATGCGCGCGAGCGCTTTACCGCCGCTATGGACGAGGCCGATGTCGATGGTGACGTGGATATCGCCCAGGCCGATGATCTGCGCGATGCCGTTGACGTTGCCCGCTCACTCTCGAGCCGCGGCGACGTGATCCTGCTTTCGCCCGCCTGCTCTTCGTTTGACGAGTTCTCGGGCTACGAGGAGCGCGGTCGCGTGTTTAAGGACTACGTTGCCCAGCTTGCCGCAGCAGCGAAATCGCAAACGGAATAGGGGTTGCCGGTGAGAGAGGAGAGCCCCCGAAGTGATATGAGGAGGCCCGACTCGGACCGTGCTTCCTCGCTGCGTAGCACGCCGCGTTCCGGACGCGGCGGGCAGACGTTCGGTGAGCGCTATATTGCCGGCGTCCCCGCCCGCATCATGCGCCCCCGTTTGATATTTATGGCTTGCCTGTTTAGCTTGGTTTGCTTTGGCTTGCTGATGGTGTACTCGGCATCTTCGGTCGAGGCGCTGCACGAGAATGGTTCGGCGACGTTTTTCCTGTTTCGACAAGCCGCGTTTGCCGGAGTTGGCGTGCTGGCTATGGTTGCCATCGTGCGCATCTTGCCGGACAGCTGGTTTGGGGAAGACGTGCTCAGGATCTTTCTCATGGGCATGATAGGGCTACTGGTTCTGGTGTTCTTTATGGGTAGCGGCAGTCGTGGCGCCACGCGTTGGCTCAACATCGCCGGTATTCAGTTCCAGCCGTCTGAGTTTTTAAAGCCGTTCGCCATCGCGTATTCGGCCATCATGCTCGACCGCATCTTTTCGCCCGGCGGCAACATCAACGAGTTTCTTCGCAAGATGGGTGCCTACCTGGGCATTTCGCTCTTTCTGATCTTTGTTCAGCCCGATTTTGGCACCGTTCTGATCATCTTGCTGACCCTCATGTGCATGGCGTTGTTTGCGGGATTGGACCCCAAATATATCGTTTGGACGGTCGTTGCCGGCATCGCCGTCATTGCAATCGCCCTTATCGCCGAGCCGTATCGTATGACGCGTGTCGAGGTTGCTTGGAATCCTTGGGCAGACGAATATGGTGACGGCTATCAGGCCACGCTTGCCATCATGGCGTTTGCCTCGGGCGGCCTGTTCGGTCGCGGTATCGGTAACTCCACCATGAAGTACTCGTATTTGCCCGAGGCGCATAACGACTACATCTTGGCTATTATCGGCGAGGAAGTTGGCTTTATCGGAACCGTGCTGTTCTTCTTGGTGTTTGCGATGCTGATCTACTCGGCGTTTCGCATTGCCGAGCAGGCGACCGACCGTCGCGGAGCACTTATGGCATCGGGTTCCGCGGTCATCCTTGCGGTGCAGTTTTTGATCAACGCGCTGGGCATTCTCAATGTGTTTCCCATGACGGGCAAGCCGCTGCCGTTTATTAGCTACGGCGGCTCGTCGATTATTGTGTCGCTTATGCTCGCCGGTCTGATCCTGCGCGTTTCGTATGAGAGCGCCCGTCGCGATGAGTACGACCGTCGCCGCGAGAGCTTTGCCGTTATGGATGAGAGTACCGCCGGCGTGCCCCACGTGCGCGGTGAGCGATCTTCGCGTAACGGCTTTACCGTCCTGGATGGCTCTGCGATCGAGCCGGCAGCCCGTCCGCGTCAGCGAACGGCGCCGCAAGGTCGTCCGCAGCGTCCCACTCCTCGCAATGCGGGCGGCGGATATAATCGAATCGATTTGAATTCGGACCCGTCGGCGCGTCTGCGCACCGATGACCAGGGGCCGCGTGTACGAAGGGATTACCATGACCGATAAGATGACCGTTGCTATTGCAGCTGGCGGCACGGCAGGACATATCAACCCCGCGCTCGCCTTGGCCGAGGAGCTGCGTGACCGCGGTCATCACGTTGTGTTCGTGGGCCAGTCGCGCAAGCTCGAGGGTCGTCTGGTTCCCGAGGCCGGATTCGATTTTGTGCCCATCACGGTCACGGGCTTCGATCGCTCCCGTCCCTGGACGGCGCTGACCTCGCTGTGGCGCGTCAACAAGGCGAAGCGCGCGCTTGCCCGTCACTTCTCGAAGGTCGGTAAGCCCGATGCCGCTATCGGCTTTGGTGCTTACGTTGAGGTCCCGCTGCTGGGTTGGTGCAAGGGCGCCGGCGTTCCGTATCTGCTGCACGAGCAGAACTCTGTTCCGGGTCTGGCCAATAAGATGATGAACTCACATGCCGCCCGCGTGTGCATTTCGGTACCTGCGGCCCGCGCGGTCTTTGAGCGCGAGGGCGACCCCGACCATGTGCTCATGACGGGCAATCCTGTGCGTCGTTCGGTGATCGAGGGCGATCGCGCCCGCGGCCGCGAGGCACTTGGCGTGCCCGAGGACGCTGTGCTGCTGCTTGTCTTTGGTGGTTCGCTCGGTGCTCAGCATCTCAACGAGCGCGTAGCCTCGCTCAAGAGCGAGCTGCTGACCCGCGAGAATCTCTACATTTTGCATTCGACGGGTGCCGACGGCTTTGAGGACACCGAGCGTGCTTTGGCGCTGACGTCCGATGAGATGAAGCGCTATCGCGTCCAGCCCTACATTGACAACATGGGCGACATGCTAGCTGCAGCTGACCTGGTGCTCTCGCGCTCTGGCGCCTCGAGCGTGGCTGAGATTGCCGCCCTCGCCGTGCCTTCGGTGCTCGTGCCGTATCCGCATGCCACGGCCGATCACCAGACCACGAATGCCCGTTACCTGGTCGATGCCGGTGCCGGCGTGCTTTGCGCCGATGCCGATATCGATGCCCCTGCCTTTGCCGATGAGCTGCTGCACCTGATCGATGACGCTGCAGCGCGTGATGCGATGCGTCAGGCGGCGCGTGGCTTGGCCCAGGACCGTGCCGCTGCACTTTTGGCCGACGCAGTAGAGGGATTGCGTTAGTTAGACGGGATATCGAGCTTGCGCTCGCGCGGATGCGGTAGGTGCGGTACAGTTAACGAGTTACAGGCAGTGTTTACGCAAGGAGTACACGAGCACATGGCTGATTCCCAGACTGCAACCTCCGCGCCCGAGTTCAAGAGCGCCCACTTTATCGGTATCGGTGGCGCCGGCATGAGCGGCATCGCTCTCGTTTTGCACGAGCGCGGCTATGCCGTTACCGGTTCCGACCTTAAGACCTCGCGCTACATTCGTCAGCTTACCCGTGCTGGCGTGAAGGTTCATGTGGGCCACGAGGCCGCCACGATCGATGAGGTCAAGCCCGACGTGGTCGTGGTCTCTACCGCTATTCCCGAGTCCAACCCCGAGCTTGTGCGTGCTCGCGAGCTCGGTATTCCTGTGTGGCCCCGCGCCAAGATGCTCTCGGCTCTGGGCCACAGCTACACCACCATCGCTGTTGCCGGCACGCACGGCAAGACCACGACGTCCTCGATGTGTGCCACCATGCTCGACCGCATGGGTCTGGATCCCAGCTTTTTGATCGGCGGTATCGTCGAGGGCTACGATACCAACGGAAAGAACGGCTCGGGTGACTACTTTGTCGCCGAGGCCGATGAGTCCGACAGCTCGTTCCTGTTCCTGAACCCTAACGTGGTCATCGTGACCAACGTCGAGGCCGACCATCTCGACCACTACTCGGGCATCGAGGAGATCGAGGCCACCTTTGCCAAATTTATGGGCCTGGTTGGAGAGAGCGGTACCGTCATCGTTTGCGGTGAGGACCCGCATCTGGTCGAACTCGCCAAGTCGACGGGTTGCCACGTGCTTTCCTATGGCTTTGCCGAAACCAACGACGTCGTCTGCGTGCATCCGGATGTTAAGGGCATTCAGAGCGACTTTATCGTTCGCTTTGAGGATGGGACCGAGCATGCTGTCGAGATCAAGAGCAACCCCGGTCGCCACAACATGCTCAACGCCACGGCAGTGCTAACCGTCGCCCATGTCCTGGGTCTCGACGTCGATGCCGCAGCCGAGGCGCTTTCGAGCTTTGAGGGCGTCCGCCGCCGCTTTACCCATGTGGGCGATATTGACGGCATCACCGTGGTCGATGACTACGGCCATCATCCCACCGAGATCAAGGCGACGCTTGCCGCCGCCTCGTCGCTGGGCTATAAGCATGTTGACGTCGTGTTCCAGCCGCACCGCTATTCGCGTTTGCAGGCGCTGTGCGATGACTTTGCCGATGCCTTCGCCAATGCCGATAAGCTGCTGCTCATCGATGTGTTCTCTGCCGGCGAGATGCCGATTCCGGGCGTTACCTCCAAGATGCTCGCCGATACTGTGCGCGCCAAGCACCCTGGCAAGGAGGTCGTGTACTGCTCCAGCCGTCTCGAGCTCAATCGTGAGCTCGAGAAAATGGTAGGTGAGGGCGATCTGCTGCTTACTATGGGCGCCGGCGACGTTACGACCGTTGGCCCTGAGTTCATCGAGTATCTGACTGCCAAGAAAGACGCTTAGCCCCTATGGGTCTGTTTAACGCCGTCATGGCGCTTTCGGGCATGATCGACACGGACGTAGTCGAGGATGAACGCCTTGCGCGTCATACGAGTTATCGTATCGGCGGCAAGGCCGACCTTTTCGTGACGTGCCATAGCTATCATGCCCTTCGTCGTGCCGTGGCAGTACTCGACCGTGAGCAGGTGCCGTGGGTCATTATCGGCAAGGGATCTAATCTTCTCGTTGCCGATGCGGGCTTTCGCGGCGCCGTCATTTCGCTGGGGCGTGAGTTTCAGCGCACCGTTGTTGCCGAGGACGGTTGCACGCTGACCGCTGGCGCGGGCGTTATGTTCGCACGTTTGGTCAACGATGCCCTGTCGCGCGGGCTTTCGGGCCTTGAGTTTGCGGTTGGCATCCCCGGCTCGGTCGGCGGCGCCGTATCTATGAACGCCGGTACGCGGACCGAGTGGATAGGTTCGCTTGTCGAGGATGTGGTCACGTTTGACCCGGCATCCGGCATTAAGCATTATGCGGGGTCCGAGATTGCCTGGGGCTACCGTGAGTGCAGCCTGCCGCGTAACGAGATTATTCTCGAGTGCGTGCTTAAGCTCAAGCCTGCGCCTAAGGCCGACATTCGCGAGCGTATGGAGCGGTACCTGACGAGGCGCAAACGCACGCAGCCCATGGGTCGCGCTTCTTGCGGGTCGGTCTTTCGCAATCCACCCGACGCGAGCGTTGGCAAGCTGATTGAGGATTGTGGATTAAAGGGTTTTTCGGTTGGCGGTGCGGAAGTTTCGCCCGTACACGCTAATTTTATCGTTAATAACGGTACCGCCTCGGCCGATGACGTGGCCGCGGTTATCAGGCATGTGCACGGAAAGGTGAGGGAGGCGTATGGCATCGAGCTCAGACCGGAAGTCAAATTCCTCGGCTTCTAGAGCATCGAAACCTACCTTCCGCCGCGCCGGAGGGCGTTCCGGCGCACCCGTCCAGCCTCAACGCAAGCCCCCTGTGTCCTCCAAGCCCGCTGGATCCGTACGGTCCGCCAAACGTCCGGTCGTCGGCTCGCAACTTGGTGGACGCCCTGCCGCAAAAAAGACGGTTCACCCGGCTCCGCGCCCCTCGGTGACGTCTAAGTCGGCGATGGGTGTCAAGCCCTCTCGCCCCATAGTGACGCCCAAGCCCTCGCTGGGGGCTAAAGCGACGCATCTCGGTCGTACGTTGGGCGCTGCCAAGCCGCGCTCGTTGACGTCGGTGCCCGCCACTAAGGCACCTGCGACCAATAAGGGTATCAATCCGCTGTCGTCGCTTGGCGCCATGGCGAGTAAGACGTCCGAGGCCGCCTCTGCCGTTAAGGGTAAGGGCAAAATCGTGGGCGGAATCTTGGCGGCTGTGGCCGTGCTTGCCGTCGTTGCCATCGTCGTTATCAATTCCGGCCTGTTTGCCGCTACCGATATTCAGATCGAGGGCAGCGAGCATGTGACCAAGCACGATGCCATGCAGCTGATCAGTCTGCCCGAGAACACATCGCTCTTCAACGTAAATCCCGACCAGATTACCGAAGATCTCAAGCAGAACCCGTGGGTCTCGGGCGTGGACGTTCAACGGCAGTTTCCCCACACGCTTGTCATTACGCCGACGGAGCGCAAGGTCACCGCGATCGCTTATATAAGTTCCGACGATCTTGCCTGGGCCATCGGCGACGATGACACCTGGATCGCGCCGCTTTCGACCTCTGTGGAGGTGGACGACCAGGGAAATGTCGTCACTTCGGGTGAGGGCGCCAACACATTGAGCGGTATCGATGCTGCGTTGGCGCTGGCCAAGCACTACGGGGCTGTGCTGCTTACCGATGTCTCGGCTGATGTCGAGCCGGTCTCGGGGCGGGCTGTTTCTTCCAAGGCCGTTAAAGCGGGCCTGGATTACGTGCGTGGTTTTTCTGGCGAATTCTTGGCGCAGATCAAGGATATTTCCATACCTTCAGTCGAGGCCATCTCGGCGAATCTTGATAATGGCGTTGAGGTCTCGCTGGGCGATTCTGATGATATCGCCAAGAAGGAACGCGTCGTGACCAAGCTTCTGTCGCAGGTAGAGGGCGTAACCTACATTAACGTTCGGTCTCCCGGCAACTATACGTTTAGAAACGCACCGACCGCTTAGCGTCGGTGCGTGGCTTTGTTGAGGGGCCATACCACGCCGTTTATCTGGTTTGTTTGGTTTTCACGGTCAATTATTTGACTGATACGTTCATAATGTGCAAACATAATACGGTTTACCTTTGCATTTACTTTCAACCTGAAGGTTAATGTGCGCAGGGGTCAACCCATGCTATGGCTATAACCTTTGTTCGGAGGACCGACATGCACGAGACAGAGATCAACAACTACCTTGCCGTCATTAAGGTGGTCGGCGTCGGCGGCGGCGGTACCAACGCGGTCAATCGAATGATCGAAGAGGGCATTCGTGGCGTCGAGTTTGTTGCCATCAACACCGATGCTCAGGCGCTCGCGATCTCTGATGCCGATATCAAGGTCCACATCGGTACCGACCTTACCCGCGGCCTGGGCGCTGGCGCCAACCCCGAGGTTGGTCGCAAGGCTGCCGATGAGTCCCGCGATGACATTGCCGAGGCGCTCGCTGGCGCCGACATGGTGTTCATCACCTGCGGTGAGGGCGGTGGCACCGGCACCGGCGCCGCTCCCATCGTTGCCGATATCGCGATGAACGAGGTCGGTGCGCTGACCGTCGCCGTCGTGACCAAGCCCTTCACCTTCGAGGGCCGCAAGCGTAAGAAGAGCGCTGAAGAGGGCATTAAGACCCTTTCCGATTGCGTCGACACCATGATCGTTATCCCTAACGACAAACTGCTCGACATCGCCGAGAAGAAGACCACCATGCTCGAGGCCTTCGCTATTGCCGATGGCGTCCTTTCCCAGGGCACCCAGGGCATCACCGACCTCATCACCGTCCCGGGCATCATCAACCTGGACTTCGCTGATGTTAAGACCATCATGAAGCAGGCCGGCACCGCCATGATGGGTATCGGTACTTCTTCTGGGGACACCCGTGCCGTCGACGCCGCCCAGCAGGCTATTTCCAGCCCGCTGCTCGAGAGCTCTATCGATGGTGCTACGCGCGTCCTGCTCTCCATCGCCGGCTCCAAGGATCTGGGGATCCAGGAGATCAGCGACGCTGCCGACGTTGTCGCCAACGCCGTCGATCCCGAGGCCAACATCATCTTCGGTACCGTTGTTGACGAGTCCCTGGGCGATCAGGTGCGCATCACCGTTATCGCTACGGGTTTCTCCGACTCTAATGTCAACCGTCAGGACGAGCTCTTCGCTGCCCAGCAGTCCCAGAGCAAGGCTTCCGTTGCCGAGTCTCAGCATACCGCTCCCGCTGCAAGCTCGGCTCAGTCTGCCCCGACCCGCAATGTCGGCGGTACGGAGCTTCCCAATTTTGGTAACGACCAGTTTGAGCTTCCCGACTTCCTTAAGCGTGGTAGCTTCTAGTTCGTTTTTCTCAACAACCTGCACGGGGTGTGTCCATTTGGATGCACCCCGTTTTGTTTCTCGTTTGTAAACGAAAGTCTCCAATCTCTTTACGTTCCCCTTACGTTTGGTCCCTACCGCTGCGGGTATCCTTTTGAAGAAGTATGGCAGCCGTATGGCACGGACTGCTGCGGCTTGGCCGCGATACTTGTGTTATTAGGAGGCTTTAGTATGGCAGCACGTGCGGACAACGTTTCGCGTGTCGACCATGATGGAGTTACGTTGGTAGAGGGCGCGACGCACGATGTCCGCTTTGCCTTCACCGAACGCACTGGCGGTGTTTCCGAAGATGCGTACTCCTCACTCAATCTAGGCTCTCATGTTGGCGATGACCCCTTTGCCGTTCAAGAAAATCGTCGCCGCGTACTCGAGGCCATGGGTATTGCCGAGTGCGAGCACACCCTGCTTGTCCCCAATCAGGTACACGGTGACAATGTCGTGACGGTGACCTCGAACGGCGCCGATGATCTCGAGAACATTCGCGAGCAGATTGCCGAGGGCTGCGATGCCCTCGTCTGCACGGCGCATGAGGTGCCCGTGATGCTTTGCTTTGCCGATTGTGTTCCCGTTGTGCTGGTGGCTCCCGGCGGCTTTGCCGTGGTGCATTCTGGCTGGAAGGGCACGATTGCGCGCATTTCCGCCAAGGCGTGCCAAGCGCTCTGCGAGGCGGCTGGCTGCAAGCCAGACGACATCTCTGCCTATATTGGGCCCCATATCCTGGGTGACGAGTACGAGGTGTCCCAAGAACTTATGGACCGCTTTGCCTCCGAGTTCGCGTGCATCGATGCTGCCGCTTCTCGTATGCTCGATCTTTCCGCCGCCATTCGCGAGGCGCTGATGGACGCCGGCGTCGAAGCGAACGGCATTGTGGATACCAAGCTCTCCACCGTTCGTCAGAACGACCGCTTTTATTCCTACCGCAACGAGGGCGGCACCTGTGGGCGCCATGCTGCGATCGGCGTGATGCTATGAGAAAGATCGCATCGATCCTAAGCGCGGCAGTGCTCACGCTTACGCTGTGTGCCTGCTCCTCGGGATCTTCCACGTCTTCTATCACCGTGGCCGGCTCGACCACCTGCCTTCCCATTGCCGAGATTGCGGCCGAGGGCTTTAAGGAGGAGACCGGCACCGACGTGCTCGTCTCTGGCCTTGGCTCTTCTGCCGGTATCGAAGCCGTCAGCAACGGCACGGCTGACATCGCCAGTTCGTCTCGTGGCCTCAATGCCGACGAGCAGGATCTGGGCCTGACCCCGATTGTAATCGCACACGACGGCATCGCAGTCATCGTGAACGACGATAATCCGGTCGACAACCTCTCGACCGAGCAGCTTCGCGACATATACGCCGGTAAGATTACCAACTGGAAGGAAGTCGGCGGAGAGGACCTGAAGATTCAGGTTATTAACCGCGATGAGGCGTCCGGTACGCGCGAGGCCTTCCGTACCATCGTGATGGACGGCACGGCGTTCGATCGTCGCTCTGCCGTTCTTTCGGGCACGGGCCAGGTACGCGATGTCGTGTCCCGTTCGCGTGGGGCCATTGGCTACATCTCGCTGGGTTTTGTCGAGAGCCTCAACGCTAAGACTTCGGTTAAGGCTGTTTCGGTCAACCATGTCGAGGCATCCGAGAAGACGGTCGCAAGTGGCGGCTACCCCATCTCGCGCGACCTTTACTTCTTTGTGAAGGGTACGCCTTCGCAGCGTGCACAGGACTACATTGACTATGTGACGTCGGAGAAGATGGACAAGCAGATTCGCGAGGCGGGCTTTATTCCCGTCACCAACGACGGAAAGGGGAGTGAGTAGCATGGAAGCACAGGAAACCCCCCAGATTGAGCGAGAGGCTCAGGCGCCCAAAAAGCGTGAGTTGGCGTTGGTGTCGCGCAGCACCTATCTCAAAGAGAAGGCGCTGCAGTGGATCTTCTTTGCTTGCGCGTTCTTGGCGGTCGTTACCGTCATCCTGATTTTTGTCTTTACCACGTACTCGGCGTTGCCCGTCTTTACCGACATCGGTCTGGCGGACTTCTTTAGCTTTACGTGGGCGCCCTCCGAGGGCCACTACGGCATCATGTCGCTGCTGGCGGGCTCTGGTCTGGTGACGGTCGGTGCGCTCGCCATGGGTGTGCCCCTGGGTGTGGGCACGGCCGTGTATCTGGTCGAGATCGCCGGCAAGCGCGTGCGCAGTCTCATCAGCCCCGCCGTCGACCTGCTTGCGGGTATCCCCTCCATCATCTACGGTTTCTTTGGCATGGTCATCATCCGTCCGTTTATCGCACAGCTGACCGGCGGTCTTGGCTTTGGTGCGCTGACAGCGTGGCTCGTGCTCGCCATCATGATCGTTCCCACCATCACCACGCTCACCATCGATGCCCTTAATTCCATTCCCATGGGCATTCGCGAGGCATCCTATGCCATGGGTGCCACCAAGTGGCAGACCATCTACAAGGTCGTGCTGCCTGCAGCCAAGTTGGGCATCGTCGATGCGATTGTCTTGGGCATGGGTCGTGCCATCGGTGAGACCATGGCCGTGCTCATGGTCGTTGGCAACGCTCCGGTCATCCCGGGCAGCATCTCGAGCCCCATCTCGACGCTCACGAGCCAGATCGCGCTCGACATGAGCTATTCCTCGGGCCTGCACCGCTCGGCTCTGTTTGGCATGGGCGTGGTCCTGTTTATCATTTCCGCCGCATTGGTGGGCATCGTCCGTCTGATTTCCAAGAAGAAGAGGGGGTAGGCTATGTCCGATTCCGTTGACACGACGGTCGATACGACCTCGTCGCGCGAACGCATCAAGCGTGCCCTTTCCCATGGCAAGAAGGGCCGCATCGACAAGGATCTGTCCAACAAGATTATGCTCGGCGTGTTTCGCGCCGCGGCCTATATCACCACGCTGGTGCTGGTCGCCATCATCGCCTACGTAGTTATCAACGGTCTGCCGCACATCTCGCTCGACTTTATCTTTGGCTGGCCGCAGGGAGTAAACGCCGAGGGCGGCATTTGGCCCACTATCGTCTCGACCGTCTACGTGACGGCGCTCGCCATGCTCATCTGCACGCCGGTTGCCGTCTTGGCTGCGGTCTATCTGGCTGAATATGCCAAGCAGGGCAAGGTTGTCGACATCATTCGCTATGCTGCCGATGCCCTGGCCTCGGTGCCCTCCATTGTTATGGGCCTTTTTGGCTACGCCTTGTTTGTCGAGGCCATGGGCCTGGGTCTTTCGATGGTTTCGGCTGCCCTGGCGCTCGCACTTTTGATGCTGCCCATTGTCATGCGTACCACCGAGGAGGCAATCCGCGCCGTTCCGCGCTATATCCGTTGGGGCGCATATGGCCTGGGTGCCACCAAGTGGCAGGTCGTCTCCAAGATCGTGCTTCCTTCGGCTTTTGGCCGCATCGCCACCGGCATCGTACTTGCCATCGGCCGCGCCATCGGCGAGACCGCCGTGGTGCTCTACACCATGGGTCAGGCCATCAACCTGCCTATTTCGCCGCTCGATTCCGGTCGCCCCATGACCGTTCACCTTTATCTGCTTGCCAATGACGGCATCAACATGAACGCAGCCTACGGCACCGCGCTTTTGCTGATGGCGATTATTCTGGCCTTCAACCTGTTTGCGCGTTATCTGTCGCGCAAACGCCGCTAGTTAAGGAGTCCCATGTCCGTCTATCAGTCCGCTCCCACGCTGGAGCAAGCGGCCATCACGGCCAAGGATTTCAACTTTTGGTACGGTGACTTTCATGCGCTGACGGGGCTCGACCTCAACATCGCCAAAAACGCCATTACCTCGTTTATCGGCCCTTCGGGCTGCGGCAAATCGACGTTTTTGCGCTGTATCAACCGTATGAACGACCTTATCGAGGGCACTCGCGTCGAGGGCACCATGACGCTCGACGGCAACGATATCTATGCCGAGGGTGTCGACCCGGTCGACCTTCGCCGCCGCGTGGGCATGATTTTTCAGCAGCCCAACCCGTTCCCTAAATCCATCTACGAGAATGTTGCTTTTGGCCCTCGTCTGCAGGGCGTGACTAGCAAAAGCGACCTCGATGACATCGTGGAAGAATCGCTCAAGCGCGCCAACCTCTGGAAAGAGGTATCCAATCAGCTCAACAAGGATGGTTTGGCGCTCTCGGGTGGTCAGCAGCAGCGTCTGTGCATCGCGCGTGTGCTCGCGGTGCAGCCCGATGTCCTTCTGATGGACGAGCCCTGCTCCGCCATCGACCCCACGTCCGTCTCCAAGGTCGAGGATCTGATGGCCGAGCTGGCGCCCGAGATGACGATCATCATCGTCACACATTCAATGCAGCAGGCAGCTCGCATTAGCGACTACACCGCCTTCTTCTTGCAGGAGGTTGCCGGCGAGCCCGCCACGCTCATCGAGTATGGTCAAACCGACGCGATCTTCACCAGCCCGGTGGATTCGCGGACGGAAGACTATATCACCGGCCGCTTTGGTTGATTGGTGCGACTAGTCCCAAGCCGATCGGACCTGGTCCGGTGCGTATTCACTGTGCGGGCGGCATGACCGCACCCAACTGATTGGAGTGAACCATGCGCAAACTGTTTTCCCGTCAGCTCGTCGAGGCTCGTCACGAGATGTTGAGCATCTACGAGGCTGTAGACCTGGCTCTTCACGACGCCGTGAAGGCCTATGTGACCGACGACCGCAAGCTTGCCACCAAGACCAAGAAGCGCACGCTTTCGATTGACGCGCGCTGCGCCAACCTGGAGGCCGTGTGCTACAACCTGATCGCTACGCAGTCGCCGGTCGCCTCCGACTTCCGCTTGCTGCAGACGATCATCTACGTCGACTTTAACCTGCAGCGCATGACCGATAAGGTTCGTCAAATCTGCCGCGCCACGCGTCATATGGTCAAGGCCGATATCTCGCTGCCCCAGGAGCTCGTCGGTACGGTTGAGGCCGAGGCCGAAGCCGTATACCAGGTGCTGGGCTCGTCACTTTCCGCGCTTGTCACCAACGACATGTCCATCATCTGCAACCTGGCCGTCGAGGACGAGCCGGTGCATGCGGCCTATGAGGAGTTCTTCCGTACCTTCAACCGCATGGACGCGGGCGAGTTTATGGACGACGACAGCAACTATGACGATCTGCGCCGTGCCGTCATGGTTTCGCGCTACCTCGATCGCATCGCCTCGATTTCCATCGATGCCGCCTGTCGTCTGACCTTCCTTTTGACCGGCCAGCGCATGAACGCCGGCGATATCGCCCGTACGGACGAGGATGAGCTCGAGAGCATGCGCGTACCTTCGGGCGAGGGCGTCATCATGAGGCCCGCTGTCGATGCGCGCTACGTTGCCAAGGTGCCCGCTAACGAGGTGAGCGAGGGTCTTCGCTACCTGCTCGAGCACCTCGAGGACGAGGACGATACCGAGGATGACGAGGAGTAGGGTAGCTCCGTTCGTCGAAAGATTGTAAATACCTAAGTGAGCGCGGCCTTGCACATGCAGGGCCGCGCTCTTGCGTTAGCATGGGACTACTTGTATGGCTGTTAGCGGAGGCGATTGGCAATGGATAATTATTTGGACGTGATGCGCGCTCGCCGCGAGCAGATTCTCGAACGCTTTTATGCCGCACTCGATCGCGCGGGCCGTTCTCACGATACCGCACGTCTGATTGCCGTCTCCAAGACTGTTGGCGTCGATGAGACCGTTGCCGCCATCCAGGCAGGGTATCGTCATTTTGCCGAGAACCGCCCGCAGGAGCTTGTTCGCAAGCTTGCGGGGCTGGCGGAGCATCCGGAGCTGCCCGAGGTGCGCTTCGATATGATCGGTAATCTTCAGACCAACAAGATCAATGCGGTGCTGGGTGCGGCCGAGCTGATTCATTCGGTGGGGTCGCTTCATTTGGCGCAGGCTATCTCGAGCCGTGCCGTCCGCAAGATGAAAGCGGGCGAGCTTTCTGCTCCCCAGCGGGTGCTGATAGAGGTTAATGTAAGCGGTGAGGAGTCCAAGGGCGGCCTTTCGCCCGATGAGGTTCGTGCCGCGGCTGGCGAGCTTGCGGAACTTGAGGGAATTTGCGTACAGGGGCTTATGACCATGGCGCCCCGGGGGAATAAGGATGTGGCGCGCCGCACCTTTGCCGGGCTGCGTGAGTTGAGGGATGAGCTGGAGACGGCACACCCCGATCTGTGTCTGCCTGAGCTATCTTGCGGCATGAGCGAGGACTTTGAGCCTGCCCTTGAGGAAGGCTCGACGCTTGTTCGCCTGGGCAGGGTAGTATTTAGCCCGGAGTTTGAAGTAAAATAAGAGCCTGAAGTGCGCGCTGATTATCAGAGCGCCTGCATTAGACCGTGAGAGGACACAACCATGGGTTTCCTTGACGAAATTAAAAATAAAATGCACCTAGGCGGCCAGCAGGGTTATGACCAGGGTTATGGCCAGGATGATGACTACGGTTACGATGACGGCTATGACGACGGCTATCAGAACAACGGCTACAGCGGTGCTTCGGGCGAGGGCTTCTACACGCAAAATGAGCCGAGCAATGGACTGCTGGGGCAGACACGCCGCGGAGAGGCTGAGTCGGTTGCTGTGTACACGCGTTCCGGTCAACTGATCGGCGACGACTCCCGTCACGCTACGACGTACAATCCGCCTTCGCGCTCTCAGGATGCCGCTGCGGGCGGTTATCGTCCCGGCGCCTATGACACGCCGTCAAGCTACGCCGAGAACGCTCGGGTCCGCGCTGCCGCTGTGCCCGCTCCTGCTTCAACGCCGAGCGATGCCTCTGCCTATGCGAGCAATATCATCAACGCCACGCCTCAGTTGCCGGCCTACGTTCTTCGTCCGGAGAGTTATGACGACGTGGAGACGGTCGTGCGCCGCGTGCGTACCAAGCAGCCTGTCGCGCTGATCTTTGTGGGCGTTCGCACCGAGGTCGCCAAACGCGTCCTGGACTTTAGCTATGGCTTTGCCTGCGGCCTGGGCGCTTCGGTCAAAGAAGTGGGCGATCGCGTGTTTATGGTGCTGCCCGCCGGCTGCGAGGTCAAAGATTCGGATCTCAAGAAGCTTCGCGCCGACGGCTATCTCAAGTAAAAACAAGGCGAGGAGATTCCCATCAACATCTACACCATCGTTCAGCTTGTCAACACGCTGTTTAATTTTTATTCCACGTTGATTGTGGTCTACTGCTTTATGACGTGGATTCCCATGAAGCAGGGTGGTTTGCTACAGGATATCGCGGCGGTGCTCGACAGCGTTTGCGGCCCTTGGCTCAACCTGTTTCGCCGGTTTATGCCGCCGATGGGCGGTATCGATTTTTCACCGGTCGTTGCGATTATTGCGTTGCAGTTAGTACAGAAGCTGATTCTGCAGCTACTTATAGGTATACTCGTATAGGACTGGCTCAGTAACCTATGTCGGGCGCTTAGCGCCAAGGCGATGATAAAGGAGAACTTGTTATGGCTATTACCCCTGCTGACATCCAGGCTCAGACTTTCTCTGAGGCCAAGCGCGGCTACGATCCCGCCGAGGTCGACGTCTTCCTGGAGACCCTGTCCTCCGAGGTCGACGCTATGCTTGCCAAGATCGTTGATCTTAAGGGTCGCCTGACCGCCACCGAGCAGCAGCTTGCCGATACGCAGGCTCAGCTTGCGCAGGCCCAGGATTCTGCCGCTCAGGCTGCCCCTGTCGCCACTCCCGCTCCCGATTTCTCCGCTCAGGAGCGTCAGATTTCCGCCGCTCTCATCGCGGCTCAGCAGACCGCCGAGGCGATTGTCAACGACGCTAACGAGAATGCTGACCGCATCCGCAACGAGGCCGACGCCAAGGCCCGCGAGGTCATCCGTCAGGCCCTGACCGAGAAGCAGGCCGAGCTCGAGGAGATTGACCGTCTGAAGGCTTCCCGCGAGGAGTTCAAGGCCGAGTATCTCAAGCTCATTCAGCACTTTATGGACGATGCTCAGAATTCCTTCCCGGCCGATCTGATGGCTTCTACGCCGGTCGGTTCCGCGGCTTCTCCTGCCGTGACCATGCCTGCCGCCGAGCCGCTGCCTGTCGCTGATCCGGTTGTCCCCGTGGCCGACCCCTTCGCCCCGATTGACAACTTTGCCGCGGACGACCTGGACTAGCGCTAAAACTACAATCTAGCTCCTTAAAAGGAACTCGCGCTTGCGAGCTCCTTTTTTTTGCAGCTATATACGGGTTGGGAAACAAACCGCCGAGCTCTGCGTGCGATAGGGCAGAACTCGGCGAGCGTTTGAGCGGTATAAGGTAGATTTTAGGGCATGGGCCAAAAAACTACTTGAGGAGGAAATTAGATAGGGGAATGGTGCGGGCCTCGCGATGCTCGGGGTCGGCGATATGGTCGGCGGGATAGCCGCAGACGAGCATGTGGTAGGGATAAACGCCGTCGGGCAGGTTGAACTGCTCGCGGGCTAGCTCGGGCTTAAAATGGCATACCCAGCACGTTCCCAGGCCCTGTTCCTCGGCCTCCATCATCATCTGATCGCAAACAATCGAGGTATCGATAGCGCTGGAGTTCATCTGGTCATAGGGACGCACCCAAGCATCGTTGGTAACGCTGCAAACGAGGAAGATGAGCGGAGCGCCAAAGATGGACCCATCACGAGCAAACCGAGGCTGGCAAGCAGCTGCCTTTTCCAGAAGCTCAGGCGTATCCAACACCATCACACGGGTTGGATGATTATTGCAAGCAGAAGGAGCAATGCGCCCAGCCTCAACAATGGTATTCACCACAGCTTGCTCAACAGAACGATCCTCAAATAAACGACAAGAATACCGAGACCGAGCCAGATCCAAATACCCCATAACCAAACCCTCCAAAGTCAGCAAATCAACCCAAAGTAAAACAAAGGGTACCCAAAGCACCATCCACCCAAACGCTCGGTACAGTTCCAAAGTATTCAATCAGGTATAAAAGGCCGCATCAGCCAAACCCCCATTGAACTCAAATCGTCAGCCAAGGTTCCCAATGGCGGTACGCAAGGCGAAGGCCCGGCACCTATTTACTTTCGAACGACTCTGCCGTGCAGCCGGAGAGAGAAAGCAAACGGGTGCCGGCCCTTCGCCGGCGGGATACGTACCCCCAATTAACTGTTCTTCATGACAATCGAATCCACGACATCGGCCACATTCTCGCAGCAGTCGGCGCAGTACTCCAAGAAGGCGTACACGTCACGCCAGGCGATGACCTCGAGCGGGTCCTTGCCGTTGACGTGCAGGTTACGCATGGCGTTGATGTAGAGTTCGTCGGCCTCGGACTCGATGGTGTTGATCTGGATGACGAGCTCGCGCAGCGTTTTGGACTTGCGGTAGTTGGGCAATTCGACCATCAGGTCCTTCATGGCGCGGCAGGCGTCGGTCACCTTGTGGGCGATCACGATGGCATCGGGGTGGATGCTCTGGATGTTGGTGAAGTAGAGGCGCTGCACGACACCCTCAATACGGTCGAGCACGGTATCGAGCGAGCAGCTCATTAGGTTAAGGTCCTCGCGCTCAAGCGGGGTGATAAAGGCCGTGAGCAGGGCGTCTTCGAGCTCATGGTGCTTCTTGTCTGCTGCATGCTCAATCGCATGCATCTTCTCGAGCATGTCGTGGATCTGCGCGGGGTCAAAGTTCTCAAAAATCTTGGTGAGCAGCTCGGCTGCCTGAACGGCGAAGTCGGCGCAGGCGACGTAGTTGTCAAAGTAGAACGAATCGGGTTTCTTTGCCATGAGTGATCCTTTCGGGGCGAAGACGGGTGGGCGAGGTAATGCGGTCCGGATGGACGTTCGGTTTGACTAGAGGAACATCATGAACAGCCTGGCCATGACAAAGCTGATGAGTCCACAGGCGGGGAAGGTGAAGAACCACGTAAACATCATGTCCTTGACCACGCCGAAGTTGATGGCCGAGAGGCGCTTGACGGCGCCAACGCCCATGATGGCGCAGGTCTTGATGTGCGTGGAGGACACGGGGATACCGGTGAGCGTGGCAAGCAGCAGGTTTGCGGCTCCTGCCAGGTCGGCGGAGAAGCCCTGGTACTTCTCGAGCTTAACCATGCTCTGGCCGACGGACTTGATGATACGCTCGCCGCCCACGCTGGTGCCGATGCCCATGGTGGCCGAGCACAGCAGCATGATCCAGATGGGGATGCCGGCGTTGCCGACGCCGGTCTGTCCGTTGGCAAAGGCGACACCTAAAAAGAGCACGCCGATGAACTTTTGTCCATCCTGCGCGCCGTGCATAAAGCTCATGGACGCGGCGCTCGCGATCTGAGCATATTTAAAGAAGACGTTGGCACGTCGCCTGTTGGCGGCAGCGAAAAGAATCGAGACGAGCTTGCACAGGACCCAGCCCATGACAAAGCCCAGACCGATGGAGAGCGCCAGGCCGTAGATGACCTTCATCCACTCGTGGACATTGACGCTGCTGGCGCCGCCGAGGGCGATGGCAGCGCCGGTCAGACCGGCGATGAGGCTGTGGCTCTGCGAGGTGGGGATGCCAAAACGCGATGCCGTGGCGCCGTAGACGACGATGGAGAACAGGGCCGCGCAGAGGCACGCGAGCGCCATGGTGCTGTTTCCGCCAAAGTCGACGATATGGGAGATGGTGTTGGCAACGCTGGCATTAAAGTGCGTCATGATGAGCACGCCCAAAAAGTTGAACGCGGCACTCATGAGAATGGCGGCGCGGGCGGGCATGCAATGCGTGGTGACGCAGGTCGCGATGGCGTTGGGCGCGTCGGTCCATCCGTTGACGAAGATGGCGCCGAGCGCGAGGAACACGGTGACGGCAAGGACTGGGTTCGAAACAAGTTGGCCGAGGAAGGCTGAGAACGTTACGTCCATATATGGGCTTTCTCGAAGTTTGCAGACACGTTACAAAAACATGATAAATCGTATCACCTCCTGCGGGTTTCTTTACCGAGTTCTGACGGGAGAAGTGAATTTTGTGGCACTAAAATTAAATATTAGCCCTGTTGACCGCGGGTGTTCTTTTTGCTAACACGCCGTGAGGACACGCGCGCTCGCTCCGACACCCCAAAACCACAGTCTGTTCGCTTTACAATATGCAAACATGCGTTCGATAATAGGGGCATGGAATATCGACAGACAGATGGCAAAACTCGGCGCGTGCACAAGCAGTATGTGGACGTCGTGGCCCGCATCCTCGCGGGCGGACAAGTTGTGCCGGTTACCGTCTGTTGGGTCGACGGTCGCTGCTTTACGATTGACGAGATTGTCTCGTCTACCGGTTTTGGCCTGACGGTTCACGGCATTCGTACGGCAACCTATAAGGTTCGTTTTGGCGGACATACGACCGAGCTGTATCTGGAAGACCAGGCGCGTGAGCGACCGGATGGCTTGCAGGCTCATCTGATGCGGTGGTGGGTGTGGGCGTTCGACCGCACACTCGAGAGTGAGCGCCGCGGGTAAGAGCGCGCGCCATTCGGGTACAATGGCAGGAATCTTGTCACCTACGGCGCTGTCGCGGCGCTTTTTGAAAGGACGAAATTATGAACGATATCCAGGGCTATCAGAACGGCCCCATCGAGACCGGCGCAAGCCGTGCCAAGGAGATGTCGCCGCGCGCGTACAACCTTGCCATGTCTGCCCTGATCTTTTTGGGTTTTTGCGCTATGGGCGCTGGCGCCTACTTTACGGGCACCATGTCGTTTGCGCGCATGATGATGAGTGGCGCCGCCCTGCCGCTGGTCTTTGGCTCGTTTATCCTGACCATTGTCGGCATCGTCATGATGTCGGCCGCCGCCAGCAAGCAGTCCGTGGGCCTGTCGCTCGCGGGTTACGCGATCTTTGCGAGCACCTTTGGTCTGACCGCGTCGTTTGGCCTTGCCAACTACGACCTGCCCACCATCAACACCGCCTTTATCGCCACTGCCGCCATCACCTTTGTCTTTGGCGCACTGGGCGTGACCTTCCCCAAATTCTTCCAGCGTGTGTACGGCATTGGTTTTGGCATTCTGCTTGCCACGATTCTGGTCGAGATCGTGCTGATGTTCATGGGCGTCTCGCAGACCATCACCGACCTGATCGTGATTGTGGTGTTCGCCGGCTTTATTGGCTACGACACCTATGTGGCCACGACGGTGCCGCCCACGCTGCCCAACGCCGTGCTCATGGCGTCCAACCTGTTCGTGGACATTATCAACGTGTTCCTGCGCATTCTGAACATCCTTGGTCGTCGCGATTAGTGTCAAATTGCAGCGGTGCTTGCCGCGCGCAAATCGATGCGAAAGGCGGTCCTTCGGGGCCGCCTTTTTTGTACGCGGCGGGGTATCATGGATGGGAAAAGCCGATAGCGGCAGCGACCGAGAAAGGTGACCACTTATGGCAGACGTCGACAACAGGAACCGTAACCGTAGGCCCAATCGCGCGGGACAGCCCAATCCCAAGCGCGAGGCCCGTGCCAAGGCCGCCGAGCGTCACGTGGCGACTGTGTCCGAAGCGTGCGCAAAGGATATCGAGCGCTCGCTTGCCGGCGTGCGCGAGTTCGAGGGCATGCCTGCCGGATTTGTCGCGGCGATGAACGCTAAGGCCCAGGTGGCTGCTGCCGAAGAGCAGGTTGCCGATGAGTCTGAGGCCGCCGAGGTTGCGCCTGCCGAGACCGAGGTCGTGGCCGAGCCTGTGCCCGCAGAGGAAGCCACGGAGACCGAGCCCGCGCCTGCTGCCGAGGAGCCCGCTCCGGTCCTGCCCGAGGTCACCGTGCTCGACGCCTCTGCCACGCAGGCCATTCTGGATAACGGCCGAGGCTACGCGCAGTTCTGCGACATGGCCGTGCTCGCCTTTGCCTCGTTCACCAACCCGGGCGGTGGCTACATCCAGGGCTATCTGGGTCAGGAGGCCACGCTCTGTGCCGATTCGTATCTGTACAATGTGCTCGATAAGCAGCGCAAATGGTACGGCGAGAACCGTCGCCGCAACATCAACTGTGAGCTGTACCGCAACCGTGCGCTGGTGGTGCCTGCGGTGCGCTTCGACCGCAACCATGTGCATGCGTATGCCGACGTGATCGTAGCCGCCGCGCCCAACGCCAAGCGCGCTCGCCAGGAGTATCGCGTGGGTGACGATGCCCTGCTGGACGCCCTGCACGATCGTATCCGCTTTGTGCTGGCCATCTGCGACGAGCTTGGTCGCGAGAAGCTCGTGCTGGGCGCCTGGGGCTGTGACAACAACGGCTTTGACGCCGAGGCCGTGGCCGAGCTCTTCCGCAAGGAGCTCGCATCGGGCGACTTTAAGGTCAAGCAGGTCTTCTTTGCCGTGCCCTCTACGCGCTGGGACGAGGATTTTGCCAAGTTCGAGCACGTGCTGGCAAGCTTCCCCGAGCGCAACGAGGAGTCCTATGCCCAGGTTGCCGCCCGTGCCGCGGCCGCCCGTGCCGCCGAGCAGGCTCATGCCGCTGCCGAGGACGACGAGGACAATGACGACTGGCGCAAGTATCTGTAATCGGTGCGCGCTGACAGATAGGTCGAGCCGGCGGGAGGGGCTGCTCCCGTCGGCTTTTTACTGAAGGAGGGGCTTGCGATGAAAAACGTCCTGTGCTTTGGTGACAGCAATACCTATGGCTACGATCCGGCGGGCATGCGCGATGGCACCGCGGTGCGCTATGCGCACGATGTGCGCTGGTGCGGCGTGGCCCAGCGCGACCTGGGCGAGGGCTGGCATGTGATTGAGGAAGGCCTAAACGGCCGCACAACGGTGCGCGACGATATGTGTCATCTGGACACTAATCTCAACGGCATCCGCGCGTTGCCGATGCTGCTCGAGGCCCATAAGCCGCTGGACGCCATTGTGACCATGCTGGGCACCAACGACTGCAAGACGGTCTTTAACGTGACAGCTTCCGATATCGCCCGTGGCGCCATGGCGCTGATTCGCGCCGTCCGCGCGTTTCCGTGGACCGACGCTGCGCCCTGCCCGCGCATTCTGCTGATGGCGCCTATCAAGATTAAACCGCAGATCGCCGATGTGTACATGACCGACTTTGACGAGCGTTCCGTCGAGGCCTCGGAGCATTTTGCCGAATACTATGCGTATGTCGCTGAGCAGTTTGGCTGCGACTTTTTGAATGCCGCCGACTTTGCCGAGCCGGGCGATATCGATTATCTGCACATGATGCCCGAAAGCCACGAGAGCCTGGGCCACGCCGTGGCAGCCAAGCTCCAAGAGATGCTCGGTCAGTAGCGCGACCCCAAACCACCACAAAGGGACAGGCGCCTTTGTGGTGGTTTGTGCGGTGGTTTTGGCTGCTGGCTTTTTAGTACTGCCACATGTGGTTGACGGGGCCGGAGCCTTTGCCCATGTTCAGGCCGGCGGCGAGAGCGCCGGTTAGGTAGGCCTTGCCGGCGTTGACGGCATCGGCAAGATTCATACCCTGGGCCAGCGCGCAGGCGATGGCGGACGAAAGCGTACAGCCGGTACCATGCGTGTTGGCGGTCTCGATGCGCTTGTGGCGGAACCACGTGGTGAGCGGATCGCCCAGGTGGTTGCCCTCGTCATCGAGCGGAGCGGGCTCTGCTAGCACATCGTTGGCCTCGTTGACAAAATGCCCGCCCTTAACGAGGGACGCGCAACCAAAACGGCGGGTGAGGAGCATAGCAGCGTTTTGCTGCGTGCGCTCGGAATCGACCTCGTAGTCGAGCAGCGCCATGGCCTCGGGAATGTTGGGCGTGATGACGGTCGCCAGTGGGAACAGGCGGCGTGTAAGCGCTTCGGCGGCGTCCTCGGCGATGAGACGAGCGCCCGAAGTGGCGAGCATGACGGGGTCGACGACGATATTTTGTGCGTCCCAGGCGCTCAGGCGGTCGGCTATGACTTCGATAATCTCGGCAGAAGAAACCATGCCGATCTTGACGGCACTGGGGCGGATATCGTCAAAAACGGCATCGATTTGCGCCGCGACAATATCCGGGGAGATGTTCTGCACGGCGGTGACGCCTAGGGTGTTCTGTGCGGTGATGGCCGTGATGACCGTCTCGGCATACAGGCGGTGCGCCGTGATGGTCTTGATGTCGGCCTGAATGCCGGCACCGCCGCTGGAATCGGATCCTGCGATGGACAGGACGGCAGGTACCTTACTACGATCCATGTTCGCTCCCTTGTTCGGTCGGATTCAAATGGGTCTCCTGCCCGCATTATAAAGTTGCCCGGGCCGGCTGTATGCCGATCCCGGGCGGGTGGTGCAATCTTTACGTAAATGTAAGAAAATGATCACACGTCAACAATTGACGAACGCCTTGTGGCTGATTATGGCTCCGGTGACGAGTTAGTCCTCCATGCCGAGGTCGATCGTCGTGCCTTCGAACACCTTGTTGACGGTGCGAACGGCGCACATCTTGCCGCACATGGTGCAGGTGCCCTCGGTGGCAGCAGGGGATTCCTCGTAGCGCTTCTTGCCGGTGACCGGGTCGAGCGCGCACTTCCACATGGCGTCCCAGTCGAGCTTGCGGCGTGCCTGGCCCATCTTGTCGTCCATGTCGCGGGCGTGGGGCACCTTTTTGGCGATGTCGGCGGCGTGTGCGGCAATCTTGGTGGCCATGAGACCGTCGAGCACATCCTGGGCGTTAGGCAGGCATAGGTGCTCTGCCGGTGTCACGTAGCACAAAAAGTCGGCACCCGAGCTCGCGGAGATGGCGCCACCGATGGCTGCGGTGATGTGGTCGTAGCCCACGCCGATATCGGTCACCAGCGGCCCGAGCACGTAGAACGGGGCGTTGTGGCACAGGCGCTTCTGCAGTTTCATGTTGGCGGCGATCTCGTCGAGCGCCATGTGACCCGGGCCCTCGACCATGACCTGGACGCCGGCGGCCCAAGCGCGCTTGCACAGCTTGCCCAGCTCGATCATCTCGGCGGTCTCGGTGGCGTCGTTGGAGTCGTAGAGGCAGCCCGGGCGGCAGGAGTCGCCGAGCGAAATCGTCACGTCGTACTCGTGACAGATCTCGAGCAGCTCGTCAAAGTACTCGTAGAAGGGGTTCTCATTGCCGGTGACCTCCATCCAGCCAAACAGCAGTGAGCCGCCGCGGCTGACGATGTTCATGAGACGGCCGGTCTCCTTAAAGGTTTTGGTGACCGACTTATTGATGCCGCAGTGGATGGTCATAAAGTCCACGCCGTCCTCGGCGTGCGCGCGCACGACCTCGAACAGGTCGTCCTTGGTAAGCTTGACAAGCGGCTTTTCCATGTAGCCGATGGCGTCGTACATGGGGACGGTGCCCACCATGAGCGGCGTCTCGTCGATGAGCTGCTGGCGGAATTGGCGCGTCTTGCCCGAGTTGGAGAGGTCCATGATGGCGTCGGCGCCAAAGTCCTCGGCGATCTTGACCTTCTTCCATTCCTCGGCGGCATCGGCCTTGTCGCCCGAGATGCCCAGGTTGACGTTGACCTTGGTAGACAGGCCCTCGCCGACACCAAAGGCGCGCATGCCCTTTTTGATATGCACGATGTTGGCGGGAATGGCGATGCGGCCGTCGGCCACGCGCTCGCGGATGTACTCGGGGTCGCGATGCTCGCGCTCGGCAACCTCCTTCATCTGCGGTGTGATTTGCCCGGCGCGGGCGAAGTCGATTTGCGTGACGAGCTTGGGCTCGGTCTGTGTGCTCATTGGCACGGCTCCCTTCGTTGGCATTACCCATATCAGGTTTGCGGGTCAGGGCGGGCGCGCCCAGTCTCAGCCTGCCGTCTTGTCCTGCAAGCTCCCCGTTTATGTGGTGGGCTCAAGTATAGCTCGAATGGGTACGATTGACGCGACGAGCATGCCCGCGGGGAGGCGAACATGGAAGACAAGCATCTGTATCGAGAGACGCAGTGGGATGTGTCGGCCGAGGAGAGCCGCGCCCATCATGGGCTGGTCGCAATTGGTTTCGCGATTCTTGTCGTGATGGTGATTGCCTGTTGTATCTGGACGTTTGGCGGGCGTGGGGGAGTTTCCTGGACGTTTGAGGCGGACGATAGCCTGCCGATTATGACGGCGAAGGTCGCGGGTGGCAATACCGTTGCCGCGCCGGGCGACTATTGGTATCCGCGCGACAAGTTTGTGCAACTGCAGCTGAGCGGTGGTTCCATTCCTGGTGAAGAGATCGAGCGTGTGACCTTCGATGCGTCGCTTAGGACGCTGTCGGTCGAGCTCAAAGATCAGGGAGATGTACCCACGACCATGGATATAGCCCTGACGGAATGGCGCCTGGAGCCTCCGTCGGGTGTTGAGGCGTCCGAGGTGGAGCACGTTAAGGTTACCCACCAAGATGGCTCGACGACCGAGATTGCAAAAGCCGACGGCCTGGCGGAATAGACGCCGTGCCTAGGCAGCACATTCAAAAGTAGCGGCAGTCCTACAAGGCCTGTTCGTTCAGGAAGACCAAAGTGTTTTTATTTGAAAGCTCGGGAACGTAACGATAAGCAACGTCGAACGCGGTGAGTCCGCTTACATCCTCGAACTTGTTTTCCGCCATCCAGCGTACCATGGAGCCGCGCGCTTTTTTGCTGGCGGTTGAGCGTTGGATGGGCTTGCCGTTGCGGATGCCTTCGCCAAAGAGACATGTGACGACCGTGGCGTCGGTGGTGAGGCGGGTCAGAACGGCTTTGGCGTATTCCGCGCTGGCGAGGTTGACGATCGTGGCGTTGGAGCCTGCCGGAGCGATGACCCGTGCGAGCTTGTCGCCCCAAAACGCGTAGAGGTCTCGGGCATCGTCGACGGCAAGCTTCGCGCCCATCTCCAGCCGATACGGCTCAACGGCATGAAAGGGGCGTACGCATCCGTAAAGGCCCGAGAGGATCCACAGATGGTCTTGCAGCCATGCGAGCTGTGCGGAATCCATCACCTCGGGCGCCATGCTTTGGTATTGAATGCCGTGATAGGACATGACGGCAGGGGAGAGGTGGCGGGCGAGTGCGGGATTGTCGAGATCGCCGTTTTGCAAGATGGGCTCGAACTCATGCAGGGTGTTGAGGCAGGGCCCCAGCAGTTTGTCACTCACGTTCCACAGCGCCTGCAGGCTGCCGCTGCCTTCATTCCGCTCGATATCTAGCAGTGCGCGGTGGAGGCGAGCCGTCTCGCGCACAAAGGGTGGAATGCCCAGGACTTCAAAAGCATCTTGGGCCGCGCGCATCTGCTTGGCGGGCGAAATGATGACCTGCAGCATGGACTCTCCTCTGTCAAAAAGGAAGTTGCGGTGTAATACGGTCTGTTTTGGCCGTTTATGGGCCAGTTTAGTCCGTATCTCACCGCAACTGGTGAAGGGTTGATTAGGCGCGCTCGATGAAGGCCTTGTAGCCGCGATAGGCCTCGTAGATATCGGCCTTGTTGGCGACCTCCCACAGGGCGTGCATGGACAGGACGGCAACGCCGGAGTCGATGACGCTCATGCCGTACTTGGCCATGATGTAGGCGATGGTGCCGCCGCCGCCCGCGTTGACGCGACCGAGCTCGCAGGTCTGGAAGTCCACGCCGGCCTCGTCCATAATGTCGCGGATGAGAGCCATATACTCGGCGTCGGCATCGTTGGAACCGCCCTTGCCGCGGCTGCCCGTGTACTTGTTAAAGCACAGGCCGCGACCCATAAAGGCTGCATTCTTGGTCTCGAACTTGCCGGCGTAGCCCGGGTCGAAGCCGGCGGACACGTCAGAGGAGAGCATGCGGCTGTGGGCGAGCGCGCGGCGCAGGGCTAGCGGGCTGACCTCGCCGGCGAGCGTCATGATCTCGGCGACGGTGTTCTCGAAGAAGCGGCTTGTCATGCCGGTGGCTCCCACGGAGCCAATCTCCTCCTTGTCGACGATGAGCGTGATGCTCGTGCGCTCCACGTTGGCCACATTGATCTGGGCGAGCATGGAGGGGTAGGCGCAGACGCGGTCGTCGTGGCCATAGCCCAAAATCATGGAGCGGTCGAGGCCCATGTCGCGGGCGGGGCCGGCGGGCACGACCTCGATTTCGGCGGAGAGGAAGTCCTCCTCCTCGACGTCGTACTGCTCCTTGAGGATATCCAGGAACATCTGCTTGACGGGCTCGGTGGGGGCGTCCTTGTCGTCCTCGTCAAATTTTACGGGACGGCCGCCCACGATCACGTCGAGGATCTCGGCGTCGACGGCGTCCTTGGCGGGCTTGGACATCTGCTCGCTCGAGAGGTGGATCAGCAGGTCGGAGATGGTAAAGACCGGATCGTCGGCCTTGTCGCCGATGTTGATGTCGACGGTGGTGCCGTCCTTTTTGCAGATGACGCCCACGAGTGCGAGCGGGGAGGCCACCCAGTGGTAGCTCTTGACGCCACCGTAGTAGTGCGTGTCGAGGTAGGCCATGTCGCCGGCCTCGAAGGCGGGATTCTGCTTGAGGTCCAGGCGCGGCGAGTCCACGTGGGCGCCCAGGATGTTAAAGCCCTGCTCGAGCGGGGCGGTGCCCAGGTTGACGAGCATAAGATCCTTGCCGTGGTTGGCGGCGTACACCTTGTCGCCTGCCTTGAGCTCGCGGCCTTCGGCGATCACGGTCTCCAGGTCGACGTATCCCGCCTCCTCGGCCATCTTGATGCCGGTCTTGACGCACAGGCGCTCGGTCTTGTTCTCGCTCAAAAACTGCTTATAGCCGCGGCAAAGCTCCTCGAGCTCCTCGATTTGCTGTGGCGTGTACTTTTTCCATGCGCAGGGACGCTCCATGACGCAGGCTCCTTTCGGATTGGTCGTGCTGGTTGTTGTACCGTGAGCCATCGTATCACGCGCGGGCTCACGGTGGCGGGGGAGCTTGATGCGCGATGGCCGCGGGGCGGGGAGCGTGTAAACTGGAGTGAGCAAACCGTGCCCAGTCCAAAGCGAGGTATTCAATATGTCTGACAAGCGCCGCACCTTTGCCGTTATCGACGGCAACTCGCTCATGCACCGCGCCTTCCACGCCGTGCCGCCGACCATGAACGCGCCGGACGGTCGCCCCACCAACGCGATCTTTGGCTTTCTGAACATGTTTCTTAAGATGATCGATGCCTTTAACCCCGACGGTGTGGTCGTGGCGTTTGACAAGGGCAAGCCGCGCGTGCGCATGGAGATGCTGCCGCAGTATAAGGCGCAGCGCCCGCCCATGGACCCCGATCTGCATGCGCAGTTTCCCATGATTAAGGAGCTGCTCACGGTGCTCAACGTGCCAATTCTGCAGTCCGAGGGCTGGGAAGGCGACGATATCCTGGGAACCATGGCGCGCCTAGGTGAGGAGGCCGGCTGCGACATGCTGCTGGTGACCGGCGACCGTGACATGTATCAGCTTGTGACCGATCACGTCAACGTGGTCTCGACTCGCAAGGGCCTGTCCGACGTGGCGATCATGACGCCCGAGAGCGTGGACGACCTGTATCACGGCATTACGCCGGCGCTCGTGCCCGATTTTTACGGCCTGAAGGGCGATACGTCGGACAACATTCCCGGCGTACCGGGCATCGGCCCCAAAAAGGCGAGCGCGCTCATCGCGCAGTACGGCAGCTTGGACGAGGTCATTGCACATGCTGACGAGGTCAAGGGCAAGATGGGCGAGAACCTGCGTGCACACATCGACGATGCGCTGCTGAGCCGCAAGGTTGCGACCATCCGCACCGATGCACCTGTCGAGCTCGACTTTGACGCGACGTCCTTCCCATCGTTTTCTGCCGATGAGGTGTCCGCGGCGCTGGGCGCACTTGGCATTACGGCCATGCAGAACCGCTTCCTGGCGCTGATTGGCGGCGAGGGCGGGGTCGTGCCCGCTGCCAGCGCGTTCGAGATACCCGCGGTTTCGCGTGCGGCCGCCGGCGATGCTGAGGCACTTGCTGCTGTGGCGGCCGAGATCTCTCGCGCGATTGATGCGGGCGAGTGGGTCGCCGCCGTGGTGGACGATGACAAGGAGGAGGGTGCGCTCTTTGGCCTGACGCGTACGCTGTGGCTGGCGACGTCCAAGGGGCTCTTTGCGCTCGAGGAAGCCGATGGCGGCACGCCTGCCGCTGTCGAGGGCTTCAATTCTGCCCACGGCGTTATCGCTGGCGTGCTCGCGCGCCTGTTTATGGAGGGCCGTGTGGCAAGCCCGGACATGAAGGCGTTGCTGCATGAGCTTTCGCCCATCGATTCTTCTGAGCCCGAGCTCATGGACCCGCTGGCAGTCGATTCCGTGCGCATCTTTGATACCGTGGTTGCCGCGTACCTGTTGGATTCTGACCGCTCCGAGTTTGACGAGGCATATCTGGCCGATACCTATCTGCAGATGGCGCTGCCTGCGGCGCGCGGTGCGGATGGTGCTGGCGAGGACACTCCTGCTCCTGCTGCCCGTACCGCGGCGTTGACGCTGGCACTCGTGGCGCCGCTTCGCGACCGCATGGCCCGCGAGAACGCTGCCAACGTGTTCGATGGCATTGAGATGCCGCTTGTGCCGGTGCTTGCCAAGATGGAGCGCGCGGGCATGCTCGTAGATCCCGACCGGCTGCGCAGCCTGTCCGAGGGCCTGGCGACCCAGATCACCGAGGTTGAGCGCAGCATTCGCGACCTGGCAGGTGATGAGACGTTTAACATCGGCAGTCCCATGCAGCTCTCGCACGTGCTCTTTGACGTTATGGGGCTTCCGACCAAGGGCCTCAAAAAGACCAAGCGCGGGTACTATTCGACCAACGCCAAGGTGCTGAGCGACCTTGCCCGTGACCACGAAATCGTGCGCCTGATTTTGGACTGGCGTGAGAAGTCCAAGATTAAGTCGACCTATCTGGACACGCTAGGTCCGCTGCGCCGTGGTGACGGTCGCGTGCACACCACGTACAACCAGACCATCACGGCAACGGGTCGCCTGTCCTCGAGCGACCCGAACCTGCAGAACATCCCGACGCGCTCTGAGCTGGGCCGTACCGTTAAGACGGCGTTTTCGGCAGGCGAGGGCAGCGTCTTTTTGGCGGTGGACTACTCGCAGATCGAGTTGCGTCTACTCGCGCATCTCTCGGGTGACGAGCACCTGGTGCGCGCCTTTAACGAGGGCGAGGACTTCCATGCCGAGACGGCTGCGCGCGTGTTTGGCGTGCCGGTGTCCGGGGTAACGCCCGACTTGCGCAGTCGCGCCAAGGCCGTGAACTTTGGCATTGTGTATGGTCAACAGGCGTACGGTCTGTCGCAGTCGCTACATATCTCGATGGCCGAGGCGCGCGACATGATCGATCGCTACTACGAGGCCTACCCGGGCGTGCGCACGTTCCTCGACAATGTGGTGGCGCGCGCCAAGCAGACGGGCTATGCCGAGACCATGTATGGCCGTCGTCGCCATATTCCAGAGCTCAAGGCCAAAAACCCACAGCTCCGCGGCTTTGGCGAGCGTACGGCCATGAACCATCCCATGCAGGGCACTGCGGCCGACATCATCAAGATCGCCATGGCCCGCGTAAGCCGCCGCCTGGAAGAAGAGGGCTTTGCCGCCCACATGATCTTGCAGGTGCACGACGAACTGGACTTTGAGTGCCCCGTCGACGAAGTCGAGCGCCTGACCGCCATGGTCCGCGCCGTCATGGAACACGTCGTAGACCTCCGCGTACCCCTCATCGCCGAAGCCAGCACCGGCATAACCTGGGCCGACGCGAAATAGGAAAGCGCCCACAATTCCAAAGTAACTAAAGGCAGAAGGGGGCTCCTGCCAACAAGGAGCCCCCCTTCATTCCAAAAAATCAGCCAAGTATCTAGACACCCAAGACGCCATCTAGGCGGCAAGCAAGTCAACATAGCCATGCCCGGGGCCGGCCGTTTGATTTTTGTAGATTCCGCACGAGCCGAAGGCCACTTAATGTGGCCTTCGAGCGAGCCCAGGACCTGACCGAGCAAAAATCAAACGGCCGGCCCCGGGCATGGCGACGAGATAGATTAGCGAGCCGCCAAGATGGCGTCGATGAGCGTCAGTACGCCCCCGTCGTTGTTGCTCGGAATGCGCCACTTGGCGTGCGCATTCATATGCTCTTCGGCATTGTCCACGATAAAGCTATGCCCGACGCGCTCGAGCATAGGGATATCGTTGTAGGTGTCGCCCACGGCGGCGGCATCGGCAATATCGATGCCCAAGTGTTCGCACAGGTGCGCGACGCCGGCGCCCTTGTCGACGCCCAGATTCATAAAGTCGATCCACTCGCGGCCGGCGTTGGTGACGTAGAGCTGATCCGAGAACGCGGGGTTATAGGTCTCGCGGAATGCAGGCTCGGCGTCGTAGGCGGGGAAGAAGATCGAAATCTTGTTGGATTCGACGTCAAGACCCTCAAAGGTGTCGACGTAGTTGATGGCAGAATAGTAGATGCTGATCTCGTCGTGGTACTTGTGGTCGCGCGCCAAAACGTAAGCATCGTCATAGCAGCACAGGACGGGAACGGCACACGGGTCCTCCACGGCATGTGCCAGGACCTTGTGGTAGAGCGCCACATCGATATTGCTCTTATAGATATAATTGCCGCGATATATCACGCACGCGCCGTTATCGGGGCAAAAAGCGATGCGGCTCTTGATGTCCTCAAACATCTCCTCGAGCTTGGGGGCAGGGCGTCCGCTGGCGGGGCAGAACACGATGCCAGCCTCGGCGAGCTTGTCCAGGCGCTCGTCAAGTCCCTGGGGCAGAACGCGCTCGTCGGTGAGTAACGTCTTGTCCATATCGACGGCGAGAATCTTGATGTTGCCGATGTTGGCGTCTGATTCGTAAGTTTGCATAAAACGCGCCTTTCGGTTTCTAGAATGTTTCGGGTGTAATGCCCCTCTAGTTGGTAATCGGGCGTATTTTCGCAGGATTGGCGTGTATTTGCATTACTATTCACAAAGTGATGAAAAAACTTTTCAGAAATTTGAATTTGTCGCTTGTGCAGCGGGCACTTTAGCGTATTATAGCGAACATCGAAAACGGAGACGGTAAAACGACCGCTTACCGAGGAGAAGGTACCGTTTACGATATTTGAATTGCGCTCGGCGATGTGTGAAAGGAGAGGCAGATGCAGTTCGTACAGATCATCACCACTGCAGACAATGCCCTCCGACGCCAGCGCGCAATTTCCCGACGACGATAACAATCGTCTCTGTCCGCATGGGGCCAATTGCCTCAACAGAGTCATTTTCTAGGTCGTCGGGTTTTCGCACGACACAACTGCATGTTTCTAGGGCATGTTGTGGTGCTTTATGCTATTTAACCTGATATTGCACGATATGTGACCTTGAAATGACTTGCAACCGACCGATGTTCTAACTAGCTATCAAGGGCGAAAGGAAACAGCCATGAGCAAGGAAAAAGTCGTTCTCGCATATTCTGGTGGACTTGATACATCCGTATGTGTCAAGTGGCTCCAGGACGAGAAGAATCTCGATGTCGTTTGCGTCTGCGGCAACGTGGGCCAGGAGGAGACCGGCCTGGATGCCAAGAAACAGAAAGCGCTCGACCTGGGCGTTCTTGATTGCCAGGTGCTCGACCTGCGCGATGAGTTCTCCGATGAGTTCCTGACCAAGGCCATCGCCGCAAATTCCATGTACGAGAACAAGTACCCGCTGCTTTCCGCTCTGTCTCGCCCGTTGCTCGCCAAGAAGCTTGTCGAGGTCGCTCACGAGTTTGGCGCGACCTACGTCGCCCACGGCTGCACCGGCAAGGGTAACGACCAGGTTCGTTTTGAGGCTGCCGTCAAGGCCCTCGACCCCGAGCTTAAGGTTATTGCTCCGGTGCGTGAGTGGGATCTGAAGTGCCGTCCCGACGAGGTCGCCTATGCTCATGCTCACAATGTGCCGGTTCCCGAAGGTGCTAACGACAACCCCTATTCCATCGACGACAACCTGTGGGGTCGTGCCATTGAGTGTGGCCACCTGGAGGATCCCTGGAACGAACCGCTCAACGACGCCTGGGTTATGACTAAGAATCCCGAGGATACGCCTGACACTCCGACGTATACCGAGATTGAGTTTGAGGCCGGCAAGCCCGTCGCCGTCGACGGCAAGAAGATGAAGCTCTCCGAGATTGTCATCGCCCTCAACAAGATTTCGGGCGATAACGGCTTTGGCCGTCTCGACCTGGTCGAGGATCGTCTGGTGGGCCTCAAGAGCCGCGAGTGCTATGAGGTTCCCGGCGCCCTGACGCTTATCACCGCCCACAAGGCGCTCGAGGATATTTGCGTCGAGGGCGACCTGCTCAAGACCAAGATTAAGCTCGAGCAGGATTGGGCCACCGCCGTGTACAACGGCCAGTGGTACAGCCCGCTCAAAAACGCACTCGACGCCTTTATGGCCGATACCCAGAAGTTCGTGACCGGTACCGTTCGTCTGAAGTTCTTTAAGGGCAACTGCCATGTTGTCGGCCGCAAGAGCCCCTTCAGCCTCTATGACTACGGTCTGGCCACCTACGACCGCGACACCACGTTTGACGAGAAGGCCAGCGCCGGCTTTATCGAGATCGATACGCTGTCGCTCAAGACGTGGGCTAAGGTTCAGGGTCCCAGCTCTGCTGCCGCCCAGGCTTAAGTCTTTCTCCCTTGGTATTCGCGCGGCCCATCCGCGTGATACATAACGGGCGCATGGGGTCCCTACCTTTCGTTATGCTTGCTGACACTTCTTAACATCGGTGGCCCCTACGTTCCGCCCGCATATATGATGCCGCGCCTGCGGCTGAGTCCGAGCCCCGCCGGGGTTGTCCGGCGGGGCTCCTTCTATCAATTTGGCGGCTCTGCGCCTATATATCTGAGGAGTATCCATTATGTTCAATGCTATCGCGCATGCTTTACTTGCCCTCGCGCCCGAGTTCGATGCTGCAAAGGTCGAGGATGTCCCTATGAGCCTGAAGGCATGGATTGAGGGCTCGGCGAGCAACGGCTGGCGGGAGTCGATGGGCGCCAAGTGCCTGGTGCGTCACTTCTTTGCAAATTAGCCACATGGTCTCGCGCACGGCGGGGAATGTGCAAAACTAGCGGTTGATAAATCGCTTTAGCTACATGGCGCTTTGCTTTGGGCGCTTTTTTGGTATTTGGAGAAAGGGGACGGTTCCATGGCTCTTTGGGGCGGTCGTTTTGAGACAGGCGTGGCCGAGGTCACGCAGGAGTTTGGCGCGTCGCTGCCGGTCGACAAACATCTCTATAAGCAGGATATCGCTGGCTCTAAGGCACATGCCAAGATGCTGGCGGCCCAGGGCATTATCAGTGCAAAGGACGAGCAGGCGATTGCCGAGGGTCTGACCGCAATCGAACAGGATATCGATACCGGCAACTTCACCTTCGATATTAACGACGAGGACATTCATATGTCCATCGAGAGCGAGCTGACCCGTCGCATCGGCGAGGCGGGCAAGCGCCTGCATACCGGTCGTTCGCGCAACGACCAGGTGGCGACCGATACGCGCCTGGGCGTCAAGGCGCTGGCCAAGGAGCTCATGGAGGCCAATCTTGGGCTGCGCCACGTGCTGGTGAATGCGGCCAAACAGTACGACAAGGTGATTCTGCCGGGTTACACGCACATGCAGCATGCTCAGCCCGTGCTGCTGTCGCATCATCTGCTGGCGTATTCTTGGATGTTCGCGCGCGACTTTACACGCCTGAAGGCCGCCTTTGATGCTGCCGACAACTGCCCGCTGGGCGCTGCCGCGCTTGCCGGCACGAGCTATCCGCTCGATCGTCAGATGACGGCCGCCGAACTTGGCTTTGCGGGCGTGATTCCCAACTCGCTCGATGCGGTTTCCGACCGTGATTTCCTCCTCGACCTGCATTACGCCGGCTCCGTCATGGCGATGCACCTGTCTCGTCTTTCCGAGGAGATCGTGCTGTGGTCGAGCTCCGAGTTTGGCTTTATCACGCTTTCCGACTCGTATTCCACTGGCTCGTCCATCATGCCGCAGAAGAAGAACCCCGATTTTGCCGAGCTTATCCGCGGCAAGAGCGGCCGAGTCTATGGCAACCTGGTGCAGCTGCTCGTGACCATGAAGGGTCTGCCGCTCGCTTATAACAAGGACTTGCAGGAGGACAAGGAGGGCGCGCTCGATACCGCCCATACGCTCATGCAGTGCCTGTCCGTTATGGCCGGTATGATTTCGACCTGGACCGTCAACGAGGATGCCATGGCGCGCGAGTGCGGCGTGGGGCACCTTGCCGCCACCGATGTTGCCGATTACCTGGCCAAGCGTGGCCTGCCGTTCCGCGAGGCCCACGCCGTGGTGGGCCATTTGGTCCTGATGTGCGAGAAGCGCGGCTGCAATCTTGAGGACCTGCCGTTTGAGGTGTTCCAAGAGGCAAGCCCGCTCTTTGAGCACGACATTACCGAGGCGCTCGACATCCCGTCGATTGTCGCTGCACGCACGACCGAGGGCGGTACCGCCCCTGCCGCCGTTGCCGTGCAGCTGCAGCGTGCCCTGGCACAACTCGTTGCCGACGAAGGTGTGCTTGGATCGCTGACCAAGGTCGTCGAGATGGGCCACGGGGCAAAGTAAGGGTTTAGTTGAAGCGGCTTTGGCCATTTATTGATAAATCGTTTTTGCTTTTACGGGCGTCTGTTGCTGCGGGCGCCCGTATTTTGTTGCAATGGGGAAGGGGCTTGTCGAGAACTTCTGTAGGACCTTTGGGCAGGTTGTGAAGGGGGTACGTTCACGGGTGGCAACCGACCGTCCGCTCGGTTCGGTGCGGTTGATGCGCGGTCGGATGGTACTCTAATCGGGCTTCGAAACAGAAGTGACACATATGGAACGTTTTAATAAATTGTAGTGTTTCAAAAACAGCTTTTTGTTTAACTGCAGCTAAAACTCTGTTACGATGCAGTCCAGGCGGGTGCCGGAATGGGACTTGGGCACGCGCGAACCTACTTGAAAGGCTACCTTATGGCTATCGAGAAGACCTTCATCATGATTAAGCCCGACGCTGTGCGCGATCGCAAGATCGGCGAGATCGTCGCTCGCATTGAGCGTAGCGGCCTTGTCATCGAGCGCATGGAGATGACCACGCTCGAGCGTGCTACCGTCGAGGAGCACTACGCCCATCTGGCCGACAAGCCCTTCTTTGGCGGTCTCTGCGACTTTATGACGAGCGGTCCGGTCGTCAAGATGGTCGTTTCCGGTCTCTCCGCTGTCTCCAAGATGCGCACCCTTATGGGCGCTACCAACCCGCTTGACGCTGCCCCCGGCACCATTCGCGGCGACTTCGCTGTCGATGTCAACGCCAACGTGATCCACGGCTCCGACTGCCTGGAGAACGCCGAGATCGAGATCAAGCGCTTCTTTGGCTAAACCAGCTTTGACTCCTCAAAGCTGTTAGCGTGTGGCTTTGGCGCCGCGGAATTCCATCCGCGGTGCCCTTTTTATTCCAGTAGATTTCTAGGTATATCCCAAAAATCTACTAAACAGCCCCCGTCCGGATGTGTGTTCCGGACGGGGGCTGTCGTTAACGTATGGTGTTGTAAGTCTTTAGGCCTCGTCGACGACCTTGAGTCCGCGGGTCTGGTCGATCTCGTTGAGGAGATTGACGCGACGCTCGTGGCGGCCGCCCTCAAACTCGGCGTCGAGCCACTCGTCGACAATCATCTTGGCGAGCTCGGAGCCCACGACGCGGGCACCAAAGGCGAGCACGTTGGTGTTGTTGTGCATGCGGGAGAGCTTGGCGCTGAAGGGCTCGGAGCACACGACGGCGCGTACGCCCTCGACCTTGTTGGCAGCCAGGCTAATCCCGACGCCGGTGCCACAGATGAGGATGCCCAGGTCGACGTCGCCGTTGGCAACGGCCTTACCCACCTTGTAGCCGGCGATGGGGTAGTCAAAGCTCTCGGAGGTGTCGGTGCCAAAGTTCACGACCTCGCAGCCACGCTCCTTCAGGTGCTCGGAGATGATGTTCTTGAGCTCGACGGCGGCGTGGTCGTTACCGATACCGATCTTCATGGATGCTTCCTCTCTGGTCTGTGCGGCGAGATTGCTAAAGGTTTTACCGCGTTCGACTGCATGATAGCGCGACTTTTGTGTAAACGCTCGGGCGTTTTTTGGTCAAACGCTTTAGCATGCAATAAGACCGGCTTATCATAAATAATGCCGCTAATTTGTGCTCGAGCGCCGTCCGCCGGAACCATGGTTGTGGTTTTTGATGCATTGTTATCAAATAAAATAGCAAACTATGTTGAGAGCCCAGCCCGTTATACAAGTAGGAGATACCTATGCCTGCCGATTCCCTTCGTGATACCGCGTTTTGCGATGTTTTGAACCGCGAGCTTGTCTGTGCGCTCGGCTGCACCGAGCCCATTGCCGTTGCCTATGCAGCGGCGCTGGCGAGCCAGACGCTCGGTTGCGAACCCGATCATATGGATGTTGCCTGCTCGGGCAACATCATCAAGAACGTAAAGAGCGTGACCGTGCCCAACTCGGGCGGTATGCATGGTATTGAAGCCGCGGCCGTGCTGGGTGCCGTGGGCGGCGACGCCAAGAGCGCGCTCGAGGTGCTCGAGAGTGTTGACGATAAAGACCGTGCTCGCGTGGCCGAGCTCCTCGCCGATGCCGGCTACTGCGATGTGTCGCTTGTCGAGGGCGCGCCCAACCTCTACATCAAGGTGACTGCCACAGCCGGGGGGCATACCGCGGTCGTCGAGATTACCGACCACCACACCAATGTCACGTGCCATACACTCGACGGTATTCCGGTATGCGGCAAGTCGGTGGGGGAGTGTGCCGCCTGCGCCGAGCGCGTGGTGGCCGAGCGCGCGGCAGATAGCGCCGACACGCCCATGTCGATTGAGACCATCATCGACTTTATTGAGGACGGCGATGTTGAGGGTGCTCGCGCTGCCGTTGAGCGTCAGATCGAGCTGAACGGTGCCATTAGCGCAGAGGGCTTGGCGCACGCCTGGGGTGCCGAGGTGGGCCGTACGCTGCTGGGCGCTCGTGCCGATGACGTCGCCTGCCGTGCCCGTGCCCGTGCAGCCGCCGGGTCCGACGCCCGCATGAACGGCTGCGCACTGCCGGTCGCCATTGTGTGCGGCTCGGGCAATCAGGGCATTACCTGTGCATTGCCCGTTATGGAATATGCCGAGTACCTGCGCTGCGACCACGAGCGCCTGGTGCGCGCCGTGATGCTGTCCGATCTTATTGCCGTGCATATCAAAAGCTATATTGGTGCACTTTCGGCGTTTTGCGGTGCTATTTGCGCCGCGTGCGGTGCCGGCGCTGCGATTACCTGGCTGTGCGGTGGCACGCGTGATCAGATCGGCGCGACGGTCTCGAATACGCTCGGCAACGTGGGCGGCATCGTGTGCGATGGCGCCAAGGCGAGCTGTGCCGCCAAGATTTCCGCAGCCGTTGATGCGGCGATTCTGGGCCACGATATGGCCATGCAGGGCCGCGGTTTCCGCGCCGGCGAGGGCCTGATCCAAGATACCGTTGAGCAGACGATCGCCAGCATGGGCTATGTGGGTCGCGTGGGTATGAAGGACACCGACGTCGAAATCCTCAACATCATGATCGGCAAAACCCAGGTGTGCTAGTTACGCGGTTTTACCAAACCGCGTAACCCGCCGACGCTGCAAACCCGCCAGAGCGGCAATCTGCCTTTCAACTTCGGCGGCATGGCCAGAAGGTCAATGCCGCCTCGTTTCAAGGCACCTTGCTCGCTCTGGCGGGTTTTCGCTGTCGATGCCAAAACATCGGCATTGTCTTTGTAAGGTGACAAAGGGACGGTCTCTTTGTCACATTTCAACCTGCGGCACTATTTTGTTTAGAGTGAGGGGTCCTACGACAGTTCGTTGGCTACTTGGTGCTCGTAGAAGGCATCGATTACGGCGTTAAAGTCGCGGGCGAAGTCTTCCATGGTTCCGCGCCAGGTGGCTCGACTGGGTTTTCCCTGGCCAACATAGGCAGTTTGAATACCGCAGGCGGGGCTGGGGAAGTCGCGCTTGGGGTCGTTGCCCACCATAAGGACCTCGTGCGGTTCGAGGCCCATGGCCTGCAGCTGCTCCAGGTAATAGGTGGCATCGGGCTTGCAACGGGTGGCGTTTCCCATGTGCGTCACGAGCTCAAAGGGGGCGTCGGCCAGGTCACCCCAACCCATGCGGCATTCGATGGCTCCCTGGGGAAAACTGGGGTTGGTAAAGAGTGCGCAACGCAGTCCTGCGTCCCGTACAGCCTGGAGTGCGGCGTGTGCACCCGGCATGGCGTGGGCATTGATGGCATCGTCATTCTTGCACGGGAGAACTTCGCGTTCATAGTAGGTAAAAGCCTCATAGATGAGTGGGTCCGAGAGGCAGATGCCGCACCTGCGCTCGACCTCGGTGCGGTAAAACTCAAGATTGGTGCGATTGTCCGTGCCGCTTCGGCGATTGGCGTTGAGGTCGACCAGGATGGTGCCGAGGCGTGCCATCGTGCCGCCGCGGCTGCATCGTCCGATATCCGCGAGCATTGACGAGACATCCTTAAAATAGCGAAGGATAAACGCGTTGAGATTGATGCTAAGAAGCGTCTCGTCCATATCGAAAACGACTGCTTTGAGCACGCGGGCACCTTTCTCGAAAAATCGTTTAGAACGTTGGCTCCGGATACTTTACCCCAAAGCCGTATACTCAACTGCTTATCGTCAACTTATGGAGACGGTCGTTCACAAGATTGCGAAAAAGTCTCCATACGAGTAAAAAATCGCAGTTCACGCTTGAAATCGAAGTGATTTCCACGTAACCTATACGAACGTGATTGCATAAGCGTCACATTAGTATCTGTCGGCTCCCGAGTGTTCCTAAACGTTGTGTGCTTGTCGCACCCTTCTGTAGGTCCTAGCAATCGGGGCCCCGTAGTTCGAAAGGGGTCCACCTTTGAGTGAGATTCAGAACTCGTCCATTTTCTCTCTTGACGATGTCAACGAGGAGGAGATGAACAACCTCATCGACGGTACGATTACCGACTTTGATGAGGGCGATCTCGTTAACGGTACTGTCGTTAAGATCGAGCATGACGAGGTGCTCGTTGACATCGGATTCAAGTCCGAGGGCGTTATCCCGGTCCGCGAGCTGTCCATCCGCAAGGACGCTAACCCTGCAGACATCGTTGCACTCGGTGATTCCATCGAGGCCCTGGTTCTCCAGAAGGAGGACAAGGACGGTCGTCTGGTTCTTTCCAAGAAGCGTGCCGAGTACGAGCGTGCTTGGAACCGCATCGAGGAGAAGTTCAACTCCGGCGAGAACGTCGAGGGCGAGGTTATCGAGGTTGTCAAGGGCGGCCTGATCCTCGACATCGGCCTGCGTGGCTTCCTGCCCGCTTCCCTCGTCGACCTCCGTCGCGTCAAGGACCTCACCTCCTACATGGGCACCCGCATCGAGGCCCGCGTCATCGAGATGGACCGCAACCGCAACAACGTCGTTCTCTCCCGTCGCGTCGTGCTTGAGGAGTCCCGTAAGGCCGAGCGTTCCGAGATCCTGTCCAAGCTCAAGTCTGGCATGCGTCTCCAGGGCACCGTTTCCTCCATCGTCGACTTCGGCGCCTTCGTCGACCTCGGCGGTATCGACGGTCTCATCCACATCTCCGAGCTCTCCTGGAACCACGTCAACCATCCTTCCGAGGTTGTCAAGGTCGGCCAGGAGGTCGAGGTCGAGGTTCTCGACGTCGATCTCAACCGCGAGCGCATCTCCCTGGGTCTCAAGCAGACCACCGAGGATCCGTGGCGCGCACTGGTCAAGAAGTACCCCGTCGGCGCTATCGTCGAGGGTACTGTGACCAAGCTTGTCCCGTTTGGCGCTTTCGTCGATCTGGGCGAGGGCATCGAGGGCCTGGTGCACATCTCCGAGATGGCCAACAAGCACGTCGACCAGCCTTCTCAGGTCACCCACGTGGGCGACAAGGTTCAGGTCAAGGTCATGGAGATCGACCTCGACCGTCGTCGTATCTCCCTGTCGATGAAGTCCGCTGCTGAGACACTGGGCGTCGAGATCGAGGTTACCCCGCTGCCTTCCGAGAAGAAGGACGAGGAGACCGACGCCGAGTAAATCGGTTTGACGATCACCTGCTTTAAGGGATCCGTCCGCAATGGACGGGTCCCTTTTTGCGTTTGCCGGTGAGGTGCGCAATGCTGTCCGGGCTGTTCACAGGCTATTGGGTTGTCGGTGCATGAAAATGCCGACATCCCGCCTCGGGGAGGAGGCGGGAACGCACCGAGTAGACGGAGGGGTGCGGAGCGCGGTCGCGTCTCGACTGGCGACGTTGCCCATCGACAACCCTATTGTACCGCATGGCATGGTTCTTGGTATATCGTGTCGAACGCTTGTGTTGTGCCTTTGCCTGCGGCAACGGTGTGTTAAACTCTTGCACAGCTGAGTGGGCCAGACGGTCGCGCGATGTGCTGCTTACGGCACGCGTGAGGAAAGTCCGGGCTCCAGAGGGCGGGATGCCGGCTAACGACCGGGCGGAGTGATCCGACGGAAAGCGCCGCAGAAAAGAAGACTCCCACCTGCGCCGCAAGGCGTAAAGGGAAAAGCTGAAACGGTGGTGTAAGAGACCACCAGCGTCGTGGCAACACGGCGGCTTGGCAAGCCCCATCCGGAGCAAGCGCGAATAGGAACGCTATGGGCCGGCCCGGTCCGCGTTCGGGTTGCGTGCGTGGAGCTGCACGGTAACGTGCAGACAAGATAAATGACCGTTCACGACAGAACCCGGCTTATAGGCCCACTCAGCAACTATGTTGACGCTGCGACGGCGTCAGCTGGCCGATTTGGCGTTCATTCGTCGGTCGCCGCCATAAGGCGTGCTCCCTCCTCTTTCGGGTCAAATCGACTCAGCTGACGCCGTCTCGCTGTTTTTTCCTGGTCATGGCCGCCTCATTTCTGTTGCAATCTCGTCTTTCAAGGCACCTTGCTCGCGCTGACGGGTTCTCGCTGTTGGTGACGGCATCATTGGCGTTTCCGCTCATGTTGGCGAGGGCAACGGTGCTGTCTTTGCCGTATTATTGAGGCTGTTTGTTGCCGCACTTTTTCTGTTGAGGGGCTTTGTTGGACAGCTATTTTACTCTGCGATCGAATATTGAGGCTTCTGGCGAGTTTGTGGATCGCAAGAGCCGGTTTATTGCCCAGCTGGTCCATATTGAATCCGAGGATGAGGCGAATGCCTTCATCGAGATGGTTCGCAAGCGTCATTACGACGCTCGACACAATGTTCCCGCGTGGATTTTGGTCGATGGACGCGAGCGTCAGAGTGATGACGGTGAGCCGAGCCGCACGAGCGGCATGCCGACGCTCGAGGTGTTGCGCGGCGCTGGGCTCAAAAATGTTTGCTGCGTGGTGACGCGCTATTTTGGCGGCACGCTGTTGGGGCCCGGTGGCTTGGTGCGCGCCTATACCGCGGCGACGCAGGCGGCGGTGGCAGCTGCTCAGGAGGCAGGGCAGGTCGTTGAGATGACGAGCGTCGTGCCTGTTGACGTGCACGTGGCCTATCCGCAGTATGAGCAGGTGCTTCGTTTGGCGCAGGATTCGGGTGCCAAGGTTTCGGATACCGATTACGCGGATGCCGTGACGATTCATTTGGTGTTTAAGGCGGGGGAGCAGGAGCCGTTTTGCGCTAAGATGCGCGAGCTTATGGCGGGGCGCGAGGAGATTGAGGTCGGCGCTCCCAAATTTGCCGAGTTCTAACGGCGACGGCCGGCGTGCTTTTGGATGAATCCCAAGCACGCCGGCCGTCGTTTTCTGTTGCCGCCGTTTACTCGGCGAGCTGCTTTAGCACATCGCAGGCGATCTCGATGGCGTCGTCGATGCAGCCGGGGCAGCTGCGGAGCGGACCATTGTCCGATCCGATGCCCTTGAGCGTGCCGCAGACGGTCAGCGTGTTTTTCGTTTTAAAACGCTTGGCGATTTCGCGCGACAGCTTGTAAGTCTGGCCCTTGGTCTTGGGGTTATCCATGCCGTCGCTCATTACAAAGCCCATGATGGCCACGGCGCCCGAGATAGCGCCGCAGGTCTCGGTCATGCCGCCCATGCCGGCGCCAAAGCCCTCGGTGAGGATAAAGGCGGTCTGGGGGTCGAGCCCGACGGCGGGTGCGAGCGTGCAGGCGACGGCCTGTGCGCAGTTAAAGCCACGGGCGTGGTATTCGGCAGCCTGAGCCTGACAGGCGGTGATGTCGAGCTGGGCAGTATCGATTTGCTTCATCGTTGTCTCCTCGGTAACGGTGTACTCGCCTATGGTACCCTTGCCGATGCATTTGTTTATCGAAAGCCTCATGTATGCCTCATTTTTATCTATCGAATAAATGCCAAGATCTGCGATAAATGCCCCCGGTTGATTTGTCCCATAACCTACCTTGGGGATGGGTTGAGAGGGGTGCGGGGTAGCGGTATCGTGAACCGGATAAAAATGTAACCCAGGCAAGGGAGCTAGATATGAGCGAGCAGACCATCGGTACTACATGTGTTCAGGGCGGCTATCACCCGGGAGACGCGGAGCCGCGCCAGGTGCCCATCTACCAGTCCACCACGTGGAAGTACGACACGTCGGAGCACATGGGCAAGCTGTTTGACCTGGAGGAGTCTGGCTATTTCTACAGCCGTCTGCAGAACCCTACGTGCGATCTGGTTGCCGCCAAGATCTGCGAGATGGAGGGCGGCGCCGCTGCGATGCTCACGAGCTCGGGCATGGCCGCGAACTTCCTCGCGATCTTTAACGTGGCCGGCGCCGGCGATCATGTGGTCGCAAGCTCGGCCATCTACGGCGGTACCTACAACCTGCTTGCCCATACCATGGGTCGTATGGGCGTTACCTGCACGTTCGTTGCCCCCGATTGCACCGATGAGGAGCTCGAGGCAGCCTTTGAGCCCAATACCAAGCTCGTCTTTGGCGAGACGATCGCCAACCCCGCCCTTGCCGTGCTCGATATTGAGCGCTTTGCCAAGGCCGCGCATGACCACGGCGTACCGCTGATGGTCGACAACACCTTCCCGACGCCCGTGATGTGCCGTCCCTTTGAGTGGGGCGCCGATATCGTTACGCACTCCACCACCAAGTACATGGATGGACATGCAGCCTACCTGGGCGGCGTGATCGTCGACCACGGCCAGTTTGACTGGATGGCCCATGCGGACAAGTTCCCGGGTCTCACCACGCCCGATGAGAGCTACCACGGCGTGACCTATGCCGAGAAGTTCGGTCGCGAGGGCGCCTTCATTACCAAGGCAACCGCTCAGCTCATGCGCGACCTCGGCCCCATGCAGAACCCGCAGGCGGCGTTTTTCCTGAACAGCTCGCTCGAGAGCCTGCATGTGCGCATGCCGCGTCATTGCGAGAACGGCCTGGCTGTTGCCAAGTTCCTGCAGAGCCATCCCAAGGTGCGCTTCGTGAGCTATCCGGGTCTGGAGGGCGACAAGTACTATGACCTAGCTCAAAAGTACATGCCCAACGGTACCTGCGGTGTTGTGAGCTTTGGCTTTAACGGTGGTCGCGCGGCGGCCGAGACCTTTATGAAGAGCCTCAAGCTCGCTCAGATCGCCACGCATGTGGCCGACGCCCGCACTTGCTGCCTGCATCCCGCTAACGCCACGCACCGCCAGATGAACGATGAGGAGCTTATCGCCTGTGGTATCTCCGCCGACATGGTGCGCCTGTCGTGCGGCCTCGAGGACACGGCCGATCTGATTGCCGACCTTGAGCAGGCGCTCGAGCAGTGCTAGGCTAGCGTTCGTGCAAGGCGCCGATGCCGGCAGAAAGCTTCGGCGACCTTTAGTTCCGATACCGTAGGCGGGGCCCCAATCGCGACTGTTTGCAGGCGATTGGGGCCCCGTTTTTGTGTTGCGCCACTCGAAAGGATGGAGATGGAGAAAACCGCAGAGCAGCTGCGCCGAGAACACATCGCTCTTGAGGGAGACACCCATGGCAAGAACAAATGGGCGATTCTGTTTACGGTGCTCATCATGACGTTTATGGTGTGTCTGGATTCGACCGTCGTGACCGTGGCGCTGCCCGTGATGCAAAAGGAGCTGGGCGTGGGCCTCGATCGCATTCAGCTGGTAAGCTCGGTGTATCTGCTTGCGGCTTGCGTGGCTATGTTGCCGTTTGGCCCTCTGGGTGACGTGCGCGGCAAGGTAAATGTGTTCCAGCTGGGTGTCATCGTCTTTTCGGTCGGTTCGCTGTTGTGCGGCCTTTCGGCCTCGCTCGAGGTTCTTATCCTGGCGCGCTACGCTGGCATGGCACTCGGCATTACGGCGGCGTCGCATATCCTATATGGGCAGATGAGCGTGGCGATGGGCGAGGCCGTGACCAGTTTTGTAGCAGGCCGTCCGGATGTGTTCTTGTTTGGTTTCCGTTCGGTGTTCTATGTGTTGATGGCCGCGGCAGCCGTGGGCTTTGCGCTTGCCATGGTGCGTTTGGTGAGGATGCGCGCCCGCCATTAGCTTGTGGAGGCAGGCTTGCCACGAATCGGCCCATCTACTGTTCTTGCGGCTTGTGCGGCGATGCGGCTTGTGCGGCGATGCGGCTTTGCGGTGCGATGCGGCTTGTGGGGCGGGCGGGGGTCGGTCCGTGGTAGACTATCGAGCAACGTTTATTAATCGCGCGGTATCGTTGCCGCGAGAAGGGGTTGCGCCATGCAGGAGCTTGAGGACCGTATTCGCCATGACGGCATCGTAAAGGCTGGTAATGTCCTTAAGGTTGATGCTTTCCTCAACCATCAGTGCGACGTTGAACTGTTTGACCACATGGGTGCCGAGTGGGCCCGTCTGTTCGAAGATGTCGAGATTAACAAGATCCTTACGATCGAGGCTTCGGGCATTGGCATGGCTTGCATTGCGGCCCAGCATTTTGGCGGCGTACCGGTGGTCTTTGCCAAGAAGGCGCAGTCCATCAACCTCGACGGCGAGCAGTATGCCACGACCATCTACTCCTTTACCAAGCAGAAGGAGTACCCGGTCATCGTTGGCAAGCGCTTCCTGTCCGAGGGCGACAAGGTCCTGATCATCGACGACTTCCTGGCCAACGGATGCGCGCTCGAGGGTCTTATCAAGATCTGCGAGGCTGCGGGTGCCGAGGTGTCCGGCATTGGCATTGCGGTGGAGAAGGGCTTCCAGGGCGGTGGCGATAAGCTCCGCGAGCGCGGCTTCCGTGTTGAGAGCCTGGCCCGTATCGCCGATATGGACTGTGAGAACGGCGAGATCACCTTCGCCTAAGCGCGCAACACAAGCGATTGGTATGCGATGTGACAAAGGGGGTGTCCCTTTGTCACATTTTTTCTATGAGGGGAGGTGTTGATATGGATGAGAACAAGATGGGCTGGCGCGAGTATGCGCGCTTTGCTGAGATGTCGGTCGAGGAGCTGGCGCACGATTGCGAGGTGCAGGTGTTTCGCGCGACGGGTCCGGGCGGGCAAGGCGTGAACACGACGGACTCGGCGGTGCGCATGAAACATATCCCTACGGGGATTACCGTGACGGCGCGCGAGAGTCGCAGTCAGTTCCAAAATCGTAGCTGCTGTTTGCGTAAGCTGCGCGCTGAGCTTGAGCGTCGCGGGCGTCCACCGCGTCGACGCGTAAAGACCAAGGTGCCTCAGCGCTCTCGCCAGCGCAGACTTAATGACAAGCACTTCAACGCCATTAAAAAGGCCAACCGTCGCAAGCCGGGCGGGGAGGAGTGATCTTCTCGATAAGTTGCGGTGAAATAGGGACTGTTTTGCGGCTTTACCTGCATAAACAGTCCTTATTTCACCGCAACTTAGGGGTGGTTAGCGGGTTGGGCGCCAGACTTGGAGGGCGCCGGGTAGGATGTCGACTTCGACGCGCGAGGCGATAACAGGTTCGCCGTCGGCCTGGATGGGGTAGTCGGGCTCCCCAAAGGTGAGCTCGGCATGGCGGCAGCGGCGCATGCAAACCGGCGGCAACTTGGTATGGTGGCCGTCCTTGGCCGAAAGGAACATGGGAAGCGCGACCGCGCGCGGAACGGGGCCGCAGGCGTAGCAAACGTCGAGCATGCCGTCGCACGGGTCGGCGTCGGGACAGATGCGATAGCCCGAGCCATAGGTGGGGCCCAGCTGAATCGCCATGATGATCGCCCTCACGCGCTCGGCGGGCGCGCCGTCAAAGCTGACTGTCATGGGGTAGTTGCGATAGCGCAGGCCAAACTGTTCAAGTCCCGAGAGGGTGTAGAGCGGAGCGCCGGTGAGGCCCGTCTTTTTTCGCAGTTCGGTGGTGCCCAGGCCGATGGCGGCGTCAATACCGACGGAGAGCGTCTGGTCGTAGTATTCAACGGTAGCCTCGCCGCTACCGCTTGCGGGGTTCCATGAGCGAATGCGACCGATGTCCTGACGCTGCAGCTCGCAGGTGAGCAGTGCGCCAAAATCCTCGCCGGAGAAATCTTCTATACCGAGCGTTTGGGCAAAATCGTTGCCGGAACCCACGGGTAGGATGGCAAGAGCGGGGCGGGCGTCCTCCTTTTGTGCCATAAGCCCGTTGAGGACCTCGTGGATCACACCGTCGCCGCCAAGGGCGATAACGGTGCGATAGCCCTGAGCCTGTGCGGCCAGCTCCTTGGCGTGTCCCATGCACTCGGTCAATACCAGGTCAAACTGGGATGCGCGTGCAGTCATGTCCAAAAAGCGTTGCAGGCGCTCGGCAACTGCGCGCGCCGCACCCGATTGGGCGGCTGGGTTGGCGATGATGAGCGTTCGACCAAAATCAGTTGCGTGCATGGGCGACTCCCGGCGTATGGCGTGACGGTGCGGTCGCGCTCGGGTCGAATTGCCCCCCGATTGTGGCTGCACGGCGAATACTTACGTCTACTCTATCAGGTCGTTGTGGCGCTCGATGGCATCCGCTACCGTACCGCCCTCATCCACTATAAGCGAACGGCGCTTGGGTGAGATGATGCGCTGGGCAGGGTACACGCCGCGGTGTCCGCCGGCGAGATAGCTGATAAAGGCCACGATGACAAAGAACCCGGCGGCCGTGCCGTGGAACAGGTCGATGGCCATCATGCAGGTGGTGATGGGCACGTTAAGGCCGGCACAGAACACGCCGAGCATGCCGAGAGCCGCCAGAAAACTGGGGTCGAGTCCGGTAAGGCAACCGATCCAGCCACCGAGTGCCGCACCGATGCCAAACAGGGGCGTGACCTCACCACCTTGGAAACCGGCACCCAGGGTGAGTGCCGTTACGACGAGCTTGATGGCGGCGTCGGCGAGGGTGGTGTTGCCGGCAAACCCGGCGCCCGAAAGCCACGTGGAAAGGCCGGCGTAGTCCCAGGCGTCGAGGAGAGCATAGACAGCCAAAACCACGAGTGCGCCTATAAGGGCGCGAACGAGGTAATTGGTGATAAAGCGACCGTACAGGCTCTTGACGGTTCGAATCGACCAGGCAAAGAGGCGTGCCGTCAGACCGAAGATAATGGCGCTGATAACAACGATAACAACCGTTTTGGGCGTCATGGCGGGAACGCTGGCGATGGCATTCGCTTCGTACTCGGTACCCAGGGCGAGTGATGTAAAGTAGCCGGTAAACGAGGCGACCAGGCAGTAGATCCCTGCGGTGTAGTCGATCTTGCCGATAAAGCACATCTCCATGCCAAAGAAAGCCCCGGCAAGGGGCGAACCGAATACGGCGCCAAAGGCCGACGAGATGCCGGCGAGCATGAGGTCGTGGTGGTCATGCTTTTTGAGGTGGGCGAGGCTTGAGATGTTGCTGGCGATGGTGCCGCCAATCTGCACCGCGGCTCCCTCGCGACCGGCCGATCCGCCCGTTAGGTGCGTGAGCGTGGAGCAGACGAAGGTGAGGACGGCCATGCGTTTATGGATGAGGCGTGTGCCCAGAGCGGAGTCGATGACCAGGTTGTTACCGCGTTTGGCGGCAAGACCGTGGTTTTTGTACACCCATGCGGTGGCAACGCCCACAACGGGAAGCATGGCGTAGATCCACGTATGGTGCTCGCGATAGCCGGTCGCGATATTCAACGAGGCCAAAAACGCCCAAGCGGCAACGCCCATGGCGAGCGAGACGATGACGACGAGTACGAGCAACTTAGCGCTCGCGAGTAGGTTGTGGGCATTGCGGCGCGTGTCGGCAGCCAAGAGATGCTCGGAGCGGGTGAGCTGTTGCCTGCCTGTCATGATGACGTCGTTCAGGGAGAAAAAGCCGCCGTCGTCGAGCGGCTGGGAATGATCCTGCGCCTCGTTTGCGCTTTCGGGTTTGTCGGTAAAAGCCATACGTTCCTCTTTTAGGTTGCAACACGAGCATTATAGAACGTGCCAAACGTGACAAACAGGCAGGTTGGTTTCGGTTCTGTTTCGCGGCTTGCGGCCGACAGATGTATTCGAGAACGTGGGTCGTTTCGCCGCCGTGCGGCAGGGGATTATACTGAGACAAGCATAAAGAATTGGCGCCCCCGTTGTGCGCTGTGGCATTAAGAGGTGCATATGGAAGAGAAACTCATTCCGCTGGAGGACGCGCAGTCGATTGTTCTGTCGCACGTTGCTCCGACCGATCTCGTTGAGATTCCCGTGTGGCAGGCCGCCGGTCTTCCCTTGGCCGAGGACGCGGTGGCCGATATCGACATTTCGCCGTTTGCCAACAGCGCTATGGACGGATATGCCGTGCGCGCCGTCGACCTCGCCAAAGCGTCCACCGATGCGCCCGTGACGCTTTCTGTCGTGGGGCACGAGGCGGCGGGCCATGTCTTTGAGGGCGCAATCGGCGCGGGCGACACGGTTCGTATCATGACGGGCGCGCCGGTTCCCGAAGGTGCCGATGCCGTGGTGAAGTACGAGATCGTCGATGTGCTCGACGGTGACGGCAACGAGGGTTCGCGTGTGAGATTCTCGGCGCCTGCCAAGGTGGGGGAGAACGTTCGATCGGCTGCTGAGGAAGCGCGTGCTGGCGACGTCGTGATGTACGCTGGAGAGGTTGTGGCTCCGGCGGGCGCCGGCTTGCTGGCGAGCGCCGGGTATGCGAGCGTGAAGGTGCATGCCGCGCCGCGCGTGGGCATTATCTCGCTGGGGACGGAACTGGTCGCACCGAGTAACGTGCCGGCGCGCGGGCAGATTCGCGACTCCAACTCGTCGGCGTTGATGGCCGAGGCACTCGATGCAGGAGCCGAGCCCGTGTTCTACGGCATTGCGCCCGATGATGAGCAGGCGATTGCCGAGCTGGTGCATCACGCTGCGCAGGAGTGCGATTTTGTCATTACGAGTGGTGGCGCCTCTGCGGGTGATTACGACTATGTGACGGCGCTCGTTCGGCGCGAGGGCGAGGTGCTGTTCGACCGCATCTCGATGCGTCCCGGCAAGGCCATCACGTTTGGCCTGCTTGGGGGCAAACCATATTTGGGACTTTCGGGCAATCCCGCGGCGGCGTATGTGGGCTTTGAGATGCTCGCCCGCCCGGCGATCCGCAAGATGCGCGGCTTTGCCGAGGGCCTGCGTCCCGTGCAGCAGGCGAAGCTCACACACGGCGTGAAGAAGCGACAGCATCGCCGCTTCTTCGATCGTGCCACGGTTTTGCGCGACCCCGAGACCGGTGAGCTGTTGGTGACCGAGGCCAAGACGCAGAATTCGGCGCTGCTCGGCACGATGCAGCGGGCCAACTGCCTACTGCGTATTGACGAAGGCTCGTGTGACCTCAAGGCGGGCGACGTCGTGGATGTCGTGCGTGTCGACTTGCCTGAGGGCACGGTGCTATAGGAGGAATGCTATGGAGTTGAAGATTTCGATTGTGACGTGCTCGGATACGCGCGATCTTACCCAGGACGAGGCGGGTGCTGCGCTCGAGGAGCTCATCGCGGCGCAGGGCTGGACGGTCGCCTCACATGTGGTCGTGCGCGACGACGTCAGCGAGATCGGCGATGCCATTGTGGAAGCGGCCGATGAGTGCCGCGCCAATGTCGTGCTCACCTGCGGCGGCACGGGCCTTTCGATGCGCGACGTGACGCCCGAGGCGACGCGTGCCGTCTGCGACCGCGATGTACCGGGTATTGCAGAGGCAATCCGTGCGTACTCCATGACCAAGACGCGCCGCGCTATGCTTTCGCGCGCCGTGTGCATGCAGCGTGGGCATACGCTTGTCATCAACTTTCCGGGCTCAACGAAAGCGGCCCGCGAAAGCTGGGAGGCTGTGAGCGACCAGCTGGAGCACGCAGCTCAAATGACGGCGGGCGGCGGGCACGCCAAATAAGCGCATTACCTGCGGCGGAGTGACCTTACGGGCTGCTCCGCCTTTTTTATGCAGCGACAGTGCGGGCCGTCTCGTGGTTATCGGTAAAAGAAAGTTATTAGACGAGAAATATTTATCACAAACATTATTCGTGCAAAAGTATAATCTAGTAACAGAATAAAGCTCGCGGCGGGGTGCCCGGGCGTAGCGTTCGAAAGGGTTGAACATGTTCGATACGGTTTCTCGCCGCGGGTTCGTTTCACTTTCCGCTGTCGCCGCTGCCGGCCTTGGGCTTGCCGGCTGTTCCGGCAGCAAGGAGCCTGAGTCGACCGGATCCGATGCCGGCTCCGCCAAGGCCTCTTCCAAGAAGGAAACCGTCGAGCTGCAGGTCTTTGCCGCCAACTCGCTCGAGAAGGCTCTGCCCGAGGTTCAGGTGCTCTACACAGAGCAGGCCGGCACTACGTTTGCCGACACGCAGTTTAAGGCGTCTGGCGACCTTGTCGAGCAGATGCGCGCCGGTGCTGCGGTCGACGTACTCATCACGGCCTCCAAGGGCACCATGGATGACGCCGAGGCCGCCGAGCTCGTCGACGCCGACACGCGTGAGGACATGTTCGTCAATGACCTCGTGATCATTCGCGCCGAGGGCTCCGACACCAAGGTCGAGGCCATCGCCGACGTCGCGAACCTGGACGGCAAGATTGCCATCGGCGACGCCAAGACCGTTCCCGCCGGCAAGTACGCCAACCAGGCGCTGGCTTCTGTGGGCCTCTACACCGGTACCGAGGGCGACGACGGCGAGTATGCACCCGAGCTCGCCGACAAGGTGGCTCTGGCCGACAAGGTCGGCACCGCTGCGTCTTACGTCTCTACAGGCGACTGCGTGGCCGGTTTTGTCTACAGCTCCGATATCTTCCGCTACGACGGCATCGAGGAGACCTTCGTGTGCCCCGAGGACTCGCACAAGCCCATCGTGTATCCCGGCGCTGTTGCCGAGAGCTCCGAGCACGCCGACGAGGCCAAGGCGTTTATCGACTTTTGCCTGTCCAACAAGAAAGCCCAGAAGATTTGGGCTAAGTACGGCTTTGAGCTTTCCGCGTAGTTCGCAACATCGCTGCATAACGATATGCTTGAGGGCGGGCGTTCTCGCGATCGCCCGCCCTTTTGATTGAACCGGCGTGTCCGCGCGCCGTTGCCCTGTGTTTGAGGAGTCGCCCGTGTCAAGGAAAACGATTCGCCTGCTCGCCGTGCTGGCTGCGGTTTTGTGCGTGCTGACCGCACCGCCCGGGGTTGCTCGGGCCGAGGCGCTCTTCACCACCGCCGATGGCCGCCAGGCGACCGAAGATTCCGCGCTTATCGATGGCGTCGGGTTTGGCCTCAACGCGTTTGAGCGCAATGCCAAGGGCACGGCCCGTTCGTTTGCGGGTCAGCCCGAGGGTTACCGTTTTCCTATCTACAAGAAGACGACCCTCGTGACGGTGACGACGCCTGAGAGCATCGTGGTCTGGCTCGACGCCCATGCCGCCAAAGACGCGGGGCTCGACATCTCAAAGGCAGATGACCAAAAGGCGCTCAAGAAGATGCTCGTGGGGCTCGACAAGTCGCACTCCATGGGTGGTTCGTTGCTGGAGGACTCTAATCTCGAATGGGTCTTTACCTCGGATAACGCGCTGGTACAGAGCGATTACCGCTATAAGTTTAAGGTGAAGGGCGGCAACGGCGATTACTACACGGTAGTGAATGCCGCCGACGCCGCGAATGCCGAGCTAGATTTGGGTGACGGCGTCCTGTGGAGCGATAACGCCGCCCTCGTGCGGTATGCGGACGTGTCGACGACGGTGCCGCCGTCGCTGGCGGAGCGCGCCGCAGCCTTCTTTGGCGACATCGACTATCGCCCGTTTTGGGTGTCCATAAAAACGAGCGGCCTTGCCCTGCTGATCTCCTTTGCGCTGGGCCTGTTCGCCGCGTGGAAGACTATGGGTACCTCGAGTCGCATCAAGGGCCTGCTCGATTCGGTTTTTACGATTCCTATGGTGCTGCCGCCCACGGTCTGCGGCTTTCTGCTCCTCATGCTGTTTGGCCGCTCGACCGGGATCGGCCAGTGGCTCATCGCGCACGGCGTCTCGATCGTCTTTACGTGGCCGGCGGCGGTGATATCTGCCGTGGTGGTGTCGTTTCCCCTGGTCTACCGTACGGCACTTGGTGCCTTCGAGAGCCTCGACACGCAGATGCTCGACGCCGCGCGAACCTTGGGATGGTCCGAACGTCGCATCTTTGCCAAGCTCATGATGCCGCTCGGCTGGCCCTCCATCGCCGCCGGCACGGTGCTCGCCTTTGCCCGCGCCATGGGCGAGTTTGGCTGCACCCTGTTCTTTGCGGGCAACTATGCCGGCATTACGCAGACCATTCCGATTGCGATTTACTTTGAATGGATGGGCGGCAACACGTCGGTGGCCCTCTTTTGGGTCGTGGTCGTGATCATGTTTAGTTTCCTGGTCATTCTGTTCATCAACATGTACACCGCTCATTCGCAAAAGTATCGTGAGCGGGGCCTTTCCCGTGCGGAGCGCAAGCAGGCCAAAGATCTCGCCGGACGGGGCGATTCGCTCGACCCGGCGGGCGGCGATGCCTTGCGTATCGATCGCGAGGCGCTGGCCGAGCTCATGCGCGATGATGCCGCTTTGCAGGGAGGTCGATAGGCCATGTCACTCGTTTTGGATATCAAAAAGCGCTATCCCGGGTTTACGCTCGACATGCAGCTTGAGGCCGGCGAGGAGCGCGTGGCGCTGCTGGGCGCCTCGGGTTGCGGCAAGAGCTGCACACTTCGCTGCATCGCCGGAGTGGAGACGCCCGACGAGGGCAAGATCGTCGTCAACGGTGTGACCTTTTTTGACTCGGCGGCGGGCATCGACCTGTCGCCCCAGGAGCGAAAATGCGCCCTGCTGTTCCAAAACTATCAGCTGTTTCCCAACATGACGGTGGCCGATAACGTATGCGCCGGCGTAAAGGATGCGGGCGACGCCGCGGCGCGCAAGCAACTTGCCGAGCGCTATCTGGGCATTTTCGGTCTGGCCGATTTTGCCGACCGCTATCCCGCGCGACTCTCGGGCGGTCAGCAGCAACGCGTGGCGCTTGCCCGCATGGTGGCGGCGCATCCGGGCATTTTTATGTTCGACGAGCCCATGAGCGCGCTCGATTCCTATCTTAAGAGCGCCCTCGAACAGAATATGCTCGACCTGTTCGATGTGTGCAACCGTACCGTGCTCTACGTGAGCCACGACATCGATGAGGCATGCCGCCTGTGCCAGCGCATCTGCGTGATGCACGACGGGCATGTTGAGGAGACCGGCTCCGTCGAGGACGTGGTCCGCCGTCCGCAGACGCTGGCGGCACTGCGTCTGACGGGCTGCAAGAACACAAGCCGGGCGCGCAAGATTGGGCCCCAGGAGATCGAGGCCCTCGATTGGGGCATGACCTTTAACGTGGGTCGCGAGGTTCCCGATAATGTGGTGTACCTGGGCATTCGCGCAAGTTACTTCCATGTTGACAACCGTGCCGAGCGGGGCCGCAACAGCTATGATTTGCACGTGGCCCGTGTGAGCGATTCGCGCTTTGAGCGGCTGGTGCTGTTGGATGTGCCGCGTGCCGATGCGCCGACGCGCCTGCAGTGGAAGTTCAACAAAGTGGGCATGCCTGTCGACGAGCTGCCGCAAGCAGGCGAGACGCTGCGCATGCATTTTGATGCCAGTAGGATTCATTTGGTCTGTCGATAGCGCCGGGTAATGCCGTCGGGGATATAAGCCTCGGCGGCTTTGCCTTGCCGTTCGCCGAATGAGGGATGACAAACTCTTATCAACACAGATAATTATTTATTAAACGGACACACACGACGCTGTCGTACGAATGTCAACGGTGTTCGCATAGTCGATGACCGTTGATATAGTTGACCTCAACTGGTTAAGGAGGGTGCGCACATGCCGCAGACGACATACATTCGCCGCGTTGCCGCGCGCGCCCTGTATATGGCTCGGAGCCGCATATGAGCGGGTATGTTCACGGCTCCGGGAGAGACGACGCACAACTAAATAATCGACCGCAAAGCAGGTTCCCTAAAATTCCGGGTTTGAGCACGGCCGGGCAATCGCCGTCCGTCGTGCATCGATACCGCTGTTATCCGTTTTTGGTTCGAGAGGGAATCCGTCATGACTGAAGCGATCGAAGAGGTTAAGCTGCCCAGCACGTTTGAGGAATTCAACGAGCAGCGCAAGGCGGCGTTTATTCGCGTCAAGGATTATAAGCAGGCGGGTAATCGCCTGGTCGGCTTTTTGTGCAGCTATACCCCGCTCGAGATTATCGATGCCGCAGGCGCCTCGAGCGTGGCTCTGTGCGGCACGTCCGACGAGGTGATTCCCGAGGCCGAGAAGGTGCTGCCGGCAAATCTGTGTCCGCTCATCAAGTCGACCTATGGTTTTGCCTACTCGCAAAAGTGCCCGTTTACGTACTTTAGCGACATGATCATCGGCGAGACCACCTGCGACGGCAAGAAGAAGATGTACGAGCTGCTGGGGGAGCTCAAGCGCACGCACATCCTGCATCTTCCGCAGGGTCGCGATCGCGCCTACGAGCGTGAAGGCTGGTACGAGGAGTGCCGCCTGCTCAAGGAGGAGCTCGAGGGCTTCTACGGCATCACGATTACCGACGATGACCTGCGCGCTGCCGTCCTTCGTCGCAACCGCTTGCGTGCGGCCCAGCTCGAGTTGTTTGCGCTGCAGGCTAACCAGCCGGCGGCCATGAGCGGCGTCGACCTGATGAGCACCATGTTTGCCGGTACGTTCAGCTTTGATATCGAGGCCTATACGCAGCAGCTGGAGCAAAAGGTTGCCAAGCTGCGCGAGGCCTACAACGCGGGCGAGCGCCCGGTTGCGGCGGATGCCAAGCGCATTCTGATCACCGGCTGCCCGGTGGGCGGCGTGATCAACAAGATCGGTCGCACTATCGAGTCCAACGGCGGCGTGGTCGTGTGCATGGACGATTGCTCGGGCGAGCGCACGGCGGCCATGATGATCGACCCGGACGCACCCGATATCCTGCGCGCCATCGCCGACCGCTACCTGGACATCAACTGCTCGGTCATGACGCCCAACGACGGTCGTATGGAAAACACGCTGTCCATGTGTGAGAAGTACCACGTCGATGGCGTAGTGGAGAACGTGCTGCAGGCTTGTCACACCTTTAACGTGGAGAGTGCACGCATGCAGGAGGCCGTTGAGGGCGCAGGCATTCCGTATATGAAGATCGAGACCGATTACAGCAACGGTGACATGGGCCAGATCGAGACGCGCATCGCCGCCTTCATCGAAACCCTCTAGCTTCCTCAGGCACCGGATCTTGCCCCTCAAACCGTCGCTTGCGTACCCAAAGTACGCTGCGCTCCTCTTTCGGGGCAATCTCCGGCACCTGAGAAACCTAGAGCTAAGGCGCCTGAACGCGCGGCTACCTTTGATGTTTAGATTGGGAGAGAGCCATGATAGGGATCGGGATCGATATCGGGTCTACAGCGGCTAAGGCCGCTGTGGTCGACGGGGAGGGTTCGGTGGCGTGGACGTGCGTGCAGCCAACCGGGTTCTCCTCGGTCGATGCGGCCGAGCGTCTGCGTGGCGAGCTTGCCGCGGCTGGCTATGACGTGGCTGCCGACGATGTGCGCGTGGTCGCGACCGGATATGGTCGTGTCGCCGTGCCCTATGCACACAAGGTTGTGACCGAGATTACCTGCCACGGTACCGGTGCCGTGCGTCTGTTTGGCGACCATGGCACGGTGATTGACGTGGGCGGCCAGGATACCAAGGTCATTACGATCAAGGGCGGCCGCGTGGCAAAGTTCGCCATGAACGACAAGTGCGCCGCCGGTACGGGGCGCTTTTTAGAGATCATGGCCGACCGCCTGGGCATTACCCAGCAGCAGATGGCCGACCTGGCGCGTTCCGGCGAGCCCACCAAGATCAGCAGCATGTGCACGGTGTTTGCCGAGAGCGAGGTTATCAGTCTGATCGGCCGCGGCGAGCCGCGCGAGAACATTGCGCGTGGCGTGATCGAGAGCGTCGTGTCGCGTGTGGCGACCATGGCCTCGCAAGCCGCGGGCGCCCCGTACTATCTGACCGGTGGTCTGTGCGAAAATGCCTATGTCGTCGAGCGTCTTGGCGCATTGGTGGGCTCGCCGGTCACTACCTCGCCCCAGGCCCGCTTTGCCGGTGCCATCGGCGCGGCCATTCGAGCCCAGGCACTCGCGTAGGGGGCCGGTGCGATAAATTGCCCGCTCTCGGCGCCGCCATGCGTATACTGGGAGAAAATGATTGACCGATGAGAGGAGGTATCGATGGCTGACGATCTCATGAAGCTCACGCAGATGACTGCCGCGAGCGGTTGAGCCGCTAAGTTGGCTCCTGGAGCCCTCGCCCAGGTCCTGGGCGACTTACCCAATGTGCATAACGACAACCTGCTCGTGGGGTTCGATACCTCCGACGATGCGAGCGTCTTCCGCGTTGGCGATAACTTGGGCCTCGTGCAGTCCATCGACTTCTTCCCACCGATGGTCGACGACCCGTTCCTGTTTGGCCAGATCGCCGCGGCAAACTCGCTGTCGGACATATACGCCATGGGCGGACGGCCGAGCCATGCCATGAACCTGCTTTGCATACCCAGTTGCCTGGGCGTTGAGGTTGCCGGCCAGATTCTGGCGGGCGGCGCCGACAAGTGCGTCGAGGCCTGCTGTGCCATCGCGGGCGGCCACACCATCAACGACGACGAGCCCAAGTACGGCCTGTCCGTGAGTGGCTTTGTCGCGCTTGACCGTATGCTCGCCAACAGCGGCGCACGCGTGGGCGATGTTCTGCTGCTGACCAAGGCGATCGGCTCGGGCATCATCACTACGGCCATTAAGGGCGGGCTCATCGAACAGGACGAGGCCGCAGCCATGTTTGACTCGATGCGGACCCTCAACGAGGCTCCGATTCGTCTGGCCGAGGACCTCGAGCTTCATGGCTGCACCGACATCACGGGCTTTGGCCTGATCGGACATGCGTGCGAGATGGCCGAGGGCTCGGGCGTGCAGATTGAGCTTGCGTCGGGGGCGGTGCCGCTCTTTGACCAGGTGCTCGACATGGCACGCCTTGGCATTATCCCTGCCGGCGCCTACCGCAACCAGGACTTCTTTGGCTCGCGCGTGGCGGTCGACGATGGCCTGGAGCCGGGCATGCTCGACGCGCTGTACGATCCGCAGACCTCGGGCGGCCTGCTTATCGCGGCACCTGCTGCCGATGTGGATGAGCTTGCGTGCCGTCTGTATGCCGAAGGACGTATCGCCGCCGTCGTCGGTCGCGTGTGCGAGCCGGTGCCAGGCGGTCCTGCCGTCCACGTTGTCCGCTAGCCCGCACGTTTATGTAACTGTTTACCGTTCTCTAGAACGGTTCTTTCGAAAGGAATTCGCTATGTCTACCAAGATTGAAGTCAATGCCATGGGCGATGCCTGCCCGCTGCCCGTCGTCAAGACGCTCAAAGCCCTGAAGCAGCTCGATGGCGAGGGCGTTGTCGTGACCTCGGTCGATAACGAGACCGCCGTCAAGAACATCTCCAAGATGGCGCAGGAGAAGGGCTGCACGGCCTCGTTCGAGAAGGTTTCTGACGCCGAGTGGCACGTGACCGTGGCGACCGCCGGTGCCGTGGCCGTTGCGGACCCCGAGCAGGACGCTGCTGCCTTCTGTGATGCCAGCGCCGGCAAGGGCAAGCTCGTCATTTCCGTCTACACCGACTGCATGGGCCGCGGCGACGACGAGCTGGGCCACAAGCTTATGAAGGCGTTTATCTTTGCCGTGACGCAACAGGAGGAGCTGCCCGCGACCATGCTGTTCTACAATGGCGGCGCCAAGCTCACCGTCGAGGGCTCGCCGGTGCTCGATGACCTGAAGGGCCTGGCCGAGCAGGGCGTCGAGATTCTCACCTGCGGTACCTGCCTGGACCACTTTGGCATCAAAGACCAGCTTGCGGTGGGCGAGGTCACCAACATGTACGTGATCGTGGAGAAGATGGAGCAGGCCGTGCGCGTCGTGCGCCCGTAGCGTATTGGTTGGAGTTGCCATGAGGGAGAAGCGCCCGGCGCTTGTCATCACGTTTCCCACCACGGCGGCCGCCATGGGCTGCGAGACCCTGTGCATCGAGCGCGGCCTTCCCGGGCGCACGATTCCCGTGCCCGGGGAGGTCGCTGCCGGCTGCGGCTTGGCGTGGAAGGCGTTGCCTGCCGATGAGGAACTGCTGCGCGCCGAGCTTGCCGCAGCTGGTGTTCCCACCGAGGGCTTTACGATGATTGACATGTGGGAGGTCGTGCGATGATCTATCTGGATAACGCGGCGACGACCATGCATAAGCCGCAGACGGTCATCGATGCCGTGACGCAGGCGATGTGCTCGCTCGGCAATGCCGGGCGCGGCGCCACGTCGGGTGCGCTCGACGCGGCTCGTACGATTCACGGTTGCCGTGCCAAGCTCGCGCGCTTTTTGGGTTGCCCGAGAGCGGACCATGTGTGCTTTACGCCCAACTCCACCGCGGCGCTCAACACCGCCATCTGTGGCGTGGTGCGCCCCGGCGACCGTGTGGTCACGACGGTGATCGAGCACAACTCGGTTCTGCGTCCGCTCAACCGCCTGGCAGCGGAGCGGGGCGTGACCGTTGAGCATGCGGGCTGCGACGCGAACGGCGTGCTCGACTACGACGAGCTCGAGCAGCTGGTCACGCCGGGCACGCGTGCCGTGGTGGTGACGCACGCCTCCAATGTGACCGGCAACGCTGTCGACATTGCACGCGTGGCTGCCATGGCCCATGCGGTCGGTGCGCTGGTGATCGTCGATGCCTCGCAGTCTGCCGGTACGGCGCATATCGATATGCATGCCATGGGGCTCGATGTCGTGTGCTTTACCGGCCACAAGGGGCTCATGGGACCCCAAGGCACCGGCGGCCTGGCCGTGGCGGAGGGCATTGACGTGGCGCCGTGGGCCATGGGTGGCACGGGTGTGCACAGCTTCGATGCACTGCAGCCGCTTGAGTGGCCCACGCGCCTTGAGGCGGGCACGCTCAACGGTCACGGCATCGCGGGACTTTCCGCAGGTCTCGACTTTATCGAGGCACAAGGCGGGGTCGAGGCGATTGCTGCCCACGAGCGTGCGCTCGCCGATCGCTTCCTTGCCGGTGTGCGCAAGATTCCGGGGATTAAGCTCTACGGTGCCTTTGACCAGCCGACGCGCTCTGCGATTGTGTCGCTCAACGTGGGCGATATCGATTCGGCCGAGATCTCGGATGCGCTCATGCAAGGGTGGGGGATTGCGACGCGCCCCGGCGCCCATTGCGCTCCGCTCATGCATCGCGCGCTCGGGACTGAGCGTCAGGGTGTCGTTCGTTTCTCGTTTGGGTATTTCAACTCGGACGAGGAAGTCGACACCGCGATTGACGCGCTCCGCGATTTAGCCTGCTAGAGCGTATATACTTGCGGGACGGGTCTTTTGCCCGTCCCGTTTTTGTTTCGACCCGAAAGGTGTGCCTATGGCCTCATCCGCCCCGCGCGGCCTGCGCTCCGACCATGTCGTTACCGTCGGCATTGCGCTGTTCTCGATGCTCTTTGGCGCCGGCAACCTCATCATTCCGCCACTGCTGGCGCTGCAGGCAGGCTCTGCCACGCCGGTCGCTATGCTCGGCTTTCTCATCGCTGCCATCGGCCTGCCCGTCATGGGCTTTATCGCCGTGGCGCTTGCCGGAACGGCGCGCGAGCTTGCCGGCCGCGTGCACCCCAAGTTCGGTGAGTTCTTTGTCGCGGCGGTGTATCTGGCCATCGGCCCGTGCCTTGCCATTCCGCGTACGAGCTCCACGGCCTTCGAGATGCTGGTGCCGCTGCTGCCCGAGGGCGTCTCGCTCGGCACGGCTCGCCTGGTGTTTGCCATCGGGTTCTTCGTGGTCGCGTTTGTGCTCACGCAGCGTCCGGGCGTCATCACGCGCGTGCTCGGCCGCATTACGGGCCCCGCGCTCATTGCGCTCATCGTGCTGGTCGTGGGTGCCGCCGTGGTCTCGCCGTTGGGTCCCGCTGCCGCGCCGCAGGCTCCCTACAATGCCGGTGCTGCCGTGCAGGGCTTTTTGACTGGCTACCAGACCATGGACCTGCTCGCGTCGCTCGCCTTTGGCATCATCATCGCCGAGACCATCCACGAGCTGGGCGTGACCGATGACAAGCGCGTGGCCTTTGAGATCTCGCGTTCTGGTGTGATCGCCGGCGTGCTCATGGCCATCATCTACTGCGGCTTGGGCCTTGCCGGCACGCAGCTCAGCACCGTGATGCCCGATGCCACCAACGGCGCCGCCATCCTTGCCCGCTCTGCCTCCATGCACTTTGGTCTTGCCGGCACGGTCGTGGTCTTTGCTATCTTTTTCCTTGCATGCATGAACGTGTGCATCGGCCTTATTAGCTGCTGCTCGCGTTACTTCTGCGAGACGTATGTGGTCGAAGGGGGAGCGGAGGCTTCCGAGGAGGCCATGCGCCGCCCCTTCGAGATCCTCGCCTTTGTGTTCGCGGTGTTTTCGTGCGTGCTCTCCAACGTGGGCCTCGACGTGATCCTTATGTTTTCGGTGCCCATGCTTAACGCCTTGTATCCCGTCGCCATCGTGCTGGTGCTGATGGGTTTGGTACACGGTTTTTGCGACGCGCATCCGCAGGTGTGGGTGTGGGTTGGCGGCGTGGTCGCCGTGCAGAGTGTGATCACCTCGGTCCGCGATGCGTTCTTTGCGGGCGCGTGGCTGCCGTTTGATGTGCTGCCGCTGGCGGATATCGGTGCCGCGTGGGCGCCGGTTGCCGTGGTTGCCTTTGTGATCGGCCTGCTCCATAGTCGTTTTGTTGCACATTCGAGGAGCTAAGGCATCAATGCTTGCACAGGCGGGGAGTCTCCCCTATAATTTCCTTCGCTTTGGGACACGCAAGGTTTAGACCTTAGCTGCTCAACACCTTCGGGACGTGGCGCAGTTTGGTAGCGCGCCTGCTTTGGGAGCAGGATGTCGCAGGTTCAAATCCTGTCGTCCCGACCATATCTTGCGGGCGTAGTTCAATGGTAGAACCCCAGCCTTCCAAGCTGATGACGCGGGTTCGATTCCCGTCGCCCGCTCCAAGTAACATAATCGCAGGTCAAAATACTTATTTGGCTTGCGGTTTTTACGCCGAAATTAGCTCATGACACACGCCCATGACACAGATATGACACAGATTGGGGTCGTTAGGCGGTCGATATGGAGCCGTGAGCGGTCTGGGCGCGATGATAATTAGCTAGATATTGTGGCGCGATGAATCGGGGCGGCTCCACTCTTGCCCCGTCATTTGTGTCATACGTTGTGTCATGGCTGTGTCATATGCCGTCCGTTTGCGATTGGGCGTTGGTAGCGCTGCCCTCGATAGCCGCTTGCCTAGCCTTCCAGAAGAGAAGCCCCTATGGATTCATAGCGACCAATCACAGCGCGGCTGAATGTCCGCTCTGCGCCGCCCCGAGGGGTGGGGAGGGGATGGAATCACGAGACAGCATCACGGCTACCCAGCATCCCGCCCTGATTTTTTTATCGCTACGAAAATAGAAGTCTGTTACGGAACTGTCACGGAACGCCGCGATTGGGCGTTGGGGTTTACCGTTGCATGTAACGCTAATTCCTTTACAGAGCGCTCCAGATAGCGGGGGAGTGCGACAGCACCATAGCCCTATGCAAGACCGATAGTAGAGCATTGGGGTGCTGCTATGAAGAACAGGGACAGCGAAAGAGCATACATAAGAGAAGCGCAGGCGGCTGAACCGCGATAGGTGGTGGGCGCGATACGGAATGGATGCACCCGCGCCGAACGCCAAGACCAAAGAGGAACGCCGAGAAGCGAACCGCGCCGCTTGGCGTGCTAGGTATGGCGATAGCCCTTATTCGTGACGGCTAGCCTTTCCCTCCAGAGGATGAATCTCCCGCCCCGCCTTTGATAGCCTGTCCACCATGTCCGCTATCATGTCCACTTAAAATATACCTATCTACCTGCGGGTTTTGCCATGATAGACAAGCTATCCAAGATATTTAGGTAAAAAGTCTTAAATAATTAGTAGGTATAAATAGTTATTGAATAGGTGATAGGTGCTAAAAGCGGGGCTTTTATGATTATTACTTTTGCGAAATAGCTTGGTGTCCTGTGCATCATGTCCATTGGCGAGAGGGGTTCCTCCTCTGGAGGGCAAAAAAACGGGGCTGAGCGATTGCCCAACCCCGTAGCTCTTTCATCTCGGTATCGTCCAGAACCCACGTGGTAGCGCCTGCCGCCTTGCTATCCATGATGCTCCCTTCCTAGTTCTCTGTTCCGGTCTTGCCTAACTCGATAACTGAGCCGTCCTTGGCGTGCTGGGCGACGTCTGACATGTACGCTTGCTCAACCACAGCCGCGCCGCGCTTCTTGGCTTCTTTGTCGGCGCTCGCGTATATGTTCAGCGTCATTGCCGCGTTGGCGTGTCCCATCATGCTTGCTACGGTCTTAATATCCGTGCCTGCCGTCACAGCCGCCGTTGCGACGTTGCGAACGTGTGGCGCAGGTCGTGGAACGTTGGGCGGTTGCCCTCCGTGCCGATAAGCTCCAGAGCGTCAGCCGCTATCCTCCACCTATGCGACAGGTAGTGGGGTTGCATAAACGAGCCGTCAGCGCCGCCCGTCACGTACATGTTTTCGTCGAACGGAACGCCTAACTCTAGGCACTCGGCTTTGGCGTTGGCCAGGCGTGCCGTGAGCATGTCGGCGATGATGGAGGGCGCGTACAGCTCGCGCCTGCTGCCGCCCGTCTTGGGTTCCTTCACGTACCACTTTGAGCCGTCACGCCCTATGGTGCGCTCGATGCTGACTGTTCCCTCGTTCAAGTCCACGCACTTCCACGTCAGTCCGCATATCTCGCCCTCACGCAAACCTATATACATTGCTAGGGCAAACCTAACGTTTAGCGGCTTCGCGGGGTCCAGGGCGATAAATTGGGCTACCTTTGCGCGTCCCTTTGCATCGAGGGCGTTGGGGTTCCTATGCGCCTGTTTGGGGTTCTTTACGCCGCGCGTGGGGTCTTTAACGAGCCTGTCGCGGTCTACAGCCTGTTTCATGGCAGAGCGCAGGTTGGTTAGGCACTTCTTCACTGTGGAGGGTGCATAGTCCTTGCTGAGCTTCGTAACCCACGCCGCCACATCGTCTGGGGTCAGTGCGTCCAGCTCGATAGCTCCGATACTAGGCGCCATATAGCTTTTGAGTATGCGCCTTAGCTCGTTGGCTGATGAGCGCTCGATGCTGTTTGCGCGTTCCTCAACGTACTTCCCGAAATACTCGGCTACCGTCTCGCCGCTGTGGGGGTCTTTGACAGCCTGTTCGTTGAGCTGTTGGTGGATTGCTTCTGCTTCTTGGTTAACAGTCTTTTCTACCTGCTTAGAGCGCCCGTTGTCGCGCCCCTCGGTTTTGAGAGTGACGGTCTTTTTCTTCCACTTGCCGCGATAACGTGGAGCAATACCCTGACTTTAACGAAAATATCAAGTATGTAATTTGTCAAAACATTAAGAAATATAGACTTGAAAAAGGTGTAAGAGTTATGGATCTAGCAGAAAAACTTGATTTATCAGTTAATCACTTAAAACGAATCGAGTCGGCTAATGACCGTAACAATATTTCTCTTATGACTCTTTACAAAATATCTATAATACTTGGTGTTAGAATAGACTAATTTTTTGAAGAATAAATGCAGAACAAATTTAGTTTCTATTTTTTTTATGATATAATTATTTAAACAACAAATAGTAATTTGTATAGGAGGTAATTTATGATAATTACAGGAATTTTAATTACAATTGTTGGATTTTTTATGTTTTTAATGCCTCAATTTTTTATAGGGCTTAGAAATCCTAGAATCCCAGATAAATTGTTAAAGAATCCTAAAATGAAAAATGTTCTTAGAGTATGGGGTGGCATTTTCGTAATAGTTGGAATTTTATTAATTGTTTTTTCAATTATTTAATAATAAGCTGAGAAAATGCGTGAGCATTTTCCAGCGCAGCACGCAAGGGCCAATGGCCCGCAGCGAAACAAGGGTTTGCGAAGCAAACCCTTGGACTTCCCGTCGCCCGCTCCATAGGATAGATGAATGGCTCTGATTCCTTTTGGGATGAGAGCTGTTTTCACATACATGCCGGGACCCCCATATCCCCTTCTAAGTTGCGGTGAAATACGGACTGTTTTTCGGCTTTTATGGCCCATGTAGTCCGTATTTCACCGCAATTATTTGTAAGGTTGAATTTTGATGCCGTTGGGAGGGTCGTAGCGACCGTCTACCGAGAGTGGAAATATTTTTTGAAGCTCTGACCTGCGGCGTCAAGCTTTTGGTCAGCTTTTGGCAAGGCCTGCGGACGGAAGCATGCGATAGCGTAATGGTATTCTCTCCGCCGTGATGGTTATGGGGTTGGCCATGCTCGATAAAGGCAAACATTTTCCGCAGTCATATGCAAGGATGCTATTCTCGGCCGTTGGAATTCATCAAGATGGACAGCTGCTTATAACAATTGATCCTTGGGATGAACGCCGTGCGCGTGAGCTTATGCAGGAAGAGCTCATGCTTCGTCTTTGCTCGGCCAGGGAACGCCGGCTATTATATGGCAGATTATGGTTGGCACGTGCCGTCGTTACTCGAGGCCTGCGATGCGCTGCTCGACGAGTGCGGTTTTCGCGGGTCGGCCAAGGCCGGCATCTCGGTGTTCGACGACGACTTTGGTCTGCATGCACAGCAGGTCGCACCATCCGCCTGCTCGACAAACGCGACGTAGCCCGCAAGTCGATGTTCACCACGCATTCGCTTCCTTTGTCGATTCTGATCGAAGAGATTGAGCAATCGTGCGAAGATATCGTCTTCATAGGGATTCAGCCGGGCGATACGGAGTTTTACAACCCCATGTCCCCGGAGGTCTTTGACGCCGTCGACGCCGTGTACGACGCCGTGGCCGCTAACGACTTTTCCCACTTTGTCCGCTTGGGACAGGAGCTGTAGCAGCGCTTGTCCCTGGTGATTAGGAAAGAAGTGATTGACATGGCAGATTCCAAGGTGGAGTACCCTGCCCCCGATTGCCTGGCGCCCGCCGCGATCGAGGCCAAGACCGAGGCCGCCGGCGTGACCAAGGCTAACCTGCCGGTCGCTAAGGCCTTTCTGTTGGCAATGTTCGCCGGTGCGTTTATCGCCTTCGGTGGCCTGTTCTTTACGGTGTTTTTGAGCGACAGCACGCTGGGCTGGGGTGCCCAGCGCGTCGTGGGCGGCCTGTGCTTTTGCCTGGGCCTGGTGCTGGTGCTGGTGTGCGGCGCCGAGCTGTTTACCGGTAATTCGCTTATGGTCTGCGCGCTCAAGAGCAAAAAGATCACCCTGGTCCAGATGCTCAAGGCTTGGGTCGTTGTATGGCTTGGCAACTTTGCCGGTGCCTTGTTCATCGTCTTTTTGGTGTACATGGCCGGCATTTACAAGCTCAACGGCGAGGCGGTCGCCAATTCCATGGTGAGTGTCGCCGCCGGCAAGGTGACGATCGACTGGCTGACGATCTTCTTCCGTGGCATCCTGTGCAACATCTTTGTGTGCCTGGCCGTGTGGATCGGTACCGCCGGCAAGACCGTGGTCGATAAGGTCGTGGGCATTCTGCTGCCCATCGCCGCCTTTGTGGCCTGCGGTTTTGAGCACTGCGTCGCCAACATGTACTTTTTACCTATGGGCGCCGTGATGCACGCGTGCGGCTATGGTGCCGACGTCGCCGGCGCCGACGCGCTCAACGCCGCGGGCATTGCGTTTAACCTGTCCGCCGCCACGCTGGGCAACATCGTGGGCGGTGCGGTTCTGGTCGCGCTCGGCTACTGGTTTATCTACGCCAAGAAGTCCGAGGCGTAGGGTGCCGTCTGTTTGACGTCGGACCTCCCGCGGGGCGTCGCCGTGCGGGAGGCTTTGTGGTCTGAGGCTCTTCGCCGGGCTTTTGGCCTGATGTGTTTGGCCGATGGAAGGGGTAATCGAGATGGCATCTGCTGTGAAGCGTGACGGTCGTGCCGTGGTGACCACATGCGGGGGATGCTATGCCGGTTGCGCCTTTGCGGCACGCGTAGATGACGGTCGCGTGGTGGCCGAGCTGACGGTGCCGGGGCATCCGTGCGCGGCGCGAGCCCTGTGCGCCCGCGGACGGCATCGCCTGGCAATGCCGTTTGACAAGCGCAACCGAAAAGATCGCGGCGCGCGAGGATAATAGCGATTGATTGACTCAGCCGATCGAATTGGCTGATAGTTTGACGTTCGAACGATTGATTCACCTTTGGTTTTGAAAGGTCGCACATGAGCGATAGCCAGAACATGTCCGATGAGGTACGCGCCCGCCTTCGCGCTATTCCTTCCGTCAACGAGCTGCTCGCCGAGTGGCCGGTAGTGAAGGCGGCGGGGGAGACCTGCGACGCGGTGGTGCATGTCGCCGTCACGGCCGAGCTCGACGAGGAACGCGCCGCCATTCGCGCCGGTTCCGCCCCGCGCTCTAAGCGCGACCTGGCCTCGGCGATCGAGTGGCGTGCGCACCGCTCCGCGCTGCCGAGCCTGCGCCCTGCCGTCAACGCCACGGGCGTGGTCATCCATACCAACTTGGGTCGCGCCCCGCTCGCGGAATCAGCTGCCAAAGCCGTGGCCGAGGTCGCGCGCGGGTACAGTACGCTCGAGTACAGCGTCGACACCTGTTCGCGCGGGTCGCGCAAGGAGCACGCCGCGCAGTTGATCCGCTCACTCACCGGTGCCGAGGACACGCTCGTGGTCAACAACAATGCCGCCGCGGTGCTGCTGGTGCTTGCCACCCATGCCGCAGGCAAGGAGGTCGTCGTTAGCCGCGGCGAGCTTGTCGAGATCGGCGACAGCTTTCGCATCCCCGATGTCATGGCGTCTTCGGGCGCCAAGCTCGTCGAGGTCGGCGCCACCAACCGCACGCACCTAACAGATTATGAGCAAGCCATCACGCCCGATACGGCCATGATTCTCAAGGTCCATCCTTCCAACTATCGCATCGAGGGCTTTCACGAGGAGGTGAGCTCTCGGGAGCTTGCGGCGCTTGCTCACAAGCATGGCCTGCTGTTCTATGAGGACCAGGGGTCGGGCGCGCTCCTGCCCGATGACATCCTGGTGCGCGGTGGCGAGGAACCCACGCCGGCTTCGGTCGCGGCGGGGCTCGATATCGTGTCGTGCTCGGGCGATAAGCTGCTGGGCGCGGCGCAGGCGGGTATCATCATGGGCCGTCGCGATCTGGTCCAGGCCTGCGGCGCACATCCACTCATGCGCGCTCTGCGTCCGGGCAAACTGGCTCTGTCGGCGCTCGAGGCCACGCTGCGTATCTACATGGACGGCGCCGATGTTGCCCATCGCGATATTCCGGTGCTCAGCATGCTTACGCTGCCGCAGGCCCATTTGGAGCGACGTGCCCGCAAGCTGCGCGATCGTATGGTCGCCGGGCTCGATAAGGCCGGTTGCCCGTGCGCCGTTCAGGTGGAGATCGTCGAGGAATCGTCGACCCCCGGTGGCGGCTCGCTGCCTACCATGGAGCTGCCCACGATGTGCGTTGCCGTGCGTCTTGTTGACGCGCGCCTGACGGTCGATGCGCTCAAGCGCTCGCTTGTCCAGGACTTCGACACGCCGGTCGTCACGCGAACCTCGCACGATCGCATTTTGTTTGACGTCCGTACGCTCGTGGGCGACCGCGATATCGAGACGGCGGCGTCGACGCTTGCCGCATGCGTTGAGAAGGCGATTGCTCGATGAGTGAGGTCCAGGCGCTGGTGGAGTGTCCCGTTATCGTTGGCACGGCGGGCCACGTCGACCACGGTAAGTCGGCATTGATCGAGGCGCTGACCGGCAAGAATCCCGACCGTCTGGAGGTTGAGCGTCGTCGAGGTATGACCGTTGAGCTTGGCTTTGGCGAGCTGGCGCTGCCGAGTGGCAAGATTGTCGGCCTGGTCGACGTGCCTGGCCATGCCCACTACCTGCGCGCCATGGTGCAGGGCGCCACGGGTATCGACGTGGCCGTGCTGGTGGTTTCGGCCGTCGAGGGCGTGATGCCGCAGACCCGCGAGCACGTGCATGTGCTGGAGCTGCTGGGCGTTACGCATATGGTGGTAGCGCTGACGATGTGCGACCTGGCCGATGCCGAGATGACCGAGCTTGCCGAGCTCGATGTCGATGACTTTTTGTCGGGTACCGTGTTTTCGGGCGCTCCGATTGTGCCCGTGTCGTCCAAGACGGGCGAGGGGATCGACGGGCTGCTTGCGGTGCTCGACGAGCAGGTAAGTGCCTGCTGGGTTGCCTGCCGCGACCGTGTCGAGCGGAGCGGCGCCGCGCCGCGTCTGCCGATTGACCGCTGCTTTACGATCAAGGGCGCCGGCACCGTCGTGACGGGAACGCTGCACGATGCGCCGGTTGCGGTGGGCGACGAGCTGATGGCTTTGCCGTCGCGTACGGTCTGTCGTGTGCGCGGGATTCAGGTGCATGGCGATACGCCGCGCGCGCTGCCTGGGCAGCGCGTGGCGCTCAACCTGGTTGGTGACGGTGTCGCGGCGCTTGACCGTGGCGAGATGCTGGGCATGGCGGACCGCTTTGGTCAGACGTTGCGCTTTATGATGACGTTCACCTACCTGGGTCGCGAGGGTGCCAAGCCGCGCGTGCTCGAGTCGGGCGCGCGTGTGCACGTGATGGCGGGTACGGCCGAGGTTGTCGGCCGCATCATGCTTTTGGAGGGCGAGGCCCCCATGGCGGTGGGCGAGACCCGTACCGTGCAGGTGCGCTTGGAGGAGCCGCTGCCGCTGCGAGCCGGAGACCATGCTGTGGTGCTGTCGTATTCGCCCGTTATGCTCATTGGCGGCGGGCGTGTGCTGCTTTCGCGTTGCCGTCGTTCGCGCGAGCTTGCCGAAGGAGAGCGTGCGCTGTATGTGGCGCTTGAGGCCGGCGATATCGCGGGCGGTGTGGGCGCTTGGCTGGCGCTGCAGACGCTGCCGATTACGACGGTTGATGTTGCCGAGGCTTTGGATCTTGGTGTTGGCGAGGCCGATGCCGCACTGCGCGGATTGGTGGCGCAGGGCTCCGTTCGCAAGCTTGCCGCGGGCGATGCGGGCCTCTTGGCGGATGCCGTGGTGCTCGACGCCGCGATGGATGCACTGGCGGCGACCCTGTCTGCCATGCACGCGGCGGCTCCCAAGGAGACGGGCTTTACGCCCGGCGCCGTTGCCCATGCTGCGTGGCCTGCCGCCGATGAAGGCGTTGCCGCGGCTCTGATTGCCGCGGGCTGCTCGCGTGGCGTGTGCGCCGCCGAGGGCGCCGAGGTGTTCGACCCGCACTCCGCTGCTGCCGCGGCGCGTGTGGTGCGCGAGGCCTGCGAACGTATCGTTGCCTTGCTGGACGAAGCCGGCCTCGATGCACCGACGTTGCCTGAGGTGGGTGAGCGACTGCAGCTCGACCGCGACACCATGACGCGCGCCCTGCGCGAGCTCTCGCTCAACCGCTCGATCGTTAAGGTCGAGCGCGACGTTGCCCTGTCTGCCGCCGCCGAGGCCCGTGCGCGAGAGCTTGTCGCCGCTGCCATTGAGGCATCCGGCGGCGCTGCCACCACGAGCGTGCTGCGCGAGGCGCTGGGCGTGTCGCGCAAACGTGCCATCAGCATCTTGGAGCACCTGGATGCCGTGCGCTTTACGGTGCTCGACAAGGAAGTCGGCGGCCTGAGGTCCCTACGCTAGATTGGCTGCTCGGTTTGGTAAAATACCGCCGCACTTGGGAACGGATGGGCTCCGGTGGGCTCCGCGGTCCTCAAAACCGTTGCGAGGCGTGCAAAACGTCTTGGATGTGTTCGATTCACATACGTTCCCGCCACACGCCACCAGCGCTTTTGTGCTCGCGGTCTTGCTGCGTGCCGCAAAGGCGCTGTTTTGTTTTTGTGCGGGTCCGCCGTGTCGTCTGTCTTGTCGCCTGCGGTATTTGCCCCGACACCGGAGAACCCTGCACTTGCGACGGGTCCGAACCCTGTACCTGCGGTTGCGGTGGCTGTGGACATACCACGGAAGAGGAAGCGGCGGCCGCGACGTATCGTGAAGCACACCGCGAAGGCCCGTCCGGTGATGCTCTCGACCACGAGCGCAAGATCATCGTTTCGTTTGACAGCACCTTCGATGTGATGGAATGCGAGCAGCTGTGTCTTGCCGCCGGTGTGCCCGGGCGCATCATGTGTCCCCAATGTGGTGGTTTGGAACATGTGGACGAAACAGCTTCGAAACACGCGATTTGTACGTCGGGTGCTCAAAAACGCTTCTACCTGCATCGTAATCAAAACGAAACATCTGCTCGTCGGCTTATGCGAAACTTTGCTGCAACAGTGCGATATTATCCATACACGATAAAGTTCGCGGCGCATAGGGTGCCGTGACCGACATTTTCGTTTCCCATCATTGGAGGAAGCATGAGCTACACGCAGAAAGTTCTCGAAGAGCTCAAGGCCCGCTATCCCGAGCAGCCTGAGTTCATCCAGGCCGCGACCGAGATCCTCGGCACCATCCAGCCGGCGCTCGACGCCCACCCCGAGTACGAGGAGGCCGCCCTGCTGGAGCGCCTCGTCGAGCCCGAGCGCATCGTCATGTTCCGTGTTCCCTGGGTCGACGATCAGGGCAAGGTTCAGGTCAACCGCGGTTACCGCGTCGAGTTCAACTCTGCCATTGGACCCTACAAGGGCGGCCTGCGCTTTAACCCGACGGTCACCCTGGGTATGCTCAAGTTCCTGGGTCTGGAGCAGATCCTCAAGAACAGCCTGACCACCCTTCCCATGGGCGGCGGCAAGGGTGGCTCCGATTTTGACCCCAAGGGCAAGTCCAACAACGAGATCATGCACTTCTGCCAGTCCTTCATGACCGAGCTCTATCGCCACATTGGCCCCAACACCGACGTTCCCGCCGGCGACCTGGGCGTTGGCGGCCGCGAGGTTGCCTACATGTTCGGTCAGTACAAGCGCCTGGCCAACGAGTGGACCGGCGTCCTTACCGGCAAGGGCCTCTCCTTTGGCGGCTCGCTCGCCCGTACCGAGGCCACCGGTTACGGTCTGGTCTACTTTGTGGACGAGTACCTCAAGAGCCGCGGCGACTCCTTCGAGGGCAAGAACGTTGTCGTTCACGGCTCCGGTAACGTCGCTATCTACGCGGTCCAGAAGGTCGCCCAGCTCGGCGGCAAGGTGCTCGCCTGCTCCGATACCCACGGCTGGGTCGAGGATCCCGACGGCATCGACTACACCGTGCTCGAGCACGTCTACAACAAGAAGCGCTCCGGCCACGACAAGGGCGTCACGCTCGCCATGTATGTTGACGAGAAGCCCAACGCGGTGTGGCACGAGGGCGACGGCCGCGGCGTTTGGCAGCTGCCCTGCGACATCGCGCTGCCCTGCGCTCGCGAGAACACGCTGCTGCTCGAGGACGCCCAGGCGCTCGTCGCCAACGGCTGCAAGGTGGTCGGCGAGGGCGCGAACATGCCCACGACCATCGAGGCCACGACTTACTTCCAGGAGAACGGCGTCGCCTTTATGCCCGGTAAGGCTGCCAACGCCGGCGGCGTGCTCGTGTCCGGCCTGGAGATGAGCCAGAACGCCGAGCACCTGTCCTGGACCTTCGAGGAGGTCGACGGCAAGCTCGAGCAGCTCATGCGCGGCATGTTCCACAACGTGGACGACACCGCCAAGGAGTACGGCCAGGAGGGCAACTTTGTCATGGGCGCCAACATCGCCGGCTTCCTGAAGGTCGCCGACGCCATGCTCGCCCAGGGCGTCTGCTAAATCTTCGCTCGACATAGCATGTGATGAGGCTCCCAGCCATCAGGCTGGGAGCCTTTTTCTATGGTGGCGAGGGTTGTGCGCCCTCGTTTGGTACACTTAGAAGTACTGGACAAGTGAAGAGATGGGGGAGAACGTGCTCAAGTTCGGTACCTACGTTCGTGTTGGAAACGCGGCCGAAGCCTATGAGCTCTTACAGAAGAACCGCAACAACAAGATTGTGGGCGGCGGCATCTGGATGCGCCTGGGTTCGCGTCGCGTGGCGACGGCGATTGACCTTTCGGCCTGCGGACTCGATCAGATCGAGGAGACCGAGACCGAGTTTCGCATCGGTGCCATGTGCACCCTGCGACAGCTCGAGCGCCATGCCGAGCTCAATGCGCTTGTCAACCATGCCTTTGAGTTTTCCGTCCACGATATCGTGGGCGTGCAGCTGCGCAACACCGCCACGGTGGGCGGCAGCATCTACGGTCGCTTTGGTTTCTCGGACGTGCTCTCGGCCTTTTTGGCGCTCGATTCATACGTTGAGCTGACGGGGGCCGGTCGCGTGTCGCTCGCCGAGTTTGTGGATATGGGTTACGTGCGCGACGTGATCGAGCGCGTCGTGGTCGTTAAGCACGATTACCGTGCAAGCTACGAGGCCGTGCGCAAGGCCGCGACCGACTTCCCCTCCTTAAACGTCACCGCCGCCTGGTGGGACAACAGCTGGCATGTCACCGTGGGCGCCCGCCCGCTGCGCGCGACCCTGCTGCAGGGCGAGGCATGTGGCCTGGTGAGCGAGCAGCCTTCCGAGGACGAGCTGCGCGCCCTGGCCGCGTCCGTACGCGCGCTGAGCTACGGCACCAACCTGTGGGGCTCGGCCGACTATCGCCGTTGCATCTCGGCGCCGCTGGCGATTCAGGCCGTGCGTCGCGCCGCCGGCATCGAGCTTTCGGCTTCGCTTGCCCGCGAGCTCGATGGCGTGCAAGTGCCTAAGTTTGCCACGGACGAGTATTCCTGCCGCCGCGTGCCCGGCGTCGATTCTAGCGAGGTGCGCTAATGGCTGCCAAACTCATCGATCTTTCCTTTACGCTCAACGGCCGCAAGGTCAAGGTTCAGATTGCCCCCGACACCATGCTCTTTGCGCTGCTGCGCGAGCAGGGCTGCGCGTCGGTGCGCTGCGCCTGCGAGACTACTAACTGCGGCCTGTGCACGGTGTGGCTCGATGGCGACCCGGTGCTGAGCTGCTCGGTTCCCGCTGCGCGCGTCGAGGGCCGCTCCGTCACCACGCTCGAGGGCCTCAAGGCCGAGTCCGAGGCGCTCGCCCACGCAATGGCTGCCGAAGGTGCCGAGCAGTGCGGTTTTTGCGCCCCCGGTCTTATCATGAACGTGCTGGCGCTTGCCCGCGCCGCCAAGGAGGACCCGAGCCTCGTCGCCACGCGCGAGGAGCTCTCGCGCCAGCTCGCCGGCAACCTCTGCCGTTGCAGCGGCTACGAGAGCCAGCTGCGCGCCATCGTCCGATTCCTTAACGAGTCCGGCGTGCAGGTGGGCTTTGAGATGCCCGAGCTTCCGGTCAACGACACCAGCTGCGATGGCGTCTCGTACAAGCAGATCACCCATAAGCAGCCCAAGAAGGACTCGAAGGCCCTGCTCGAGGGGCGTCCCGTCTACACAGGAGACCTTGTGCCCGCCGGCGCCCTTATCGTCAAGCTCAAGCGCAGCCCGTATGCCCGTGCCAAGATCCGCTCCATCGATACGTCGCGCGCCCTGAAGGTGCCCGGCGTCGTGGGCGTCTACACCTACGAGGACGTGCCCAAGCGCCGCTTTACCATCGCCGGCCAGAGCTATCCGCAGCCGAGCCCCTACGACCGCCTGATCCTCGAGAACCTGGTGCGCTACCAAAACGAGGAGGTGGCGATCGTCGCCGCCGAGACCGAGGAGGCCGCCGACAAGGCACTCAAGCTCATCAAGGTCGACTACGAGGTGCTCGAGCCCCTGCTCGACTTTACCCAGGCGCTCGATAACGACATCGTGGTCCACCCCGAGGGCGACGTGACCTTTATGTTCCCGCAGGGCGGCGACGTTGCTCGCAACCTGGTTTGCAGCGGTACCAGCGATTTTGGCGACCTGGACGAGGCCTTCGCCCAGAGCGACATCGTCTTTGAGCGCACTTACACCAGCCAGGCCACGCAGACCGCGCCCATGGAGACCTTCCGTGCCTTCGCGACGACCGACGCGTTCGGCCGCATCTCGGTGACCACCTCCACGCAGGTGCCCTTCCATGTGCGCCGCATGGTCGCGCAGTCGCTCGACATTCCGCAGTCGCAGGTGCAGGTTATTAAGCCACGCATCGGCGGGGGCTTTGGCTCCAAGCAGACGGGCTGCTGCGAGATCTTCGTGGCGTTCGTGACGCAGCAGACTGGCCGTCCGAGCTATTGCTGCTACACCCGCGAGGAGACCATCACCGCGGGCAACTCGCGTCACCAGATGCAGATGACCGTCAAGCTGGGCGCCATGAAAGACGGCACCATCACGGCCATCGACCTGCACACGTTGTCCAACGCCGGCGCGTATGGCGAACATGCCACCACGACGATCGGCCTCTCGGGTCACAAGAGCCTGCCCATCTACAACCACGTGAAGGCGAGCCGCTTTAGGTGGGACGCCGTCTACACCAACACCAACCGCGGCGGTGCGTATCGCGGCTACGGCGCCACGCAGGGCCAGTTTGCCGTGGAGAGCGCCGTCAACGAGCTCGCCGACATGCTGCACATGGATCCCGCCGACCTGCGTCTTAAGAACATCGTGCGTGAGGGCGAGATCATGCCGCAGTACTACAACGAAAAGCTCAACGCCTGCGCGCTCGACCGCTGCCTGCTGCGTGCGATGGACATGATCGGCTGGCGCGACAAGCCGCTGGCCGTGGACCTGGGCGACCGCGTGCGTGCTCTGGGCTGCGCGCTCACCATGCAGGGCTCGGGCATCTCCAACGTGGATATCGGCGGCATCGACATGCGCCTGGAGGAGGACGGCTTCATTACCATCGGCACCGGCGCCACCGATAACGGCATGGGTGTCGACACGATCCTGGCGCAGATTGCCGCCGAGGAGCTGGGCGTGGAGAGCTCGCTTATCGTGGTGCGCGGCGTGGACACCGACGTCTCGCCGTTCGATGCCGGCTCGTACGCGAGCTCGGGCACGTACGTGACGGGCCTGGCAGCCAAGAATGCCGCGACCGAGCTGCGCGAGAAGATCTGCGCCAAGGCCGCCCAGATGTGGGACGTGGACGCCGCCGACGCGGTCTTTGATGGCCAGTACGTGCGTCTGTCTGACGAGCGCGCCGCTCGCGAGTGCGGCCGCTACCTCACGTTGCGCGACTTTGCCAACCTGTGCGTCAAGAACATCGCGGGCGGCGACGCGCTCACCTCGCATGCTTCTGCCTGCCTGCCCGTTTCGCCTCCGCCGTTTATGGCCGGCATTGCCGAGGTCGAGGTCGACAAGGCCACCGGCAAGGTGACTGTGGTGGACTATGCGGCGGCTGTGGACTGCGGCACCGTGATCAACGAGGCGCTCGCGCGCGTCCAGGCCGAGGGCGGCATTGCCCAGGGCATCGGTCACGCGCTCTACGAGATTGTCGAGCACGACGATCGCGGCCGCCTGCGCACCGGTAACTTTATGAGCTACAAGCTGCCCACGCGCTTGGATATCGGCAGCATTCGCGTGGCCTTTGAGCCGAGCTACGAGCCGACGGGCCCGTTTGGCGCCAAGTCGATCGGCGAGGTCGTCATCAACACACCGCTCGCTGCCGTTGCCTCGGCCGTGGCGCACGCCACCGGCCACCAGGTTCGCTCGCTGCCGATCACGCCCGAGAAGGCCCTTCTGGGGGAGTAGGCGAGGAGTCGCTGTCGCCGCTCTTTGTCTAGCCCGGGGAAACCGCAGCCCACTTTTCGACCGAATTGTGGGCTGCGGTTTCCGTTTGAGGCCCTTGGCGGAAATTGCGACCCGGAATTTGCTCGTAAACCGGGATACGCTTTTCGGTTGACGCCCCTAGCGGAAACTGCATCCCGTTCCGAGGTCCCAATCTGGGATACACTTTCCGATTGAGGTTTCTTGCGGAAAGTCCATCCCGTTCTGAGGCCCCAAACCGGGACACGGCTTCCGGCGCAGGATTCATGTGGCCGTGTTGCCGGGCCCCTTGATAAGTTGCAGTGGAATAGGGTCTGTTTTGGAGGACTGGAGCCCCAAACAGTCCCTATTTCACCGCAACTTATGAGAGAGGCAGTGCGCTCTATGGGCTTGCGCTCGTGGTGAGGTCGTGGGCCTGAAAAGGTGTGCGTGCGCTTGCCGTTCGTATCTGCTATCATTCCTAGTCTGTGCGCTCATGCGGGCGTGGCGGAATTGGTAGACGCGCCAGATTTAGGTTCTGGTGGGATTCCCGTGAAGGTTCGAGTCCTTTCGCCCGCACCAACGCACCTGCGTCGGCCTCGGCCGTCGCGACACTTTGTTGCATAAAGGTACCAGCACCTCAGATAAGCTGGGCAGTATGAGGAGGAACGTGTTGAACATCACCGCTTCTGACGTCAAGGACGCCAAGCTCACCGCTACGGTAACCATCCCGGCCGCCGACGTCGACGCCGCGATCAAGAAGGCCTACAAGGACACCGCCAAGAAGTACCGCTTCCCGGGCTTCCGTGCCGGCAAGGCTCCCCGTCCGGTCATCGACGCTGCTCTTGGCGCCGAGGCCACCCTCGCTCAGGCCACCAACGATCTGATCGCCGCCAACGAGCCCGCCGTCCTCAACGAGCTGGACATCGTCCCCACCAAGAACGGTGACTACAAGGAGCTCGACCTCGCCAAGGATCACGAGGACTACACCTACACCGTCGAGTTCTCTCTGCGTCCTGCTGCCGAGCTCTCCTCCTACGACGCCGTCCAGATCGAGATGCCTCCAGCGGAGGTCACCGAGTCCGAGATCAACAACCAGGTCGAGATGCTCCTCAACTACCGTGCCACCTTCGAGGACGTCGAGGATCGTGCCGTCGAGGCCGAGGACTACGTTACCGTCGACCTCAAGGCCGTCGAGAACGCCGACAACTTCGCTGCCGAGGGCCGCATGCTCATCGCCGGTAGCGACAGCAACCCCAAGGAGTTCAACGAGGCTCTGATCGGTGCTAACGTCGACGACGTCAAGACCGTCACCTGGACCGACGAGGTCGAGGAGGGCGAGGAGGCCGAGACCCACACCGTCGAGGTCACCGTCAAGGGCATCAAGGTCCGCAACACCCCCGAGCTCACCGACGAGCTCGTCAAGTCCGACTTTGGCTTCGACAGCATCGACGCTATGCGCGACGCCATCAAGCTCGAGATCGAGCAGGACAAGGAGTCCCGCCTTCCGGCCGAGAAGGAGAACCGTTGCGTCGCCGCTCTCGCCGAGCGCCTGCAGCTCGAGGAGATGGACGCCGACTACGAGCAGTCTGTCTTTGAGGAGCTTGGCCAGAACTTCCTGTCCAACCTCGCTGCCCGCGGTATGACGCTGGACACCTGGCTGCCCGCTTCCGGCCTGACCATGGAGCAGTTCATCGGCGACCTGCACAAGCAGGCCAACGATGTTGCCCGCGAGTCCCTGGCGCTCGACGCTCTTGCCCGTGAGCTCAAGATCGAGGTCACCGAGGACGACGTCAACGCCGAGTTCGAGAAGGCTGGCGTCAAGGACGTCGAGGCTTCCAAGGCCGAGTTCATCGCCGATGGACGCATGCCTGCCGTCCGCGAGTCCATCCGTCGCTCCAAGGCCGTCGACCACCTGGTCGAGAACGCCAAGGTGACCGAGGTCGACGAGACCGCCAAGGACGCCGAGTAATTCTCGCCACCTTTCCCGCGAGCGCATGCAGGCGCCCGTGATGGGGTAAAGTTATAAACCGGTTATTCGGTCGCTTCGTACGGTGCCAGCCAATGCATAGCATGCGGGCACCGTACGTTTATCTAGAACCAATTTGGTCCGCAAGAGAGAAATGGAGATGCGTATGATCGCTAAGTTCGATTCCGCCCTCGTGCCATACGTTATCGAGCAGACGCCGCGCGGCGAGCGCAGCTACGATATCTATTCGCGCCTGCTCAACGACCGCATCATCTTCTTGGGCGAGGAGATCAACTCCGTCAGCGCCAACCTGGTCGTTGCCCAGCTGCTGCATCTTGAGAGCCAGGATGCCGAGAAGGATATCTCGCTCTACATCAATTCGCCCGGTGGCGAGGTCTACTCCGGCCTGGCGATTCTGGACACCATGAACTTTATCAAGCCGCAGGTCTCCACCATTTGCGTCGGTATGGCCGCGTCTATGGCCGCCGTGCTGCTTTCGGCCGGCGCCAAGGGCAAGCGCTTCTGCCTGCCGCACTCCAAGGTCATGATTCACCAGCCCAGTGGTGGTGCCCAGGGTCAGCAGACCGAGATCGAGATCGTGGCCGAGGAGATCAAGAAGACCCGTCGCGAGCTCAACCAGATCTTGTCCGACGCCTCGGGCCAGCCGATCGAGAAGGTCCAGGCCGATACCGAGCGCGACAACTACCTGACCGCTGCCGAGGCCCTTGACTACGGCCTGATCGACCGTATCGTTACCTCGCGCGATCTTGCCGCGAAGGACGCCTAGGATGGCCGGTAACATGCAGGACAACTTTGACGAGAACGGCAACCCCATCCGCTGCTCCTTCTGCGGAAAAGAGCAGGGTCAGGTGCGCCGCCTTGTAAAGGGCCCTACCAGCATCTTTATCTGCGACGAGTGCGTTGCCGCCTGCTCCGAGATCTTGGAGGAGTCGCTGGCTTCGGACTTTATGGACGCCGCCTGCAACGGCAAGCTGCCGGGCTTCCTCAACGACCACGGTCAGGCTGCCGGGCAGCCTGCCATGGATCCCGAACCCGAGGGCTTTGAGCTCGAGGATGACGTACGTCAGGTCATCACGCACGTGCCGACCCCGCACGAGATCTATGACGAGCTTTCGGCCTATGTCATGGGCCAGGAAGACGCCAAGCGCGCCATGTCGGTTGCTGTGTACAACCACTACCGTCGCGTGATCGAGGGCGGCGCCGCGCTTTCGGCCTTTGACGAGGCCTCGGGTGCGGGTTCGCGGCTCGATGATGATATGGACGAGGTGGAGCTCGCCAAGTCCAACATCTTGCTGCTCGGCCCCACCGGTACCGGTAAGACCTTGCTCGCCCAGACGCTCGCGCGCATCCTCGAGGTGCCGTTTGCCATCGCCGACGCCACCGCACTCACCGAGGCCGGTTACGTGGGCGAGGACGTGGAGAACATCCTGCTCAAGCTCATCAATGCTGCCGATGGCGATATCGAGCGTGCGCAGGTCGGCATCATCTACGTGGACGAGATCGACAAGATTGCCCGCAAGGCCGAGAACCTCTCCATCACCCGCGACGTTTCGGGCGAGGGCGTTCAGCAGGCGCTGCTTAAGATCCTTGAGGGCACGGTGGCAAGCGTTCCGCCCACCGGCGGCCGCAAGCACCCCCAGCAGGAGCTGCTGCAGATCGACACGACCAATATCCTGTTTATCTGCGGCGGTGCCTTTGTGGGTCTGGACAAGATTATCGCCGATCGCGTGGGCAACAAGGGCGTGGGCTTTAACTCCGAGATTGCCGGCCCCACCTCGGTCGACGAGAACGACCTGCTGCGTCAGGTGCTCCCGCAGGACCTTAACGCCTTTGGTATGATTCCCGAGTTTGTGGGACGTACGCCCGTCGTCACCCAGACACAGGCGCTCGACGAGGACGACCTGGTATCGATCCTGACCGAGCCAAAGAACGCCGTTGTGCGTCAGTATCGCAAGATGTTCCAGCTCGAGGACGTTGAGCTTGAGTTTGAGGACGCCGCCCTGCACGAGATTGCTCGCATGGCGCTTGCCCGCAAGACCGGCGCCCGCGGCCTGCGCTCCATCTGCGAGGACGTGCTGCAGCAGACGATGTTCGACCTGCCGAGCGAGGAAGGAGTCTCCAAGGTCATCGTGACCGAAGCCTCCGTAAAGGGCACCGAACAGCCCCAGCGCATCTACGGCTAAACCTGCCAAAAAGGGACAGGTTTATTTTGGTAGGTTTTATCAGGGAGAATGACGTTTGCCCATATAAAACCGACCAAAATAAACCTGTCCCTAAATGGTAGGTTTCTCAAACGTGAATTTGAATAGCCTCCGACCACCCGCGGTCGGAGGCTATTTTATATATACGCAATAACCCCAACTACCTGTGTTATTCTGTGTGCTTGTTTAAGCCTCAGCGAAGTCGTATCAGACTGAAGTAATCGATACCTAAGGCGTGTCCGCCTGCTTGGTTTTCGTAGATTCCGCACGAGCCGAAGACCACGTAATGTGGCCTTTGTGCGAGCCCAGGACCTGACCGAGCGAAAACCAAGCAGGCGGACACGCCGGCGGGACAGGGAGAGATATATGGAAGAGATGCCCAAAAACTACGATCCGTCGACCAACGAGCCGGCGATCCTGCAGAAGTGGCTTGACGGCGGCTACTACAAGCGCCGCGAGGGCGTGGGCGACTGCACCGTCACCATTCCGCCTCCCAACGTGACCGGTAAGCTCCACATGGGCCACGCCACCGATGACTCCATCCAGGATGCCATCATCCGCATGGCCCGCATGCGCGGCAGGTCCACCCGCTGGGTGCTCGGTACCGACCACGCCGGTATCGCCACGCAGACCAAGGTCGACAAGAAGCTTAAAGAGGAGGGCATCAGCCGCCTGGAGATCGGCCGCGATAAGTTTGTCGACGCCTGCTGGGATTGGACCCACGAGTACGGCGGCATCATCGTCGAGCAGATCAAGCGTATGGGCTGCTCCGTCGATTTTGATAACGAGCGCTTTACCATGGACGAGGACTACGCCCAGGCCGTGCGCAAGGTGTTCTGCGACTGGTACCACGACGGCCTGATCTACCGCGGCAAGCGCATCGTCAACTGGTGCCCCAACTGCACCACCGCCATCTCGGACGACGAGGCCGAGTACAAGGACGAGAAGGGTCACCTATGGCACCTGCGCTACCCGCTGACCGAGCCGGTCAACGGCCAGGACTACATCGTCGTCGCCACTACGCGCCCCGAGACCATGCTCGGCGACACGGGCGTGGCCGTCTCCCCGAAGGACCCCGAGAAGGCGGCCTTTGTGGGCAAGACCGTCAAGCTCCCCATCGTCGACCGTGAGATCCCCATCTTTGAGGATTGGCATGTCGACGCCAACTTTGGCTCCGGCTTTGTCAAGGTCACCCCGGCCCACGACCCCAACGACTACGCCATGGGTCAGGCCCACGACCTGCCGCAGATCAACATCTTTGACGAGCATGCGGTGGTCGTCGAGGGCTACGGCGAGTTTACCGGCATGACCCGCGAGGAGTGCCGTGAGGCCGTTATCAAGTGGTTTGAGGAGCACGACCTGCTCGATCACGTCGAGGATCACGATCACTCCGTCATGCACTGCTACCGTTGCGATGCCGCACTGGAGCCGTGGCTGTCCGAGCAGTGGTTTGTGGCCGTCGACAAGCTCAAGGGGCCGGCGCTCGATGCCGTCAACTCCGGCAAGGTGACCTTCCACCCCGCGCGTTGGACGCAGACCTATACCACCTGGATGGAGAACCTCAAGGACTGGTGCATCAGCCGCCAGCTTTGGTGGGGTCACCGTATTCCCGTGTTCTACTGCGAGGACTGCGGCTGGGAGGATGCCCTTACCGAGGACACCGACGTGTGCCCTAGGTGCGGCGGTCATCACGTGCATCAGGACGAGAACGTGCTGGACACCTGGTTCAGCTCGCAGCTGTGGACTTTCGCCACGCAGGGCTGGCCGCAAAAGCCGGAGCTGCTCGAGGGCCATCACCCCACGACGGCACTCGTCACCGCGCGCGACATCATCGCGCTGTGGGTTGCCCGCATGGTCATGAGCTCGCTGTACTTCCTGGACGAGGTGCCGTTTAAGGATGTCGTTATCTACCCGACGATTCTTGCCAAGGACGGCAGCCGCATGTCCAAGTCCAAGGGCAACGGCGTTGACCCCATGGACCTCATTGGCATGTACGGTGCCGACGCCATGCGTTTCAACCTGCTGACGCTCTGCACCAACAACCAGGACGTCAAGTTTGACGCGAACATCGATAAGAAGACCAAGAAGCTTATCGACAGCCCGCGTACCGAGCAGGCCAAGTCGTTTGTGACCAAGATCTGGAACGCCAGCCGCTTCCTGCTTATGAACATGGAGGGCTACACGCCCGGCGAGCCCGTCGTGGAGACGCCGGCCGACGCCTGGATGTTCAGCCGTCTGGCCAAGGCCGTCAAGATGGTTACCGAGGGCATCGAGAACTACACCTTTGGCGACATGGCCCGCGGCGTTCAGCAGTTCTTCTGGAACGAGGTCTGCGACTGGTACGTCGAAGTCACCAAGGCGCGCCTGAAGGGCGAGGGCCGTCTCCAGGCGCAGCGAAACCTGATCTTTGTGCTCGATACCTCTATTCGCCTAATGCACCCGCTCATGCCGTTTGTCACCGAGGAGATCTGGGACAACATGCCGGCGAGCGTGCTCGACCTGGACGCCGAGGGCAACGTGGACCGCGCCGAGGCGCTCATGATCGCCAAGTGGCCCGAGCCTGCCGACTATGTCAAGTATGTAGACGAGGACGCCGAGCGCGCGTTTGAGCTGTGTCGCACCGTCGTTTCTGCCGCCCGCGCCACGCGTTCGCGTTATCGCTTGAGCCCCAAGGCCGAGCTCGACGTGGTCGTGCGTGCCGGTGCCGAGGACATCGAGAAGCTCGAGAGCCTGCGCTCGACCATCGAGCCGCTGGCCAACACCGCCTCGCTGGTCATGGGTGCCGATGTTGAGAAGCCGGCCGCGAGCATCGCCGTGGTCGACAGCGGCGTCGAGGCCTTTGTGGTGCTCGAGGGAAAGGTTGACCTTTCGGCCGAGAAGGCACGTCTGGAGAAGGAGATCGCCGCGGCCCAGAAGGAGCTCGCCGGCTGCGAGAAGACGCTCGCCAACGAGGGCTTTGTGGCCAAGGCCGCGCCCGCGGTGGTCCAGAAGAAGAGGGACCGTGCAGCTGAGCTCAAGGAGATCCTGGAGGCGCTGACTGCTCAGGTTGCTGACTTCTCGTAGACGTTACTCGGGGGTGCGTCCCGACGCTTTGCTCGCTATTGCGGACAGTCCTGCGCAAGACGGACAGCACATTAAGTGCTGTCCTTTGCGTGCGGAACTTGTATCGAGCAAAGCATCGGGCCGCTCCTAGTTCGTTTACGTGGTTGTTCGCATCTGGCGTGTTAGGGCCACTGGGTTGTGGCCTTGATCTTGCTGCAAGCGGGTAAAGGCTGATTTTGTCAACGCGAGGGGCTCATTATTTTTGATGGGCCTCTTTTTCTGTTATGGGGGACTTTGGGTTATGGCTAAGCGTTCTGGGTCGTATGTCGTTCCTTTCTCGTTTGATTTGCTTTCGTTTAGTGAGGCTGTGGGGCTTGCTGCCGATACGGGGCGGATTTCTGGGGATGCTGGTCCTCTGCTCGAGACAGTTGTCGATATGCTCGATGAGCTGGGGCGGCCGGACGAGTACTTTGATTGCATTCAGGTTGCCGGTACCAATGGCAAGACTTCGACCACGCGTTTTTCGGCTGCTATCCTTCGCGGCGAGGGGCTCAAGGCTGCGCTTTATACGTCGCCGCAGCTTGTTCGCTATCCCGAGCGCATGGAGGTCGATGGGCACGTCGTAAGCGATGAGGCGTTTGCCCGTGGCGTTTCTGCTGCTGTTGAGGCGGGGCATCGAGTGAATGCGCGCCGCGTGGTGGCGGGGGAGCGTGCCTATACTATCACGCCTTTTGACCTGCTGACGGCCGCCGCACTTGTAGTGTTTGCCGAGGCTCGCGTGGATGTCGCCGTGCTCGAGGTCGGCATGGGCGGTCGCTGGGACGCCACGAGCGCGACCGATCCTGTCGCCGTTGCCGTCACGGGCATCGGACTCGACCACACACGCATTCTGGGCGATACGCTCGAGGCGATTGCGGGGGAGAAGGCCGCCGTCATTAAGCCTGGACGCCTGGTTGTGCTGGGCGAAGGCACGCATGAGCCGAGCGTTCAGCGCGTTATGGACAACCGTTGTCGCGAGTGTGGTGTGGTGCCGCTGGTGGTGAGCCACGCCACGACCAAGGTGCCGGCGCATGTGGGCGATACGGTTGAGTTTAGCTGCACCACGCCGCGTGCGATTTATACGTCGAGTATGGTTAAGCCGGCGTATCAGCCGCAGAATGCCGCGTGCGCGATTATGCTCTGCGAGGGGTATCTGGGCCGCGAGCTCGACCACGAGGCGCTTGATGCTTCGCTTATGGGCTGCCCCACGCCGGGCCGTTTTGATGTGCTGGGAACCGACCCGCTCAAGCTGATCGACGCCTGCCATAACCCCCAGAGCTGCGAGAACTTTGTGAGCGCCTTGGACGAGATCGATCCGTGCGTAGAGAACCGCCCCACGTTGCTGTGTGCCGCGCTGGCAGACAAGGACGTGGCGGGTATCGTCGATGTGCTGATCCCGGCCTTCCCGCGCGTGGCCGTCACACAGACCGATTCCGATCGCGCCCTGCCGGCGGAGGAGCTTGCTGCCCTGGTGGACTCCGATAAGCTCGCGGGCGTGTACCCCAGCGTGTCCGAGGCCCTCGCAGCCTTTGAGGCCGCAGACGAGCCTTTCGTAGCAGCAGGCACCATCACCCTGGCCGGCGAAGTTGCCGGTCTGCTCCGTTAGATCCCTTCCGCAGGGTAGCTAGTTTGCTTGCTCGCCACGAAATGGGCCTATCTACTACGTTTGACCGGCTACCCTCAACCATGCCGAGAATCGCAAAATCAAAACCGCAGGTAGATGGCTTGCCAATTTTCAAAAAATACCCGTATGGTCGCCCCATGCGGGTTAAACGTAGTAGATAGGCCCATTTCGTGGCGGCATTCATGTGATGCGGCAAAGGGGCTGTCCCTTTGCCGCATTGCCTAGTCTAGGCGGACCGGATCGTGGGGGTAGGCGTTGAGAATCTCGACGCCGCTCTCGGTGACCAGGGCAAGGTCCTCTATGCGGACGCCGGTGCGGCCGGGGAGGTAGATGCCCGGCTCGATGGAAAACGTCATGCCCGGCTCTACGACCTGCTCGTTGACGAGCGAGACGTCGCCCGGCTCGTGGTCTTGCAGGCCGATCGAGTGTCCCAGACGGTGCGTAAAGTACTTGCCATAACCCGCGTCTTCAATCACGTCGCGCGCGGCGCGGTCCAGATCGCACATACGCACGCCCGGTGCGATGAGCGCCTCAGCGGCCTCGTTGGCACGGCGTACGATGTCGTAGATACGCGCGGTCTCCTTGTCCGGCTCGCCCCAAAAGAACGTGCGCGTCATGTCCGAGCAATAGTTGCGGTGACGTCCGCCAATATCGAACAGCACCACGTCGCCACGCTTGAGTGCCGTATCGTCTGGCTCGTGGTGCGGGTCGCCGGCGTTGGCGCCAAAGCTCACGATGGGCGGAAAGCTAAAGCCCTCGCAATCGTGCTTGCGATACAGGCCAAGCATCTGGTCGGCGATCTCGTGCTCTGTCACGCCTTCGTGGACGAGCTCGATCGCGTCGGCCATCACGGCGTCGTTAGCGGCCGAGGACACGCGCATAAGCTCCTGCTCGGCGGCGTCTTTGTAGGTTCGCGCGGCGGTCACGGCAAAATCGCCTAGGAAGAATTCGCTCGCGGCATGGCGCTCCATGAGGGGCATCAAGAAGCCGGAGCGCATGACGGTGTCGATGCCGAGCGGTTTGGTCGGATCAACCTCGCGAGCGATGGCGTCGGCCACGACGTCGGTATCGGTGTGGTACGCGACGCGGGCATTGTCATACTCGGGCAGCTGATGCAGCGCGTTGACCAAGATCACGGGCTTGCTACCGCGTGCGAGCAGTACGCCGCAAAAACGCTCGAACATATCGGCATAAAAGCCGGTCAGGTAATAAATCGACCACGGGTCGTTTACGAGCAGCTGCGCGCCGGGGTGCTGAGCCTCGAGCGCATCGAGCACGCGTGCCACGCGCTGGTCATCGACATGTGCCATACATTGTCCTTTCGTTAGGTTGCCACCATGGTATCCCCAATGCCAGGGTAGTCAATTTGGGACGGGGCTATTTTAGCTGCGTCAAACATGCGAGCTGATAGGTAAAAGTAGTCAATATGGTCCCGTCCCAAATGGGCTGGTTTCAAAACTATGGCGGATTACGGGGCTGGACCTGTATTACTTGACCATGGGAAAAATCGCGAAATTAAAACCGCAGGTAGAAGGCTTATCAAAAATCAAAAATTGCCGGTATGGGTGGGGGTCTCCGAATCAGCCCCGTAATCCGGCATAGTTTTGAAATGGCACTAAAGTAGGCACAAGCTAAATACCGATCCCAAGGCAAGTTGCGGTGGAATAGTTCCTTGATGTCGGGGTTTTGGCGGAAATCGGGAATTATTTCACCGCAATTGAGGAGGGGAGGGGTGGATGGCGAGGTAGCTAAAAGAGCACCGTCCCAAACGACCTGCTTGGGCCGGGTCGATGTCCATGCTGGCGATGAGGTCGGTACCGGTGTCTAGGAGGTTGGGGAGGACTGCATCGCCCATGCGGATGGGGGCTTTGACCACTAGGCCGCGGATGAGGTCCATGGCTTGGGCGTGGAGTGCCAGCGGGATGGCCTCGGCCGTGCGCACGGGCAGTAGCGCCTCGTCGCCGCCTGATACCGCCACGGTGGTAGTGAGGACGCGCGTGGGGCAGGTGAGCTCCTGATGTGCGAACTTATCGCCGCGCGGGCAGCTGTTGCCGGTCACGGCGCGCACCGTCGCCACGCGGTCGTCGGCCCCGCGCTCCACTTCCACCGTAAGGAGGCACTCGGATGGACAGGTGGTGCAGTTGAACTGTAGCGTCTCGATCGCATTTGTGCTCATGGCTATGCCTCCTCGACGGGCTCGACGGAAAGGATAATCTCGCTGGCACCCAGGTCGAGCGCTCGCTGTATCACCTTTGCCGGCAGCGGGAAGCTTTCCATAACGCTCGGTTTAAACGCGCGGACCTTGCCCGTAAGCAGTTCCTCGTCGCCCGCCAGAATGCGCACGCGGGCGGCATCGACCGGCCGTCGCACGCGAAAGTTGAGTCTGGTGAGTGCCACGGCCGTAATGCGTCCCGGCAGTGCGTAGCCGGCGATGCCGGCAGGGGAGACCGTGAGCTGGCAGCCAGCGCCCGTCTCGACATCCGCGCCGGTCCCCAGCGCGTACGTCGCCGCGGCTGCACCGGCACGCTCGGACTCGGCCGTCACGTTATCGGCCAGGTCGTGCACGTGCAGCACGTTGCCGCAGGCAAAGATGCCCGGCACGCCCGTCTGCAGGCTCTGGTCCACTACGGCGCCGCGCGTGCGCGGGTCAAGCTCAACACCCGCGCCTACCGAAAGCTCGTTCTCGGGAATCAAACCTACCGAAAGCAGCAGCGTGTCGCACGGAACGATGCGCTCGGTCCCCGGAATGGGCGCCAGATTTTCGTCGACCTGGCTCACCTCGACGGCCTCCACGCGGTCGTGCCCAATCACGCGCGTGACGGTGGTGGACAGATGCAGCGGAATGCCAAAATCGTCCAGGCAGTTCTTCACATTGCGGCGCAGGCCGTTGGCGTATGGCATAAGCTCGTACACGCCCTCGACCGAAATCCCCTCGAGCGTGCAGCGACGCGCCATGATGAGCCCAATGTCGCCCGAGCCCAAAATGACGGCGCGCGAGCCGGGCTTGAGGTTGTCGATGTTGATGTATCGTTGCGCCAGGCCGGCGGTAAACACGCCGGCGGGGCGGCTGCCGGGAATCTTGATCTCGCTGCGCGTGCGCTCGCGACACCCCATGGCAAGGACGACGGCGCGCCCGGTGAGCTGTAACATGCCGGCGGGGCTCATGAGCGTGACGGTGTGGGCCGAGGCTTCGCTCGCCGCTCCACTTGCGCCCGTGCCTGCGACTTTGTCCTCGCTTGAGTCGATCCCAATCACCATACTGTCTAGGAACAGTGCGATATCGGTTTCGCGCACCTGGTCGATAAAGCGCTGTGCGTACTCGGGACCGGTCAGTTCCTGCTTAAAGTGTGAGAGGCCAAAGCCCGGGTGGATGCACTGGCGCAGGATGCCGCCCAGGTGCTGTTCGCGCTCAACGATGGCCACGCGCGCTCCGGCTTTGTGTGCGGCAAGTGCTGCCGCCATGCCGGCAGGTCCGCCGCCGATAACGACTACGTCGAACGCCTGCGTCTGCACGGCGCCGGCAGCAATTGATGCCCTGTCGGCATCTGCGCAAGTGCACTCGACGCCCGATACCGCACCCATATCGATACTCGTCGCCATCCTAGCGCACCCCCTTCAACGGTCCCTCTACCAGCCAGGAGCCATCGTCTTCCAACGGTACCTCGCTGGGGTCGCAGCCCAGCTCGCGGGCCAGAATCCGCACCACGCGGCTCTGGCAAAAGCCGCTCTGGCAACGGCCCATGCCCGCGCGGCAGCGGCGTTTGACGCCCTCGACCGAAACCGCACCCGGGCGGCGTCGAATCGCGGCCACGATCTCGGCCTCGGGCACCGTCTCGCAGCGACAGACAATCTGTCCCCAAGCGGGGTCAGTCTCAATAAGCTCTTCCTTGCGTGTAAGCGGCGCGAGGTCAAAGTCGTCCGGTGCGTGGCGAATCGGGTCCCAATCGTCCCGTTCGCGTAGGGCCACGCCGGCATCGCGCAGCACCTGCTCCATGCGCTCGGCAATGGCCGGCGCGCTCGCCACGCCCGGCGACTGAATGCCCGCCGCCTGGAACAACCCCGGCACCACGGCCGACTGCCCAATAAAGAAGTCGTTCGTCCCCTTAATGACCGGACGCCCGCCAGCAAACGCGCGCACCACGCGACGCGTGTCCAGATCGGGCACCAGCTTGCACGCGCCGCTCAGCAGCGCGTTAACGTCGCCCGCATAGGTCTGCGTGTCGCCCGCCTCGCGCACAGCGGCCGTCGCGGTGATCACCGTGTTGCCGTGGACGGTGCTCGTAACGATGACGCCCTTGGAAACCGGCGTGGGAACGGGGTAGAGCGGCATGAGTGCGCGCGGCTCCTTGTCCAGCACCACAATGTTGCCCTGGCGCCAGACCATCTGGAACTCCTCGGCGCCCGCCATATGCGAGATGTCTGCGGCGCCGTTGCCCGCCGCGTTAATCAAATAGCGGCAGCGCACATCACCGGCCGGTGTTACCAGCGTAAAACGAGCGGTCCCGTCACCGCTCCTGTCGCCAGCGTCGGGAGCTACCTCGATCGTCTCCACCGGTGCGGAGCGCACAAACGTCACGCCATTGGCTACGGCGTTCTCCATCGCGGCGATGGCGACCTCAAACGGATCGACATAGCCGGTCGAGGGACACCACAGCGCGCACGTGGCCTGGGCGCTGGCGCGCGGCTCCAGCTCGTGGATGCGCTCGGCCCCGATGATCGCCAACTCGGGTACGCCGTTTGCCAGTCCGTTGCTTTGCAGCTGCTCCAGCTGCGCGCGGTCTTGGTCGCTAAAGCCCAGCACCATGGACCCGCTGCGGCAAAACAAAAAGCCCAGCTCCTGAGCCCACGTGCCATATAGCTCGCAACCACGGGCGTTGACCTGCGCCTTTACGGTGCCTGGAGCCGGATCGTAGCCGGCGTGCACCAGGCCGCCGTTGGCCTTCGACGCGCCCAGGGCGATGTCGTTGGCCGCCTCGACCACGCAGATGGACAGGTCATAGCGTGCGAGCTGCCGCGCGATGGCGCATCCGGTGATGCCCGCGCCCACAATCGCGATATCAAACGTTTCTGCCACAGTGCCTCCAAGACGAGTTGACAGGCTGTCAATAAGGCTATCCTACGGTGTGCGCATCCCCCGCGCAGCGGCAATGCGGCGAACAGCCCCGCTGCATCCGCCAACGGCAGGCGAGGGGAGACTCAGGTCAATCGGTGGCCTCGTCTGGCACCCCTGTTGTCAAAGGTTTGTCTAAATCTGTAACATCTGGGACTGTATTTGCCGAGTAACTGTTATAGATTGAGATATTCGGTTTGGACGGTTTTCTTTGTCTCGATCTGTAACAGCAAGAGTAGAAAATCGGTCCTATGTGTTACAGATTGAGATTTAAAGTCAGGGAGAGGTCATCTGTCTCGATCTGTAACATTTCGGGACCGTTTTGGGGTCTAGATGTTACAGATTTAGATGAACCCATCAGTCGGTTTCGAATGTCTAAATCTGTAACAGTTAGACCTGTTTTTGCCGAGCTGTTGTTACAGATTGAGATATTGAGATTGGACATTTTCCTTTGTCTTGATCTGTAACAGATAGAAGGGTTTCTGGCCCCTAGTTGTTACAGATTGAGATATTTAACGGAGGGCTCACCGTTCATCTTGATCTGTAACAGTAGGGACTGATTCTGGAACCAAGATGTTACAGATTGAGATTTAAGTCTGGGAGAGAACGGTTTGTCTAATTCTGTAACATCTGGACCCGGATTTCGCTCTCACCTGTTACAGATTGAGATGTTTCTATCCGCCCATGCCTGCGACCTGCCAAATCGTTAACCCCCGTGTTACACTAACTCGAGTTGTAACTACCCCGAAAGGTACCCGTAATGTCCAAGTACATCTCCGAGCTCATGTCGCCGCAGCTTATGGGCGTCATCTATGCCTTTGTTGGCTTTATCGTCGCCCTGTACGTGCTGTCGGTCGTCTATGTGTTTATTGACGCCCGCCGCCGCGGCGCCAGCGCCTACGTGGCCTGGGGCATCATCGCCCTCATCCCGTTTGTAGGCCTCATCGCTTACCTGGTCCTGCGCCCGCACTCCTATGCGGCCGACCGCGAGGAGCAGGAGCTGGACATGGCCCTGCGCGAGCGCCAGCTTGCCCAGTACGGCACCTGCCCACAGTGCGGCGCGCCCATCGAGAAGGACTTTGTCGTCTGCCCCGTGTGCGACACCCAGGTTCGCAACGTGTGCCCCAGCTGCCATCGCCCGCTCGACGCGCACTGGAAGGTCTGCCCCTACTGCCGAACTCGCATCCAGTAGCGCATCCATCGCCGGGCCGGCCGCAAGCCACGGGCACGCCGCGCGCCACGCGAACGCCGCACGCCCTGCACCCGCCTCACGCGATGAAGCATGCGTAGAAACTCGCCCGCCGTGCCATTCAGGTGCAGCGGGCGCTTGTATACCTAGGTAACCTGCCTATAATGATGCAAGTCAAAACGCACGCGCCGGCAAGCGCAATGCACACCGCACGGCGCCAAGCAGCACTTGCATCAGGCATCCGAGAGGAGAAAACATACCCATGAAGGCACTCTACAATGACGGTTCGGTGGCCGAGCTCCCGCAGGACGAGGTCACGCACGTCATCCGCCACTCCGCCGCGCATATCATGGCGCAGGCCATCAAGCGCCTGTACCCCCAGGCCGATTTTGCCTACGGCCCCGCGACCGACAACGGCTTTTACTACGACGTTGACCTGCCCGAGGGCGTCAAGATCAGCGAGGACGACTTCCCCGCGATCGAGGCAGAGATGAAGAAGATCTGCAAGGAGAACCTCAAGTTCTCTGTGTACGAGAAGTCCCGCGCCGAGGCCATCGCCCTTATGGAGGAGCGCGGCGAGAAGTACAAGGTCGAGCACATCGGCGACCTGGACGACGACGCCCGCATCACCTTCTACCAGCAGGGCGACTACATCGACATGTGCGTCGGCCCCCATATCTGCTACACCAAGGCGCTGAAGGCCTTTAAGCTCACCGGCGTCTCGGGCGCCTACTGGAAGGGCGACAAGGACAACAAGATGCTCACCCGCATCAACGGCGTCGCCTTTGCCACCAAGGAAGAGCTCGACGAGCACATGCACATGCTGGAGGAGGCCAAGAAGCGCGACCACCGCAAGATCGGCCGCGAGATGGATCTCTTTATGATGCGCGACGAGGCCCCCGGCTTCCCGTTCTTCCTGCCCAACGGCATGATCCTTAAGAACACGCTGCTGGACTACTGGCGCGAGATCCACCACAAGGCCGGCTACGTGGAGATTTCCACGCCGCTCATCATGAACAAGCAGCTGTGGAAGACCTCGGGCCATTGGGACCACTACAAGGACAACATGTACTCCACCGTCATCGACGACGAAGAGTACTGCATTAAGCCCATGAACTGCCCGGGCGGCGTGCTGGTGTACGCCTCCAAGCCGCACTCCTACCGCGAGCTGCCCATCCGCGCCGGCGAGATCGGCCTGGTGCACCGCCACGAGCTGCGCGGAGCCCTGCACGGCCTGTTCCGCGTGCGCTGCTTTAACCAGGACGACGCCCACCTGTTTGTGCGCCCCGACCAGCTGACCGACGAGATTGTGGGCGTGGTCAACCTTATCGACTCCGTGTACCAGAAGTTTGGCTTTAAGTATCACGTTGAGCTTTCCACCCGCCCCGAGGACTCCATGGGTTCTGACGAGGACTGGGCACGCGCCGAAGAGGGGCTGCGCACCGCTCTGGAGCAGCTGCACATGGATTACGAGGTCAACGAGGGCGACGGCGCCTTCTATGGCCCCAAGATTGACTTTCACCTGGAGGACTCGCTCGGCCGTACCTGGCAGTGCGGTACCGTTCAGCTCGACTTCCAGATGCCGCTCAACTTTGACCTGGAGTACGTGGACGCCGACGGCACCAAGAAGCGCCCCATCATGCTGCATCGCGTGTGCTTTGGCTCCATCGAGCGCTTTATTGGCATTCTGATCGAGCACTTTGCGGGCAAGTTCCCCACCTGGCTGGCTCCCGTGCAGGTCAAGGCGCTTCCGGTCTCCGAGAAGAGCCGCGACTACGCCCACGAGGTGTGCGCCAAGCTGGAGGATGCCGGCATTCGCGTGGTCTGCGACGATCGCGACGAGAAGATCGGCTACAAGATCCGCGAGGCCCGCAGCATCGACCGCGTGCCCTATATGCTCATCCTGGGCGAGAAGGAGGTCGAGGCCGGCAACATCTCCGTCCGCGATCGCTCCAACGAGACCGTTCCGATGAGCGTCGATGAGTTTGTTGCCAAGGTGACCGAGGAGATTAAGACTCGCGCCTAGCACAAACAATACAAGAATTAACAAAGGCGACCGTCCACAAAGGGCGGTCGCCTTTTTCATGCCGAAATAAGAAAAGCCGCTGGTTGAGCGGCTTTTCTTGTTGCATAAAAAGGTACGATTTACTCGTCTTATTGCTCGACATGGATTGCCTGTTTTATATAGCGCCAGAAGGCTCTGAGTTTATAACCTCGTCACTTCCCGTGCATGCAGAGTGGAAGGACGAGAGTGATGAAAACCCTTGTGGCATCTATTTCCCGTTGAGCCCTCGTCATGCCGTTGTGTTTAGACAAAGATTGAAAGAAGACCGTTGCGTCTCCATCACTCGCATGGCGGCCATTGAAGTCGATTCATTTAACCGTGTTCTGATGAACGGTGACAGGTTGTGGGAGTTTCTGATTACAAAAGATCGCCTCTACTTAGAACGACTAATTGGGCAATATCAGCCCGGGTTTTAGGTTGCAGAGTCTTATGTTTAACTAGATAGTCGCTTACGCTCGAATAATTCTGTCACATGTTAACGAGGAGGCGGCTCTGTATGAATCTTAGCAGTTGCCGCTCGCTCGGCGTGCTGGCCCCGGTCAATGGCTGATTCATGAAAGATTTGACCGAACATAGAATGTAATTCCTGTATGCACCGCATTAGCGATTAATTTAGGGTACTATACCATCAGTGATGCAGTCGTCGTGGACTCTAAGTGAGGCGATGACAAAGAAGGGTCGTTGTCCGGAGGCTTCCGGCAACGGCCCTTTGATTTTAGGAGCTTGTTTTGGCAAAAGAGTTTAAGACTTTCGCTCAACTAATAGAACTCCTAGAGAGCCGTGGGGTGGCGACTGATGCAACCACGGTAGATTGCCTGAGGCGTGAAAGCTATTACGCAGTTATAAATGGCTACAAAGGCCCTTTTCTTGATAAAAATGCCGCACAGTCCTCGTCAGATGATGTTTTTAGAGAGGGCACTTCATTCAAGAACATCTACGATCTCTTTTTGTTCGATAGAGAACTTAGACAACTTACATTTTCCTATCTTGCAAGAGCAGAGGCCGTACTTAAGAACGCCGTTGTATATTCGTTTTGCAATGAATACCGTGCTGCAGATGCCTACCTGGATCGTTCTAATTATGTTGCGTCTAGTGATTTGCTCGTGCCTAAGGCGTTTCGAGGCAATAAGGGTTACCAGCACTCGAAGAATCTTGCTGAACTGCTAAAACTGCTGAATGATAAGGTATCAAACGAGCAGCGTATGCGCCCATTTGTGAGGCATTATTTGAATAAATACGGTGCAGTGCCCTTGTGGGTCCTTCAGAATGATCTGACATTTGGCAATATCTCACACTTCTATCAGCTTCAAAAACGCGGCGTGCAAAATGCTGCCTGCAAGTTGGTCAGCCAAACCGCAAATAGAAATCAAAGGCTCGAGCCGGTAATGCTGCTTCGCGTTATTCAGGTTCTATCTGGCTTTAGGAATATTTGCGCGCATGACGAGCGGCTCTATTGTGCGGTCGTAAGAGGGGCAAGGTTTTCCGATATGTACTCCCTGCTCTGCCGTGTCCTGCCTGACGACGAGACGAAAGCAATGCTTGATGAATTAGGTGAGCTTGTTGGATCTTATCGTGGGCTAATTGCACAAGATGTTTTATACAGCGTGTTTAAAGAGATGAACATCAGGGTGTAGAGAAAGCTTCAATAACGCCGATTGCAATTGGACCGCAGCATCCACGGTGTTTGTTCTGCTGGGAATAGCGATTCTCGGCGCTGTGCATCTCTGCGAGATGGTGTAGCATACCTAGCTACCATACAAAAGCTCTGTGGGAGCTTTAAGGGTGACGCTTTCGACAAGAGAGTGTTGCCCTTTTTTCATGAGTGTAATGATGCGTATTTAGGCGTTTTGACAACAAGGTTGCGCGGGATGTCTGGAATGCCTCGGCGGTCGAGCTTGAATTGGAGGTACCGTAAAAGACGTTGCCGTGTGGGGCATGTCATGTGCTGTCAACGATGTCGCTCTCTCGCACCGTGAACATGCGGAAAACGGCAAGAGCCGGCTGGCGTAGATGTCCATCCCGCACGCTAAAGACGCTTCCAATGGATCGCCCTGCTCGCTGGGTAGACCATGGCAGTAGCCGGCTGTGTTCATATAGAGGCACCCGTCCATCAGGTCGTCGATATGAGCTTCTTTGTATGTGGGCTTCCGTATCCTCTCTGCTTTTTCGCTTTGGTTTGCAGGGCCGCCAGGAAGCCAAGAAGATCAACGTGCTCGTTGTGCACGCTTCATTTTATGTCCGCGCGAGTGGCTACACTTTAGTAAAACGGCACGAAGGCATCTGTTGCATATCTCATGCTGTAGACATATCGGCGAGTTCAGAGTTGAAGGCGGGGTGAGTATGAAAGGTAGAAATCAGCACGTTACGAAGCGTTCGGATGGCAATTGGCAGGTTAAGGGCGAAGGGGCAAGTCGCGCTTCTTTCGTTACGACGACCCAGAGCGAGGCGATAAAGCTTGGTCGACGCACTTGCTCCAATCAAGAGTCGGAGTTGATTGTCCATCGTCGCGACGGAAGAATCCGCGCAAGGGATTCCCATGGTCACGATCCCTTCCCACCGAGGGGATAAAGAATCGGCTCCATAGCGACAGCGGCCCGTAATAGCGTGCCCGCTGTCGCTAAATGACTTCTTCATTGTAGCGAAATACGAGCTTGGGGCTATTTCACATGAATTGGTTGTTTGGTCTCTTCAAAGGGCTGATTTGGGGGATTCGTAGTATTGGATTGACGGACCCCGGGTTCTCCCTTAAAGTAAGCCTTGTGATGAGGCCTTGCGACGGTACGTCCGGCTTGGTCCGTGGGAACCGCCGAAAGGCGGTTTTCGCGTTAAAGGGGCCCATATGGATAAGCCATTTAAATCTATTGCTGAGCAGATTGCTATTCTTGAAAGCCGTGGACTCGAATGCGATAACAATACTCGGTTAGTTTTGGAGCGCAAGGGATACTATCCGGCTATTTCAAGTTTTACGAGTTTCAACCAGAAAGCATGAGAAATTCCATTGCCAAGTCGTTTTCTGATCTCTATTCCGTGACGCATGAAATCGATAAGCGCATCAGCCCCCTAAGGCTTAGGCTCGCATACGATTACATCAAAGATTTTCGAAATATCTGCGCGCATGACGAGCGCCTTTTCTGTGCAAGGGTGTCTCCGTCTCACGGTGTCAATCTAGTAGGGGTTTTAAGCGATCTTGAGCTAGTGCTGACGTGCCCTACCTTCGTCTTCCTAGGCATGTTGTTGGCCACCATAAAAGTTCGGGCACTTCGCTGAGGGGCATATTTGCCAATGTAGTTTCTGCCGTTTCTTTCCCACAATTCTCTGAGTCAATAATGCAGATTGCTTGAACTCGGCTTGAGACTTGCTATGTATTTGAATTTAACTAAACTTAACTTATAAGTTAACCACATTTGGTTTCTTCTGAAGCGGAGGGGGTGGCCTTTGGCTAGTGACTATGAGCTTGTCGAATATGCTGATCCCGAGGGACGACCTTTTTGGGAACTAACCACCTCCCCTGAGAACTCTCAGTTTCAGAAGATGATGTCTGATCCTAAAACGAAGTTTACCGCCCGTAAAATGATCAATCAGATTTCAAAAATCTATGATTACGGGCTAAAGGATGTCACTGGAACGTCAAAGCTTCGATGTATCGAGCCTAAGATTGGGCTATACGAACTCAAGGGTTTTGATGGGGTTAATCGAGAAATGGTCTACGCGATTTGCCAAGGCGTGGACAAGATTGTTTTGCTTTTTTGGTTTAAGGGCCATCAAGGCTTGGGAAATATTTCCAAAGAAATTAAACGCGCAAAAAAGTTGGCCCCGATAGCAAAGCAGCTTTTGGAGTCATAGCGTCGGCTTTTTTGCCCGCTTGCGAAACGGAGACTTGTAATGGTTAAGGTCGATTTATCAGACTTTTACGCGGAAACGGAAACGAGCGAAACCCGTGCCTATGAGCACGCACTAGATATTGAGTTTATTGTTCATCGCGAGATGCAGCGCTCGGGCTTGAGTAAAAGCGAGCTGGCAAAGCGTATGGGCGTGAGTCTTCAGTCGCTTTCGAAATTGTTGAATTCTCAGCCCAACATGACGCTGAAAACAATCGCAAAGTTTGAGCTTGCGCTGGGTGTCAAAATTATTCCACAGGTCATTTCCAGTTATTCGAATGAGGCGCCGTTTTCTTCGTCTAATAACTCTGTCCGAGAACAATGGTCTTCATTTAACAGCGACTGCTCGGCTAAACGATTGGACTTTGAGATGATTCCGGGAGGTTTGGCTGCATGAGTAAGGATTTCATTGCGCCTATTCAGGTTGTTCATTTGTTTGTTGTCGACTCAACTTTTCATATTGAGAATGAGCCCTCCCAGAATATGGATTTAAAAGTTGACGTTAGCTATCAGGACGTCCATCTATTGAGGAACAAGGCGGGCGAGCGTGCAGACTTAAAGCTGTATGTGTGTGGCAGTCTGATTGATAGAGACGATGCAAAGGAAAAAATGCGCGCTGATGTGTCGGTCGCTATTTCGGTGTCTACAAAATTGCCGTTCGACATTTCAGACGATGAAGCGCGCCGTTATCTTCTCTCTAATGCGATTTCCATGGCGTATGGTCACGCTAAGAGCTATCTGATGGTCGTTACTGGACTTTCGCCCATGGGGGCTTTGACGCTGCCGGCAATTCTTCCTTCGGAATTGGCAGCGGACAGCGATGCGTCTTTCCAAAGTGAGTAAGCTGTTCTCGATTTGGATTTTGCATGCCACCGCTTGCAAATGTAACGGGGTGCCGAATCGGTAGTTTGACTGATTCGGAACTTATATTTCGACGTTTCTAGCTGAAGCCCTGCGATGCCCGTGCTACGACAGCTAAATTGACCGTGACGTCCTGTCTTGCGACACGCATGTAGCTCCGCACGGGTATCATGGTGAAAGCGATTTCAACGACAGGGGTGCTCGTGGTAAAGATGAAAGATGTGGCCGAGCTGGCCGGCGTTTCGAGCGCCGCCGTCTCGCGCTACCTCAACGGTGGCTACATATCGACGGACAAGGCCGAGCGCATTAAACAGGCGATTGAGCTGACCGGATATGTGCGGTCCAGCCAGGCCCGCGCGCTGCGCACTGGCTCCACCAAGCTCATCGGCGTCATCGTGCCTAAGATCAACTCGGAATCCGTGAGTCGCATTACCGCTGGCATTGGCCAGGTGCTCAGTCACCGTGGCTACCAGATGCTGCTTGCCAATACCGATAACGCCCCCGATCGCGAGCTCGAATACCTCGATTTATTCCAAAACCACCCGGTTGATGGCATTGTGCTGGTGGCAACTATGATTACCGACGAGCACCGTCGGGCGATTGAGTCGTGCCGTGTGCCCATCGTGCTGATCGGCCAACACGTCGAGGGTGCGGCGTGCGTCTATCACGACGATTACGAGGCCGCCTTTGAGCTGGGCCATGCACTTGCGGGTCGCGTGGACGGCAAGATTGCCTATATTGGAGTTACCGAAGAGGACCGCGCTGCCGGTTATGACCGCCGTCGCGGTTTTGAGGCCGGGCTGCGCGCCGCGGGCGTGGCACTTGATCCGAGCCTGATTCGCCAGGGGTTCTTTACGCTCGACTCGGGCTATGGTGCGGCGCGTGAACTGCTTTCCGTCGCTCCCGATGTTTCGTTTATCGCGTGCGCGACCGATACTATGGCGGCCGGCGCCCTGCGCGCTCTTGACGAGGCGCGCGGCATGGGCGAGGGCATACACCGCGTAAGCGGTTTTGGCGACAACGCGTTTTTGCGCGCGCTGACGGGCGGCATTCCCACCGTGCATTATGGCTACCTGACCAGTGGCGTCGAGGCGACCAATATGTTGCTCAACACGCTCGATGGCGTTGAGGGAGAGAGCGGTCTCAAGACGCTCAAGCTCGGCCATCAGCTTATGAATGTCTAGGCTTTGGGCACGTCTGCCTGACCCTGAGTCGTCTGCTTTTGCCGTAAAACTACCATTCGCCGGCTATTTCCTACCGTTCACCCTACTATGAAAACGATTACAGATATATGAAACTGAAAACGATTACAGTGTAAGTGTCAAAGGTGGCCGGGTGCAGATGCGCCCGTTGGAGGAAAGGGAAGTCATGGACTACCGCAAATCAGCCCAAGAGGTGCTCGACAACATCGGTGGCGCCGGCAACGTTGTTTCGGCCGCACACTGCGCCACGCGTCTGCGCCTGGTGATTGCCGATAACGCCAAGGTCGACAAGGAAGCCCTCGAGAATATCGAGGGTGCCAAGGGCGTCTTTGAGGCTCAGGGCCAGCTCCAGATTATTTTTGGCACCGGCACCGTCAACAAGGTCTACGACGAGTTCATCGCGCTCAGTGGCGTCGAGGCTGCCACCAAGGCCGAGGTCAAAGAGGCCGCGGCGCAGCAACAGAACATCTTTATGCGTGCCATTAAGGTGCTCGGCGACGTCTTTGTTCCCATCATCCCCGCCATCGTGGCCTCGGGCCTGCTGCTGGGCATTATGAGCGCCCTCAACTTTATGGCCTCCAACGGCTTTATCGCGCTCGACACCAATAACTTTATCTACAAGATCGCCGACCTGGTCTCGGGCACGTCCTTTGGCATTCTGCAGATTCTGATCGGCTACTCCGCCGCTAAGGCCTTTGGCGCCAACCCGTATCTGGGCGCCGTCGTCGGTGGTGCGTTCATCAACTCCTCGCTGCAGAGCGCCTACACGGTTGCCTCCGAGGGCGTGCAGACCATGGTCACCGTCATTCCCGGCGTGTACAGCTTTGAGTGGGTCGGCTATCAGGGCCACGTGATCCCCATCGTTATCGCCTGCGCCATTCTGGCCTTCCTCGAGAAGCGTCTGCACAGGATCGTTCCCGAGATGTTCGACCTCTTTGTGACCCCGCTCGTCTCGGTGTTCGTGACCGTGCTCGTGACGCTCGTTGCCGTCGGCCCCGTCTTTGTCTGGGCCGAGAACGCCATCCTCGGTCTGATCCAGGCTCTGCTGACCCTGCCCTTCGGAATCGGCTCCTTTATCGTCGGCCTGTTCTATGCCCCCACGGTCGTTACCGGTATCCACCAGATGTACACCGTCATCGACCTGGGCCAGCTCGCCCAGTACGGCGTGACCTACTGGCTGCCCATCGCTAGCGCCGCCAACATCGCCCAGGGTGGTGCCGCGCTAGCCGTTGCCTTTAAGACCCGCGATGCCAAGATCAAGGGCCTGGCGCTTCCTTCGGCCCTGTCCGCCTTCATGGGCATTACCGAGCCTGCCATCTTTGGTGTGAACCTGCGCTTCTTTAAGTCCTTCATCGCCGGTTGCATCGGCGGCGGCTGCGGCGCCCTGGTCTGCGCGCTCACCTCGCTGGCTGCCTCCGGCACGGGCGTTACCGGCATCTTCGGTATCCTGCTGTGCTTGGCCCAGCCCGTGCAGTACGCGATCATGTTTGCGGTCGCCGCGCTGGTTTCCTTTGCCGTCTCGTTTGTCCTGTACAAGGACGAGCCCAAGGCTTCCGAGCAGGCCTAAGAGCTTTTGATTGAGGGGTGCCCGCGGGCTGTATGCTCGCGGGCGTTTCCCGCATCTGGTGCCGATCTCTGGCGCCTTGTTACTTTCGATCCGTTAGGACTTTGATATGTCTAATGCACTTGGTCGCGACCTTGCAAAGTTGGTTGCCGCTGTTGACGCTGCCGCCTCTGAGTGCGGCCATGGCGCGTATGGTCAGCGCTTTCATATTATGCCGCCGGCGGGCTGGCTCAACGACCCCAACGGTCTTTGCCAGGCAGATGGCGTATTTCACGCGTACTTTCAGTATGCCCCGTTTGATGTGAACGGCGGCCTCAAGATGTGGGGCCATGCGACGAGCCGTGACCTTATGACGTGGGACTACGTTGGCGCCCCGCTGCTGCCCGACGAGCCGTTCGATTGCCACGGTGTATATTCGGGCTCCGCGCTTGCCGAAGACGGCCGCATTCGCGTGCTGTACACAGGCAACGTTAAGCTTTCCGATGCAGACGGCACGTACGACTACGTCAATACCGGCCGCCGCGCCGATACTGTTTATGTCGAGAGCGTTGATGGCCTTGCCGGTCGGGAGTTCAGCCAAAAGCGCGTGGTGCTGGCGTCCGAGGATTATCCCGATGATTTGACCTGTCATGTGCGCGATCCCAAGGTGTGGCGTGACGCGGACGGGCGTTATCACATGGTGCTGGGCGCGCGTCGTCGCGTGGATGGGCCGCATATCGAGAGCCGTTTTTGTGCCATGCACGGCGAGGGTGCCGGGCGCGATGTGGGCGAGATCCTGGTGTATGGCTCGGCCGACATGTTGAGCTGGGAGCTCGAGAGCCGTGTGTCTACGCCCAAGCGTTTTGGCTTTATGTGGGAGTGCCCGGGATACTTTGAGCTTGAGGCGGATGGCGGTGTACCGGCGAAGTGGCTGTCCTTCTCTCCCCAGGGGCTCGAGGGCGGTTGTTGGGACCGCGGCAATGTGTATGCCGCTGGCTACATGCCCGTCACGGGTGACATTACGGGTGGCAAGGGCGCTTATGATCTGGGTGAGTTCCGCCTGTGGGACGCCGGTTTCGACTTCTATGCTCCGCAGGAGTTCACGGCCGAGGACGGTCGCCACATTCTGATCGGCTGGATGGGCATGCCCGATGAGCCGACCTATGGCAACGTGCCCACCGTGGTGTGCGGCTGGCAGCACTGTATGACGGTGCCGCGTGAGCTTACGGCCGGTGCCGGCGGCGCGGTGCTGCAGCAGCCGGCGCGCGAGATCGAGCGCCATTATGCCTCGGTGCGTGTGGGGGAAGGCTCGTTGGAGGTTGCCGGCGATACCTGCTTTGACGTTATTGTTGACGGTGTCGACGACGCGTTTACTGCGACCGTTGATGGCGAGCTGAAGCTGGCGTTTGTGCCCGCCGAGGGAGAGCTGCCCGCGCGCTTTGAGATGCGATTTACCGATGAAGGTCGCGCTTCTGCCGGCTGCGGTCGCACCGTGCGTTGGGAGCCCGTCGACGAGGTTCGTAACGTGCGCATTGTCGGCGATGTCTCGTCGGTCGAGCTGTTTGTGAACGATGGCGCGCTCGTGTTTTCGACGCGCATCTATCCCGAGACCTATGGCGTGTCCGTTGATGCTCCGGGTGCGAACGTGACCTACCACGCGCTCATCATCTAGGCGAGTCGTCGCATATCGGCGCTATACTGCAGCCGTTGCCCACGATGCGGGGAACACCCGCATCGTGGGTTTTTGTTTTGAAGGGACGGTACCGTATGGGCGTACAGCAGCTAGAAGAGGCCTGGGCTTTGAGGGCCGGCGCGCGTGAGGCGCGGTTGCTCGCGGCCCCGCATGTTCCGGCGGCACTGTCGCAGCTGGGGATTGTGCGTCCCGGTGACCGCCTGGTTGCGTTTGCCGATGACTTTGCCGATGCGTTTGTGCACGGCTTTGATTGCTGCGATGTCGCGCTGGTGGGTTCGCCGTCCGTCGAGGCGTTTGCCGCCGCGTCCGAGAACTTTGATGCTTCGCTTGATGCTGAGGGGCCGCACCTGTGGTGGTTTGTCAACTCCATCGGCGGGTTTGGTCTGCGTGTGCCCGACCTTCGCGCTCTGGGCCGCGCGGCTCGTGAGGTCCGCGCGCTGTTTGTTGTGGACAACACCGTGGCGTCGGCTTTTGGCTGCGATCCGCTGCGGCTAGGTGCTGCGCTGTCGCTTGAGGCGCTCGACCGTGTGTGCGCCGGTAAGGCTCCGCGCAAGCTCGTTGCCGCTTCGGTGGCGCGCTCGCAGCTCAAGCGCCATCGTGTGGATGCTGCTGCCGAGTGCGCGCATGCTTTGTTTGCAGGCTGCGGTGCTTTGGCACTCGACCTTTCTGCCGGGGAGGCCGACGTGCTGGAGCGCGGGCTTTCCTCGCTTAATGTCCGCATGCAGGCACACTTCGACCGCGCCCGTGCGCTGGCCGAGTATCTGGCCGCCAATGAGATGGTACGCAACGTGCGCTATCCCGGACTGAGCTCGCATCCCGACCATGCGGTTGCAACGGGAATCCTCGAGCACGGCTTTGGCCCGGCAGTTGAATTTGACCTTATCGAGCGTAGTGCGGATGATCTGTTCGTTGCTTTGCCGGAGGAGTTTCGCACATCGTCCGCCGGCGGCGCAACGACGCGCCTTTCGGCCCCACGCGGCGAGCAGGGGAGCACCATCCGCCTCTTCGCCGGTACGGACGACCCCTTGATCGTGGCCGCCACCCTAGACAACGCCCTCCGAAAGTAACTAATCGGGGGTGTGTGTCACGAAAACGGCCTATTTACTACGTTTAATGCATAGGGGTCGACCATACCCGCTTATTTCGAAAATTGCCAAGCTGTCTACCAGCGGTTTTATTTTCATAATGTCCGGTATGGTCGAGGGTATTCAGCTAAACGTAGTAGATGGGCCCGTTTTGTGGCGCGAGCCTCAATCCGAGGGCACGGTGGACAACAATTCAGTCCCAAAAGGACTACTCTGCGGTGATGCTTGCGATGAGGTCGCTGGCTTTGTAGGCGATGACGTTGTTTATGTCGGCCTGCAGCTCCTCGTAGGCCGCTATGGCTCGCTCGCCGGCGGGGGTGAGCGAGCTCCCGCGGGCGCCGTCGCGCTCGATGAGCTTGCACCCCAGCTGCCCCTCGGCCTCGTTCACAATGCGCCATGCCTTGGAATAGGCCATGCCCATGCTCTTGGCGGCGCGGTTGAGCGAGTGTTCGCGGGCGATACCCTGCAGCAGCAAGACGCAGCCGTGGCCGAACACGCCCGGCAGATCTTTGTCGCACGACTGAATGACCAGTTTTGCCGTCGTCTTGTACTCCATGCGCTCCACGTCTCTCCGCTAAAGTGTCTGCTGGGCAAACGCAAAGCCTGCGTTAAACCCTCGTGTGCTCTTCTTAAATCATGCATTGTAGCAGTCAAAGTGCGTTAAGATACTTGCCCAGTATTGGGCGCCCAAGGTTGGGCTGGGTCCTACGAGGCCTGCAGCCGACCGGTCGCATGGAAAAAGGAGAAACATGGCTACGTTCTTTCCCGGTGAGTCCCACACGTTTTCGGAGTATCTGCTGGTCCCTGGTTATTCGTCCTCGCAGTGCATCCCCAACAACGTCTCTCTTAAGACGCCGCTAACCCGCTTTAAGCGCGGTGAGAAGCCGGCAATCACCCTGAACATCCCCATGGTTTCCGCCATCATGCAGTCCGTCTCGGGCGTCGACATGGGTGTCGCGCTCGCTACCGAGGGTGGTCTGTCCTTCATTTACGGTTCCCAGACCCCCGAGTCCGAGGCCGCCATGGTCAAGGCCGTCAAGGATCACAAGGCCGGCTTTGTCCAGTCCGATTCCACGCTGACCCCTGACATGACCATGGAGCAGGTCATCGAGCTCAAGGCGAAGACCGGTCACTCCACTATGCCGGTCACCGACGACGGCACTCCCAAGGGCAAACTCCTGGGTATCGTTACCAGCCGTGACTATCGCCCCAGCCGCGATGACCACCAAAAGAAGGTCTCCGAGTTCATGACCCCGCGTGAGCAGCTCATCGTGGGCGACAAGAACATCAGCCTCAAGGTTGCCAACGACGTCATCTGGGACAACAAGCTCAACGCCCTGCCCATCGTCGACGACAACGATCACCTTATGGGCATCGTCTTCCGCAAGGACTACGACAGCCACAAGACCAACCCTAACGAGCTGCTCGACGGCGACAAGCGCTACATGGTTGGCGCCGGCATCAACACCCGCGACTATGCCGAGCGCGTGCCGCTGCTCATCGAGGCCGGTGCCGATGTCCTGTGCATCGACTCTTCCGAGGGCTTCAGCGAGTGGCAGAAACGCACCATCGAGTGGATTCGCGCCAACTACGGCGAGGACGTCAAGGTCGGTGCCGGCAACGTCGTCGACGCCGAGGGCTTCCGCTTTTTGGCCGACTGCGGTGCCGACTTCATCAAGGTCGGTATCGGCGGCGGTTCCATCTGTATCACCCGCGAGACCAAGGGCATCGGTCGCGGCCAGGCCACCGCGCTGATCGACGTCTGCCGCGCTCGCGACGAGTACTACGAGGAGACCGGCGTCTACGTGCCCGTGTGCTCCGACGGCGGTATCGTCTACGACTACCACATGACGCTCGCCCTTGCCATGGGTGCCGACTTTATGATGCTGGGCCGCTACTTCGCCCGCTTTGACGAGAGCCCGACCGAGCGCGTCAACGTTAACGGTCAGTACATGAAGGAGTACTGGGGCGAGGGTTCTGCGCGTGCCCGCAACTGGCAGCGCTACGACCTGGGCGGCGCCGCAAAGCTCAGCTTCGTCGAGGGCGTCGACTCCTACGTTCCCTACGCCGGCTCCCTTAAGGACGGCGTGGGCGGCACGCTCTACAAGATCAAGTCCACGATGTGCAACTGCGGCGCCCTCTCGATTCCCGAGCTCCAGAAAAAGGCGCGCCTGACCCTGGTGAGCTCGACCTCGATCGTCGAAGGCGGCGCCCACGACGTAGTCGTCAAGGATTCGCAGCAGTCTGTGTCTTATCGATAGGATAAGAGCTGCACATAAAGGTTGAGTTCAACCACGTTATTTAGATAAAGCGAGATGCCTGCAAGTCGCAGGCATCTCGCTTGTCGTATTTGCTATCATCAGTCAAGTTAACCTTAGGGTCGGTCGGCTTGGCTTTGTTCGCTACAAGTTCCGCACGCAAAGAAGAGCACTTAATGTGCTCTTCGTCTTGCGCGGGACTGTCCGCAGTAGCGAATAAAGCCAAGCCGACCGACCCCAGCTAAGATTAAAGGAGCTGATATGTGCGATTGCACAGATCATAAGGACGAGATCCCTGCCTACGACGCGCAGGCCATTGAGTCCAAGTGGATGAAGGCCTGGGAGGACTCCAACCTCTTTGCTGTCGACACCGACGATAGCAAGCCCAAGAAGTACGTGCTCGAGATGTTCCCGTATCCTTCGGGCGACCTGCACATGGGCCACGCGCGCAACTATACCATCGGCGATGCCATGGCCCGTCAGGCCCGTATGCGCGGCTTTGACGTGCTGCACCCCATTGGCTTTGACGCCTTTGGCCTGCCCGCCGAGAACGCCGCCATCAAGCACAACACGCAGGCTGCCGCCTGGACGTATAAGAACATGGACCAGGCGCTCGCCACGATGAGGCGCATGGGCTTCTCCTACGATCTGGATCGCATGGTCAAGACCTGCAGCCCCGACTACTACCGCTGGGGCCAGTGGATCTTTGAGAAGATGTGGGAAAAGGGCCTGGTCTACCGCAAGAAGAACCCGGTCAACTGGTGCCCCAACTGCAAGACCGTTCTGGCCAACGAGCAGGTTACCGAGGGCAAGTGCTGGCGCTGCGGCACCGAGCCCGAGAAGCGCGACCTTGAGCAGTGGTACTACAAGATTACCGAGTACTCCCAGGAGCTGCTCGACGATCTGGAGAAACTCCCCGGCTGGCCCGAGCGCGTTAAGCAGATGCAGGCCAACTGGATCGGCCGCTCCGAGGGCGCCGAGGTCGACTTTACCCTGTGTGATGCCAACGGCGATCCCATCGAGGGCGACGAGGGCAAGATCACCGTCTTCACCACGCGTGCCGACACGCTCTTTGGCGTCTCCTTCTTTGTCCTGGCTCCCGAGTACGCTCGTCTGCACGAGCTCGTCGAGGGCACGGAGTACGAGGAGGCCGTGACCAAGATCGTCGAGGACTCCAAGCATATCTCTGCTGTCGAGCGTGCCCAGGGCACCCTCGAGAAGCACGGTGCCTTTACGGGCCGCTACGTGGTTAACCCCGTCAACGGCGAGAAGGTTCCCGTGTGGGTTGCCGACTATGTCGTTGCCGATTACGGCACCGGCGCCGTCATGGCCGTTCCCTGCGGCGACCAGCGCGACTTTGAGTTTGCCCGCAAGTACGACCTCCCGATCGTCCCGATCATCCTGGACGATGACGACCGCGCTGCCGTCGAGGCCAGTGGCGAGACCATCGATACCTTCCATGCCGAGACCGTCGACTGGGATTGCGCCCACGCTGCCGAGGGCACGCTCGTCCAGTCCGGCAAGTACACCGGCATGCGCGGCGGTAAGCACTCCGAGGGCGAGGCTGCCATCGTGGCCGACCTCGAGGCCATGGGCTGCGGTCGTCGCAAGGTCGAGTTCCGCCTGCGCGACTGGCTCATCAGCCGCCAGCGCTATTGGGGCAACCCCATCCCGGCCATCCATTGCGAGCACTGCGGCATTGTGCCCGTGCCCGAGGACCAGCTGCCGGTGACGCTGCCCGAGAACCTGGACCTGGGCGCCGGCGAGACCCTCGCCGAGTGCAAGGACTTCTACGAGACCACCTGCCCGGTCTGCGGCCGCCCGGCCAAGCGCGAGACCGATACCATGGACACCTTCACCTGCTCCAGCTGGTATTACCTGCGCTATACCGACCCGCACAACACCGAGCTGCCCTTCTCCCGCGAGGCGGCAGACCGTTGGATGCCCGTCGATAACTACATCGGCGGCATCGAGCACGCCATTTTGCACCTGCTCTACAGCCGCTTCTTTACCAAGGCGCTGCGCGACCTGGGCCTGCTGAGCGTGGACGAGCCCTTTACCAACCTGCTGTGCCAGGGCATGGTCAAGGACGAGAACGGCGACACCATGTCCAAGTCCAAGGGCAACGTCGTGCCTCCGAGCTCGGTTATCGAGCCCTACGGCGCTGACACCATGCGTCTGGCGATCCTGTTTATCGCCCCGCCCGAGAAGGACTTTGACTGGGATCCCAAGGCCGTCGAGGGTGCCAACCGCTTTATCAAGCGCGCCTGGCGTATCGTGTGGCAGCTTGTCCAGTCGGGTGACGCCAACGTTGCCTTCGACAAGTCCGTGCTCGACGAGACCGCGATGAAGCTCTATCGCGAGCGTCACCGCACCATCGCCAAGTGCACCGAGGACTTCGATCGCGGCCAGTTTAACACCGCGATCTCGGCCGTCATGGAGCTCGTCAACGCAGCGAGCGCCTACCTCAACGCCACCGAGGGCGCATCGCGCGATAAGGCACTGTGCTACGGCGTGGCCAAGGACATCGTGAGCGTCTTGGCCCCCATCTGCCCGTTCTGGGCCGACGAGCTGTGGCACGAGGCGCTCGGCTGCGAGGGCAACGCCTACACCGCCGCCTGGCCCGAGTTTGACCTGGCCGAGTCCATCGAGGACACGGTGCAGATCGTCGTCCAGGTGCTCGGTAAGGTCCGCGGCCGCATCGATGTGGCCCGCGATGCCTCCAACGAGGAGATGCAGGCTGCCGCCGAGGCCGCTGTTGCCAAGTGGCTCGAGGGCAAGACGGTCGTCAAGGCCATCTGCGTGCCCGGCAAGCTGGTCAACCTGGTGGTTAAGTAAACCTTGCGCATATAGTTGATGCACAATAGACGAGGGACGATCCGGCTGGGTCGTCCCTCTTTTTGGATATGGATACTTGCGACTACATCCAATTATCCATTTCTTGTGGAGAACCTGTGCTCACGCTGACCTGCGGGTTTGTGCTGTGGTTGCACGTTTTCGCAGGTATTGGTATAGTTTGCTTGCAAATGAAGTTGTAATTGAAAGAAGTGGGGTTTTGGCCCCGCTTCTTTTTTGTATGGATGGAGGTGCCGCAATGGTCAAGACCAAGACCGAGCAGGCGATCATCGACGCGCTCGAGGCCGTCGCTCCCCAGCACGATGTCGATATTGTCGACGTTGAGCTCGTGGGTGCCACCAAGGCCCCCTGCGTGCGTGTGCGTATCGAGGGTGCCGAGGGTCAGAGCCTGTCGCTCAACGACGTCACGGCCAACACCAAGTGGGTCGGCGACGTGATTGAGGAGCTCGACCCCATCTCTTCGAGCTATACGCTCGAGGTGTCGAGCCCGGGTATGGCGCGCCCGCTGCGCCGTCCGCGTGACTTTGCCCGCTTTGTGGGCGAGGACTGCGAGCTTTCCTCCACCGCCACCGAGGGCCGTCGCAAGTACTCCGGCAAGATTGCCGCCGCGACCGAGACCAACGTAACCCTCGAGCTCGAGGACGGCGAGTCTGTCACCCTCGATTTTTCCGATGTTAAAAAGTGCAAGTTGAAGCCCGTCTATGACTTCAAGCCCGCGAAGGAAGGAAACTAACATGGCAGCATCCGACATGATGTCCGCCCTGATGGAGCTTTGCCAGGAGAAGCACATCGACCAGCTCTACCTGATCGACCGCCTGGAGCAGTCGCTCGCCAAGAGCTATGCCGAGATCCTGCATCTTGAGTGGGGCGCCAAGGTGACCATCGACCGCACCACCGGCAAGATCTATGTCTACCGCCTGGAGCCGATCGACGATTCCATGGACGAGGAGGGCAACTTCACCGAGTTCGAGGAGATCGACGTCACCCCCAAGAACACCAGCCGCATCGCCGCCCAGCACGCCAAGGCCGAGATCAACGCCATCGTGCGCAACTCCGCCCGCGAGCAGATCTACGAGGAGTTCTCCGGCCGTATCGGCGACCTCATCAGCGGTACCGTACTGCAGTCCACACCCGACTTTACGATCGTCAAGATCCGCGAAGGCGTCGAGGCCGAGCTTCCGCACTTTGATCAGCGCCGCTACGAGAACGAGCGCAACGAGCGCCCCATGGGCGAGCGCTATCTGCACAACCAGCACATCAAGGCCGTGATCATTGACGTTCGCGACCCCAACTCCACGCTTCCGCCGGTCCGCGGCGAGCACAGCCGTCCGCCGATCGTTATCTCGCGTACCCATCCCGAGCTCATGCGTCGTCTGTTTGAGCAGGAGGTGCCCGAGATCTATGAGGGCACCGTCCAGATCAAGTCGATCGCCCGTGAGCCCGGTCAGCGCTCCAAGGTCGCCGTCCACTCGCTCGACGACCGCCTGGATCCCGTGGGCGCCTGCGTCGGCCCCAAGGGCAGCCGTGTGCGCGCCGTCGTGGGTGAGCTGCGCGGTGAGCGCGTCGACGTCATCCTGTGGGATGCCGATCCGGCCGTCTACGTCGCCAACGCCCTGTCGCCCGCCAAGGTCACTCGCGTCCTTATCGACGAGGAGAAGGCCTATGCCGGCGTCATTGTGCCCGACGACCAGCTTTCGCTCGCCATTGGCAAGGAGGGTCAGAACGCCCGTCTGGCCGCACGCCTGACCGGCTGGCACATCGACATTAAGTCTGAGACCCTTGCCGCCGACATCCTCAAGAACGTTCCCGTTCACGAGGAGCCTGCCGCCGACCTGATCGGTGACGAGGAGGATGACGACGCCCGTCGCTGCGAGTACGTGTCCGAGGACGGCATCCAGTGCCGCAACCAGGCCCGTCCCGGTTCCCGTTTCTGCGGTGTCCACGACACCGACGCCTTCGATGATGCGGAGGACCTGATCTAGCGCGCGGTTGCGCTGGACAGGTTCCGGCGCACATCCCACGCTCGTTCCGTCTCTAGGCACCCAAGGTGCCAGAAAGGGTAGGTGAAGTCATATGGCAAAAGTCCGTGTGTCCACCCTGGCCAAAGAGTTCGGCATGACCTCCAAGGAACTGATGGGTCACCTCGCCGAAATGAAGATTCCCGCTAAGTCTGCTTCCTCCGCCCTGGAGGACGCTTATGTTGCCATGGTCCGCAAGCAGCTTGCCCCGGTGATTGAGGCCCGCGCCCAGGAAGTCGAGGCCGCCAGGCGGGCCGAGGAGGAGGCTGCCGCCGCCGAGGAGGCAGCGCGTGCCGCCGAGGCCGAGCGCGAGCGCATCGCCGCCGAGAAGGCACGCGAGGAGGAGCGCCGCCAGTTTGCCGCCGCCCAGGCTGCCGAGGAGGCAGCCCGTGCCGAGGCCGAGGCCAAGAAGAAGGCCGAGCAGGAGCGCCTTGCCCGCGAGAAGGAGGAGGCTGCTCGCGAGGCCCAGCGCCGCGCCGTTCCCGCTTCCGACTCCGGTTCGCGCTTCCGTTCGCTGCTCGATCAGATCGCCGCACAGGAGACCGTGCTCAAGGAGAAGAAGGACGCCGAGGACAAGGCCAAGGCCGAGCGCGGCAACCGTCGCGGCGGCAACAACGACCGTCGTGGCGGCCGTCGCAACGACCGCAACGCCTCCGAGAACCGCCCGCACAGCCATCGCACCAACGCTAGCAACAATGTCGCTGCCGGCATGGATTTCCCCAACCCCGATAAGCAGGGCAAGGGCAAGAAGCGCAAGGGTGGTCACAACAGCGAAGAGGACCACTACAGCCGCATGTCGCGCGAGGCCGAGGAATACAGCCGCGAGAAGGTTCTCGAGGAGGCCCGTGCCGCCGTCGAGGAGGCCTCTCGCGAGTCCACCGGTCGCCGCAAGAAGCGCAAGGAGAAGCGCGAGCGCGAGGCCGCTAAGGCTCAGGAGGAGCGCAAGATTGAGGAGGCGCTGGCCCAGGGCGTGAACCCCGAGGAGCTCGACGCCATCAAGGTCTCCCAGGGCGTTACCGTCCAGGAGCTTGCCGAGGCGCTCGACGTTCCGGCCAACGACATCATCAAGCGCCTGTTCCTGCTGGGCACGCCGCTCACCATGACGCAGTCCATGTCCGACGACCTTGTCGAGCTCGTTGCCGACGACTTGGGCCGTCAGATCAGGATCATCACCCCCGAGGAGGAGAACACCTTCTCGTTCTACGACGATCCCGCCGACCTTAAGCCCCGCGCCCCGGTCGTCACCGTCATGGGTCACGTCGACCACGGCAAGACGAGCCTGCTCGACGCCATTCGCCACACCGGCGTCGCTGCCGGCGAGGCTGGCGGCATTACCCAGGCCATCGGCGCTTCGCAGGTCATGATCAACGACCGCAAGATCACCTTCATCGATACCCCGGGCCACGCTACCTTTACGGCCATGCGTGCCCGTGGCGCCAAGGTGACCGACATCGTCATCCTGATCGTCGCCGCCGACGACGGCGTCATGCCCCAGACGGTCGAGTCGATCAACCACGCCAAGGCCGCCGGCGTTCCCATCGTCGTCGCCGTCAACAAGATCGATAAGCCCGGCGCCAACCCCGACCGCGTGCGCCAGGAACTCACCGAGTACGGCGTTATCCCCGAGGAGTGGGGCGGACAGAACATGTTCGTCAACATCTCGGCCAAGCAGAAGATCGGTATCGACGACCTTCTGGAGACCGTGCTGCTCCAGGCCGACGTGCTCGAGCTCAAGGCCAACCCCGATACCTTCGCCTCGGGCAACGTCCTCGAGGCCAAGCTCGACAAGGGCCGCGGCTCGGTCGCTACCGTGCTCGTGACCCGCGGTACCCTGCACGTGGGCGATACGCTGGTCGCCGGCCTCACCTATGGCCGCGTCCGCGCCATGCTCGACCCCAAGGGCCGCGCCGTCACCGAGGCCGGTCCCTCCGACGCCGTCGAGATCCTGGGCCTGCAGTCCGTTCCCAACGCCGGCGACGAGTTCCGCGTGTTCGAGGACGAGCGTGAGGCGCGCGCCCTGGCCGATGAGCGCTCGCTCAAGGCCCGTATCGAGGAGCAGAGCCGCGTGAAGCACGTCACGCTCGAGAACCTCTTCGAGACCATCGCCGACGCCGAGGTCAAGGAGCTCAACCTGATCATCAAGGCCGACGTCCAGGGCTCCATCGAGGCCCTTCAGGACTCGCTCGACAAGATGGACCAGTCCGAGGTCCGCATCAATACGATCCACTCCGCCGTCGGTGCCATCAACGAGACCGACGTCGTCCTGGCCGACGCCTCCAACGCCATCATCATTGGCTTTGGCGTGCGTCCCGACGGTAAGGCCCGCTCCGCTGCCGAGCGCGAGGGCGTCGAGATCCGTTGCTACGACGTTATCTACAAGTGCCTCGAGGAGCTCGACGCTGCCCGCATCGGCATGCTCAAGCCCACCGAGGTCGAGGTCTCCACGGGTACCGCGACCGTCCTGGACACCTTTAAGGTGCCCAAAGTCGGTATCGCCGCCGGTGTCCGCGTCGAGGAGGGCGAGATCGCCGCGACCGATTCCGTGCGCCTGGTGCGCGACGGCATCGTTGTCTTTTATGGTAAGATCGCCTCGATGCGCCACTACAAGGACGAGGCCAAGAGCCTCAAGAGCGGTTCCGAGGGCGGCATTGGCCTGGAGAACTTCCAGGACATCAAGCCCGGCGACCAGATCGAGGGTTACCGTATCGACCAGGTTGCCCGTACCGAGTAGGGGGTAGCGCTATGAAGCAAACGCAGGCAACCCGCCGTCTGGGCGAGCAGCTTCGCGAGAAGCTCGGTTATATCCTTCTCTTTGAGGTTTCCGATCCGCGTCTCGACCTGGTCACCCTGACCGCGGTCGAGGTCGCGGTGGACCGTTCGTTCGCGCGCGTGTACGTGTCGTGCGATGCGAGCCGCTACGATGAGGTCATGGAGGCGCTCGCCAGCGCCAAGGGCCGCATTCGCAGCCTGTTGGCTCGTTCGCTCGACTGGCGCGTCACGCCCGAGCTCGATTTTCGCATTGATCGCTCGACCGATGAGGCCGAGCGCATTACGCGTGCGCTGGAGAATGTCCCGGCCACGCTGGCGATCGAAAAGGACGAGGACGGCTATCCCATAGCGGATGCCGCCCAGGAGGCAGCTTTAGATGACTAATTCCGCCGACCTCGTCTCGTGCGAGTCTGCAGATATTAAACGACGCATCCTCAACCTTATCGAGGGTGCGTCCTCCATTGCGATCTCGGGTCATACCTCTCCCGACGGCGATGCCCTGGGCTCCGTGTTGGGCCTGGGTCTCTCGCTCATGAAGGCGTTCCCCGACAAGGACATCGCGCTGCTGCTGGCAGACGACGATCCCGTTCCGCGTATTTACCGCTTTATGGAAGGCGCCGATCGTCTGGTGCCGGCTTCGAGCTTTACGGGCGACCCCGACCTGTTTATCTCGGTGGATGTGCCGGTTGTCGAGCGTCTGAACAACTCGGCCGACGTGCTCCGCCGCTCCAAACATGTGGTGTGCTTTGACCACCATCCGGCGCGCGAGGAGTTTGCCGAGGTAAGCCTGAGGCGTGTCGATGCTGCGGCGTGCGCCATGATCATCGACCGCTTTTTGGATGATTGCGGCATTGTCGTTCGCGATCGCATCGCCACCTGTCTGCTCTGTGGCCTGGTTACCGATACCGGTCGTTTTCAGTATCAGAATGCCGATGCCGCCGCGTTCCATGCGGCTTCGCGCCTGGTGGCGCACGGTGCCGACCCGGCGCGTGTCGCGCTCGAGGTCTATCAGAGCATGCGCGTCGAGTTCTTGCACCTCAAGTCCATCGTCATGGGCCGCATCAAGACGGTCGCGCACGGGCGCGTGGCGTATAGCTACGCGTACGAAAGCGACCTTAGGGAATGTGGCGTCACCTCGGATGAGTGCGACGGCTTGGTCGATGTGGTGCGCTCGGTGATGGGTGTCGAGGTTTGCCTGTTCCTTAAGGGCATCGAGGGCGATACCAAGGTGCGCGGAAACCTGCGCTCCAAGGGCGACATGGATGTCTCCGAGATTGCGGCCAACTTTGGCGGAGGCGGACATCACGCTGCTGCCGGCTTTACCAATAACGGAACGATTTTCGAGACGCTCACCGCGGCACTTCCCATGCTGGCCGAGCTGGTGGGGGAGGATCCCGCTTCGGTGACCGTCGAGCTCTAACTTTTTGGATGGTACATGGCTCGTCGTACGCCTTCTCAATTGAATATGCTGCTCGCCGTCGATAAACCGGTGGGCTGCACGTCCCACGACGTGGTTTCGCAATGCCGGCGCGCCCTCCATGAGCGGCGCGTCGGTCATGCCGGTACGCTCGACCCCATGGCGTCGGGTGTCATGGTGGTGGGCGTGGGCCAGGCTACGCGTCTGCTGGGCATGCTTACCCTCGATACCAAAAGTTACGTCGCCGATATCTCGTTTGGCGCCGAGACCAATACCGACGATGCGGAAGGCGAGGCCGTCCGTACGGTTGCCATTGCACCCGAGCTGCGCGATCCGGCCTATGCCCGTGAGCGCTTGAGCGCCATGCTGGGCCCTCAGATGCAGGTCCCGCCGGCGTTTTCGGCTATTTCGGTCAACGGCGTGCGTGCCTATAAGTCTGCACGTGAGGGCAATGCGGTTGAGTTGCCCGCGCGCCCGGTCGAGGTATATTCTGCCGACCTGATCGCCGTGAGTGGCGAGGGCGATTCCTGCATTTGGACCGTTGCCTTCTCGGTGAGCAAGGGCACCTATATCCGTGCGCTCGCTCGCGACCTGGGTCGCGCCTGTGATAGTGCCGCGCATATTTCCGCGCTGCGTCGTACCGCTTCTGGCATTGTCTCCATCGGTGCCTGCCATGCGGTCGAGGAGCTTTCTGCCGAGTCCGCTGCCAGCTTTGCCTTGGACCCCATTGCGGCCCTCGGCGCCACGCGCGTCGACTTGCCGGGCAATCTTGCCGACGATCTGCTGTGCGGACGTCGTATTCCTATTGATCGCGCGCTCGCCGGCCTCGATGTGTCTAAAGCGCCGTTTGCGCTGGTGCTCGATGGCGGGCTCAAGGCTTTGGCTCGTATCGAGGACGGTCGCTTTGTGATGGAGCACGTCTTTCCGCAGGCGATCGGCGGTGTTCGATGATGCTGGACCCTCGCGAGCTCGCGCGCACATTTTTTGTGGGCGCGGCGGCGGAGGCCCGCATCGTTTTGGCTGATGCTTTTGGTGACTGCGAGTCTATGGGTGCCGCCTCGATTGCCATCGGCGTGTTCGATGGCGTGCATAGGGGACATGATGAGCTGATCGACGCGGTCATTCGCGATGCGCGCGTCCACGGCTGCAAAGCGGTTGTCGTAACGTTTGACCCTGATCCAGATGTTGTGGTGAGCCCTGCGCCCGCTCAAAAATTAATGACGACGGCCGACCGCCTGCATGCCCTGGCTCAGACTGGGGTCGATGCCGTGGTGGCTGTTCCCTTTACGCCTGCGGTAGCGTCGCTCGACCACGTGGGCTTTCTTGAGCTGTTGGCGCATGTTGTCGACATTCGCTCCATTCGCGTTGGCTGCGATTTTAGGCTGGGCCGCGGCGGTGCCTCGGGCGTTGCCGAGATGCAGGCATGGGGTGTCGAGCGCGGTGTTGACGTGTATGGGCACAATTTGCTGTGCGAGGCCGGCGAGGCTATCTGCGCCACTCGCATTCGACGTGAGCTGGGCTTGGGCCACGTTGAGCTGGCAGCCGATCTACTCGGCCGCCCCTATATGGTGCGCGGCAGTGTGATCCGCGGTCGCCACGAGGGCTCCGATATGGGATTTCCGACGGCAAACTTGCTGGTGCCAAACGGAATCCAGTTGCCTGCCGATGGCGTCTACGAGGGCCTTGTGCTGGTCGACGATACCGTGTGGCCCGCTGCCGTCAACGTGGGCCTGCCGCCGACGTATGCCGACGATGCCGCTTCGGCGCATCTCGAGGCCAACTTGATCGGGTATGCGGGCGACCTGTATGGACGTTCGGTTTCGTTGGCGTTTACGCGTTGGCTGCGTCCTTCGCGCGTCTTCGATTCGCTGGACGAGCTTATCGCGACCGTCGAGGGTAATATTGACGATATCCGTCATAACTTGGGTGAGCAGGGGGTGAGCATCCGTGATTAGTGATGAGGAGAAAGACCAGGTGCGCGCTGCGTCCGACCTGGTTGCCATTGTGCAGGAAACGGTTGAGCTCAAGCCCCGCGGCCATGAGTTTTGGGGTTGTTGCCCCTTCCATGGCGAAAAGACCCCATCGTTTCACATTATCCCCGCTACGCAGGTGTGGCACTGCTTTGGCTGCGGCGAGGGCGGCGACGTCTTCACCTACATCATGAGGCGCGAGAACCTGAGCTTTCCCGAGTCGATTCGCTACCTGGCCGATCGTGCCGGCATTGAGCTGCACGATTCCGGTGCGCAGCGCGATCGCGGCACCAAGCGCGCCCGCATCTATGACCTGTGCGCCGAGACGGCCCGGTTCTATCACACCATGCTCATGCGCGGTAAGGACAGCCGTCCGCGTGAGTACTTTGCCAGCCGCGGTATGGGTGGCGACGTCTGCCGTCGCTACTGCCTGGGCTTTGCGCCGGGTCGCAATATGTTGGTGGCCCATCTGTCGCAGAAGGGCTTTACCCCGCAGGAGATGATCGACGCCAACGTGGCCGTGAGCCGCGGGCGCGGACAGCTTGCCGATCGTTTTTACGACCGCGTGATGTTTCCCATCTTTGACGAACAGGGTCATAACATCGCCTTTGGCGGTCGTATTATGGGCGACGGCCAACCCAAGTACCTCAACACCGCCGAGACGAGCGTGTTTCATAAAAAGAGAAACCTCTACGGCTTTAACTGGGCCAAGGAGTTTATCGTCGCGCAGGATACCGCCATCGTGGTGGAGGGATATACCGATTGCATCGCCTGCTGGGAGGCGGGGATCAAAAACGTCGTCGCCACGCTGGGCACGGCGCTGACGGAACATCACGTAAAGACGCTCACCCGTTTTGCCAAGCGCATTGTGTATATGTTCGATGGTGACGCCGCCGGTCAAAAGGCCGCGCGCCGTGCGATTCAGTTTATCGAGCAGGACTCGATGGACCTGCGCTGCGTGGTGCTTCCCGACGGCAACGACCCTATGGAGTTCATCACGGCGCATGGTGGCGAGGCACTGCAGGCGCGTATCGACGCCGCCGAGCCCCTCATGGACTTTGTGTACCGCTCACTGCAGGAGTCGAGCGACATTACCACGCCGGGCGGTCGTGCCAAGGCGCTCGAGGATGCGCTGACGCTCATCTATCCGCTGCGCGATAGCTACATGATCGATACGTACTTTATCCAGATTGCCGACCTTCTGGGCCTGGATTTGGAGACGGTACGCTCGAGCTCGGGCCGTGTGTTTCGCGATGTCGCCAAACGTGAGGACGCCGAGCGTCGTCGCGAGCAGAACTACGAGCGCCAGCGGGCGCAGGCCGAGCGCGCAGGCAGCGCGGGCGGTCGGGCGTCCGGTCCGCAGAGGGCATCTCGCGGCGCCTGGGCGTCGGGGGCGACGCCGCAGGTATCCACACCGGTCGAGGAGGACCCGTACGACCATGTGCCGCTCGAGGCCTACGGGGCCGCGCCGGTCGAGGTCGTCGACGATATGCCGCCGATCGATGTGCCTGCTGGCATGGACGCGGCGCCCGCGGGGTCTGCTTCGACCGCTTCCGTTCCGGCGACGCCGATCGTGCTGACCGATCTGGAGCGGAAGTCTCTGGCGGGGGAGCGCGAGCTGTTGACGATGCTCACCAGCTACCCCGACCTATTCCGCACGTACGCCGATCGCATCTGCTCGATCGAGTGGGTGGATCCCCGTCACGAGTCCATCGCGTGGGCCGTGCTCTCGACGCCGCCGGGCACCGATCCCGCGGCGTGCATGGATGCCGCGCGCGCGGTGTGTCCCGAGGCGGCTTCGCTTGTCAGCGCCGGGCGCATCTCGGCGACGAGCAAACATCCCACCGAGACGAACATCGTCTTTATGCTCGATACGCTTGAGCTTTACACCATCAAGCGCCGTATGCGGGCTGCTCAGGCCAAGCTGCGCCAGGACCGGTCGCTCGACGATGACGCGCGCCGTGCATTGACCATGCAGGCCGCGCAGGATTCTTTGCGCCAGCGCGAGCTCCAGAAGTCGATTGGCGGCGTGGCCGATCCGTTCCGGTTGATTGGTTTGGAGACCGCGGCTCCCGATCAGGCCTAGATGTTGTGGTCAATCGGCATGTTATCTGCTATATCCAGTCTGAATTTTGGGTATAGACGTGTAAGTGTGTGCTAAAGTAATGTGTCCTGTGGACTACGAAGGGAGAATCTGTGCCAAATAAAACTGAGAGCACGGGTACTGGGCTGGAATCCTACGTTGCTAAGCTCATGGGCAACGGCTCAAACAGGACTTCGGTAACCGAGGACGAGATCCAGGTCGTCCTGAAGGATATCGATGTTTCTGACGAGCAGCTCAACGCGGTCTATTCCGCGCTGCGCAACAGCGGCATCCAGATTATCTCCGCGAGCGGAAACGACGACGCCCCCATGGACGTCGACGATGACGATAACGATACCGACGATTTCGATGACGACGAGGAGCACGATTCCGGCTCGCTCGACGATCACGAGCTTAAGATGGCCCGTCAGGCCGATGCCGAGATGGGTTCTTGCAAGAGCAAAAAGAAGCGCACCGTCCGCACGTCCCGTTCGCGTTCTCGCGTGCGTGGCATCGATGCCTCCACGGTGATGCTGACCGGTGACCCGGTTCGTATGTACCTCAAGGAGATCGGCAAGGTCGACCTGCTGACCGCCTCCGAAGAGGTCGATCTGGCCATGAAGATCGAGGCCGGTCTCGAGGCCACCGAGAAGCTCGAGGCCGCCGAGGCGGGCGAGATCGAGCTCGCCCGCGCCGAGATGCGTCGTCTGACTCGTATCGAGAACGTGGGCCTCGAGGCCAAGCAGGCGCTCATCAGCGCCAACCTCCGTCTGGTCGTCTCCATCGCCAAGCGCTACGTCGGTCGCGGCATGCTGTTCCTGGATCTGATCCAGGAGGGCAACCTCGGCCTGATCCGCGCCGTCGAGAAGTTCGACTACCAGAAGGGCTTCAAGTTCTCCACGTACGCCACGTGGTGGATCCGCCAGGCCATCACGCGCGCTATCGCCGACCAGGCCCGTACCATCCGTATCCCCGTGCACATGGTCGAGACTATCAACAAGCTTGTCCGCGTGCAGCGCCAGCTCCTCCAGGATCTGGGTCGCGACCCGACCCCCGAGGAGATCGGTGCCGAGATGGACATGAGTGCCGACCGCGTCCGCGAGATCCAGAAGATCTCGCAGGAGCCCGTGTCGCTCGAGACTCCTATCGGCGAGGAAGAGGATTCCCAGCTGGGCGACTTTATCGAGGACTCCCAGGCCATCGTTCCGCCCGATGCCGCCAGCTTCTCCATGCTGCAGGAGCAGCTCACCCAGGTGCTCGACTCGCTCGCCGATCGTGAGCGCAAGGTTATTGAGCTGCGCTTTGGACTTGTCGACGGACATCCCCGCACGCTCGAGGAAGTCGGCCGCGAGTTTGGCGTCACGCGCGAGCGCATCCGCCAGATCGAGTCCAAGACCCTGGCCAAGCTCCGCCACCCCAGCCGCTCCAGCAAGCTGAAGGATTACATCGAAAGTTAGTCAAGCTAGAAGCGCCCTCAAGCACATCCGCTTGAGGGCGCTTTCATGTAACAAGGGCCGGCAGTTGGGGCACGGGTAGTCTTTTTGGGACGGGGCTTTTTTAGCTGCCCTATCTCAATGAGCGGCTCAAGCTTTAAAGGCCCCAGATTGGGTAGCTCAAAAAGCCCCGTCCCAAAAAGACTACCCTGGGCGTCTGGTTGATTAGTCGTTGGGGACGTTCTTGAATGACTAGTCGTTTAAGAACGTCCCCAACGACTAGGTCGGAAAAATTCTTAAAAAAGTTCTTGCCCTGAGCTGATTCGTCCGTATAATAAACTTCGTTGCTTGAGAGCATGCACCTATTCCTCGGTAGCTCAATGGTAGAGCACGCGGCTGTTAACCGCGCTGTTGTAGGTTCGAGTCCTACCCGGGGAGCCAGAATTTCCAGCCCAATCTGCTGGGCTTTAAATTCCTCGGTAGCTCAATGGTAGAGCACGCGGCTGTTAACCGCGCTGTTGTAGGTTCGAGTCCTACCCGGGGAGCCAGATTGTAAAACCCGTCGCTTTTGCGGCGGGTTTTTTCATGCCGCGATTGCTTAACGCAAACGTTGCCATATCAACATTTCGTGTCGAGGATGTAATCCCGCGACCCACCACCTCAACATGGCGTGGTCGTTGTAGAATATTGCAATGATTGCTCCCACGACATGGTGCCGCGAGCACCAGATAAGGAGATTCTTGTGTCTGAGACCATTAACGGCAGCCTGAGCGTCTCGAACGACGTTATTGCCGATATTGCCGGTTATGCCGCGATGACGTGCTATGGCGTCGTCGGTATGGCCGAGCAGCTCCAGGGCGCCGAGAGCGTGCGCCTGCTTGCCGGTCAGCGCCTCCGCAAGGGCGTGCTTGTCTCCGCCGACGAGAACGGCCTTACGGTCGACCTTCACGTCGTGCTCGAGAACGGCGTCAACATGAAGTCCGTCTGCCACAATCTTTCGAGCTCCGTTGCTTTCACCCTGCAGGAGATCGCCCAGATCGATCCCGCCAGCCTTAAGATCGGCATTCACATCGACGCGCTCAAGAGCCGTCTGAACTAGCATCCGAAAACGGAGATTCAAATACTCATGATTGTAAAGACCATTCGCACCTGTTTTCCGATCGCTGCGGCTGCCGTTTCCGACAAGGCCGAGGAGATCAATAAACTCAACGTCTTTCCCGTGCCCGACGGCGACACCGGCACCAACATGTCGCTCACGCTCGCCTCGGTGACCAAGGAGCTTTCCGCCCTTCCCGCCGATGCCGATATGGAGGCCGTCGCCGGCGCCATCACCCACGGCTCCCTCATGGGCGCCCGCGGCAACTCCGGCGTTATCACCTCGCAGATCCTGCGTGGCGTGGCCGAGGGTCTCGTCTCTGCCGATGAGCCCATCACGTCTTCCGACATCGCGCATGCTTTCCGTCGCGCCGTCAAGGTCGCCTTCCAGGCCGTCCGCAAGCCCATCGAGGGCACGATTCTTACGGTCCTGCGCGACGTCTCGACCAAGGCCGACGAGTGCGAGAAGAAGAAGTTCTCGGCCGAGGACGCGCTCGACGCCATCGTCGTCGAGGCCTACCAGTCTGTGGCTCGCACGCCCGACCTGCTGCCCGTTCTGAAGGAGAACGGCGTGGTCGACTCCGGCGCCTTTGGCTTTGCCATCTTCCTGGAAAACTTTGTTGCCGCTGCTCTGGGCCGCAGCACCGTTGTCGAGGATTTCTCCGTCACGTTTGATTCCGCTGGCTCTGCCCGCGATGCGGCCCTCGGTCGCGTCGAGATCGAGGCCAACGACGACTGGGAGGGCTCGGAGTTCCGCTACTGCAACGAATTCCTCTTCAAGGCCGACGCCCCGTTTGACGAGGACGAGTGCCTTAAGTTCCTGGGTTCCATGGGCGACTGCGAGCTGCTCGTGGGCGCCTACCCCGACTACAAGATTCACGTGCACTCCAACACCCCCAACCTGGTGCTCGAGCACATGCTGCAGCTTGGCCAGATCTACGAGGTCTTTATCCACAACATGGAGATGGAGGCCCACGACCGTACCGCTAAGATCCACGAGGACCAGGAAAAGGCCGCCGAGCCCGCGAAGGCCCTGGGTTTTGTCGCCGTTGCCGCCGGTTCCGGTGAGGCCGAAATCCTCAAGTCCCTCGGCGTCGACGTTGTCGTTTCGGGTGGCCAGACCATGAACCCCTCGACCGCCGACCTGCTGGGCGCGGTGGACCAGGTCAACGCGACTTCGGTCATCATCCTGCCCAATAACGGCAATATCCGTATGGCTGCCGAGGCTGCTGCTTCTGCCTGCACCGACAAAAAGGTCGCCGTGGTTCCCACCAAGACCGTTCCGCAGGCGTTCTCCGCTCTGTTCGCGGTGCTGCCCGATTCCGAGCTCGAGGACGCCGTCGCCGCCATGGTCGATGCCATCAGCGAGGTTCGCGATGGCGAGGTCACCCGTGCCGTGCGCGATTCCAGCGCCTCTGACGGCTCGCCGATTCACTCCGGTGACGTCATGGGTATCATTGCCGGCTCCATCGACGTGGTCGGCTCCGATGTGAAGCAGGTCACGCTCGACTGCATCAACCGCATGCAGGAGGAAGAGGAGGGCGACGCGCTGACGATTCTGGCCGGCGAGGAGCTGTCCGATGAGGCCTTCCAGGAGATCGTCGACGCCATCGAGGAGGCTCAGCCCGACCTGGAGATTGACGCCCATCGTGGCGAGCAGCCGCTCTATCCCGTGATCTTCTCGATCGAGTAGGCATCTGCCCATGTCCGAGCTGTGCTCCGTGCCGCGTGTCTCGGAGCGCTTTGCCCAGAGCAATGCGCTCGACGAGGATATCGCGCGACTCAAATATGTTTCGGGTAAACGTGAGGAGGCCCTTCGCCGTCTGGGAATTAGGACGGTGGGGGACCTCCTTTTCCATATCCCTCATCGATATCTGGACTTTGCACGCTCCTGGTCCATCGAGATGGCGCCTATCGGTACGGTGTGCACGATCGTCGCCACGGTCGATCGTATCGTTCAAAAGCAGCCCCGCCCGCGTATGCAGGTTACCGAGGTCTCGCTTGTGGACGAGACGGGCGTGCTGCAAGTCGCTTTTTTCCGCCAGCCCTGGATTGCCCAGCAGCTCAAGCAGGGCGACCGCCTGGCCGTGATGGGTAAGGTCGAATTTGCCTACGGCTTTAAGCAGATGGCCTCGCCGCATTTCGAAAAGCTCGAGGACGGGCGTGCCGCGGGCACCATCCTTCCGGTTCACTATGTGAGCGACGGTGTGAGCCAGGCTTGGATGCGCCGTATCGTGAGCGGCGCGCTCGAGATTGTCGGCAATCCTTTCGACCCGATTCCCGCGCCCCTGCGCGCCAAGCGCCGCCTTATGAGCAGCGCCCGTGCGCTGCGTTCGATTCACTTTCCCTCAAGTATGGCCGAGCGCGATATCGCGCGCGCACGGCTTGCCTATGAAGAATGCCTCTATCTTCAGCTGGCGCTTCGTCTGCGCAACGACGGCGGTATGGTCGAGGTGGTTCCCTACACCCATACCGCGGGTGGTCATTTGACGGCGCTTAGGCGGGCCCTGCCGTTTTCGCTGAGCGACGAGCAGGAGGCCGCGTTCCAAGACATCCTGCGTGACATGTGCGATGGCGACCACGTGATGAACCGCTTGCTGCTAGGCGATGTCGGTACCGGCAAGACCGCCGTCGCCGCCTGCGCGCTGGCAGTCGCGGCCGATTCGGGTACCCAGTCCTGCGTCATGGCACCCACGGGCGTGCTGGCGCGTCAATATGCCGATAAGACCGGCCCTTTGCTCTCGCAGGCCGGTATGTCCTGGGCGCTCCTGACGGGTGCTACCCCGGCCGCCGAGCGCGAGCGCATCCATGCACAGCTGCAGTCTGGTGAGCTCGATGTGCTCTTTGGTACCCATGCGGTCCTTTCGGATGACGTAACGTTTAAACATCTTTCACTCGTCGTTATCGACGAGCAGCACCGGTTTGGCGTGGGGCAGCGCAATGCCCTGCGTGCCAAAGGCCCAGGGGCGGACTTGCTCGTTATGACGGCCACGCCTATTCCGCGCACACTGGCGCTCTCGGTCTATGGCGACCTGGACACGTCCATCATTCGTCATCGCCCCGTTCCCGGGGCCGGCGTCTCGACGCGCGTGCTCACCGAGTCGAGCCGCGACCTGGCTTACGGTGCCATTCGCGAGGCGCATGCTCAAGGACAGCAGGCTTACGTTATCTGCCCGCTTGTGGAGCCGAGTGACTCCGCGGACGATTTGGAAGACGTTCCCGGTATTGCTCGCGACGATGAAGGTCACGTGACGGTGTCCGTGCCGTTACACGACACCGCGACCGAGCTCGACCGCCTGCGTCTGGCATTGCCGGGGCTTTCCGTCGAGCGTCTTCACGGCCGCATGCCAGCGGGGGAGAAGGACCGCGTGATCGACGCCTTTAAGCGCGGCGAGATCGACGTGCTCGTCTCGACTACGGTGGTCGAGGTGGGTGTCGACGTACCCAACGCCACCGTCATGGTCATCGAGAACGGCGAGCGCTTTGGCTTGGCGGCCCTGCATCAGCTTAGAGGCCGCGTGGGCCGCGGCAGCGTGTCGGGTACGTGCCTGGTCATGACGCATTCCAAGGGCAATGGCGGTGTGTCTGCTGCGCAAGACCGCCTGCGGGCGCTCGAAAAGACCTCTGACGGTTTTGCACTTGCGCAGATGGACCTGCGTTTGCGCCACGAGGGCGAAATCTTGGGTTATCGCCAACATGGCGGTGTGACCCTGCGTTTTGTGGACCTGGACGCCGACGCGGATCTTATCGAATGGGCCCATTTGGACGCGGTCGAGCTCTTGCGGTATGCTTGCAACCTTGACTCCGTGGCGACGCGTCCCTTGCGCGATGCGGTCGCCACGCGTTATCGACATATCTTCAAGGAGGTCAGCGGAGGATGAGAATCATCGGCGGTGAATGGCGCGGCCGCAAGATCGAAGAGCCGCGTGGGCGCGATGTCACCCGTCCCACGACCGACCGCGTGCGCGAGGCATGTGCGTCCATGGTTATGTCAGCATTCGATTTCGATCTGGACGAGGTCCGTGTGCTGGATGCCTTTGGCGGCTCCGGTGCCCTGGGAATCGAGATGCTCTCGCGCGGCGCTCGCTCGCTCATCACGTTCGAGATCGATCGCAATGCCGCCCGACTGATCACTAAGAATATCGAGTCGCTGTGTCGCGACCGCTCGCGTTGGCGCGTCGTTACCGGCGATGTGTTGGCGAGCGCCTCGCGCGGCCGTGTTCCGGGCGGCCCCTTTGATCTGGTCCTGCTCGATCCACCCTATGCCTTTGGTGCCGAGCCGGTCGAGGAGCTGCTGCGCAATCTTGCCCAGCAGGGCTTGCTGGCACCAGGGGCCTTTGCCCTGTTTGAGCATGCCGCAAGCGACGCGGGCGCTCATCCGGCTGGTTTTGAGACCGTGCGAGAGAAACGCTACGGCATTACCTCGGTTGACTTGCTGCGCTGGGTGGCCGCGGACGAGTGCGACCATGCTAATGACAGCGATATTGACGAGGACGTGCCTTTGGAGGATACCCATGAGTGACACTATCAACCGCGTGATCGTTCCGGGTACGTTTGACCCCATCACGTTTGGCCATATCGACGTCATCCGCCGCGCCCGCCGCATCTTTCCCAGCGTGATCGTGGCTGTTGCCGAGTCGCAGGGCAAAAACGGCGTCGGCACCACGTTTATGCTCGACGAGCGCGTGGCGCTGGCACGTGAGGCGCTCGGTGATATTGACGGCGTCGAGGTACTGCCCTTCACCGGCCTCTTGGTTGATTTTGCCCGCGAACAGGGAGCAGGAGCCGTGGTCAAGGGCCTGCGCGCCATGACCGACTTTGAGTACGAGCTGCAGCAGGCGGACCTCAACTACCGCCTGGACAACGAGCTGGAGTCCATTTTTGTCATGAGTGCGCCGCAGTACGGCTATATCTCGAGCTCGGTGGTTCGCCAGATTGCCTCGCTCGGTAGCGACGTCTCTAATTTTGTTCCGCCCAATGTAGTCAAGGCGCTCAAACATCGCTTTTCGTGACGTTTTTTAATGCCTGGTGGCATGTGGTAAACTAACACGATGATATGTTACCTATGAAAGGAGACCGGATGCCGGGCGAGAATTTTCCTGGCGACAGGATCGTGAGTCTTGTCGACGAGCTTGAGGGGCTCATCGAAGAGGCTAAGACGCCGTTCGGCAAGAACGCCCAGATGAAGGTTATCGACGCCGACGTCTTCTTTAACATCCTTGACGAGATCCGTATGAGCTATCCCGAGGAGTGGCAGAAGTCCCGTCGCATCCTCAAGGAGCGCGACGAGCTTATGTCTTCCGCCGCCGCTCAGGCCGATTCCATCATTGCCGATGCTCAGCAGCAGGCACTCACCATTGCCGGTGAGCAGGAGATCGTCCGCTTGGCACAGCAGCAGGCCGACGATATCCGTGATCGTGCCCAGCAGTACGAGCGCGAGACGCGCTATGCGGCCGAGGATTACGCCGAGCAGGTCTTTACGCACCTCGAGGAGAACCTCAAGAGCCTGACCGGCACCGTTACCCGTTGCCGTCAGCAGCTCAACGAGGGTGCCGCCCAGCAGAACGGTCAGTGGTAATGGCTGAGTTCCCGAGCGTTACCGTCGATCTTTCCGAGCAGCTCGAGTTTCCCGGAGACTCGTATCCGCTGACCGGCAAGGTCGATGTCGCCACCTACACGGTGGGCGAGAAGGAGTACCAGCTGCAGGACGGCATTGCTTACGACGTGGTTTTTACCAATGCGGGCACCGGTGTTCTGCTCTCCGGCATGGTTCGAGCGCACGCCACCGGCGAATGCGACCGCTGCCTTGAGCTCGCCTCGTTTGATATCGCCGGCGAGATCGAGGAGTTCTACCTCTTTGAGGAGCCCGAGGATCCCGAGGCCTACGAGGACGGTTATGAGCTTTTGGGCGAGGACCGCATTGTCGATCTGGGGGAGCCCATTAACGACGCCGTTGTCATGGACACGCCGTTTGTGGTGCTCTGTAAGCCCGATTGCCGCGGCCTGTGCCCCACCTGCGGCATCAATCTCAACGTCGAACAATGCGATTGCGCCGCCCAGGCCGAGGCCGAATGGGCCGCTGCCACGGAAAATCCATTTGCAGCATTGAAGAATCTCAATCTTGATGAGTAAAAATGTGGTAGTATAGCTACTTGCGCGTAATCGCCACACTGGATAGTTCATAAGGAAGGTCACTATGCCCGTACCTAAACAAAAGCAGGGTCGTATTCGCACCCATACCCGTCGTTCCGCCAACATGAAGATCTCGGCTGCGGCTCAGTCCACGTGCCCCCGTTGCGGCGCTGTCAAGCTCCCGCACCACGTGTGCCCCAGCTGCGGTTTCTACAAGGACCGCGAGGTTATCGTTACCGAGTAACTGTATACTCTGGATACGATGCCGTTCCAACTGGAACCACAATGGCCGGCTCAATGAGTCGGCCATTTTTGTATAAGGAGCACTTGAAATGAGTAACGTTCGCGTTTGTGTAGACGTTGTGGGCGGAGACGAGAAGCCCCAAGTTGTCCTCGACGGTATTGAGGCCGCACTTGCCGCCGATCCCGATATCGAGGTCATTGCTGTTGGCCCCGCCGATATCGTCAACCCCTTTGCCGCGGCGCACGCGCGTGTGGAGGCTCTGGAGGCCCCCGATGTCATCGCCATGGACGACGATCCCATCCGCGCCGTGATGACCAAGCGTAAGTCTTCGATCGTGCTTGCCTGCCGTGCTATTAAGAAGGGCAACGCGGACGCGTTTTTCTCCGCGGGGTCGACCGGCGCCATGACGGCTGCCGCCACCGCCTACGTGACGCCGTTTAGATATTTGGTAGAGGGTAAGAAGCAGCCGGTGCGTCCATGCCTCACCAATGCGCTGCCCAACCGCGCCGGCGGCCTTACGGTACTGTGTGACATGGGGGCCAACCCCGATGTCGAGGTCGACGACATGGTCCGCTTTGCCCAGATGGGTGCAGCCTATGCCCGCGTGGTCTTGGGCATCGAACACCCGCGTGTGGGCCTGCTTGGCAACGGCACCGAGGACGAGAAGGGTTCTAACTTTACCAAGGCGTGCTTCCCGGCTATGAAAGCCGCGGTCCCCGGTTTTGTGGGCAACTGCGAGGGCACCGATCTTACGTCGGGCAATTTTGACGTTGTGGTCGCCGACGGCATGTCGGGCAATATTGCGCTCAAGGCAACCGAGGGCGCTGCCAAGTTTTTGCTGCAAGAGCTCAAGGGTGCCTTTATGTCCTCGCTCGGTACCAAGATCGCCGCGCTGCTCATCAAAAAGCAGATGCGCCAGATTAAAGCCAAGCTCTCGGGCGATGCCAAGGGCGGCGCGATCCTGCTGGGCCTTCGCGGCGTCGTTTTGATTGGCCATGGCGCCACGTCGGCCGAAGCCGTTAAGAACGGTACGCTCGCCGCGGCTCAGGCCGTTCGAGCCGGGCTTATCGAAAGCGTTGCCAATTCCATGGAAGGTATCGTTTAGCAAGAGCTCCGTTACGTGGCTCAAGCTATGCATCGTGGGGTAGAATCGGAGCCGTGCTGCAATGCGGCTTCCGCCCGCGCGACACATTGTATTCCACGACTTATGAGAGGATGCGCTATGGATCGCTCCGAAATCTTTGACAAGATCGCCGAGATCGCTGCCGACGTGCTGGGCGTTGACGTTGCCGAGATCAGTGATGAGACAACTTTTGACGACCTCGATGCCAATTCGCTCGAGCGCCTGCAGCTGGTGACGGCCATCGAGGACGAGTTTGACCTCGAGATCGATGACGAGACCCTGTTGTCGCTCACCTCCGTTGCCGACGCCGTCGACGCTATCGAAAACGCCAGGGAGGCCTAGGTCTTGGCTTTATCTCAACGACTCACGCGCGCTCAGGAAATCCTGGGCCATGAGTTTAATAACAAGGTGCTGCTACGCGCGGCGCTCACCCACCCCTCGGCAGTAGAGGGGCAGCCGGTCTCTGCCAGCTATGAGCGGCTTGAGTTTTTGGGTGACTCCATTCTGGGCGCCGTGGTTGCCCGTTCGCTCTTTGAGTCTTATCCCGAGTTCGATGAAGGCAAGCTCACGCGTCTGAAGGTATCGCTTGTTTCGGGTGCCACGCTGTCCGAGGTGTCGCACGAGCTGGGCATCGACGACATCATCATCTTTGGCGCCTCCGAGACCGGTACCGGCGCGCGCGGCCTTCACTCGGCGCTCGAGAACGTCTATGAGTCGCTCGTGGGTGCGTTGTACCTCGATGCCGGCTGGGATGCGGCGGCGGAGTTCATCCACCGCACGCTTAAGCCCCATTTGGCCTCCGAGCGTGCCGAGCACCCCGCGAACCCCAAGTCGTTCTTGCAGGAGTGCGTGCAGGCAGACGGTCATGAGCCCCCGGCATACAAGCTGGTAGGCTCCGAGGGCCCGGCGCATGCGCCCACCTTTACCGCCGTGGTGCTTGTCGACGGTATCCGTCAGGGCCGCGGCACCGGCGCCTCTAAGAAAGAGGCCGAGGGAGCCGCTGCACTCGAGGCGCTCGACCGCATGGGTTACACCACCAACGGCGTGATTCTCAACAAGAAGCCCGTTTAAGCGAGGAACCGTGTATCTCAAGTCCCTTACGCTCAAAGGGTTCAAGTCGTTTGCCGACCGCGCCCATATGACGTTTGAGCCGGGCCTGACCGTCATCGTCGGTCCTAACGGCTCGGGAAAATCGAATATCTCCGATTCGATTCTGTGGGTACTGGGTGAGCAGAGCGCCAAGCAACTGCGCGGCCAGGCCATGGAGGACGTCATCTTCTCGGGCTCGTCGGCGCGCAAGCCGGTGGGCGTTGCCGAGGTCACGCTGGTGCTCGATAACTCGGACCATGTGCTGCCTGTCGACTTTGACGAGGTTGCCATCACCCGCCGCATGTATCGTTCGGGCGAGAGCGAATACCTCATCAACTCGAGTCCGTGCCGCCTGATGGATATCCAGGACATTTTGCACGATTCGGGCTTGGGTAAGGATACGCATTCCATTATCAGCCAGGGCAAGCTCGATGCCATTTTGCAGAGCCGTCCCGAGGAGCGCCGCGTCCTTATCGAGGAGGCTGCCGGCATTTCCAAGCACAAGCGCCGCAAGGAGCGTGCGCTCAAAAAGATTAAGTCGATGGACGAGCACCTTACTCGTGCCCGCGACATCAATAAGGAGATTGCCCGTCAGCTGCGACCGTTGGAGCGTCAGGTCGATCGCGCGCGCAAGTACAAAGAGCTGTCCTCGCGCGCGAACGAGCTTACGCAGATGCTGGCCGTTGACGAGCTTCGTTCGCTGCAGTCGCAGTGGAACGATCTGGAGAGCCGTTCCAAAGAGGGTGCCGCCGAGCTGGAGCTTGCGCAGTACCGCTTGGGCGAAAAGGAGCGCGAGCTCGAGAAGCTCCAGGTGATGCTCGAGGAAAAGGGCCTGTTTGTGGGTGACTTGGGCGAGCAGCGCCGTCATATGCAAGATGTGGTCGGCCGTATTAACTCCGATATGCGCCTGCTCGAGGAAAAGGGCCATAATATGGTGTCGCGCCTGTCTGATATGCGCGGCCAGATTTCGAGCTCCGAGCATCAGCGTCGTCGCGTGGTCGAGGAGCTCGAGGATGCTCGTGCCCAGCTTGAGGAAGTGACCGGTGCGCACATGCAGGCCCAGGACGACGTTGACGCCGCCGGCCCTGCCGCCGCCGAGCTCCACGAGCGCCGTGTCGCGCTCGACAATCAGATTTCGCAGCTTACGCGCGAGCAACGCGATGTGCAGCGCGTGGCCGACAAGGCAGCGCTCGAGCTTGCCAAGGTGAAAGACTCGCTGAGCAATGCCGAGGTCGAGGACAACATGTATGCCTCGCGCCTGGAGCAGATTGACGAGCAGCTCGAGGAGGTCACGGCCTCGCTCGAGAGTCGTCGCGACCGCGCCGAGGAGCTCGACGACGCGCTCGATCAGGCTCGCCAAGCCCAGGCCGATGCGCGCCAGGCCACCGAGGTCGCCCGTGCGGCGTTGAAGGACTTGCGCGCCCGTGAGAGCGAGTCGCGCAACAAGCTGTCCGAGGTGCGCTCTGAGCTTGCGAGCCAAAAGAAGCTCGATGCCCGTATGGCCGATAGCTCGCCGTTGGTGAGCCGTCTGGTAGGGGCATTGGGCGATGACGTAACGGGCCGTCTGGGCGACGTGCTCGAGGCGCCGCGTGAGCTTGAGGGCCTGGTCGAGCAGCTGCTTGCCGGCGATATCGATGCCCTGTTGTTTGATGACGCCGCCACGCTTGAGCGTGCCGGTCGTGCGGCTTTGGACCAAAAGAAGGCCTCGGGCGAGGCACTGCTGGTGGCACGTGGTGTGAGCGGCTCTGCCGCTGCCGAGGGCGCTGCCGGTTCGCGTCTGGTTGATCGCCTGTCGGTGCGCGCCGGTTATGGCCCGGTTGTCGAGGCACTGCTCGGCGGCTATTACGTGGTCGATGACTTGCCTTGTGCGCTGGCGGCACCAGTCGTTGACGGTGTGACCTATGTGACGCCCGATGGCGCTCGCGTGAGCTTTGGTGGCCTGGTGCGCGTGGGGCTCGATGCCGGCGAGGCCTCGGGTGCCCTGGAGCGGAAGCGCCGCATTCGCGAGCTCGAAGGCCTGGAGCCCGATTTGGCTGCCGTTTTTGAGCATGTGTCGAACCAGGTTATCGAGGCCAATGCGGCCGTCGAGAAGGCGCGTGCCGCCGAGGGTGATGCCGCCGGCGAGATCGCCCGTCTTGAGGGCGAGCGCCGCTCGCTGCTCTCCGAGATTGGCCGCCTGGAGCAAAGCGCCAACAACGCCGAGGTCGAGCGTGTACGCATCTCCAGGCGCCGCGAGCAGGCGGCGGAGGCCGTGAACGCCGCGCGCCCGCGCGTTGACGAGCTCACCCGTTCGCGCGACGAGGCCCGTGCGCAGGCAAGCGACCTGGGTCTCCAGATTGCCGAGGCCAACGACGAGCTCGATCGCGTGCGCCGTGACGATTCCGAGGCAGCCGGTAAGCTCGCCGATGCCAAGGTGCGCCTGGCCCAGACGAGCGAGCGCCTGCGTTCGCTGAAGGGCCGCGTGCCCGATCTGGAGCATCGCCTGGAGGGCATTGACCGCCGTATCCGCGGAACACGTCAGGCTTCGCGCTCGCTCGAGCTGCTGCGCCTGCGTGTCGATCCCATGCACGAGCGCTATTCGGCCCTGCTGGAGCGTGCATCTGATTGGGCCGCGCGCCTGCGTGACCAGGCCTCACTCGAGGAGGCAGACTCGGCTTCGCTCAAGAAAACCATCGAGGATGCCAAGGCCGAGGTCTCCCGCGCCAAGGAGCGGGTCGATGCCGCCACGGCGACACAAAACGAGTTCAAGGTCGCGCGCGGCAAGCTCGAGGTGCAGGTAGAGGCGGCCATCAAGGCCATTACCGCCGATGGCACCACCGTGCTCGAGGAAGCGCTCATGCTTCCTGCTCCCACCGATCGCGACGCCGCCGAGCGCGAGCTCAACCAGCTCGTGCGCCAGATCAACAACCTGGGCCCTGTGAACCAGGTTGCCATGGAGGAGTACGAGCAGCTCAAGCGCCGCGCCGATTACATCGAGGAGCAGCTGGCCGATCTGGAGAGCGCGCGCAAGGCGCTCACCAAGATTACCGTGGCCATCGACCGCAAGATGCGTAAAGCCTTCCTGGTGACCTTCGAGAAGGTCGATGCGAACTTCCGCGAGATCTTCGCTATGCTGTTCCCGGGTGGCCAGGCGCATCTGGAGATGACCGACCCTGAGCATCCGGCCGAGACGGGCATCGAGGTCGTGGCGCAGCCGCGCGGCAAGCGCATCACCAAGATGATGCTCATGTCGGGCGGCGAGAAGAGCCTGACGGCGCTTGCCTTGCTCTTTGCCGTGTATCGCACGCGTACGGTGCCGTTCTATGTGCTGGACGAGGTCGAGGCGGCGCTCGATGACGCCAACCTCTCCAAGCTCATCGGCGCGCTCGACGTGCTGCGTTCCGATACGCAGCTCTTGGTTATCTCGCATCAGCGCCGTACTATGGAGGACGCTGACGTCCTCTACGGTGTCTCGATGCAGGCTGACGGCGTCAGTCGCGTCGTCTCGCAAAAACTCGATCGCGAAACCGGAAAGGTCGTGAATGCATAATGGGATTCTTCGATGCTCTCTCGCGCGGACTTGAGCGCAGCCGCGAGGCCCTCAACGAGGTCTTTTACTTTGGCGGCGAGGTCGACGAGGATTTTTGGGAGGACCTAGAGGACACCCTCGTCATGGGTGACATGGGTGCCGAGGTCGCCATCCAGGTCTCCGACGACCTGCGCGATGCCGCGGCCAAGAAGAACCTTAAGACCGCCCCGCAACTCCGTCGGGCCCTGGCCGAGCAGCTCGAGCAGCATTTTGTACCCGTCGAGCGTGATCCGTTCGCCGACACGCCGAGCTGCGTGCTGTTTGTGGGCATCAACGGTGCCGGCAAGACCACTACGGTCGGCAAGATCGCGAGCGCCATGGCTGCCCGTGGCAAGAACGTCGTGATCGGCTCGGCCGATACCTTTCGCGCTGCCGCCATCGAACAGCTCGATGTGTGGGGCCAGCGCGCCGGCGTCCCCGTCATAAAGCGCGACCGCGGCTCAGACCCGGCAAGCGTGTGCTACGACGTACTCGACGAGGCCGATAAGCGCGGCAGCGACCTGGTGCTCATCGACACCGCCGGTCGTTTGCACACGAGCCCCGAGCTCATGCGCGAGCTTGCCAAGGTGGTCAACGTGACGCGTAAGCGCGCCGCCAATATGGCCGCTGGCCCCATGCCCGTCTCGGTCGTCCTCGTGATCGATGCCGCGACGGGCCAAAACGGCCTGAACCAGGCACTCGAGTTTAACGAGGCGCTGGGTCTGGACGGTATTATCATGACTAAGCTCGACGGCACGGCAAAGGGCGGTATCGCCATGGCCGTGGCCGAGAAGCTCGAGCTCCCGATCCTGCGCGTGGGCGTGGGCGAGCAGGTCGATGACCTGCAGGAGTTTAATGCCAAAGATTTCTGCCGCGCCCTGGTGGGCGAGTCCAACTAAGGAGTGACCAGTGTTTGATTCTCTGAGCGATCGCCTCAACGACACATTTGACCGCCTGCGCGGCAAGGGCAAGCTGACCGAGGCCGATATCACCTCGGCCATGCGCGACATTCGCATGGCGCTGCTCGAGGCCGACGTCAACTTTAAGGTCGTCAAGGAGTTTGTCGCCAAGACCAAGGAGCGCTGCATGACCGCCGAGGTCATGGAATCGCTGTCGCCGGCGCAAAACGTCGTCAAGATCGTGCTCGACGAGCTCACCGAGATGCTCGGCTCCACCGAGAGCAAGCTCGTCTTTAGCAACCGCATTCCCAACGTCATTATGCTCGTGGGCCTGCAGGGCTCCGGTAAGACCACGGCAGCTGTAAAGCTGGCATACCTGCTTAAGAAGCAGGGCCGCTCGCCGCTGCTCGCCGCGTGCGACGTCTACCGTCCCGCCGCTGCCGACCAGCTGGCCACGCTTGGTGGAGAGATCGGCGTGCCGGTCTTCTGCGGTGACGGCGAGCACCCGGTCGATATTGCCAAGGGCGCCATCCAGGAGGCCGTCGACCGCCTGCGCGATGTGGTCATCGTCGATACCGCCGGTCGTCTGCAGATCGACGAGCAGATGATGCAGGAGGCCGTGGACATCAAGAAGGCCGTCAAGCCCGACCAGGTGCTGATGGTCGTCGATGCCATGACCGGCCAGGATATCGTCAACGTTGTCTCGACCTTCGCCGAGCGCACCGACTTTGACGGCGTGATCATCTCCAAGCTCGACGGCGATGCCCGTGGCGGCGGCGCGCTTTCGGTGCGCCAGGTGACCGGCAAGCCCATCAAGTTCGTGAGCATGGGCGAGAAGCCCGATTCGCTGGAGCCGTTCTATCCCGATCGCATGGCCAAGCGCATCTTGGGCATGGGCGACGTCGTCGGCATTATCGAGAAAGCCCAGGAGGCAGCCGATGCCGAGCAGCTCAAGGCTGCCGAGCGCATGCTGCGCGAGGGCTTTACCATGAACGACATGCTCGACCAGATGAAGGCCGTCAAGAAGATGGGCGGCATGAAGGGCATTCTGGGCATGCTTCCCGGCGGCCAGCGCGCGCTCAACCAGATGGGCGGCAACCTGGATGAGGGCATCTTCGACAAGAACGAGGCCATCATCATGTCGATGACCAAGGAGGAGCGCCTGCGTCCTTCCATCATCAACGGCCAGCGTCGCGCCCGCATCGCCAAGGGCGCCGGCGTGACCCCCACCGAGGTCAATAGCCTTATGAAGCAGTGGGGCGAGATGAACAAGATGATGGGCCGCATGCGCACGATGGCCAACCAGGCGCAAGCCGGCGGCAAGAAGGGCAAGAAGGGTAAAAAAGGCAAAAAGATGCGCATGCCCAATATTCCCGGTCTGGATGCCATGGGCCTGGGCGGCATGGGCGGCCTGGGTGGCCTGGGAACCGGTGGTCCTAAGTCCGATATGGACCTGCTGCGCCAGATGGAAGCGCAGATGCGTAATAAAAAGTAACGACTGGTTGAGTCGAGTATGGCGAAGGCCGCCTGGATGGTACTCCAGGCGGCCTTCGCCGTTCGTTCGCAGGTTTTCTCACGCGCGGAAGCGTGTTGACGTTGAGGTGCTTGCCACTAGTGGCAGCCACAGCCCTCGTGCCCATCATGGTCGTGGTGGCCGTGGCAGCCGCAGGACTCGCCATGCTCGCGGGCGTGCTCGTGCTCGTGCCCATGGCAGTCGCAGGTGGCCTCGCCGGTCTGCGCGAGCGTGCCGGCAATGAGGGCCTCGACGCAGGCGTCGCAGCTGCCCTGGGCGCCCGCATAGACCGTGATGCCTGCCTGGGTGAGCGCGTTGATGGCGCCGCCGCCGATACCGCCGCAGATGAGCGTATCGACGCCACCGTTGGCGAGCAGACCCGCTAGGGCGCCGTGACCAGTGCCGCCGGTGCCTACGACCTGCTCGTTGAGCACCTTGCCATCCTGGATGTCATAGATTTTGAACTGCTCGCTGCGGCCAAAGTGCATAAAGATGTTGCCGTTGTCGTACGTCGTTGCCACCCTCATGGTGCCGACCTCCTTTGCTGGCCATATGGCCGTCGTCGTAGGTGTGGGGGAGTATGCGATATTGCCGCCCTCGATACTCAGTGCTCGCCCGTTGACCAGCGCGTTTGCCACCTTGCGATGCGCGCGGCTGCAGATGGCCGCCACGGTGGCACGGGCGATGCCCATTTGCTGAGCGACGGCCTCCTGATTGAGGCCTTCCAGGTCGCACAACCGCAGGGCTTCGAGCTCGTCGACCGTCATGTCGATGGCGTCTCCGCTGGCAAGGCCGTCAGGGGTAAAGCCGCGATATTCGGGGATGATCCCAACACGGCGCAATTTTTCGCGTCTTCCTGCCATACACTCTCCAAATCTGACATATGTCAACAATAGGATAGCGCGTATGCGGAACCGCTCAAGCTATTTTTGTCATATGTCAAAAAAAGCTAAAGGTGCAGCATTTGCGAATGCGGTGCCGTACTGCCGTGCATTGCGTGTGCCGCCCCAAGTGTCCAATTCGATGCTGCGCGCCTGGGCTACAATAAAAATCGCTTATAGGCGACTGACAGGAGGGTCAATGAGCAAAGCTGATCAACAGTTTGTAGCCATGTGCCGCGATATTCTGGACCATGGCACCACTACCGAGGGCCAAAAGGTTCGTCCGGTGTGGGAGGACGGCACCCCTGCCTATACCATTAAAAACTTTGGCGTTACGGCACGCTACGACCTGCGTGAGGAGTTTCCGGCGCTTACCCTGCGTCGTACGGCCCTCAAATCTGCCATGGACGAGATTCTATGGATCTATCAAAAGAAGTCCAATAACTTGCATGACCTCAACAGCCATATTTGGGATGAGTGGGCCGACGAGACCGGCTCCATCGGCAAGGCCTACGGCTACCAGATTGGCCAGAAGAGCCATTATGCAGAGGGTGACTTTGACCAGATGGACCGCGTGCTGTACGATCTTAAGCACACGCCGTACAGCCGTCGCATCATGACCAACACGTATGTGTTTAGCGACCTGTCCGAGATGCACCTGTATCCGTGCGCCTACAGCGTGACCTATAACGTCACGCAGCGCCCGCAGGACGATAAGCCAACACTCAACATGATTCTCAACCAGCGCAGCCAGGACATTTTGGCCGCGAACAATTGGAATGTGTGCCAGTACGCCATTTTGCTGATGATGGTCGCGCAGTCGGTCGATATGATCGCTGGCGAGTTGCTGCATGTGATCGCCGATGCCCATATTTACGACCGTCATGTCGATATCGTCCGCGAGCTTATCGAGCGTCCGCAGTTTGCGGCTCCTAAGGTAACGCTCAACCCCGATGTGCATGATTTCTACGCGTTTACGACCGATGATCTGATCGTTGAGGGCTATGAGCACGGCCCGCAGGTCAAGAACATCCCCATTGCGGTGTAGGTGACGCGCATGACGTGTAAGCTTTCTGCCATTGTCGCCGTGTGCGATGACTGGGGCATTGGGTGCGAGGGTGACATGGTCGTGTCCAACCGTGCCGACATGCGCCATTTTGTGGCGTGCACCAAGGGTTGCCCGGTCATTATGGGACGCAAGACCCTGCTGAGTTTTCCCGGCGGGCGTCCGCTCAAGAACCGCCGCAACATTGTGCTCACGCGCGACGAGGGCTTTGCCCCCGAGGGCGTCGACGTGGTGCATAGTATCGATGAGGCGCTCGCCGCGGTTGCCGATGAGCCCGTTGCCTGGGTGATCGGTGGCGGCGAGGTATATCGGCAGTTTTTGCCGTACTGCGTGGAGGCCGAGGTCACGCACAACCATTGCACCCATGCCGTGGACACGTACTTTCCCAATTTGGATGTCGATCCTGCGTGGGAAGTTGCGCGGCGCGACGGGGTTGCCACGATTGCCGCGGGCGAGGGTGACGAAGGCCTCGATTATGAGTTCGTGACGTATCGTCGTGTTGATGTTTAAATCGTCTGGCGTGAACGGTATCGTCGGGTTGATTGAATGCATGGGGCGGCGCTTAGCGTCGCCTCGTTTGGTATAGATGTGCTGTAAAGAAGGGTACGGGCTGGCTGCTATGACTGATGCCGTTGAGGTGCTGCGAATCGATTCCCTTAATGATGAGCGGCTCGACGCCTACGTGCGACTGACGGAGCGCGAGCTGCGTTGTGTGCTGGAGCCGCAAAAGGGCATCTTTATCGCCGAGAGCGCCAAGGTCATCGAGCGCGCGGTGCGTGCCGGATACGAGCCGGTGAGCTTTCTTTTGGGTGAGCGCTGGCTCGATCAGATGATGCCGCTGTTCGAGCGTCTGGTTGTACGCGAGGGCGCAGGTCCGGTTCCTGTGTTCGTGGCCTCCATGGAGCTCATGGAGCAGTTGACGGGCTTTAACGTGACGCGTGGTGCGCTCGCGGCGTTCCGTCGCCCGCGTCAGATTCCGGTTGATGAGTTCTTGGGCGGCGTCGTCGAGGTGGCGGGTGAGCGCCCGGTGCGCGTGTGCGTGCTCGAGGGTATTGTCGACCATACTAATGTGGGTGCGATTTTTCGCTCGGCGGCAGCGTTGAATGTCGATGGCATTTTGGTAAGCCCCACTTGCTGTGACCCGCTGTACCGCCGCTCGGCCCGTGTGAGCATGGGCACGGTGTTTCAGGTGCCGTGGACGCGCATTGGCAGCGAGGCGCGCGTATGGCCGCGTGATGGGCTGGCGGCGCTGCACGATGCCGGCTTTTCGTGTGCCGCCATGGCATTGACGGATGATTCGGTGTCGTTGGACGATCCCGCGTTGCAGGAGATTGACCGGTTGGCGATCTTTATGGGCACCGAGGGCGCCGGCCTGGGCGCCAAGACCATCGCGAGCTGTGACTGGGCTGTGCGTATTCCGATGGCGCACGGGGTCGATTCGCTCAACGTGGCCGCGGCGAGTGCTGTCGCTTTTTGGCAGTTGTGTCCGCACGTGAGCAACGAGTATCACTACCAGCCGGGACTGTATCACTAGGCAGATATTTTGCACGGGGCTCTGATTCCGTGTGTTTCGGTTGACGCCGGTCGGTGCTAAGCTGGTGTCGGCTTTGGTCATAAAATTGACGTTTTGTTGTTTGACGTGCGCTGGTGGGGAGGGCGTGTGGCTAAGAAATCTACGGCTATCGATGTAACACAGGGTGTTATTTGGCAGCAGTTGCTTTCGCTGTGCGTTCCCATCTTTTTTAGTTCGTTCTTTCAGCAGGCCTACACACTTATCGGTACCTATATCGTTGGTCAGTTTGGCGGTAAGCTCGCGCTGGGCGGCATTCAGGCCACGATGGTGCTCACGGAGCTCTGCATCGGTTTTTGCGTCGGTGTTGGCGCCGGCTGTGCTGTTATTACGGGTCAGTATTTTGGCCAGCACGATGATGAGCGACTGAGCCGATCGGTCCATACGGCCATGACGCTCGCTCTGGTGGGCGGTATCGTTGTCTCGATTCTGGGCATAGTGTTCGTTGAGCCCATGCTGGTGCTTATGAATACGCCGCATGAACTATTGGCCGAGGGTGTGGCCTATGCTCGTTGCTATTTTGCCGCCATGGTTGCGGCACTGTTGCTCAATATGGGCACCGCGCTGTTGCGCGCCGTGGGCGACACACGTGGGCCTGCCGTGATCATCGCTTCCGGCTGCCTCGTTAATGTGGTGCTGGATATCATTTTTGTTGCCGTGCTGCATATGGAGGCTTTGGGCTGCGGCATCGCGGTGGCGCTGACCATTTGCTCCAACGCCACGATGATTGTGATTCGCATGATGCACGCACCGGGTGCGTGGCGGCTTTCACTGTCCAAACTCGGCATTGATCCTGGTATTTGCAAGAGCATGATCTCGTGTGGTCTGCCGCTTGGCTTTCAGTCTGCTGCGTATTCGATTTCCAACGTCTTGATTCAGGTGTCGATCAACTCGTTTGGCGCCGATGTCACCACGGCTTGGGGTCTTTCGAGCCGCTTAGATGGCATTGTCTGGATGGTTACCGAGGCGCTTGGCGTGTCGATCACCACGTTCTCGGCACAGAACTTTGGCGCGCGCAACTACGAGCGCATGCGCAAGGGCTACCATACGTCGCTCATGCTGTCGTTTATGCTCATTGGTGGCCTGTCTGCCGTGCTGCTGGTGTTCTCGGGTCCTTTGTCGCGTCTGTTTGTCGACGATGCTTCGATCTCGGCCTACACCACGACCATCATCCATTTTATTGCGCCGTTCTACGCGATTTTCTCGATTATCGAAAACGCGTCGGGCTCCATTCGCGGTGCCGGCGTGAGCTTGCAGCCCATGATTCTCACGATTTTCGGCACCGTCGTGCTCAGGGTGATCTGGGTGTTTGCGATCATGCCTTTCGATCCGTCGCTTGAGCTCCTGCTGCTGGTTTACCCCGTAACCTGGCTCATCACGGCCACGATGTTCACCATCTACCACCACAGCGGCAACTGGCTAGGCCGCGCCACTGCCTAATGATTCGTATGAGACAGAGGAAAACGGATCATTGCTCTCCGTGGTGATGTCGATGATTCGTTTTCCTCCGTCCCCTTTGGATCAATTAGTATTCGATGCCTTGGCGGGCTAGGAGGCCTTCGTCGAAGTAGTGTTTGACGGGGCGCATTTCGGTTACTAGGTCGGCAAGGTCGGCGAGGGGCAGCAAGCCGCGGCCAGTGAGTACGAGCTCCGTGGTGGTTGGTTTCATCGCGATCAACGCTTCGACATCTTCGCGTGTCACAAAGCCCCGTCGCATGGCTTCTCCCAGCTCATCCAAGATCAGCACGTCGACTTGGCTAATCTTCTCGCGCGCCAGCTCCATGATCTGTGCGGCACAGGCTTCGGGCGTGTCGCGGTCGGCTTGTACGATGCAAAGCCCCAATCGAGGAGCTGCGTCATGTTCGGCGCAGTGCAGCTTCTTGGCAAACTGAAGCATAAGCACGTTAAGTCCATAGCCCTTGGCGCGCAGCGCGAGCCCCAGCGCAGCCGTTGTCTTGCCCTTGCCGTCGCCCGTATAGATTTGAACCTTGCCGACTTCCAGTGATGCCATCTCTGTCCTTTCGTGTCCGGTGTCGGTTTATCGCCGGCCGGGTTGGGTATTCTAGTTAGCATTATCAACCCCAGTAGATGGAGTTCAAGCAGATGGAGATGGATGACAACAAACGTAGACGGAATATGATCCTCTACGTGCTCATCGCCTTCGTCGTCTACCTCGTGCTCTCGACCGTTCTGTTCCCCAACATCGGTCACACGCAGCAGATTACGAAGACCGATTACTCGACGTTTGTCAAAGCGCTCGACAAGAAGAGCGTCGATAAGGTCGAGTACAACACGGACGATTACTCGATTTATTACACCAAGAAGGGCGAGGACGAGAACATCGCCTACAAGACGACCGGTGTGCCGAATGATGCGGGCTTTACCGATCGCGTGCTTGAATCTGGCGCCTCGCTTGAGTCGGTCGTTCCCGATAAGAACTCGGGTCTGATGACTTACTACCTGCTCACCCTCATTCTTCCCATGGCGATTTTCTTCCTGATCGGCTGGTGGCTCAACCGCCGCATGAAGAAGGCCATGGGTGATGACGGTCCGTCGATGAACTTCGGCGGCGGTTTTGGCGGCGGTGGACTGGGCAAGTCCGGCGCGCGTGTGATTGCCTCCAAGGACGTGGGCGTGACCTTTAAGGATGTTGCTGGCCAGGAAGAGGCCAAGGAGTCCCTCAAGGAGGTCGTCGACTTTCTGGAGAAGCCGCAGCGCTACGAGGAAATCGGTGCCAAGCTGCCGCGCGGTGCCCTCCTTGTCGGCCCTCCGGGTACCGGTAAAACCCTGCTTGCCAAGGCTGTGGCCGGCGAGGCGGGTGTTCCGTTCTTTAGTATTTCGGGCTCTGAGTTTGTCGAGATGTTCGTCGGCCGCGGCGCCGCCAAGGTTCGTGATCTGTTTAAGCAGGCCAAGGAAAAGGCCCCGTGCATCGTCTTTATCGATGAGATCGATACCATCGGCAAGAAACGCGACGGCGGCGGCTTTAGTGGCAACGACGAGCGCGAGCAGACGCTCAACCAGCTGCTGACCGAGATGGACGGCTTCGATAACCACAAGGGTATCGTCGTCCTCGCTGCCACCAACCGTCCCGACAGCCTTGACCCGGCCCTGTTGCGCCCCGGTCGTTTTGACCGCCGCATCCCCGTTGAGCTGCCCGACCTGACCGGCCGTAAGAACATTCTTGAGCTGCATGCCAAGAGCGTGAAGACGCAGCCGCCGATCGACCTGACCGCGATTGCACGCGCCACGCCCGGTGCCTCGGGCGCCGACCTGGCCAACATTATCAACGAGGGCGCCCTGCGTGCCGTCCGCGAGGGTCGCAAGCGCGCCACGCAGGACGATTTTGAGGAGTCGGTTGAGGTCGTCATCGCCGGTCAGCAGCGCAAGTCTACGGTGCTGTCCGACCACGAGAAGCAGGTCGTTTCTTACCACGAGATCGGTCATGCCATCGTTGCCGCTCGCCAGAAGGGCTCTGCGCCGGTCACAAAGATCACCATCGTGCCGCGCACGAGCGGCGCTCTGGGCTACACCATGCAGGTCGAGGAGGATGAGCGCTTCCTGACTACGCGCCAGGAGATCCTGGACAAGCTCGCCGTCTATTGCGGTGGCCGTGCAGCCGAGGAGCTCATCTTTGGCGAGATGACGACCGGCGCCGCCAACGATATCGAGCAGGCCACCAAGCTCGCCCGTAACATGGTGACGCGCTTTGGTATGTCCGATGAGTTTGGCATGATGGCGCTCGGTACCGTGCAGAACGCGTACCTTAACCAGGATACATCGCTCACCTGCGCCCCCGGTACGGCCGAGCGCGTGGACGCGATTGTCGCCAAGCTGATCGAGGATGCGCACGACCGCGCCCTGCAGATCTTGAAGGAGAACAAGTTTAAGCTCCACGAGCTGGCTCGTTATCTGTACAAGAAGGAGACGATCACGGGCGAGGAGTTTATGAATCTCCTCACGCGTGAGAATCCGCTGATGCCAAAGCAGCAGTAATACTAGTTGCGCAGTGCTTTCGCCCCATTTGAGTGTCCACCTCAAATGGGGCGTTTTGTTTGGGAAGAGTTGTATATGAAGATCGTGGTAAGTGCCTGCTTGATGGGCGAGAGCTGCAAGTATAACGGGCTCGATAATTACTACCGCGAGCTGGTCGAGGCTTGCGAGCGCACGGGAACCGAGGTGCTCCTCGTGTGCCCTGAGGTTTTTGGCGGCCTGCCCACACCGCGCAAGCCGTCCGAGATTGTGAACGGCGAGGTCCGTACCTGTGAGGGTTTGTCGGTCGATCGTGAGTTTCGCCTGGGTTCCCAACGAGCACTCGACATGTGCGAGCAGGCGGGCGGGCCGGAAGAGATCGCCGCGTGCATCTTACAGGACCGTAGTCCCTCGTGCGGTGCAGGTCACGTCTACGATGGCACCTTTAGTGGCACGCTCACCGCGGGCAACGGTGTCTTCGTCGACCTGCTACTGCGCCACGGGTACCGTGTGATTCCCGCAAGTGAATTTGAACCGAGCTTGTTGGAATAGCAAAAGAATAGGGTAGCCATCATTTGAATGGCTACCCCATTTGCTGTCGAGATAAACTATTTCACCAATTAGAAATGGCGTTTGCCCAGATAAAACCTGCCAAAATAAACCTGTCCCTTTTTGGTAGGTTAGGCGAGGAGGGTGTGGCCGTAGGCGTTGGCCGCCTTGATGGCGGCGGTGAACTTCTCGTCGGTGAAGGGCTCGGGGTTTCCCTGCTTTCACTCGTTGGTGGCGTGTGCGAACTCGCGCAGGGCCGGGATATCTGCCTCGGTAAGGCCGACCTGCTCAAGCGTCACGGGCAGGCCCATCTGCTTGTTAAAGGCGGCGTAGCGCTCAAGGTTCTCGGTGTCTCCCGTATAGGCAAACAGCACGAGCGCGCCCAGGCTTACGACCTTGCCGTGCAGGTAGGTGCCCTCACGCGGAATGCTGCACGTGGCGTTGTAGAACGCGTGCGCGACGCTCGAGTTGTAGTAGTAATCGTTCTGGTTGGTCTGGTTCGAGACATTTCCCGTGTTGACCACGATGTCGAGCGCGATCTGCTTGACGGCCTCGCTCGACAGATTCTGGCGCACATCCTCAAGACCCTGCACACCATAGGTAAACAGCGGCTCGGAGCAGGTGTGGGCAAGTGCCAGGCCAAGACCGACGGTGTGCTCCAAATTTCCGGCGCTCGTGGCATACTCGACCTCGGGCTGCTTAGAGAGGGCATCGCCCACACCAGCCCAGAAGTACTCTGCCGGAGCCTCGGCGATGATCCTGGGGTTGATGAAGATGTGCGCCGGTCGGTTGGGGTACGAATAGCCCTCGAGTGATCCGTCGTCGTTGTACACGACGGCAATGGCGGTCGCGGCGGAACAGTTGGAACAGATCGTCGGGACCGTAAAGACGATCTTCTTGAGCTCGATAGCTGCGGTCTTCACGGTGTCGAGTGCCTTGCCGCCGCCGCAGGCGATGAGTACGTCGGCTTCCTGGCAGGCGGGGGAGTTTACGACCTTGGCGATATTGGCGCGTGTGCTGTTGGTGCCGTAGACGCGCGTCTCCAGAACCTCGACGCCGGTGCCTGCCAGCGCGGCTTCGATACCGGGAAGTGCTGCAGCCAGTGCTCGCTTGCCACTGATGATTGCGACCTTGGTCGCTCAGTATTCGGCCAGCGCGCCGGGCAGCTCGTCGAAGCAGTCCTCGCCGACGGTATAGTCGCTCATTCCGATCGTGCGCATAGCAGCCTTCTTTCGTTCGATAAAGTGCTTTCAGGTATTTTGCTCCTAGAGAAGGTCCACAGCCGCGAGAAATTTCGAACGTATAAAACCAGTGTTGAGGGTTTTTCGTCGGCGCGGAACGTGCTAGCATACTCCGCATAAGCGTTGATGGGGACGAGTAGTCGGCCGTCCGCATGCTACAGAGAGCGGGGAGCGCTGAGAACCCGTGCATGCGACCGATGAAAATCACCCCGGAGCTGCGGTCCCAACGGACGCGCCGCGCAGGCACGTCTTAGTAGATATCGCCGAGATGGTCGTCGATACAGGCCAGCCGAGTAACGGATGCGAGCGCGCGGCGACGCGGGCGAGGGCATCTAAGCTGGGTGGTTAAGCGAAGAGCTTTTACGGGCAGACTGCCTGTTTTTGAGGCGCTTCGTCCCAGCTTGTAGGGACGGGCGCTTTTTTGGTGCCCAGAGGGCGTGCGCGCCCATGACAAGAAAGGGGTACCGTGGCAAACGAGTACAAGCAGACAATGAATCTGCCCAAGACCGGTTTTCCCATGCGTGCCGGTCTTTCCAAGTCCGAGCCCAAGCGACTCAAGGACTGGCAGGACAACAAGGTCTACGAGCAAGTTCTAAAGAAGAACAAGGGTCACAAGAAGTTCGTGCTGCACGACGGCCCTCCGTATGCCAACGGCCCGATCCACATCGGCCACGCCATGAACAAGATCTCTAAGGACATGATCAACCGTTACTGGATGATGCAGGGCTATGAGGTTCCCTATGTCCCCGGTTGGGACTGCCACGGTCAGCCGATTGAGCACAAGGTCGAGGAGAAGCTCGGCACCGAGAAGTTCAACCAGACCTCCACGGCTAAGATCCGCGAGCTTTGCAATAAGTTCGCTGTCGAGAACATCGAGCTGCAGAAGGCCGGCTTCCGTCGCCTGGGCGTGCTTGGCGACTGGGACAACCCGTATCTGACGCTCTATCACCAGCATGACGCCGCCGACATCGAGGTCTTCAAGGCCATGTTCGACAAGGGCATGATCTATCGCGGTCATAAGCCCGTCCACTGGTGCAAGCACTGCCACACCGCGCTGGCCGAGGCCGAGATCGAGTACTCCGACGAGACGAGCCCGTCCATCTTCGTGCGCTTTGAGATGACCACTAAGCCTGCCGGTCTCGAGAACTTCGACGGCCCGGTTGACTTCATCATCTGGACGACCACGCCGTGGACCATCCCCTCCGACCAGGCCGTTTCCCTTAAGCCCGGCGCCGCCTATGTTGCCGTTGAGCACGATGGCCGTGCCGAGGTCATGCTCGAGGACCTGGCTCCCAAGTGCTGTGAGGAGTTTGGCTGGGAGTACACCCCGGTCATGGTCGACGGTAAGCCCTATGTGGTTCCCGCTGAGACCTTCCACCACATCCACTACAAGCAGCCGATCTTTGACGGTGTCGAGGGCGTGGCGCTGCTGGCCGATTACGTCGGCGTCGATGACGGTACCGGTATCGTCCACAACTCGCCCGGCCATGGCGTTGACGACTACTTCGCCTGCCTCAAGGAGGGCATCACCGATATCTGCATGCCGGTTGATGACGACGGTAAGTTCTACACCGGCGAGGAGTTTGGTACCGGTGGCCCCTTCAGCGGTATGGATACCGACGAGGCCAATCCGCACATCATCGAGTTCCTGCGCGAGCGCGGCACCCTGGTCCTCGAGAAGAAGATCACGCACAGCTATCCGCACTGCTGGCGCTGCAAGCACCCGGTGCTCTTCCGTGCTACCGACCAGTGGTTTGTCTCGATGGACAAGACCGGTTTGCGCGAGCAGGCTGGCAAAGAGATCCGCGAGAACGTCAAGTGGTATCCGGCCCACGCGGCCAACCGCATCGGTGCCATGGTCGAGCAGCGTCCCGACTGGTGCATCAGCCGTCAGCGCAACTGGGGCGTGCCTATCCCCAGCTACACCTGCGCCGACTGCGGCGAGAAGGTCATGAACGACGCCACGCTCGACGCCGTCATCAAGCTCTTCCACGAGAAGGGCTCCGACGCCTGGTTCACCGACGCTCCCGAGAGCTACCTGGGCGAGGCTTGCGTCTGCCCCAAGTGCGGCGGCCATCACCTCAAGGCCGATAAGGACATCCTCGACGTGTGGTGGGATTCCGGCGTCTCCTGGAAGGCCGTCTGCGAGTATCGTCCCGAGCTTGAGTACCCGGCGGATGTGTACCTCGAGGGCTCCGACCAGCATCGCGGTTGGTTCCAGAGCTCGTTGCTCACCTCGGTGGGTGCCAACGGCCACGCTCCGTACAAGGCGGTCGTCTCGCAGGGCTTCACGCTCGATGGCCAGGGCCGCAAGATGTCCAAGTCGCTCGGCAACGTCATCGACCCCAACAAGGTCTGCGACGAGATGGGCGCCGATATCATCCGCCTGTGGGTCGCCTCGGTCGATACCAGCTCCGACGTCTCCATCGACCACGAGATCCTTGCTCGTACGTCCGATGCCTACCGTCGTTTCCGCAACACGCTGCGCTTCCTGCTCTCCGAGCTCGAGGGTCAGTTTGAGCCCGAGACCGACGGCGTCGCCTTTGCCGACCTGCTGCCGCTCGACAAGCTCATGGTTGCCCGTCTGACCCAGGTCCAGGCCGAGGTCGACGACGCCTACGCCAGCTACGAGTTCCCGCGCGCCTACCGTGCGCTCTACGACTTTGTGGTTACCGAGCTTTCCAACGTGTACCTCGACGCCCTGAAGGACCGCCTGTACTGCGACAAACCCGGCTCGCTCGAGCGCCGCAGCGCCCAGACCGTGCTCGCTGAGCTCTTCTCGATGCTCATGCGCGACCTGCAGCCGATCCTGTCCTACACGGTCGACGAGGCCATGGCCTATGCGCCCGCCGGCTGCGTCGATCACCAGAAGTACGCCGCGCTGCTCGATTGGTACAAGTCGCCCATCACGGTCGACGAGGCCAATGAGTTCGAGGGCGTGCTCGAGGCCTCGCTCGAGCTCCGTAGCGCTGTGACCAAGGCCCTTGAGGATGCCCGCTCCGCCGGTACCTTCACCAAGAGCCAGCAGGTCCGCGTCAAGGCGGTCGTTCCCGCCGAGATGTATGCGCTGCTGACCGGCGACAAGGCCGTCGATCTGGCCGAGTTCTACATCGTCTCCGATGTTGAGCTAACCCAGGGCGAGGAGCTTTCCGTCGCTATTGAGGCCGCCGAGGGCGAGTGCTGCGACCGTTGCTGGAACTATCGCACTACCGTCGGCGAGTACAACGGTCACGCGCATATCTGCAAGAGGTGTGCTGATGCGCTGTAGGTTACGGCGTTCGTAGAACGCCGTAACCTACCGACGCTGCGCCTTTAGTTACGCGGTTTTTCCAAACCGCGTAACGGCTCGACGCTGTAAACCCGCCAGAGCGGCAATCTGCCTTTCAGCTTCGGCGGCATGGCCAGAAGGTCAATGCCGCCTTGTTTCAAGGCACCTTGCTCGCTCTGGCGGGTTTTCGCTCATATGACCCAATCCGCTGTCAAGAGCCACAATGGCCCCGCCGACCGCTTGCAATCGGTCGGCGGGGCCTGCCGTTAACCCGTCCCGG
>OCVV012830749.1_pt1 | contig 165815 bp, 146 predicted proteins | sample 1539721 | NCBI WGS metagenome assembly OCVV01 (sample SAMN02144230, study PRJEB22623) | gut metagenome | biome: sheep rumen | host: Ovis aries | place: New Zealand
ATGGTACTGCAATGCAATGCGGGAGAGTAGGTAGCCGCCTTCTTTAAGAGAGAGTCTTGGAATCCGATTGGAAACCAAGACTCTTTTTTTTATATTACTTTTAATGAATAATTTTTAACGCATTCTCTTGAAGATTAATTTATTAGGAATCTTATGCCATTTCTTGTTTACTGGGAATTTTAGTGTACTTCCATTGTTGTGTTCGTATTGAATTGTTGAGTCGTTCAAGATCTTGAGTGTAGCTTCAAAATCTTCGCTTCCGTAGTTGTTGATAACTTCTATGAATGCATTCTTGCCTTTGATGTCAGATGATGTAATAGGCCAGACGGTATTGCATTGTGTGCTGCCAATATAGCCGTCAAGTTCACCGAACACTTCTTGGTTAGGCACAATAATGTCCTTTTCTGTGAAATTAATTTTCAGGAATACTTTGTATTCTTCGTTATTAAATTTTCCACAAAATGGTTTTTGAGCCATAACAGCTGTTGCTGTTATAAATATGTATACGAAAGTGATAATTCTTTTCATTGAGTACTACTTTTGTAAAATCCTTTGCAAATGTAATCATTTTAAATCAAGAAATGGCTGATTTTTAGAAATTTAAGTGATTTTCCGTTGGTAATAAACAATTTTTATATTACCTTTGCGCTCATTATAAAAGAACAAGAATGACAAATGGTATGTTAAGCCCCAACTATATCTTTGAGTCGAGTTGGGAAGTTTGCAATAAAGTTGGAGGTATATATACAGTTCTTTCGTCTCGTGCAAAAACGTTGCAGGATAAGATTAATGACCATCTGATATTTATAGGTCCGGATTGTTGGGGTGAAAAAAAGAACCCATATTTTAAAGAAGATCAATCACTGTTATCTGCTTGGAAGACTAAGGCAACTGGTGAAGGCTTAAACTTGAAGATAGGACGCTGGGCAATTCCCGGCGAGCCGATTGCTGTTCTTGTGGATTTCAAACCATTTTTTGAGGAAAAAGATCAGATCTATACATGGTTCTGGGAAAATTATCAGGTAGATTCTCTTCATGCCTATGGTGATTATGATGAAGCCTCTATGTTTTCTTATGCTGCCGCTAAAGTGGTGGAGAGTTTCTACAAGCATAATTTGGATAAGACGCAGAAAGTGGTTTACCATGCCAATGAATGGATGTGCGGTTTGGGAGCCTTATATATAAATAAGGTGTTGCCGGAGATAGGTACCATTTTTACCACTCATGCTACCAGTATCGGCCGATCTATTGCAGGTAATAACAAACCTCTCTATGATTATCTTTTTGCCTATAACGGTGACCAGATGTCTTGGGAATTGAATATGCAGAGCAAGCATTCCATAGAGAAACAAACTGCTCTTCATGTGGACTGTTTTACTACGGTGAGCGACATTACTGCCAACGAGTGCAAGGAACTGCTCGATAAACCTGTGGATTTTGTGCTGCCTAATGGTTTCGATAATAGTTTTGTGCCAAAAGGGGCTGAATTTACGAAGCGTCGAAAGATTGCCCGCAAGCGTTTGCTTGATGTAGCTAATGCTCTGCTTGGTGAAGAATTGGACGATGATACCCTGATTGTTTCCACCAGTGGCCGCTATGAATTCCGCAATAAAGGAGTGGATGTGTATATTGAAGCCATGAACCGCCTGCTACGAGACAAGGATCTGAAGAAGACGGTTCTTGCCTTTATAGAGGTGCCCGGTTGGGTAGGTGAACCCCGTCAGGATCTTGTTGACCGACTTAATAGCGGTAAAAAGTTTGATACTCCCCTAGATGTTCCCGAAATCACTCATTGGCTACACAATATGAGTCACGATAATGTGCTGGGGATGCTGAAATACCTAGATATGCACAACCGTAAAGATGATAAGGTGAAACTGATTTTCCTTCCATGCTATCTCACAGGTGACGACGGGGTCATTAACCTTAGTTATTATGATGTGGTGCTTGGCAATGACCTGTGCATTTATCCTTCCTACTATGAACCTTGGGGATATACTCCTTTGGAAGCAATCGCTTTCAAGGTACCCTGTATCACTACCGATTTGGCTGGTTTCGGACTTTGGGCAAATACGGTGAAGGGTGGTTATTCCGAGATAGAGGACGGTGTGAAGGTTATCCATCGTACAGATTATAACTATTCAGAAGTGGCTGACGCCATTAAAGATACAGTTGCCCAGTATTCAAACTACACGGCTGAAGAAGTAAAGAAATGCCGTCAGAATGCAGATAAGCTTTCAAAGAAAGCTCTTTGGAAAGAGTTTATCAAGTATTATGAGCAGGCTTATGATATGGCTCTCCGCAAGGCTGAAGCCAGAAAGTAATATATTGACGGAATGTTCTTAAACAGAGTGAATTAAATAGAAGTATTAGATATAAACTTAAACAGAGAAATTATGAAGATTAAAGCAGATTATGCCAGCGCCCCACAATGGAAGGAGTTAGCAGTGAAGTCAAAACTGCCCGAAGATTTAAAGTGTCTGGACGAACTCGCTCACAACATGTGGTGGGCGTGGAATTATGAGGCCCGTGAGCTTTGGAGAAGTCTTGATGAAGCACTTTATGAGGAAGTTGGTCATAACCCCGTCCTCTTGCTTGAGCGTTTGAGCTACGATCGCAAGAAAGAGATTGTGAAGGATAAGACCATCATGAAGAATGTGAAAGAGGTCTATAATCTCTTCCGTAAGTATATGGACGTGAAGCCCGATGCCAAGCGTGCTTCCGTGGCTTATTTCTGTATGGAATTTGGTCTTAACCAAGTGTTGAAGATTTATTCCGGTGGTCTTGGAATGCTTGCCGGTGACTATCTGAAGGAGGCTTCCGACTCTAATGTGGATATGTGCGCTGTAGGTTTCCTGTATCGTTTCGGCTATTTCAAGCAGAGCCTTTCAATGGACGGACAGCAGATTGCTGTATATGATGCACAGAACTTCAATTCTCTCCCCGTGGAGCGTCAACTGAACGAGGATGGAACTCCGATGGTTGTTGACGTGCCATATATGAACTATCAGGTACATGCTTATGTATGGCGTGTGAATGTGGGCCGCATCAAGTTGTATCTGCTTGATACCGATAATGAGATGAACTCCGAGTTCGACAAGCCTATCACTCACACTCTCTATGGCGGCGATTGGGAAAACCGCCTGAAGCAGGAGATCCTGCTCGGTATCGGTGGTATGCTGACGCTGAAGAAGCTTGGCATCAAGAAGGATATCTACCATTGCAATGAGGGACATGCTGCTCTCTGCAACCTCCAGCGTTTGGTTGACTATATTCAGGAAGGATTGACCTTCAATCAGGCTATGGAGCTGGTTCGTGCAAGCGGCCTTTACACTTGCCACACTCCGGTACCTGCCGGTCACGACTACTTCGATGAGCAGCTCTTTGGCAAGTATATGGGTGGTTATCCTGCTCTGCTTGGCATTTCATGGGATGAATTCATTGGCATGGGTCGTACCAATCCCGATGATAAGAACGAGAAGTTCTCGATGTCAACCTTTGCTATCAATACATGTCAGGAAGTAAATGGTGTGTCAAAGCTTCACGGATGGGTTTCCCAGAAGATGTTTGCTCCTATTTGGAAGGGTTATTTCCCCGAGGAGAATGCCGTGGGCTATGTGACCAATGGTGTTCACTTCCCCTCATGGGCTGCAACCGAGTGGCGTCATCTTTATGAGAAGTACTTTGACAAGAACTTCATGAGTGACCAGAGCAATGAGGAAATCTGGCATGCTATCTATAATGTGCCCGACGAGGAAATCTGGGCTACTCGCATGGCTCTGAAGAAGAAGCTTACCGATTATATCCGCGACAAGTTCCGTGCTAACTGGCTGAAGAACCAGGGTGATCCTTCGCGCGTGCTCTCTCTGCTGGAGAAGATTAACCCGAATGCCCTGATGATTGGCTTCTGCCGTCGTTTTGCTACTTACAAGCGTGCTCATTTGCTCTTCACCGATCTTGACCGTCTGTCTAAGATTGTGAACAATCCTGAGCATCCCGTTCAGTTCCTCTTTGCCGGTAAGGCACACCCCGCCGATGGCGCAGGTCAGGGACTGATCAAGAAGATCTACGAAATCAGCCAGCGTCCTGAGTTCCTGGGTAAGATTATTTTCCTGGAGGACTACGATTTCCGTCTGGCCCGCCGCCTTGTGTCGGGTGTTGACATTTGGATGAATACACCGACCCGTCCTCTTGAGGCATCAGGTACTTCCGGCGAAAAGGCTGAGATGAATGGTGTGGTTAACCTTTCCGTGCTCGACGGATGGTGGCTTGAAGGCTATCGTGAGGGTGCTGGATGGGCACTTACCGAGAAGCGCACCTACGATAATCAGGGCTATCAGGATCAGCTTGATGCTGCCACGATCTATGGATTGCTGGAGAACGACATCGTGCCGCTCTACTATGCCAAGAACGAGAAGGGCTACTCCGAGGGCTGGATAAACGTTATCAAGAACTCTATCGCCACTATTGCTCCTCACTACACCATGAAGCGTCAGCTCGACGACTACTATGACAAGTTCTATCAGAAAGAGGCCAAGCGCTTCAAGGAACTCTCGGCCAACAACAACCAGATTGCCAAGGAAATCGCTCTCTGGAAGGAGACCGTTGCTGAGCGTTGGGATTCTATCCATGTGGTTTCCAAGGAGAACAATATGCCTCAGGCCGGTCCAGAGACAGGCGAGGAATACAAGTTCACTTTCGTAGTTGACGAGCAGGGACTTGACGATGCTATCGGACTTGAGTTCGTTGCACTTACCCAGAACGAAAAGGGTGAAGACTGCATCAAGGAGATTCATCCGTTTAAGGTGGTCAAGAAGGAAGGCAATCTCTACACCTTTGAGTGTGTTACGGATCAGCCCGATGCAGGTCTTTACAAGTGTGCCGTGCGTATGTATCCCAAGAACGACTTGCTGCCACACCGTCAGGACTTCGCTTACGTGAAGTGGTTTGAGTTCTAAGTTTTTATATCTAGTATAGCAAAGGGGGCTGTTCCAAATAAGGAGCAGCCCCTTTTCAAATCCTAAATGCATCATTTGTGATGCCTAAGTGTATCATTTGTGAAGGCTAAATGCATCATTTCCAAAGTTTGGATGCTTTGTTTCCAAAGTCTGGAAAGGATGCTTCCAAAGTCTGGAAGCATTGCTTCCAATGGGTGGAAAGAATGCTTCCAATGGGTGGAAGCAAAGTGCCTGACCGATATTAGAATTGCCGCAATGCAGAGAGCAGTTCGTTGTTTTCGCTCTTGTTGCCAATCGTGATGCGCAGGCAGTTTTGGCAGAGTGCGACTCGTGAACGATTGCGCACAATGATACCTTTGTTGACCAGATAGTCGTAGGTTTTCTGGGCATCATTCACCTTGGCAAGGAAGAAGTTCGCATCCGTTGGGTACACTTTCTGGCAGATAGGCAACTCCTTGAAGGCCTGCATCATACGGGTTCGTTCCTGAAGCAAGAGTTTTACCCACTTATCTACCTCGAATGGGTCTTTCAATGCTTCCATAGCCTGCTGTTGAGTAAGGAGATTCACGTTATAAGGATACTTCACCTTATTATACAAACCTATGATTTCCTTGCTGGCGAAAGCCATACCCAAGCGAATGGCCGCACATCCCCAAGCCTTACTCATCGTGTTGAGCACGATAAGGTTCGGAAATTGGCTGATAGCCGTGCGGAGAGGCTTTTCAGAAGAAAAATCGCTGTAGGCTTCATCCACGATGACTAATCCGTCGAAACTGGTGATGACCTTCAGGATGGCCTCGCGGTTGATGCTGTTACCCGTAGGATTGTTAGGTGAACATATCCATATGATTTTGGTATTCTTGTCACAGGCAGCAAGCAGTTTTTCTGCCGTAATCTGGTATTGTTCATCAAGCAAGACGGGCCGGTATTCCACGTCGTTGATATCGGCGCAGACTTTATACATTCCGTAGGTGGGCTCTATGGCCACCACGTTGTCGATGCCCGGACGTGTGAAGCATCTGTAGGGCAGGTCGATGGCTTCATCGCTACCATTGCCGAGGAAAATGCATTCGGCAGGTATCCCTTTCACCTTCGAAATCCTTTCCTTGAGTTCCTGCTGCAAGGGGTCGGGGTAGCGGTTGAAGGGCTGGTTGTAGGGGTTCTCGTTGGCATCGAGAAACACGTGAGCAACATGGCCGCTGTATTCGTTGCGTGCACTACTGTAGGGAGCCAGTTGCCAAATGTTCGGGCGGGTCAGTTCTTCTAATGTTCTCATATTGTGGAAAACCAGCGGTAAACGCCAGTCAATCAGGCTTTTATAGTTTGTTTAAACTTTGTATACGTACGGTCATAGCATTGCGGTGAGCCTGCAGCTGCTCGTTCTCAGCCATCACTTCTACGGCACGCCCGATGGAGCGGATGCCTTTCTCGGTGAGATGCTGGAAGGTCACTTTGCGGCAATAGCTATCCAGATTCACGCCGTTGTAGGCCACGGCATACCCGTGAGTGGGCAGCGTGTGGTTGGTGCCGCTGGCGTAGTCGCCTGCACTCTCGCATGCATAATGGCCGAGGAACACACTTCCGGCATTGATTACCTGCTCAGCCAGTTGGGCATTGTCGTCGGTAGAGATGACGAGATGCTCAGGTGCGTAGAGGTTGCAGAGTTCCATGGCTTCCTGCTTGTCATGTACAAGCACAAGCTCGGAATTGTCGAGTGATTTCATCGCAATGTCCTTGCGAGGCAGAAGTTCCACCTGGCGGTGAATCTCCTGCTGTACTTTCTGGAGCATTTCCTCAGAAGTGGTGATGAGGAACACCTGCGAGTCGATGCCGTGTTCTGCCTGCGATAGAAGGTCGGCAGCCACAAAGTCGGGGTGACTTGTTTCGTCGGCTATCACACAGACTTCGCTGGGGCCGGCGGGCATGTCAATGGCCACGTCGTGGAGCGAGACCTGTTGTTTGGCAGCCATCACATACTGGTTGCCAGGGCCGAAGATCTTGAAAACCTTTGGTACGGATTCCGTTCCATAAGCCATCGCACCGATAGCCTGTACGCCTCCAGCCTTGAATATGCGGCTCACGCCTGCAATGCGTGCTGCAGCCAGAATGGCAGGATTCACGCGGCCTTCACGGTTGGGTGGGGTGCAAAGCACAATCTCGCGGCATCCTGCAATCTTTGCCGGAGTGGCAAGCATCAGCACCGTGGAGAACAGGGGAGCTGTGCCGCCGGGAATGTAGAGGCCCACCTTTTCGATAGGTACGCTCTTCTGCCAGCAGCTGACACCTTTGCAGGTTTCCACCTTGTCGCCCTCGAACTTTTGGGATTCATGGAACTTCGAAATGTTGTGGTGGGCAATCTTAAGTGCATCAAGCAACTCTTCGCTGACCATAGTCATGGCCTCGTCGATTTCAGCCTCGGTGACTGCAAGGGATGAGAGCGTGGCATGATCGAACTTCTCTTCGTAGGCCATTACGGCTTTGTCGCCGTTCTGACGGACGTCTTTGAGTACGTTTTCCACCGTGGCATTCAATTGCGAAACGTCCAGATGCGGACGTTCCACCAATTGGTTCCATTCCTCTTTTCTCGGGTATTTGATAATCTTCATACGATTACAGAATCATTTTTTCAATTGGGGTCACCAGAATGCCCTGTGCTCCCAGTTCTTTCAGTTTGCCGATGATTTCCCAGAAGCGTTTCTGGTCGAGTACGGCATGCACAGAGCACCATTCTTCATCAGCCAGGGGGATGATGGTGGGACTCTTGAGGCCAGGCAGCACCTCGATGATTTCCTGAAGCCGTGCCTTAGGAGCGTTCATGCGAACGTATTTCTTGTCTTCAGCCTGCCTGACGGCTGCAAAACGGAAGAGCATCTCTTTGAGGATGGCCTTCTTCTCGTCGTCCATCTGCTTGTTACCAATGAGCAGAGCCTCACTCTTCATCACCACTTCCACTTCGCGCAGATTGTTGCTGACGAGTGTGGAACCGGAAGACACGATATCAAAGATACCGTCGGCCAAGCCGATGCCCGGAGAAATCTCTACGGAACCGGTGATGACGTGTATATCGGTTGAAATGCCTTTCTCCTTCATGAATTTCTTCAGGATGAAAGGGTAGGAGGTAGCTATCTTCTTGCCGTTGAACCATTCTACGCCGGGATACTCGATAGCCTTGGGGATGGCCAGCGAGAGCCGGCACTTGGAGAATCCCAGCCGGTCGATGATTTCAGCGTCTTCATTACGCTCCACGAATTCGTTTTCACCCACGATGCCGATATCGGCCACTCCGCTTGCTACGCTTTGGGGAATGTCATCGTCGCGCAGGTAAAGCACTTCTATGGGGAAGTTGGATGACTGGACAAGGAGAGTTCGCTTGCTGTTGCTGATCTTAATATCGGCTTCGGCCAGCAGATTCATTGTGTCTTCGTAGAGACGACCTTTCGACTGTACTGCAATTCTTAACATCTTAATTTCTTTGCGATTTATATCTAATTCTTAAAAATCGCAGCAAAATTACTCAATTTTGCTCGTATCTGCAAATAAAGTTGTAATTTTGTGGCCGATTGTGAGAAAGATATACATATATGTTGCATTATTATTGGTTTTGCTGTCATCTTGTAAGAAACGGCAGCAAGGCCCGGTGATTGCGCCATGGGGTGCAGTTACGGATACGATTCCTGCCGACGGGACCTTCTCGCTTAGGGATATCATGGCCAATGGCGAACTCATCTTTCTCACCATCAGCGGCCCCGAGACTTATTATGACTACCACGGTCGAGGGATGGGTATCCAGTATCTGGTTGCCGAGAAGTTTGCACAGCATTTGGGAGTGGGACTTCGTGTTGAGGTATGTAAGGATTCCGCCGAAGTAGTCAGCAAACTGAAGTCAGGTGGCGGCGACGTGATGGCACTATTGCCTCCGGATTCCTTACGTGCAAACGAAAAATCGTTGGAAGAAGAACTTCGCAAGTGGTATCGTCCGGAAATGATAGCCGAGGCCCGCAAGGAAGAGAAGCGGATGTTTACGGTGGCTAAGGTGAAGCGTCGCGTATATTCCCCATACTTGAACCGCAGTTCAGGCATTATATCTAAATATGATGCGCTGTTTCAGAAATATGCACCGGTTGCGCGTTGGGATTGGCGCTTGATGGCAGCCCAATGCTATCAGGAGAGTTGTTTTGATCCGCAGGCGCGTTCGTGGGCTGGGGCACGAGGTCTGATGCAGATTATGCCGAAGACGGCAGCCCATCTGGGATTGCCTATGGAGCAGATTCATGAACCTGAAGCAAATATCTCTGCAGCAGCTCGTTATCTGCAGCAACTGATGCAGACGTTCGGTGATATTCCCAATGTTCATGAACGCCAGAACTTCGTGCTTGCTGCATATAATGGAGGTGCAGGACACGTGCGGGATGCTATGGCTTTGGCTCGTAAGCACGGAGCTGACACTCGGACTTGGGGTTCTGTTTCGCGTTACCTGGCTTTGCTCAGCAACCCCGAATACTATCGTGATCCAGTGGTGAAGAATGGTTATATGCGCAGTTCTGAGACTATCGATTATGTGGAGCGTATCCGCTCGCGCTATTCACAATATGGCGGTGTGCCTATGGGACGCTCATATTCAGGCGGTGCTTCTCCCGTTATGCCGAGGAAAGCCAAGAGGAAATACCGCTATCATGTATAAAAGAAAGAAGGTCATCGGATGATGACCTTCTTCTTGTTTATGATGTAGATACCGGGCTTGAGCCTGTCTTTTTTTGTGCCTATGTAGCGTCCGTCGATACTGTAGATGGCATCCGTGCTGAAGCCTTGCGCCTGTATGTCGGTAATGCTGCTTGCCACATCGGCTACGTAGTTGATTGTGATTTTATCATTACCTTCAAATGTGAATGATACGCTCTTGTTAGTCTTATACCGGTCAGCATAGCCTTCGATGATTTCCGAACCACTATACCAGCAATAGTTGGGCAGGTTCAGGTCGTCGCTGATAATCAGACCGTTAACGTTGTTGAATAGGTCTCCCTTATGACTGGCTTTGTAGGTAGAATCAGTTCTCAATACTCCGTCTATCGTTTGGCCTTTCAGGTCGATTGATTCCAGCAGACCGTCTGCAGGAATCACGGCAAGTGCCGGATTCTTGCGGCAGTTAGGGTCATCGCTCATGCCGACTGATGCTTTTGGATATTTCATGTGGTAGGCTAAGATACCGCCTTGGTAATCGGTTTCCCCAATAGCATCTGGTATATAGCTCCAAAGATTCCATCCTTCTTTCTTAATATTTTCTAGCATGATGTATTCATCTGCATCATTTGGATTCACGATGCGGTAAGCCGTTCCACCATTTGCAGTTGGTTTAGAGATATCAACGGATGTGCTTTCTTCTGAAAGAATCTGAATATCTACGGGCCACCCCATGGCTTCTTTCTCCCAAGCCGTATAGGCTGTAGGTTGCCAACCGTTATGAACGTTCTCGCCACCATCCATCAAGTCCCAGAATTCCATCTCCTGATTGTCTGCATAATACTCGGAGGTGACGTAAAGGTCGGGAAGGCCAAGGCAGTGGGAGAACTCATGGCAAATAACACCGGAACTGGCTATCCATCCAGGTCTATCTGGATGTAATAGTTCTCCACTCATGCAATAGCGACGTACCTTCTTCGTTCCGATGTTGTGTGTGGTGTAACTGGCTTTAGCCCACACACTCTCATTGGGACCACCCATGTTTTGCATGTGTCCGGCGTAAACAATATAGACGAGGTCCACGTTGCCGTCATTGTCTGCATCGTATTCATCGCTGTTCAGGTCAGCCAGTCCTAATTTCATCACTGAATCTACAGCCTCAGTAGCCAGCGTACCAGCCTTTTCATCGTCGTTTGGATTTTTACTTGATCCGCCATAATACTTTCTGTTTTGGGAGAGTGTAATGGGACCTACGATTTTGAAGTTAGGCTTGAAATCGCCACTGCTCATCATATTGAAATATCGTCTCACCGAACCGATATTGCCTTGGTATTTATTATCTTGGGTGCCTAAGTCTTGGTTTCCATAATCCTTTATGCTATTGGCATTGAAGAGATTATCGAAAGCATTTACGGGCTCGTTGACCGTGAACTTTACGTCCTTAAACTGAGCCAGAATAACCACGATGTTAGGACTTCCTGTGTGGGGAGTGTATTTGGGCACCACATTATTAGAAATGGGAACCCGTCTGATGGCCTTTTTGATGGCATCGCCATTGAAAAGTTTCTCTTTGTCTTGCTGTTGGATGAAACTAATCTCTTTGGAAGAGCGTGCTCCGTTGTTGTGAGCCAGGATGTTTGACGACTTGATGTCGCCGTTGGCAGCAATCTCGGCAACGTAGAATGTGTCGCCTTCGCGCACCAGTACGACTCCGTCCAAGGTGGTGTAGTAACTGAAATACTCATCGCCGTGAAGCGTCACAGACAGACGGGTGCCGTCAGGCTGCGTGAAGGTGTATGGGCCCGGGAATGCTTTGGCTCCCCATGAGTTGATGCTCATGAGCAAAGTCAGCATTAAAAGTAAAGTCTTTTTCTTCATATCTAAAAGTTATGTTTTTTTATTTGTAATAATACTGTCCTTTGTGCTCCGTACGGTTTCCGTAGCGGATGGCGCGTGTCGGGCAGTGGTGATAGCAAGCGAAGCATGAAAGGCATTGATCCGTGTGCTTCCAAGCAGGGCGCTGACCACGGCCGCCGATGATATCGTCTGTAGGGCATACTTCCGCACATGTTCCACAACTGATACAATCATCGGTCACGCGGAAAGGCTTGTCCGTAATGATCCATTTGACGAAGGCTTCGCCCAGGATATTGCTGTTGATGCGTGGCCAATGCCCCTTGTAGGTCTTAATGATGCCAGTCTTTCTTTCTCGGATGAGAGGTATGAATGATTCGAGCATCCGTTTGGCAGTTTTCTTTTTGGCCATCTCCTTTTCTGGCTTGTCCACATCCATAAAGGGAAGCCCCACGTAGCTCTCGGGCATAATCAGCGAGAACAGGCTTTGCGCCTGCAGGCCTTTCCGCTTCAAGTCATCGTTCAGATATTCCATGCTCTGGCCAATGTCATCACCGGCTGTGCAGAGGGCCCAGCAGAAATGGCCGTCAGCGTTCTCTATGACCAATTTGTCAATAAATCTGCGTACCAGTACAGGTGGCCTCCATCCATGTACGGGGAAGCAGAATCCTATGCGTTCATCTTCTTCCAGATGATAAGAGTCGCGGCTGTCGTGAGCCATATCGACCAATTCCTCACGGAGTTCCGTGGCGAGCATCTCTGCAGCCCACCGCGTATTGCCCGTGCAAGAGAAATAGAATATCATTCGGCAAAGGTACTAATATTTTTTGAAATACATTTGTATTTTACAAAAAACTACCTGATTGGTACTGTTTTTTAAAATAAAATACTATCTTTGCAAAAGAAATCCGAGTATTAACCAAATCAATCATTAAAATGAACAAACGTTTTTTTATCATTCTTGGAGCATTCATGCTCTTGACATCTACCGTTGCCTATGCGCAGGACCGCAGAGATCCAGGCTTCCTGAGTGACGACGAGTATCCCACGAGCAGCCGTTGGATTGATGCTCCGGCAGCTATCGGTGATCCGCTTTTCGGCGGCGACTTTATCCGCTACCAATGGGGAAAGCAGCAGCGCGTGGGGAAGAGCCTGCAGGAAGCCATTATGGACCAGCATTTCGAATTGGATATCGTGATTCCTTTCTTTGCCAATCTGACAGGACTTGACGTGACCCGTGAGAACACGCCGGAGATATTCTTGCAGATTTCGAGGTCGATAGCCGATGCCCGCGTCAACAACAAGGCCGCCAAGAACTTCTATCAGCGCTATCGCCCGATGAAGGTGTTTAATGAAGGCTCGGTGGAACCTACGGCAGATGAATACGGTTTTTCATCTTTCTCCTATCCGTCGGGTCATTCCGTGATTGCCTATGCTTCAGCGTTTGCCATCACCGAGATAGCACCTGAGAATGTGGACACCGTGATGTGGCGTGCTTGTAAGATGGGTGTCAACCGCATCATAGCCGGATTCCATTATGAGAGCGATTTGCTTCCGGCGATGGTTGTGGCTGCGGCCACCTTTGCACAGCTTCACAACAATGCCGGTTATCAGGCTCAGTTGGCAAAAGCCCGCGAAGAATACCGTAAGATGAAAGGAATAAAGGCCCAGAAGGTACGCATTGGCAAATTACAGCCTGGCCCTTGGCTCACAGCCGAGACACGTCCTTGCGGAGCCCGTTATCTGGCGCTGCCTGCTGATACAAATGACGTAGAGTTCTATGATGACTGGATGCGCTATCAGATGGGTAAGAAAGACCGCACACCTGAGCGAATGAAAGTGGCTCTTGCCGATACGGCCATCACTTTCAAGGGCGTGATGAGCCGTATGGAGGAAGTGCTGGGATTCCAAGTCTCCGAAAAGGATCTTCCTGCCACTTATGCACTCTTGCAGAAAGCGCATGCTGATTTCGTGGAGGTTTGTTCTTCAACGGCTCAGAAAGCCCGCAAGCGTCCATATGTGAAAGCCGGTGAGGCTTCCGGTTTCCCGGAGCTTGATGCTACGCTTTGTCCTACCACTATTGGCCCATCTTGTCATGCTTCTGTGGGATTCGGCTTTGGCCTGCTGTTGTCTGAACTGTTTCCTGATAAGAAAGACGAACTCATCGCCCGCGGACTTGACTACGGAAAGAGCCGCGTCGTTGCCGGACTTGAGTATATGAGCGACGTTTGGAGCGCACGCTCGCTTTCGGCTGCCACTTTTGCATGCCTCAATGCTGACTATGCCTATCTGGCACAATTGGCCAAGGCAAAGAAAGAAATTCAGAAATGGCAGGCTAAACTGGCCAAGCAGAAAGCCGCTTAATCATGGCTCGGAAACTGTCCGCTGATTGCAGCGGGAACAAAGTAAATTAGTTTGTTCTTCAAACTATCATCGGAAGCCTTTCAAAGTATCATCGGATGAAGTACAAAGTAAATTAGTTTGTACCCGACCCGATTATAGTCTGGATGGTAAGCACAAATAAAACGAGGGTATGCCCATGATGACATACCCTCGTTTTTTATCAGTTGCTGCCAGATGCTTAGACGATACCCTGAGCCATCATAGCCTTGGCAACCTTGATGAAGCCTGCCACGTTGGCACCCTTCACGTAGTTGATGTAACCGTCGGCCTCAGTTCCGTACTTCACGCAGTTCTCGTGAATGTCGTTCATGATGCGCTTCAGATAGTTGTCAACTTCCTCAGCTGTCCAGCTCAGACGCTCAGAGTTCTGGCTCATCTCAAGACCAGATACCGATACACCACCGGCGTTGCTGGCCTTACCAGGAGAGTAGAGAATCTTGGCATCCTGGAAGATCTTGATAGCTTCGGGCAGAGTAGGCATGTTGGCACCCTCGGCTACGGCAATCACGCCATTGTCAACCAGAGCCTGAGCCTGCTCGGCGTTGATTTCGTTCTGAGTAGCGCAAGGAAGTGCGATGTCGGCCTTCTCGTGCCAGGGGCGTTCGCCAGCCACATATTTTGCGTTTGGATATTCCTCAACATATTCCTTGATACGTCCGCGCTCCACGTTCTTCAGCTGCATGATGTAGTCGAGCTTGGCGCGATCGATACCCTCGGGATCGTAGATGTAACCGTCAGAGTCTGACATAGTCATGGGGATGGCACCCAGCTGGATGCACTTCTCGGCAGCATACTGAGCCACGTTACCAGCACCAGAAATCAGGACTTTCTTACCCTTCAGTTCGATACCGCGAGTCTGAAGCATTGAAACAAGGAAGTAAACCGTACCGTAACCAGTAGCCTCAGGACGGATGAGTGAACCGCCGAACTGGATGCCCTTACCGGTGAGCACACCCTGGAACTGGTGAGTCAGCTTCTTATACTGACCGAACATATAACCAACCTCGCGGCCACCAACACCGATGTCGCCTGCAGGTACATCCTCATCGGGACCGATGTGACGATACAGCTCGTTCATGAATGCCTGGCAGAAGCGCATCACTTCAGCATCGCTCTTACCGCGGGGAGAGAAGTCGGAACCACCCTTTGCACCACCCATGGGCAGCGTGGTCAGAGAGTTCTTGAAAGTCTGCTCGAAAGCGAGGAACTTCAGGATACCGAGGTTCACCGACTTGTGGAAACGGATTCCGCCTTTGTACGGGCCAATGGCGTTGTTGTGCTGAATACGATAACCCATATTGGTTTGGATGTTACCCTTGTCATCAGTCCAAGTAACGCGGAACTCAACCAGACGATCGGGGATGCACAGACGCTCAATGAGGTTTGACTTCTCAAACTCAGGATGCTTGTTGTACTCTTCCTCGATGGTGGGGAGAACCTGACTTACGGCCTGGATATATTCAGGCTCGTTTGGAAAGCGCTGCTTCAGCTGCTCTACTACTTGTGCTGCATTCATAATAATACTTTTTTAAAATGATGTTATTGAAAACTTATTCTATTTGTCGTTGTGACTAAAATCACTTATTTTGCTGTTTGCGGTTGCAAAATTACACATTTTCTTTGAAACGCCAAACATTTTGCAAGAAAAAGTTTCAATTTAGTGCAAAAAAGTTATTATGTAAAGCATAAGTGTATAAATATACCGTTAACGCACACAAATTCCTTACAGATTGTCAAGCCAATTGTCAATAAGCTTTCGTGCGATGGACATCTTGTCGGGTATTTGTGGCAATTTGTCGCGTGTGAACCAGCCTCCGCTTCCTAACTCGCTACGCTGCAGATGGATGTCGCCTCCGGCATAGTCGGCATAGAATCCCACCATCAGTCCGCAAGGGTAGGGCCAAGGCTGGGAACCGAAATAGCGCAGGTTCTTGATCTTAAGACCAACTTCTTCTGCCACTTCCCGCTCAACGGCTTCCTCCAAAGTCTCACCTGTCTCCACGAATCCAGCCACCAGGCCGTAGTAGTTGCTTCGGAAGTTGTTGGCATGAACCAGCAGCACTTCGTTGTGCTGCGGATTGCCATCAGAAGCTTTGCGCTGGATGAGCACGATGACGGCAGTAGCCAATTGAGGCCATACTTCCTTACCGCATTCGGTACATCGTTTGGAGATATTGGTGTGGAGCTTCATCGGTGCGCCGCACACACCGCAAAACTTCGTGTTCGCATCCCAATAGAGAATCTCTTGGCATTTGCCGGCAATGAGGTAGAGCTGGCGCGGCAACAGATGGTAGGAGGCACGCAAGCCGCACATCTCCATGATTCTCTCCTTGGCTTTGCCGTTTGCACCTTCTCCCTGATAGGGCGCATCTATACGGAATGCCCTTACTTCGGTAGCCCCATCGTCGGAGCGAAGCGGTTCCGGAATGTCCACGGTATGTACCGTTGTCCATTCCTTGAGTCCTACAGGGGGCTTTTCGCCGTAGGGAATGGTATATTGTCCTTCTTTTGTCTTCTCTATGAGTAGTTCCGTCTTACAGAACACAAACCAATAATACTTCATGCTATATATATAATAAGGTGTACTTATTTGCTATTTGAAAAGCAGACGGCGATCGCGCTCAATGGCAGGCTTTGCCCATTCTTCGGGCACGAAACGCCAGTTGTTGAAAGGCTGCGGATCGCATTCTCCCATTTGCTCAATCATTTGTGTGAGATAATAACGCTGGTCACGTTCGCTTTCCCAGATGACCCGATCCTTGAGTTTGTCGCGTGGAATACCGGCTCCCTCAGTTAGTAGGAGTCCGCCGCCATTGCCTCGGTAACTGTTCATGGCTACCTTGTAGGTCTTGTTGAGGTCAAATGGTTCACCGTTACTCATACGCAGGATATGCACTTTCTGTCCGTTTGGCTTAGTGACGTCAACCTCATAGTCGATACCGGCGGCTGAGTCGAAGTTGAAGGCCAGATTCTTGAACATTCGGCGCTGCTGGTCGTCCTGTGCTTGATCGTCTAACAGCATAATATGGTCTGAGGGCGTTTTCATGGTATTCACCCACAGGTCATAACTCATTTCGAGATGTCCGAGAATCTCCTTTCCGGTGAGTAGCATTGTATAGAGTTGGTTCTCATATTTGTAAAGGTTGAACATATCACTGATTCTGACGTCTCCGGCCTTGATGCAAGCATCGAATGTGAGCGGTGCGTTGAACGAAATGTCGGCACCGGTCAGTTTCAGCTGGAGCGAATGGATGAAGTCGCAGAATGCGCTGCTGCCGAAGTAGGAGTCGCGAGTATAGATAGAGTTCTTAAACCTGCCGATTTTACGGTCCACGTAACGCTTCACCTCCTTTATGTCCTTCTGGAAGTGTTTCATAAAAGCTTTGTCGATAGCTTTGCCGCGGATATCGCTGATCTGTCCGTTAATGGAACGGCTGACAACCTTGTCGTCTTTTAGTGTCAGTTCCACTTCTGCATCCCCCACAAAATTGGCATTGCTTGAAGGGTCGAGTAAGAGAACTGTCCGCCCCTCACTGTTCTCGATGGTTTTGCAATGGCGTACGTGGTCGTGCCCGAAAAACACGATGTCAAAACCAGGCACCTCCGTAGCCACCTGAAGCGCGGCATCTTCGCGGTAGTCTTCGGTGACGATACCTCCATCGTAACCGGAATGAAAGAGACCAATGATGAGATGGGGCTTCTCCTTCTCCTTGATGTAACTAATCCATTTGCGGGCGCAACTGGTCATTTCCTCAAAGCGTAGTCCGCTCCATAGGTGCTCGTGGAGCCAGTTTGGAATACCGGGGGTGAGCATTCCGATAACGGCAATCCTTACGCCCTCGCGCTCGAACATTTGGTAGGGTTTCAGATAGGGATCACCAGTCTTTGTGTCAATGACGTTGGCACCGAGCATGGGGCATTTCACTTCGCGAATCCATTTGTCATAGACTTCATGCCCGGTTTCTACGTCGTGGTTGCCGATGGTTTGCACATCGTATTTCATATAGTTGACCACACTTGCGGCAAGATTCTCCTTTGTAGGATTCACGTAGTTGCAGTAATAACAGGTGGGTTGCCCCTGAAGGATGTCACCATTATCGAACAAGAGCAGACGGTCGCCATAATCCTGCCGCAAGGAGTCCACATAGGTGATGACCCTTGCTAGCGATCCGCGGGTGGGCTTTCGCTCAATAAAGTCATACGGGAAGAAACATCCGTGAACGTCTGTCGTTTCTATGAATCTAAGTTTTACTTTCTTTTCTTTTGCCATAGCGGTGTTGCACAGACAGAGTGCAGCTAGGCACACTGTAATAATTCTTTTCATTCTTTGATTATTTATTATTTATGTGGCAAAGTTAGCCATTTTATCTGAATTTCAGTTGCTTTCGGCACAATTTTTGTATATGGGTTATTAAAAATAATAGGAGACATTCATTATGGCATTCGTAGATTATTACAAAATCTTAGGTGTTTCGAAAGACATCCCACAGAAGGATGTGAAGAAGGCATACCTGAAACGAGCCAAGCAGTTTCATCCGGACTTGCATCCGGATGATCCGAAAGCGAAGGCCAAGTTTCAGGCACTTACCGAGGCTTATGAGGTGATTGGTGATCCTGAGAAACGTGCAAAGTACGACCAGTATGGCGAACGGTGGAAAGACGCTGAGGCTTTTGGCCAAGGTGGCCAAGGCGGATTCGATTTCAGCCAGTTCAACGGAGGTGGTAGTTTCAGCAGTTTCTTCGAAGAACTGTTTGGTGGCGGCAAGGGCCGGGGTGGCTTCAGCTTCAACGGGGCTGACATCTTTGGAGACCGCCAGCAAGGTCCTCGTGAGACTCAAGCCTCAGTGCGTATAGACCTCTATACGGCTTTGTTGGGCGGTGAGATTATCGTTCAGACGGGATCTTCGAAACTGCGCCTGAAAGTGAAGCCCGGAACACAACCAGGCACGAAAGTGCGCGTGAAAGGAAAAGGGCAGGGAGGCTCAGACTTGATCTTGACTTACCAGGTAGAACTTCCCGCAAAACTCAATGACCGTCAGCGTCAACTCTTGGAAGAAATGAGGCGTTCTGCTTAAGTACGCCTCTATTCTACAATCTTTATCAGCTTGAGTTCCGAAATACGGCCGTTGGGATTCACCTTGGCGTTCACGCGGTACTGGCTGTTGCTGTTGTTGGCCGCATCCGTATGTTGTTCTTCTTTATTGGCCGTAAATGAAACAGCGTACTCATAGCGGTTGTCGCCAACCTCGCGCTTGCTGATGTTGTAGTCTTTATTGATTCGCCAAATCAGATTGGATAAACCTTCCTTGTACATCTTTTCCATCATCTGTACTACATCGCCCTTTGTGGCTTGCTCCTTATCGAGCAATGTCAGTTCATCGGCCACGGTGCTTACAAGCGACGACTCATCACGTTCATTGATGCTTACAAAGAAACGGCGGAAAAGTGAGGATATCATGGAACGCTCCTCTGCTGAGACTTCCTTCACTTTCAGCGCTTTCATATTTTCCTCTGCTTCATTATAGTGATCTCCATCCTGGTGTTCGGCAAGATAAGCCTGATAGGCTTCGATGGTGTTGAGACTTGAAGCCTGTGCCCAGTCGAGAGAATCTATCTTTTGTGCAGCCATAGCCTTGTGAGGTGAATCTGGATGTTTGCTCAGATAGTCAAGCAGCATCGACTTGGAGTTACTCACGTATGCATTCTGCCAGTCCATGTCATTCTGCTTGATTTGCTGAAGATGGGCAGCAATGGCATCGATGTGTTCTTGCGGCGCATCCTTGTAGGTGTCGAGATAGCTCTGCAGGATGAGCGGGTCTTCACTCTTCACGGCGAACTCGTATTCCTGAAGTTCCTTTCGGTCCTGTGCATTCCTGTACATATAGAAACAGATGCCGCAGACGAGCAGCGCTATGATGAACGAAACAAGCAAGGCTACCCATCCGCCACTCTTTTTCTTGGGAGCAGCCGGTGGGTTGATTGCTGTGTTGTTTTTGGGTGAGGTCTTTGCCTGTTCTTGTTGTGGTGCTGCCAAAGGAGCAGCTTTCGGGGCAACTGTTGCCTCGGCTGGTCTGCCTGTTTGCTGATTAAGAGGGCGGTGGCAGTTAGGACATACAACATCGTCCTTGAAAAAGATTTCTCCGCATTCAGGGCATCTGGTCACTTTGCCTTCTATCTCCACCCCGCAATTGGGGCAGGTTGGTGCTTTGTCGCTGACTTGGTGTCCGCATTCAGGACATTTTATGATTGACATCTTTTATAGTTTGTGAGTTTCTAAGTTTCTTGGTTTGGGTAGGGCGTCACCAATGTTTGAATCGTATTTCCCTCATACTATGGCGTCCCATGAAGCGACTTTTGTCCACATGGCCGTTGATGCCGTTGATACGGCCTTTACCCGTGTATTGCCAGATGATGTAGTCGCGGCCGTCATGTAGTTCGGGTTCCGAATCTGCATATTTGGCTATCATCAGCGGATATTCGTCTATCTTGTGCTGAAGATACTTATTGTAGAAATTGTTGCCTGTATAAACGAGTGGTTTCTGATGATATGCCTCGGTCACCATCTTTAGGAAAGTGATCAGCGAGTCACAGAATTCCTCCGTGGTGAGCTTGCCGGTAGATTCCACATCAATCATCGGAATAAGGTCTTGATCGCCTGGTCGGCATTGCATCATGAAGTTCCTCAATTGTGTACGCAAGGGAGTCTTCGGACGGAAGAAATGATAGCTTCCTACCTTCAGGCCATAGCGGTGAGCCAAATGGATGTTCTCTTCGTACATGTGGTCAATGCGGTCACCGCCTTCCGTGGCTTTCATATAGACATAAGCCATTTTAGAATTATTGCCGATGGCCTCCCAGAACACACTGCCTTGATAATGACTGATGTCAATACCGTGAATGTGGTCGCAGGAGTCTTCGCATAATTCATCCGTATATTGGGCTGAAGCCAGAAGCGGGAAAGCCGCAAGAATATAGAGTAGTAAAAACTTTATCTTATTGTTCATACGTGCAAAGTTACGCAATTCTGCGCAGATAGCCAAATTATATAACACTTTTTATTCTTCTATTTGTGTGATGGCATTGTGCAGGCGGCGCAACATGCTATGTGTGGTGGATAGTGGATAGTGAGCTAGATATGTTAGCGTGAGGCGCTTGTCCTGATCACCGAGTTTCTCTGCCAAAGCTCTTTCGGACGTCATAAAAGGCAATTCGTCGATCTGGAAGCCAAAGAGCGATATTAACACTGAACCGTGCAACTCTGCCATTCGGTTAACGCCAAGCTTATGGAACCATGATTCCAATTTCACGAAATCCACCTTGTCACCCTTCTTCCTAAGGAATCTTCCCATCTCGATGATGCCGTGGAGGGACGTGTGTCCGGAAATGGTCTGGTCAATATTGTAGAGCATGATGTTGAGCATGTCAAGCGTGTCGAGTGATGTGTCGATGGCATGGTATTCAGTCTTGGCGATGCTGCGGAACTTCCTTCCCTGCGTGTGGTCTTCGAAATTGATGGAGCTATGAGGCGCATCTTCTTTGATATACATCAGCACTTCTTCGCGCTCTGCCCTTCGGTAGAGTGCTTCCCATTTGTATTTCGACATGGGTTCCATCGGTTCATTCTCTCCGAAAGCTCCATTGCGGAGCATACGGAAGTAGTTGCGAGTCAATACATTCATATCTGGATAGTTCTGTTTTTTCTTGCTAACTGTAGCGTTTGGGCAACCTGAGCATGATGGCCAGCAAGGCAGATATGCCCAAAGCCATCGGGTAGTAGAGGAAGGGTATGATGTCAATAGGGTTCAGGTGAGCGAGCCCTGCAGCCATCAGCAATTGTGCACCATAGGGAATGATGCCCTGTGTGAAGCAGGAGAACGTGTCAAGCAGGGATGCACATTTGCGGTTGTCCACGCCGAAACGGTCGCCAATCTGCTTGGCAATACCACCTACGGTAATGATGGCTACCGTGTTGTTAGCCGTGCAGATATTGGTCAGCGTGACTAAGGCGGCTATTGAGAACTCTGCACCTCTCTTGCTGCTCACATGGGCCGTCAGCTTTTGGATGATGAAGTCGATGCCACCGTTCTTTCGGACGATCTCAAGAAGTCCACCTGCCATCATGGTGATGATAATCAGTTCACCCATGCCCAGAATGCCATCTCCCATTGCTTTGAACCATCCATACACATCGTATGAACCATTAAGCATTCCGATGATTCCCGTCAGTATCAGTCCCAAAGTAAGTACGGCCATCACGTTCATGCCGAATATTGCCGTGATGAGTACCACCAGATAGGGAACCACTTTGAGCAGTTCTATTTGCGGGATGTTGGATGGCGACTGCATGGAGGTGCCCATCAGGGAATAGATGCCCAAGATGATCAGGGCAGCGGGGGCCGCAATATAGAAGTTCACACGGAACTTATCGCTCAGACGGCATCCTTGTGTCTGCGTAGCGGCTATGGTGGTGTCGCTGATAAACGAAAGATTGTCACCGAAAAAAGCTCCTCCCACTACAACGGCTGTCATCATCGCATTCGGCGTGCCAGTGCTCTGGGCAATTCCTGCTGCAATGGGCACCAGGGCAACAATAGTGCCTACGCTTGTGCCGATACTTAAAGAAATAAAGCAGGCGGCCAAAAAGAGTCCTGCCAGCAGCAGTTCTGCAGGAAGCAAAGTCAGCGTGAGATTCACGGTGGCATCAATGCTGCCCATCAGTTTGGCAGAGTTGGCAAACGCCCCTGCCATGACGAAAATCCATAGCATCAGCATAAGGTTGCCGGTTCCTGCTCCACGGCTGAAGGTCTCGATACGCTTCTGCAGGGGCTGATTGCCCGAGATGGCAACGGCAAAGATGCTGCTGATCATGAAGGCAACGGTGATGGGCACCTTGTAGAAGTCACGTGCTATAATACTCGTCACTAGATAGAGGACGATGAACACCATGAGCGGTGACAATGCGATAAAACCTTTCTTATTACTCATTATTGCCTGCAAAGGTACGAAGAAGTGAGCATAAAAGCAAGAATTTCGCATTTTTTATATATCATCCGCTGCCTTTCAACGGATGATACTTTGAAGGGCAACGGATGATACTTTGAAAGTCAACGGATGATACTTTGAAGACCGTTGGATGATACTTTGTCTTCCGGTGTATTTTAGAGTGTCACACCATTCTTGAAAATGGATATCTCCCGGTATCCGTTTTTCTCGTTCTGTGAAGGCTCACCGTTAGCCACGCTGATAATCTTGTCAATAAAGTCGTTGAGCACTTCCTTCATTGGGCGACCCTCTACCAATTGTCCAGCGTTGAAGTCAATCCAATTGGGCTTGTTATGGAAAAGATTGCTGTTCGTGCTTATCTTCATGGTTGGGATGAAAGTGCCGAAAGGTGTGCCGCGGCCAGTAGTGAAAAGTACAATCTGACAACCGGAAGCTGCAAGAGCTGTTGAGGCTACAAGGTCGTTGCCGGGTGCTGAGAGCAGATTCAAGCCTTTCACCTGCAGACGGTCACCATAGCCGAGCACTCCGCTTACCGGAGCACGTCCACATTTCTGTGTACAGCCCAAAGCCTTGTCTTCGAGTGTTGAGATACCGCCGGCCTTGTTGCCTGGGCTGGGATTTTCGCCCACTGGTTCACCGTGGGAAAGGAAATACTCCTTGAAATCGTTGATCAGTTTTACAGTCTGCTCGAAGAGGGCAGGGGTCTCGCAACGGTTCATGAGGATGGTCTCTGCTCCGAACATTTCTGGTACTTCCGTTAGGATGGAAGTGCCGCCCTGAGCTACAAGGAAATCGGAGAATTCACCAACGAGCGGATTTGCAGTAATGCCAGAGAATCCGTCAGATCCACCGCACTTCAATCCAACACGGAGTTCATTAAGCGGACAAGCCTCGCGCTTATCTTGTTTGGCAATGTTATAAAGGCCGCGGAGAATCTCCATACCAGCCTCCACCTCATCACCTTCTACTTTCTGGGTGACGAGCAGTTTGATGCGGTCATGATCGTAATCGCCGAGCATAGCCATGAAATCATCTGGCTGGTTGTTCTCGCATCCGAGCGAAAGTACGAGTACTGCTCCAGCATTTGGATGTAAAACAATGTCACGTAGCACCTTACGAGTGTTTTCGTGGTCTCCGGAAAGTTGTGAGCAACCATAATTATGGTGCCAGGCATGTACGGCATCGATACCTTCAAGTTGTGTCTCTTTTTCCAGTTGTGAAGCCAATCGCTCAGCAATGCCATTGACGCATCCAACGGTAGGCACAATCCACACTTCGTTGCGGATACCCACTTCACCGTTCTTGCGACGATAACCGTTGAATGTGCGGCTGTCGGCGGGTATGCTGAGTTTCTCATTTACGGGATGATATTCGTAGGTAAGAGTACCCGAGAGATTTGTCTTCAGGTTATTCTCGTTGACCCACTGGCCCGACTTGAGATCCTCCTTGGCGTGACCGATGGGATAACCGTATTTGATGATATTCTCTCCTTGTGCTGCATCATTGATAAGCACCTTGTGTCCAGCAGGTGTATCTTGCAGAAGCGTGATTGACTTTCCATCGATCTCAATGGTTTCGCCCTTTTGGAAAGGACGCAGGCAAACCACGACGGAGTCGGCTGGATTGATTTTAATAAAAGATGATTGTTCCATTGTAGATTTTGTTTTTTGTTTTTGTATAATGTTTATAATTTGTTTCTTTTCAGATGGGACTATAGTTGGGTGCGCCGGTAGAAGTCTACGTTCTCCTTCGAAAGCAATTCAATGGGCATGTAGTTGACGGGCTCTACCTTCTGCTTGAGCACAATGGCTTTAAAAAGCGTATCCACACAGTTGTAACCCTGCATGAAAGCATGTTGTGCGATGAGGAACGAGATGCTTCCCTGACGCAGGCATACGGCATTCTTGCCCACCATGTCGTAACCCATGATCTGCACGTTCCGACGATTAGTCTTCAGGAGGAATTCGCCTACGATGTGGGCCTTCGAGCACATCGTGATACAGTGGTGTACACCTGGATGCTGGGAGAAGAAGTCTTCCAACAGGTTGTCGTATTCGGAACGCTCCTCTTCAAGCGGCAAGTCAAGCTCCAGAATCTTGACGGCTGGGAAATGGTCGTGCATATAGTGGCGGAAACCCACCTCGCGGTTGTCCTGCTGCTTGGATGCTACCTTGCCGTTCTTCATCTGTTTCATTAGCATGATTTCCTTCTCCTTTGAGGCAACCAGCATCAGCATTTTAGCCGCGAAATAACCGCTTTGGAAAGAGTCTTGTCCGAAGAAACTGAGCGGTTTGAGGTCGGGCATATAAGAGTCTAATAATATAAAAGGTATGTCGCGCTGGTGGAGTTGATCGGTGAATGCTTGTGTGACTTCAAGGTCGCTGGGCACGATGATGACACCGTTGGGATTCTCTTCCAGTATGTCTGTAGATGCCTTGACAAATGATTGTGTATCAAAACGTTTGTAATATTTCACTTTGGCCTGTATGTGGAAATCGCGTCTTACTTCCACGCATTTCTTGGCACCTTCCTCTATTTCTTCCCAGTAAGCCTCGCTGGCATGCTTGGGCATCAGGAGTGTGAAGTCGTACGACTTGTTGTAGGCCAGGGCAGCGGCATACATATTGGGCTGGTAGTTGATTTCTTTCAACACTTTTTCCACCTTTTCACGTGCTGCTTTCGACACGTTGGGGCGGTTGTGAAGGATTCTGTCCACCGTTCCTACTGAAACGCCAGATAGCTCTGCAATGTCTTTTATTCTGATTTTTTCTGCCATAGTAGATTAAAAATGATTGTTTGCACAGTGATGTTTGCGCACACAAATGCAATTTCGTTGCAAATTTAGCAAAAATAATTGGATTGTGCGAAAGCACAGCGGATTTTTTTGTTAAAAACACAAATATTTCTGTTTTTATTTGTATATTTGCCTAATTAATCGTAATTTTGTGGCGAAAACAACATTGCATATAAATTAATCTTAAAAACATTCAAAACAAGAAACAATGGCAAAGATTGTGACTTTGGGCGAGATTATGCTCCGCCTTTCTCCCAACGGCAACGACCGTTTCATTCAGAGCGATTCTTTCCGCATCATCCCCGGTGGTGGTGAGGCTAATGTCGCTGTTTCAGTAGCCAACTATGGACATGAGGCTTATTTCGTAAGCAAACTGCCTAAGCATGAGATTGGTCAGATTGCCGTCAACGCACTTCGTCGCTATGGTGTGAACACACAGTTCATTGCCCGTGGTGGCGACCGCGTTGGTCTCTATTATGCAGAGACAGGTGCTTCCATGCGTCCCTCAAAGGTGATTTACGACCGCGCTCACTCCAGCATTGCTGAGGCTGATCCCTCTGACTTCGACTTCGATGCCATCATGGAGGGTGCTCAGTGGTTCCATTGGAGTGGTATCACACCCGCTATCAGCGATAAGGCTGCAGAACTGACCAGATTGGCTTGCGAGGCTGCCAAGCGCCACGGCGTAACTGTGAGTGTTGACTTGAACTTCCGCAAGAAGTTGTGGACTTCCGAAAAGGCTATCAGCATCATGCGTCCGCTGATGAAATATGTAGATGTATGTATTGGCAACGAGGAAGATGCAGAACTCTGCCTCGGTTTCAAGCCTGATGCAGATGTAGAAGGTGGTAAGACCGATGCCAGCGGTTATGAGAACATCTTCAAGCAGATGAAGCAGGAGTTTGGTTTCAAGTATGTTGTATCTACGCTCCGTGAGAGCTTCTCGGCTACGTTCAATGGCTGGAAGGCCCTCATCTACAATGGTGAGGAGTTCTATCAGAGCAAGCGCTATGAAATCAATCCTATTATCGACCGCGTAGGCGGTGGTGACTCATTCTCAGGTGGTCTGATTCACGGTCTGCTCACGAAGAAGACTCAGGGTGAGGCTCTCGAGTTTGCTGTAGCTGCCAGTGCTTTGAAGCACACCATCAATGGCGACTTCAATCTCGTAGGTGTTGACGAGGTAGAGTCTTTGGCTGGTGGTAATGCCAACGGTCGTGTTCAGCGATAAATAGAAATCCTAGAAATACTAGAAATACTAGATTGCTAGATAATAGAAATTAAGATTATGGCTAAATTCGATAAGATAGCAGTAATGAAGAAGATTGGTGACACCGGTATGGTGCCCGTCTTCTACAATAAAGATCTGGAAACCTGTAAGAACGTGGTGAAGGCTTGCTATGAAGGTGGCGTTCGCGCTTTTGAGTTCACCAATCGCGGTGATTTCGCTCAGGAAGTGTTCGGCGAACTGGTGAAGTGGGCCGATAAGGAATGCCCTGAACTGGCTCTCGGTATTGGTTCTGTGGTGGATGCTCCTACGGCAGCACTCTACATCCAGCTGGGTGCTAACTTCGTGGTGGGTCCTCTCTTCAATCCCGACATTGCCCCTGTGTGCAACCGTCGTCTCGTTCCCTATTGCCCTGGCTGTATGACCGTCAGTGAGATTGGTAAGGCTCAGGAGTTGGGTTGCGACCTGACGAAGGTATTCCCTGGCGATGTGGTAGGTCCTAATATGGTGAAAGGCCTGAAGGCTCCTATGCCTTGGTCTAAGATTATGGTTACCGGTGGTGTTGCTCCTGAGGCAGAGAACCTGAAGGCCTGGTTCAAGGCTGGTGTCTATTGCGTGGGTATGGGCAGCAAGTTGTTCCCCAAGGACAAAGTGGCAGCCGGCGACTGGCAGTATGTGACTGACAAGTGCAAGGAGGCGCTGGGTTACGTTGCTGAAGCACGTTCATAAATATCCCGTTTCAAGGGGCTCAATAGTACTTTTGTGTCTATTGGGCCTCTTGCTTTTTTCAGCTTGTGGAACCGGAAACAAGGAGGAGGTTGACAAGTTGAATTCCTTATCTTACTTTTACCATTACAAGAATCTCGACTCCACGGCTGTCTATGCCCGTAGGGCATTGGCATTAGCTGGCGATTATCATGCCGGACGGGCAGAGGCATTCAACAACCTTGCGTTTGTAAGCATTATGAAGATGGACTATCAAGATGCCTACAAACTCCTTGACAGCGTTCGTCTAGTGACTGATAATCAGGTGGAACTGCTCGTGGCTGATATCCAGGAGATGCGTCTGTGTCAGCGTGAATCGCGTAATAAGGAGTTCTACGACTATTACGAAAGTGCCCAGCGCATACTCCGGCGTATTGACGAAGAGCGAAATGCACTGCCTGAACGTCTGAAAGACCGCATGATATATGCCGAGAGCGAATTGCATATCGTGGCTTCCACCTATTATTATTATGTGGGACTTGAATCCCAAAGCATAGCTGCTCTACGCCAGATTGATGAGGACGTGGTGGAGGAGGATACAGCCCAATACCTGAACTATCTTTATCAGATAGGTGCCGGTGGCATACTCACCGAGGGCTCATCTGATGAAATCATGCAGCAGGAGTGGGATTGCCTGATGCGTTGCTATCAGCGGAGTCTCCAGAGTGGCGACGTGTTCTGGGAGGCTAACGCCCTCCAAGGGATGAGCGAGCATTTGTTCATCAAGGAAAGCCGCGACCTGCTCATTGGCAGCAACAGACCGTCGATGGCACTCATTAATCCCGAGGAGCGCCCTGATTCCTTGATTGCCGGTATGCTTGCCGAGCGCTCGCTTGATATCTTTGAGCGCTATGGTGACGTTTATCAGATAGCGGGCAGTTACCGCACGTTGGCTTCCTGTTACTGGAATATAGGCGATTACATTTCTGCATTGGATTGTCTGGAGAATGCCCTCAACCGCAACAAGGCTATCAGTCAGGCTCCCGACTTGGTGGCCAGTATCCGGGAACGCCTCTCACTCACTTACTCGGCTCTTGACGACAAACCCAATAGTGACTACAATAGAAACCAGTATCTTGACCTTCAAGAACAGACGCGACAAGATCGCCAGCTGGAAGCACGTGCAGCTCAGTTTGACCGATCTTCAAGACAGTTGAACTGGATGATAGCCGCCGTGGTAGCCATGATTCTGCTGACCGTATGCTCTCTTTTCCTTTTCAATTACATGCGTCGTAAGAATGAACATAGCAGCCGTCAGAAACATCTGGATCAGTTAGGGAGGGATAATGCAAAGATAATCAGTGGATTATCGGATCAGGAAGACGAGATAGAAGTGAAACGTGAGATGGCTTCCGTATTGCTGGAGAAAAACAAACAGCGCAATCTTGAGAACCGTGCCAAGATATTCCTTGTAAACACCATCACGCCACTTATAGACCGGATGATTCACGAAATCCGCAAACTTCAGCAAGGCGGTGAGACAGAAGAAGTCAGGGCGGAGCGATTGGCTTATATTCGCGAGATTACCGATACCATCAACGAATACAACCAAACACTCACCGAGTGGATTCAGCTGCGTCAGGGAGAACTCCAGCTAAAGATAGAGAGTTTCCCCCTTCAGGAACTTTTCGATATCGTGAAGCGCTCTCGGATGAGTTTCCAGTTGAAAGGCATCGAACTGACGGTTCATGATACTGATGCCGTGGTGAAAGCCGACAAGATTCTTACGCTCTTCATGCTTAACACTATAGCCGACAATGCCCGCAAGTTCACGGAGAAAGGTGGGAGCGTGGAGATTGGCGCACAGCAGGAACAGGACTACGTGGAACTGTTCGTAAAGGATACAGGAAAGGGCATGACCGAAGAGCAACTTGCTTCACTCTTCACCCACCAGATTCGTGGCGGTCATGGCTTTGGCCTGCTCAATTGTCGGGGCATTATCGAGCGTTACAAGAAAATCAGCAAGCACTTTGCCGTATGTACCCTTCAGGCCGAAAGTCGCGTGGGGGAGGGCAGTCGGTTCTTCTTTCGTTTGCCTATCGGCATTCGTAAGTTGATACTGCTTTTAATTACCTGTTCGGCTACCTTGAATTCCCCAGCTGATATTGTCGATCCCAACATGGAAGCCTTACGCTACGCTGACAGTGCCTATTTCAGCAATCTCAACGGCACCTATGAGCAAACGCTCCGTTATGCAGATAGCGTGCGCCATTACTTGAAGATGGCTGAGCGTCCCGACACCAGCATCATCCTCGGCATTTCCAACGAGACCGCTGTAGCAGCACTTGCACTTCACCGATGGGACGTCTATCACCGTAACAACCGGGAATATACCCAGCTCTATAAGGAAGCCACTGCTGACCACACCCTTGGCGACTACGTGATGCGTATGCAGCGCTCCAGCCAAAATAAGAATGTAGCTATTTTCTTGTTGCTGTTGCTCCTTTCGGCTATTCTCATAGGCTATTATCTGCTCTATTATCGGCCTCAGATGCGGCGTCAGCACATTGAGGAACAGCGAGCCGTGATGCGTAGTCGCGACACGGTAGAGAGAAAGCGGCGTGAAGTGGAACTCATGGAGGACGAGTTGCACAGGCTGGAATATGAGAACCAACAATTCTACATCAGCAACAACGTGATAGACAACTGCCTTTCCACACTCAAGCACGAGACGATGTATTATCCCTCGCGCATCGGCCAGTTGCTCCCCGAGGAGCACCAATCCGTTGATATTGAGCCTATAGCCGAATTGGCAGCTTATTACAAGGAACTCTACGCCCTTTTGTCCCAGCAGGTGGTTAATCAGGTGGAGAAACCTGTCACCGGGCAGGATGCCCAGGACTATCTCTTCGAAATCCTGCGTCGGGAGTCAGGCGAAAAAACATTGGACGTGACGAAAGAAATCAACAACTCCTACGTTATCTATAAGGTCAAGATGAAAAACGTGGAATGCCGCGACTTCTTCAAGCCCTCGCGCCAGAACATACCCTATCTCATCTGCCGTCAGATTGTACGTGAGAACTCCGAAGCCACCGACCTTCACGGATGTGGTATCGTGGCTCAACCCGCAGAGGGTGGGGGAACACTCCTCACCATCACCATGGCACATAAGCTTTGAACTCACAAATTTATAAACTCACTAAATATATGGACAATTTCAAAGTCATCATCGTGGAAGACGTACCCCTCGAACTGAAAGGCACAGAAGGCATCTTCCGTAACGAAATCCCAGAGGCCGAGATTATCGGTACGGCTGAGAATGAGACCGCCTACTGGCGTCTGATCAAACAGCAGCAACCCGATCTCGTATTGCTTGATCTTGGACTCAATGGCTCCACTACCATCGGCGTGGAAATATGCCGTCAGACCAAGGAGGCTTATCCCAAGATTAAGGTGCTTATCTTTACCGGCGAGATTCTCAACGAAAAGCTCTGGGTGGATGTGCTCGATGCAGGATGCGACGGTATCTGCCTGAAGAGCGGCGAACTCCTCACACGTGGTGACGTGCAAAGCGTCATGTCGGGTAAGCGGATGGTTTTCAATCAGCCCATCCTGGAGAAAATCATCGACCGCTTCAAGCGTAGCGTGGGCAGTCAGATGATGCGCCAAGAGGCTTTGGTGGATTACGAGATTGACGAGTATGACGAGCGTTTCCTGCGCCATCTTGCCCTGGGTTATACCAAAGAGCAAATCACCAATCTCCGCGGCATGCCTTTCGGCGTAAAGAGCTTGGAGAAGCGTCAGAACGAACTCGTTCAGAAACTCTTCCCCGACGGTAATGGAGGTATTGGTATCAATGCCACCCGCCTTGTGGTGCGCGCCTGCGAACTCCGTATCATCGATATCGACAATCTGCAGCCCGATGCAGAATAATCTCGCTGGCAGATGAAGGCCATTAGGTTGTGTATAGTGTTGGGCGTGCTCCAGTTGTTGCTGGTGCTGGCATCGTGGCTGATAACGGCCATGATGCCCGAGACTTCTTTGCGCTCCCTGCTATCGCCTGAAGGCGTCAGATGGTTCATGGGGTGTTTCACGCAGAATATGGCCCAGCCCTTACTCGTTTGGCTCGTGCTTTTCTATATCGCCTTTAATGCTTACCGGCTCGGTGGCCTCCAGCATGCCATGTCGTTACTCTTGAAGGGCGAACGCCTGATGCTCCGTCAGCGCTCAGCCCTTTGGCTCGTTCTTATCATTATTGTGGCTATCATCGCTGTTCTGTTGATGCTCATCGTCCTGCCCAATCCCATCCTTTCGAGCGTCACGGGCAGTCTTTTTCCGTCGAGTTTCTCCTCTGCCCTGATACCCATTCTGGCTTTCATTCTATTCATAGGCAGTGTCACATATGCCATGGCTACCGGCCAGTTCCGAAAGTTCCGAAAGCCTTATCAAAGCCGTTTCGCCCTTTGGCTTCTTCTCTACATTCTCTTCATGCAGTTCTACCAGAGTCTTCGCTTTGTTCTTGGCTATTGGTCATGAGCTCGCTGAACCCTCGCTGATAATAGTTTCCAGTAGTTCCAATGGGCGGAACTGTCAGTTTCTCCCATGGAAACTGTTGGTTTCTCCCATAGAAACTGTTAGTTTCTCTCATGGAAACTGCCAGCTCCCCTAATTGATGCGATTCGTGACTGACTATAAATCATGATGATGTATTGGTATCTTAGTGGTCAAGCGCAATGGGTAACCCGTCACGCAACCCATGGAGTAAATCATTGCTTATGGTTCTCAATTCTTGCTGTTTCTTAAACAATGTTGTATTTAACCTATAAAATCACTAATTATCTCTCTTTTTAGTTAACTTTGCACTTGAGATTTAGTATAGTTTATCAAATTAACTAATTATTCAACAAACAGCAAGCATTAATGAAACATCCAAAAATATGGATGACGGCCACCATCCTCATGTTTTGTGGTCTTACTATGCCATCATTTGCACAAGAAAACCTGCAGAAGCAGGCAAGCAGCCAAAATGTGGAGAAGACCTTCACGACGTTGAAGGAGAATCCTATCACTAGCGTGAAGAACCAGTATCGCAGTGGCACCTGTTGGGCATATGCCACGCTTGGGTATCTGGAGAGTGAGATTCTCCGCAAGACGGGCAAGACATACGACCTGTGCGAGATGTTCGTGGTGAACCGTGACTATATGGATTGCGCCACCCACTACGTCCGTATGCACGGCTATAGTCAGATATCCGAGGGCGGTTCGTGCGACGATGTAGTGGAAGTGATCCGTCAGCACGGCATCTGTCCTGAGACAGCGATGCCTGCACCAGGCTCGCTGACTGGCGACTCACTGGCCAACTTTAAAGTATTCTTCCCACTCTTAGAACAGACGGTGAGTAGTGTAGTAAGGAAGGACGCCAAGCAGCCGTTGCCTCATTGGAAAGACTCGGTGCTTTCTGTTATCGAACGATTTGTTGGTTCATGCCCCTCGTCTTTTGTCTATAATGAGGAAACATACACTCCAAGATCGTTTGCCGAGAGTTTGGGACTCAACCTCAATGACTATGTCAGTCTGACTAGCTATACCCATCATCCCTTCAACCAGTGGTTTGTCATCGAGGCACCCTATAAATGGCGACTGAAACCTAGCTACAACATCCCCATCGACCAACTGATGGATGTGCTTGACAAGGCACTGGATGCCGGATTTACGGTAGCTTGGGGAGGGGATGTAACAGGCGACTTTACGCGCACAGGGTTGGCCATGCTGCCGGAAGGAGTCATTCCCACGCAGCAGATGCGACAGGAGCAATGGGATGACTGGCGCTTCACCTACGACCATGTGATGCTAATCTACGGCAAGGCCGTTGACGAACAGGGCAAACCTTACTATATGGTGAAAAATTCCTGGGGCAAGAGTGGACAGTACAAAGGTATCTGGTACATGTCGCGCGACTATATGAAACTGAACACTACCTATTTGTTCCTGAACCGCCATGCCTTGCCCGAAAAGCTAAGCACCGTCATGTAGTGGAACACGATTCTTTTTAGATTACTAGACCTTTGAATATGTAACAAATCAGAGAATAAAAAAAAGATGGTAGGCTAATATTTCCTACCATCTTCAGTTGTTCTTAGTACACCCGCAGGGGTTCGAACCCTGGACACCCTGATTAAGAGTCAGGTGCTCTACCAACTGAGCTACGGGTGCATGTCTCTCGAATGCGGGTGCAAAGGTACGGTCTTTTTTTGATACCACCAAATATTTTCCGAACTTTTTTCCAAAAAATATAAAAAGTCCCCTGCTTCAGCGGATGGAGCAGGGGATTTAGGGGTATGAAACGGGGCGAATGGCCTATTCGCTCAGGCCAATGTAGAAGAGGTTGATGGAGTCGCCCTTGGTGATGGTGTGTTCACCGGCGGCGAGCTGCACGCTGACGGTGGCATTGCTGTCGGTAGTGTAGTTGGTGCCGTCGATCTTCACTTTCTTACCTGTCTCTGTGGAGGCGAAGACGAGGGTGAGGGTCATAGGCTTCTCGATCGAGAACTTGATGCTGGTCTCGGTTTCCATCTTCAGGCAGGTGGTGTAGGTGGTGCCGTTGACTTTGGCAGAACCCTTGCTGGTGGAGTAGTTGCCGGAGATGGTGAAGAGCGTGCTTGAGGGGGCTTTGCCCGTGAAGGTGCACTCTACGTCGGCTGAAATCGTGGTGCCTCCGCCTTGCTCACCTCCGCCTTGTTCGCCACCACCTTGTTCGCCGCCGCCTTGTTCGCCTCCGCCTGTTTCAGAGCTGGCGCTGTTGATTCCGAATATCTTTTTCACGGGCGACTTATAGTTCTGGATGAGCGACTTCAGGCCGTCGATCACTCCGTAGTTGCTGTCTTCATTGGCGTTGAAGGCATACTGCAGGTCACCGTGGTTCATGCGTCCGGCTCCGTACCATCCGCAAACCACAGCAGGCACGTCTTCGGCAGCATCGGGCGTATATGAATACATCACGGAATTGTCGGTATCGAAATTACTGTAGGTGGCTCCGCCGCTTTTTGCGGTTATCGTGGCGGGCACCTTCTCGTCGCGTGAGGATGCTTCGTAGGCATCGAACTCTACCTTGTTTTTCTCGGAGTAAGGCGCATAGATGTATTTTCCGGTGAATATGTTGCCGTACGACTTGATGCTTCCGCCGGTTTCGCCGGAGAATGTGCCTTTGCCTCCAATCATGTCGGAGCCCTGGAGGGAGGTGAGCATGGGATACTTACAGCTGCGGAAGAAATTGCTCTCTACAAAGACGTCCGATCCTGTGGTGGCTCCTGCACCGTATTTCGAATTGCCGTCGAAATAGTTGTTCCATACGTGTACGGTCATCGTTCTTACGCGCGGATGACGCGAGTCGGAATGGTCGAACCAGTTGTGGTGGTAGGTGATATAGTTGGGGCCGCTTTCGCTCTTCATGCCGCAGAGAGAACTCTTTCCGGCATCCCAGAAGTGTACGTTGTCGAAGGTCATGTATTGCGAATTACCCTTCACGTCGATAGACCCGTCGCCTTTTGCCTGGTCGCTGTCGCCGCCCACCTGTCCGTAGAAGAGGTCGATATGATGGGCCCAGCAATGGGAGTTGTTGGTGTCGAATGAGAGTCCGTCGTCCATATAGTCCATGATGGCAAAGTTGCGGAATTCCACGCTCAGTGCACTCCGGATGAGGAATCCGAATCCGCTGACGGTGGCATCTTCGCCGATGCCTTCGATGGTGATGTTCATCGGCGAAGCGTTGTTCTTGCCTTTCACTTGTAGCCCTTCGGAACTTGACGAGATGTGGTCAAGATCGCTCTTGCTCAGTTTCCCGATGATGCGGAAGGCGATGGGGGTGGAGTCTTTTCCTTTCTCGTAGGCGTCGATGATGCTCTGGATGCCTACGCAGGGATTGGACTCGGCGCCTGTGACGGTGGTGCTGATGGTCTTGGCGTTTGCAGCGGTCACATAGAAGACCTTGGCACCGCTCTTCAGCTGGCCATCGTCGGCGTAGGCGCCTACGCCGCTATATCCCTTGTGGGCAAATCCGCTGCGGCTGTAGTTCTTGACCACCAGCCCTGAAACCTGATTTGCCTTTTCCATGAGAAGACCTCCGGCTGTAGCCGGAATCACTTGGAACGCATAGTTCTCGGCAGCAGTCAGGCCGACGGCATCAGCGCGGTAATAGCTGTCATACTTGCGGATGAGTTGCGGGTCGAGCTGGTGCCAGTCGGTGTATTGTCCGCCCATGACCTTGACGACGAATGAGTCAGCATCGGAGTAGGTGAACTTCACATAGGCCGACTCGAGCCATCCCTTGGCTTCGGTGATCTGCACCTTGGTTGCATCAGAGTTGTCGGCCTGTCCGTCGGTAGAATCGTCGGCGATGGCTTTCTTGAAGCTCATCTTGGCCACGGTGTTGTTGTAAACATCGGGCTCGCTTGCTCCTGAGGCACTTACGGTGACGGTGGTGCCGTCGATGTCGATGCTGTTGAGCTGTTCGGTGTTGTAGTATTTCGTGTCACCATTATTGAGCTGGAGGTTAGCCTGGTTCTTGAAGAGATTGAAGGCCACGGCGTTGCTGGTGTTGTCTTCAGGAATCACCTGGCTGGGGTCTTCGATGGCAATGGAATATACATAATGACCGCCTGAGGTCTGGAAGGCAATGTCGCCATCTTCGGTTACCGTGCCGGTATAATTCTGCGTGTCGGTAGAGGTCTGACCGAACAAGCCATTGCTGGTGATGTTGGAAATGACGTTGATGGTTCGGGCCGTGGATTTGTTGCTCGACTTGGCCTTGACGGTCACCACGTTTCCTTTCTTCTGATTCTTGATGGTAACCGTTACGGTGCCGTTGAGATTCAGGCAGAGATTCTTCACGTCAAGACGTACTACGCCATCGGCCTTTGTTTTGCCTTCCGCAATGGCTGGAGCCGTGAAGAAAAGTCCTTGAGTAAAGGCAAATGTAGAACCGTTCGCGGTGAGTTCCTGCTCTGTCAATGCCTTCTGAAAACTGTAACGATCCTTTTCACTGTCGTAATACCAGTTGTCGGCGTCGTTATTGAGATCGGAGAGGTCTATCGACGAGATTTCAGAAAAATCCCATTCCGCCTGTGCTGATGCACCGAGTGAAATCAATAGGATGGCAAGGAGTGAGAGTATCTTCTTCATAACTACTTCTTAACTTTAATCGTTTTACTTGCGGATTTCTTGATGTAGGTGCCATTTTGGGTGGGAGCACCCGGGAGGCGACGGCCCGAGAGGTCGTACCATGTGGCTTCAGTGTCAAGCGTCTGGCTTGTCTTTGAGATGCCTGAAGCATTGTTGAATGTGATGACCACCAGCGAGAGATCTTCACCCTCGTAGGTCGTGTTGTCAGTGTAATGGAGGATGATTTTATCCCCGTTGAAAGTGATTTGCTTGACGGTCTTGCCGGCAGCAGTCCCATCGATTGTGACGGTCTGTGTGTCGTCGGCCCATGTTGCCCCTGTGAACATCAGAGCCAGTAAGAATGATAGTAGATGTTTTTTCATTTTGTTATAATCGGTTTTTTGATTTGCTGTATAAATGCTTCTTTTTGAGATAGTTTCCTCATATTCTGTTTGCAAAGTTATCGTATTTTTCGGTTTTTCAAAGGGAGTTGTGAGGTTATTCACACGCAAACGTTTGCAAAAGTGTTTGTGGAACACGCATGTAAAACGGCTAGAAAAACTAGGGATTCTGGTTTTTCTAGCCGTTCTAGTAATTCTAGTAATTCTAGTAATTCTAGTAATTCTAGTAATTCTAGTAATTCTAGTGTTTCTAGTATTTCTAGTATTTCTAGTATTCTAGAGTTAGATGACTTCTATGCCTTGCTCTGCGCAGAGCTTCAGACTCAGTTCCTTCAGCTTGAACTTCTGGATCTTGCCGCTTCCCGTTAGTGGGAACTCATCTACAAAGAATACGTATTTCGGGGTCTTGTAGCGGGCAATCTTTCCCTTGCAGAAGTCCTGCACGTCTTCAGCTTCCATCTTCACGCCTTCCTTCAGGATGATGAATGCGCCTACCTGCTCGCCATATTTCTTTGAGGGCACACCAGCTACCTGCACGTCTTGGATGCCGGGCATCTGATAGAGGAACTCCTCAATCTCGCGGGGATACACATTCTCACCGCCACGGATAATCATATCCTTGATGCGGCCTGTGATGCGATAATAGCCATCCTCGTCTTTCACGCCAAGGTCGCCCGAATGGAGGAATCCGTTTTCGTCGATCACTTCGGCTGTGGCTTTCGGGTTCTTGTAGTAACCCTTCATCACGTTGAAGCCCTTGCAGCACATTTCTCCCTGTACGCCCACGGGGCATTCTTCGTTGGTCTCCGGGTCGAGCACCTTCACTTCCACGAAGGGGAAGTCGCGGCCAACGGTTGTGCAACGTTGTTCGAACGTATCGGTCAGACAGGTCTGCGTCATGCCGGGAGAACTCTCCGTGAGTCCATACACACTGGTGATGGTCATGAACATCTTCTCGCTCACTTCCTTCATCAGTTCCACGGGGCAGAGGCTACCGGCCATGATACCCGTGCGGAGGGATGACATGTCGAACATCGGGAACATGGGGTGGGTGAGTTCGGCGATAAACATGGTGGGCACGCCATAGAGTGCCGTGCACCGCTCCTTATGGACGGAGGCCAACACGAGCAGGGGGTCGAACTTCTCAACCATCACTTCCGTGCATCCGTGAGTTAGGCAGTTCATCGTGGCAAGTACCACGCCAAAACAATGGAACAGGGGCACGCAGACGCATAGCTTGTCGTCCTGGGTGAATCCCATGTTCTGTCCCGTAAACCAACCGTCGTTAGTGATATTGTAGTGAGTAAGCATCACGCCTTTTGGAAAACCCGTGGTGCCACTGGTGTACTGCATGTTCACCACGTCGTGGCAAGTGACACTTTTCTTGGCTTCCACCAGTTTATCGTCGTCAATATTACGGCCTAGGAGCAAGAGCTCGGCGGTGTTGAACATACCTCGGTGTTTCTCCATACCTATATATACTACGTTCTTCATATAGGGGAAACGCTCACTCTCCAGATGTCCACGCTGGCAGGTGCGCAGTTCTGGAAGCATGTTATAGGTCATGTCCACATAGTCGCATTCCCAGGTGCCGTCTGTGATGCAGAGCGTGTGCATGTCGGAGTCTTTGCAGAGATATTCCAGCTCGGCCTGTTTGTAGTTGGTGTTCACCGTGACGAGCACCGCACCGATTTTGGCCGTGGCATAGAGGAACGTAAGCCAGTCGGGCACGTTGGTTGCCCAGATACCTACATTCGAACCCTTCGTCACGCCAATGGCCAGCAGACCTTTGGCCAGACTATCCACACGCTCATTGAATTTGCTCCATGTGAACCGCAAGTCGCGATCGGAGTAAACGATATATTCCTTATCGGGAGTTGTCTCAGCCCAATACTCCAGCCAGTCACCTAACGTGCGCTCCCAGAGGCGGGCATCTTTCATTGCCAATAATTCACCCATGTCTTTCTCTTGTTAGAATGGAATGTAAACCACAGCCAGAATGCGGGCAGCCTTGCCTGAAACACCATGCACGTGATGTTCTACGATACTGTCGTAGAAGATGCTGTCACCCTCACTCAGGCGGAAAGTGTCCTTACCATAGTCAACCTCAAGCTCGCCCTCGAGCACGTAGATGAACTCCTCACCCTCGTGAGCGGAAAGTTTGAAATGGCGTTCCTCGCTGGGTTGCACGTCGATGATGAACGGCTCCATGGTGCGTCCGGCTTTCTGATGGGCCAGCGAGTGATAGATCATGTTCTGGCGTGCCTCCGTGGCACCGTTAGAGAAACTGATGCCCTCTGTGCTCTTGGTAGCGCGGCAGATGACGGGTCCCAGCTCGTCATTATCGTCCATGAAAGTGCCCAGGCGAACGCCTAATGCACGTGCTATCTTGATGAGCGGTCCCAGAGAGGGCAGATACTGGTCGTTTTCGATTGATTCGATCTGCTGTTCTGAAAGACCTGTCCGCTCAGACATTTCCGCGATGGAAATCTTCTTGAACTCACGAATCCCCTTGATTTTGAGTCCTACGATGGAATGGTTTTCTGTCATTTTTTATCTTTTTATTTGAATTTGGCCACAAAGGTAATCAATTTATAACGAAAAACTACAAAAAAGTTACATTATTTTATATTGTAAGCCTTACAAACATGATTTTGCCTTGTGTTTACTGTTGTCTTTGGTTGAGATATTGGCTCGGCGACATACCATAGTGCTTCTTGAACATGCTCGATAGTCGTAGACAATCTCTGCCGAGTCATCCGTAGGCTGTGAATTGTCCATAGTCTGCACGCCTTGCTTCCAAAGTCTGGAAACCTTGCTTCCAATGGGTGGAAGCAACCTTTCCAATGGGTGGAAGTATTTGTTTCAGATGAATGCCATTTTTTTGAAGAATAATAGCGAAAAAGCCCTAAAGTAGGGGGTTCGGTAGAGGGTTCATAGAGGGTTTAAAGGCCTAATGTCTACCAATAACAGCTTAAAAAACAATAGTTTACATCAATCATAGAGGGGATAGAGGGTTTGTTTTCTTTTTTTTGCGTATGGAGATATCATCCAACAATAGCCAAAACATCATCCATTGCCCTTCAAAGTATCATCCGCCCGACTCCAAAACATCATCCGCTCCGTCGCCACCACTCTTTCATCTGGCTGTTGTTCACTCGCCAAATGTAGATGTCATCAAACTTGGCCAGCACATCGTTGGGCAGTCGGGTCGCTTCGCCTTTTTTGTTCACCTTGGCAAGATTATCAATAGTATTCTGGTCAAACAGGCTGGCGAAACATCTTTGCGCCAGCTTGACATTCTTGGCTCCATCAATACCTTCTGACTCTGCTTGTATCGTGCGCTGAAATGCCTTATGAAAATCATATTTGTAGATTGCGTATAAAGTTTTTGTTTTGTCCATAATTATATCAGATTTAGACTGCAAAAATAGCTAATAATCAGGATAAAAGAGAATTATTCTGCATCAAAAAAGAAATAAAAAATATCTTTATATAGGTTTTTACCTGAAAATTCCTATATTTGCACTCAGAATCCTTTGATTTAACAACATAACAATAAGCAAAACCTCAATATGGACCTGAAAGAATATATCAGCACCGTCAATCAGAAATATCGTGCAGGCAACGCTACGGAGCACACCTATAGAGGCGCGCTGGAGCAGCTGATGCAAAGCCTTCTCCCTAAACTACGCATCGTGAACGAACCCAAAAGGGAAAAGTGCGGCGCGCCTGACTATATTGCCAGCCGTAAGGATGGTATGCCTGTGTTCTATATAGAGGCAAAGGATATTGGCGACAACGACCTTGACGGACGAAATCCTCATGGCCATAAGGAACAGTTTACTCGCTACAAGCAAGCCCTCGACTATATTATCTTCACCGACTATCTGGACTTTCACCTTTACGAACATGGCGAGTTTGTGGATAGCGTTCGCTTGGCCGAAGTAAAAGGTGACAAGATTGTGGCCATCAAAGAGAACGAAGAGAAGTTCCTGAATCTCATTGAGCATGTAGGTAATAATGCAATCCAACGCATCACGTCTGCATCTCGTCTGGCCAAAATGATGGCTGGCAAAGCCCGTCTGTTAGAGAATATCATTGAGCAGGCGATGAACGATGATACCGAGAGCTATGCCAATGAGAACCTTCAAGGTCAATACCAAGCATTCAAAGATGTGCTAATTCAGGAACTGAAACCCTCGGACTTTGCGGATATCTATGCCCAAACTATTGCCTATGGTATGTTTGCAGCCCGATTGCACGATGACACACCCGAGAATTTCAGTCGAGAAGAGGCTGCTCGTCTGATTCCAAAGACTAATCCCTTCTTGCGTCAGATATTCAATAATCTGGCAGGTAACGATCTTGATGAGCGAATTACTTGGGTAGTGGATGACTTGGTGACAGTATTCCTGGCTACTGACTTGCAGAAGATCATGAAAGCATACAGTGAGGACAAGCTCCATCATGATCCCATGATTCATTTCTATGAGGATTTCCTGTCGGAATATAATCCCAAGTTGCGCAAGTCGAAAGGAGTATGGTACACGCCGCAACCTGTCGTTGGCTTTATCGTGAGGGCGGTTGACGAGATTCTGCAAAAGGAATTCAATCTGCCTGAAGGACTGGCCGACTATTCTATGATAGAACGGGAAGTGACAGTTGAACAAAGTCGTGACAAGCGTACTACTGACGGAATGAAGCATGAGAAACGTAAGTTCCATCGTGTTCAGATACTTGACCCTGCAACTGGCACAGGTACTTTCCTCGCAGAAGTAGTCAATCAGATATATGACCGCTATCGTGATAATCAAGGCATCTGGCAGCAATATGTGGAGCAACACTTGTTGCCGCGTCTGAATGGTTTCGAGATACTGATGGCTTCGTATGCCGTCGCCCACATAAAACTTGATATGCTGCTGGGTGAAACGGGCTATCAACACCTGTCGGACAAGCGTCTTCATGTTTATCTGACCAACTCGCTCGAAGAGAGCAACAACGAGCCTCGCACCCTCTTTGCCCAATGGCTCAGTCGTGAAGCAACAGAAGCTAATATTATCAAACGGGATTGCCCTGTGATGGTGATGATTGGTAATCCGCCGTATAGTGTTTCCAGTCAAAACAAAGGCGTATGGATTTCTTCTTTGGTTGCAGACTACAAAAGGGAACTGAATGAGAGGAAAATCAATATAGAAGACGATTATATTAAATTTATCAGATTAGGGCAATACTATATAGATAAAAATAGCTCAGGAATATTAGCTTACATCAGTAACAATAGTTTTATCGACGGAATTACGCATCGTCAGATGAGACGTTCATTGATGGAATCTTTTGACAACATATACATTTTGGATCTTCATGGAAATGCCCGTAAACAGGAAGTAGCACCTAATGGCAGCAAAGATGAAAACGTTTTTGATATCATGCAAGGCGTTAGCATTAATATCTTTGTCAAGACAGGGCGTAAGGATAAAGGTGAATTGGCAACAATTTATCATCATGATATATATGGTGAACGTGAGTATAAATACTCAACACTTAACGATTCTACATTATCAACAATATCATGGAAACAACTATCGCCAACAAAACCTTATTATTTCTTTGTACCCAAAGATTTTTCTATACAAGAAGAATATAAAGGAGGGTTTAAGGTTGACGAACTGATGATTGTTTGCAACTCTGGCATACAAACAAAAAGAGATGATTTTGTCTACCAATTTTCACAACAAGGTATAGAGCATATTGTAAAATCTCTGCAAGTTCTCGACATTGAGGAAAGCCGTGAAAAACTATCTATTGGTGATGATGGAATTGCATGGAAAGTTGAGTGGGCTAAACAAGACGTAAGCAATAATATAGGCAAATATTCGAGAGTCCTGTATAGGCCATTTGATTTAAGATGGACCTATTATACAGGAAAATCAAGTGGTCTTATGGCTCGTCCAAGAATGCCTGAATCGGCTAACATGCTTAAAGAAAACGTAGCATTGCTGGCTGTTAGGAATACTCGTAGAGATAAATCTAACAATTATTTTGTGGCAAACACCTTAGTAGATAAGGATGGCATATCTTCATTTGACAATTGCAGATTCTTTCCTTTATACATCTACAAAGAGAACATGGGCAAAGAAGAACGTATCGTCAATTTCAATAATGGCTTATACGATAAGATTGCCCAAGGACTTAACTATCTTCCTTGCTATGATGACAATCTTCTGGTAGATCCTACAAGTGAATATAATGGCGTGCTTTATCCCCAAGACCTTTTCGACTATATTTATGCCGTACTTCATAGCCCATCGTATCGTGAACGCTACAAGGAATTCCTGAAGATAGATTTCCCCCGCATACCTTATCCTACTGATTGGGAAAAGTTCCGTGATTTGGTGGAAAAGGGCGAAGAACTGCGTTTGCTGCACCTCATGGAAGACATTCCGTCAAAGACTGGTGTCACCATCCCTGTACAAGGTTCATTACAAATAGATTGCTATCGCTGGCAGGACAATCGTGTCTATATCAACGCAGAACAATATTTCGATAGCGTGCCAGAATCGGCTTGGCAGTTCTTCATCGGTGGTTACCAGCCCGCACAAAAATGGCTGAAAGACCGCAAGGGCATGACTCTGAGTTTCGAGGATGTTATCCACTACGGTCGCATAATTTACGTGCTCCAGCAGACAGAGCGCATCATGCAGGAAATAGACAATATATTGGAAAAGAATAAGTGAGCACTCCTGAAGACAAGAATGACGGAACTGTAAAGAAGGTAGTGTTTAAATACCCCCCTCCAACTCTCCGAATATAAAATGCACCTGGAGCAATGTCTTCGGGTGCAATTTTTCTTTCCTTGCGGTCTTTTCGCCTGTGATTATTTGGCGATTTGCGGGAAATGATGTAAATTTGTGGCTGAAACTAAATCAATAACCAATTATGAAAAAAATGAGGAAATTTGTCTTTGTACTGTTAGGCGTGCTGATTCCCACGCTGACAGCTAACTGTAGTAATAAGAAAAACGTGGAAAAGGCAGTGACCGCCGAAACTGCTGAGGTGGGCGAGACGAACGAAAGCGTGATCAAGGTGAGCATGCCGCCATTCAAGAAATTCGTGGAGGTGAGCGTGGAGGAATCGGCACTCTACAAGGAGACCGACACTAAAAGCCCGACCTTGGTGAGCTGGAGCGAGTCAGACTGTGAGAGTGACTTCTGTGAGATGATTTACCAGTGGTCTGACCAGCCCGGGAAAGAGGGGTTCGAACTGGATTCGGATATCAGAGTAGGAGAGGGGACGTTTTACCCCGTTTTGGATGAGGAGAAAGATTTCTACAAGGTGGGCACGCTGAAAAGATGGTGCGAGATAGAAAGTGCCTACATTCCCAAAAACGAGGTGAAAATCGTGGAGACGGCTCCCATCAAGGCAGATGAACTTGAGCAGAACAAGGAATTGTTCTATGACAGATATCGCGTGCTGAGGGACGGAAAGTATAAGGGCGTGGTGCTTTGCGATGCGCTTAGCGAACTCTCTGGTGAGACGCTGAGCGTGGGCGTATTGGTTGACGGTGTCCTTCTCACTCCCGTAGTTTACGAGATTGACACCTATCTGAACACTGAACAGCAGGAAAGCATCTATATCCGGGAGGATGAGGGCACGTTCAACCTCAGTTTCAACAAGAGCATGGTTGCTGCCGGCGAAGATGAATACGTCCCGCGGCTCGACCTGAACAAACTCAGCGACAAGCAGATTGCTGAGATTGTGGAAACGGTCATCAAGAAGAAGCCTGAGCTGGTGAACTGCATGTATCTGTTCCCGTCTGTGGGCACTGATAACTTCTATTACAAGACAAAGTAAGACTGTTTAATAAAAGGAAACATTATGAAGATAGATTTTAAGAATATCGAGGAGAAGATTGTGCCTAACTTCAAAGGGGGTGAGGGGCGCTATATCATGAAGCAGTTTGCCGACGAGAAGGTGAAGATCATGTACGGTAAACTGGAGCCGGGCTGCTCCATCGGACTGCACCGCCATGAGCTGAACTGTGAGATCATGTACATCCTCAGCGGACAGGCTACGTATGTATATGAGGGACAGGAGGAAATCGTGAATCCGGGTGAGGTGCACTATAACCCGATGGATAAGGAGCATACGCTCATGAACAAGGGCAAGGAGGACCTGACGTTCTTTGCCGTCGTGGCGGAGCATCATTAAGAGCCCACCCTCTGTCCCTCCCGAAGGGAGGGAAGTGGCTCCTCCAACCTCCCCGAGGGGTGGCTTCTATTTGCGTTTCATTCTCCCATCCCTTCGGGAGGGGTTGGGGGTGGGCTTAATTTTTTCAGCCTTCTTTTGGGTTCTGGAGCATCGGGATAGAGCTCGAGGGCTTTGCGGTAGTTGTTGATGGCAGCCTCGCGCATGTCTTCCTGTTCGCACTCCTTGCCCAGCAAGGTGTATTCTACAGCCAGACGCTTGAGGAAATCTTCGCGCTGCTTCTTCTCATCATGCAGACGCTTGATTTCTTCACGTTGCTGGTTGATGATGTTCAGCTTGCGGCGGATGAGACGCTTCACATGGGGCTTCTCGATGTCGTAGCGGCTGTGGATGGCCAGGAAGAAGTTGTTGAGGAAGGCATCCATGTCGCCACGGTTGAAGGCGCTGACGGCATCATGGTATTCCTTGTCGGCCTTGCTCTCGGTGAGGGCTGCATGGATGATGTTGCGGTCGTTGTAGTGGCGGGCAAAGTTGATGACTTCGGGTTTCACGAATACATCCTCGCGGCGGATGGGCTGTCCGAGGGTGATGCCTTCCAGGGAACGGCAGCGTGAGAGGGCCACATAGGTCTGGCCGCCTGCAAATACGCCTCCGGTGAAATCAATCTTCACGCGATTGAAGGTGAGGCCTTGGCTCTTATGGACGGTGATGGCCCATGCCAGGCGGATGGGGAACTGGATATAGGCGCCGATTTCTTCCTCTTCTATCTTCTGTTCTTTCTCGTTGAAGGTGTAGCGCACGTTGGCCCAGCGGGCTCGCTCTACTTCGTATTCATGTCCTTCCTCGGTGATTATCCAGATGACGCCTTCTTCCTCGTCGATGGCTTCCACGATGCCAAGCGTACCGTTTACCCAGCGGTGGTCCATATCGTTTTTGATGAAGATGACGTGGGCTCCGGGCTTGATGTAGAGTTCCTTGGGGGTGGGGAGGCTACTCTCGGGGAAATCATCCGTGATGGTGCCTTCAAACATGGTGGGCTCTCCGGGAAGTGATTCCAGCTCACGTTCGTTGATGTAGTCAACGGTGTCGCGACGAGTGCTGAGGGTGATTTGGAGCCCTTCTCCAGTCCCTTCCGAGGGGAGGGGAGTTTTATCTACACGGGCGTTGAGCATCTGTAGGTCTGGGGCGGAGACCTGGCTGGTGCGGATGTGGTCAAGGATGTTAATGAAGAGAGGATCGCTCTGACGATATACCTTTGTCAGTTCGATGCTGACTAACTGGAACTCGCTGAACACCTTGGCATCGAAGAAGAAGGAACTGGGGTAGAAGGGCCGCAGCAACTGGCGGTCTTCCTCACGCACCACGGGCTCCAGCTGATAGATGTCGCCCACGAGCAGGAGCTGCTTGCCGCCAAAGGGTTCGCGCATGTTGCGGCAATAGATGCGGAGTACTTTGTCGATGAAGTCGATGATGTCTGCACGTACCATCGAAATCTCATCGATGATGATGAGTTCCAGTTCGCGGAGAATCTTGCGCTTCTCTCCGTTGTATTTCAAGGTTTCTCGTATGTTGCGTCGGTTGTAGCGTGTGTCGTTGGGCAGCAGAGGGTGGAATGGCAGCTTGAAGAATGAATGGAGGGTGCTTCCTCCGGCATTGATGGCTGCTATGCCCGTAGGGGCGAGTACCACGTGTTTTTTCTTGGTGTGGCTGCAGATATAGCGCAGGAACGTAGATTTACCCGTCCCTGCCTTTCCGGTGAGGAAGAGCGAGCGACGGGTGTATTGTATAATCTGGAGCGCCTGTTGCAACTCCGCATTATCCAGATCTATTTGTTCTATGTCTTTTGCCAAGTCTTAAATGTCATCGAAGGTTACCACTTCCTCATGGGGATTCTGCGTGGACTTGTTCACCTTGTGTTCGTCGTTAGGCGTCTGAATCTCATTGGGATCTAAAGGTTCTGCCTTGGAGTTGATGGGGTTGCCGTCTTCGTCGAAGAGGATTTCCTCATCCGGCATGACGTCGAGGCTGTCGGTTCCCATGGTGTCGCGACGTTGCTCATAGTAGCTGTTGCACTCGTACATGTCGTTGGTGATGTCATTATCGGCAGGCTTCTCAAAACGTCCGTGATACTGCTTGAAGTCGGGATCGTTCATCAGGGACTCCAGGAAATAGCCACAGATGGGGAGGGCTGTCTTGGAACCTTGTCCGAGAGCACCCGTGCGGAAATGGATGCAACGGTATTCACCGCCAACCCAGGCTCCGCATACGATCTTCGGACTGATACACATGAACCATGCATCGGAGTGGTTGTTTGAGGTTCCGGTCTTACCGCCGAAGTCAGTATCCAATGCGGCACGTATGCCCACCCAATGATTGAGGCTCATGGAGGTGGCTCCAGGCTCACGGAGACCGCCCATCATCATCTTCTGCATGAGATAGGCACTCTTCACGGGAATGACTTGCTTTTCGGTCTTGGGAGCCTTATATACCTCGCGGCCATCCTTATCGACGATCCTGGTTACCAGTACGGGATCGACATGCTTGCCCTGATAGGCTACACAACTGTAGGCATCGGCCAGTTCGAGCAGGTTCACGTCACTTGCGCCCAGGGCCAATGAAGGCTCTTCCTCAAGCGGACTCTTGATACCCATATCATGGGCTGTGGCAGCGATGTTGCGGATGCCCATTTCCTGACCTAACCTGACGGCTACGGAATTGATACTCTGTGCAAAAGCAGCCTTCAGAGGAACGGAATCGCCTGAGAAACGGCCATTGGCATTGGTGGGGCGCCAGATGGTGGTCTCGTGCTTTTTCTTGTCATATACTTCCATCTGGATGTATTCATCGCGCCGTTTGTCGCAGGGAGTGAGTCCCTGGTTCATGGCCTCGGTATAGACGAAGAGCTTAAAGGTGGAGCCTGGCTGGCGCATGGCCGTCACCTTGTCGTATTTCCAGGAGTTGAAGTTCACATCACCCACCCAAGCCTTCACATGGCCCGTCTGGGGTTCCATGGCCACAAATCCGCAATGCATGAATCGCACCATGTAGCGTATACTGTCCATGGTTGACATTTCTTCCTCGATTTCGCCCTTCTCATAGTCGAAGAGTTTCACTTTGTGGGGCTGATTCAGGTGGTATTCAATGGAGTCGGGGCTGTTGGGGAACTTGCGCAGGAGACGCTTATAGACGGGGAGTTTGCGGGCGATGCCCTCAATGAATCCTTGAATCTCCACATGGTTCTCATCCTGCCAGGGATTTTGTGAACCCCAATGGGCCTTGAAGTTCTGCTGCACGATTTTCATCTGCTTTAAGGCAGCCTCCTCGGCATATTTCTGCATGCGAGTGTCGATGGTGGTATAAATCTTCAGACCGCTCGTGTAGAGGTCGTAGCCGTTTTCCTTGCACCATTCTTTCAAATGGTCTGCCACTGCCTCGCGGAAGTATTGGGCCTGTCCGTCGTAGTTGCTTTCCACGCTATAGTCGAGCTTGATGGGTATTTTCTTCAGTCGGTCAAACTCTTCTTGGGTGAGGTCTCCGTGAATGAGCATGTTGTTCATCACCACATTACGGCGCTTGATGGAATTCTCGGGGTGGGAGATAGGGTTATAGAACGTGGTTGCCTTCAGCATACCCACGAGTACGGCTGCCTGTTCGGTGGTGAGTCGTTTGGGAGTGGTGTCGAAATAGGTCTTGCAAGCCGTCTTGATGCCGTATGCATTGCTTCCGAAGTCAACGGTATTTGCATACATCGTGAGTATCTCGTTCTTGTCGAATACCATTTCCAGCTTGGTGGCGATGATCCACTCCTTGGTCTTCATGATGAGCATTTTCACGCCGGGAATCTTGCCGAGCAGACCTGTGGAATACTGGGTGCGCACGCGGAACATGTTCTTGGCCAACTGCTGGGTTATCGTGCTGGCTCCGCGGGCATCCTTGTTGACAAGAGCGTCCTTGGCTGCTCCGAAGAGACCGATGGGGTCAACGCCCTTGTGCTTGTAGAAGCGTTCGTCCTCCGTGTCTATCAAAGCCTTCCAGAAAGCGGGATTCACCTCTTCATACTTCACCGGCGTGCGGTTTTCAGAGAAGAACTTGCCGATGAGTTTGCCATCAGCAGAATAGAGTTCGGAGGCCTCTGCCGTCTGCGGGTCACGGATGCCGGAGAAGAAACCGGGCGATTTCCCGAAGAGCCAGAGGAAGTTGATATCAACCGCTCCCAGGTACAGGAAGAAGAATACAATGAAAGAGATCAAACCAACAATGGCCTTTGTATACCATGCACGGCCCTTGTAGAGCCCTACGTACCAGCGGCAAAAGCCTTTCAACTTACGCCAGCACCAAATGATTGGCGCAAAGATGCGTGCTATTTTAGAGTTTTGGAGCATATCGTTTTTCTATTTTTACAGATCAAGTGAGTTGAACCAGAGGACAAAGGTAGCTGAAAAAAACTATCCGTGCAAAGATTCATTATTTATTTTGGTTTATTTAAATTCTCTTCAATGTAGTGAATGATTCCGTCTGCTTCATCAGGATGAAACCAGCGTATCTCGGGGTCACGCTTGAACCAGGTGAGTTGCTTTCGCATATAGCGGCGAGTGTTGCCCTTCATCCGCTCCACGGCTTCCTCCAAGGTCCAGGTTCCGTCGAGGTAATTGAACAGTTCCTTGTAACCTACTGTGTTAAGGGAGTTTAAGTGTCGTTTCGGATACATCTTCTTTACCTCTTCCAATAACCCTTGGCGCATCATTTCATCCACCCGCTGGTTGATGCGTTGGTAGAGTTCCTCGCGGTCGCGATTGAGTCCGATTTTGAGTATTCGGAAGGGCCTTTCTTTCTTTTCACCCACACGGAAGGATGTATAGGTCTTGCCGGTTTGATGGCAGATTTCCAAGGCATGAATCACGCGCCGGTAATTCTTCTTGTCCACGATTGCATAATGCTCAGGGTCAAGCTTGCGGAGTTCTTCTACCAAGGCGTCAAGCCCTTCCTCTGCGTATCGGCGCTTCATCTCCGTGCGTATGTCTTCGCGAATGGTAGGAATGTCGTCAATGCCATTACATACTGCATCAATATACATCATAGAGCCGCCCGTCATCAGCGCACACTCGTCTTGTAGCAAGAGTTGGTTGATAAGTTTGACGGCATCCTCCTCATACATGGAGGCGCTGTAGTAGTCGTCTATGCTATGAGTGCCCACGAAATAATGCTTCACCCGCCGTTGTTGTTCTTCCGTGGGAGCGGCAGTTCCGATGGGAATCTCCCGGAAAATCTGGCGCGAGTCGGCATTAATAATAGGTATATGAAAATACTCAGCCACACGGAGGCAGAGTTCGGTCTTGCCTACGCCCGTGGGGCCGAGTATCACTATCAGGGTCTTCAAAGTCTAATTGTCAATAGTCAATGGTCAATGCTCAGCGAATGATGCCTCGCTTGGAATTCTCCACGAAGTCGATGATGTACTGGATCTCGGGAGTGATCTCCATGTTCTTGCGGATTTCCTCAATGCCTTCCTTCAGCACGCCCTTGGAATAGAGCAGGCGATAGGCCTCGTGGATGCTCTGGATGGTCTCGTTGCTGAAACCGCGGCGGCGCAGGCCCACCAGGTTGATGCCCGAGAAGCGGATGGGCTCCTTGCCGGCAATCACGTAGGGAGGAATGTCCTGACTGGTGCGGCTTCCGCCCTGGAACATGATGTAGCCGCCCACGCGACAGAACTGATGGAACAGGCAGGTGGCCGAGATGATAGCATTGTCGTCAACGATTACTTCGCCGGCAAACTTTGTGGAGTTGCCGATGATACAGCCGTTGCCGATTACGCAGTCGTGACCGATATGCATATTCTCCATCAACAGATTATTGTTGCCTACGACGGTCTTTCCTTTGGAAGCCGTGCCACGGCTGATGGTCACATTTTCACGAATCGAGTTGTTGTCGCCAATCTCTGCCGTGGTGTCCTCTCCGCGGAACTTCAGGTCCTGCGGCTTGGTGGCGATGGAGGCTCCCGGGAAGATCTCGTTGTTGGAACCCAGGCGGGTGCCGTAGTTGAGTGTCACCGAATTCTGGAACACATTGTTGTCGCCAATCACCACATTGCGGTCGATGTAGCAGAACGGACCGATGATGTTGTTGTCACCTAAGACGGCCTCAGGATGAACAAAGGCCATTGGGCTGATTTGATTTGCCATGTCGTGGTTTTTTAGGATTTTACTTGTTCTTGATAATCTGAGCCGTAAAGGTAGCTTCGGCTACCACGTTGTCGCCAACAAACATATATCCCTTCATGGATGAAATGCCGTGACGGACGGGTGCCAGAAGTTCAACCTTGAAAAGCAGGGTGTCGCCTGGAACTACCTTCTGACGGAACTTCACGTCGTCAATCTTCATGAAATAGGTACTCCAGCGCTCGGGTTCTTCGAGTGTGTTCAGCACCAGCAGCCCTCCGCATTGAGCCATGGCCTCAACCATCAACACACCAGGCATGACGGGTTCTTCGGGGAAGTGGCCTTGGAAGAAAGGCTCGTTGCTGGTCACGTTCTTCACGCCCACAATGGTGGTGGGGCCCAGTTCGATTACCTTGTCAACCAACTGCATAGGATAGCGGTGGGGGAGCAGTTCGCGGATGCGGTTCACATCCATGATGGGTGTTTCGTTGGGATCATAGAAAGGAGCCTGCACCTCATGCTTGCGAATCTCCTTGCGCATCAGTCGGGCAAACTTGTTGTTGACAGTATGTCCCGGGCGCGTAGCCACAATCCTTCCCTTGATGGGACGGCCGATGAGGGCCATGTCGCCAATGATGTCGAGCAGCTTGTGGCGGGTGCATTCATTGTCCCAAACCAACGGCTTGTTCTGGATGTAGCCCAGATTGGTGGCATCCATGTGGGGAACGCCCAGCACGTCGGCCAGTTTGTCGAGGTTCTCCTGTGACATCTGACGTTCATAGATCACGATAGCATTATCCAGGCTTCCACCCTTGATGAGGTTGGCATTGAGCAGCGGCTCAATGTCGCGCACAAAGACGAATGTACGTGCGGCGGCAATCTCTTCGGCATAATTGGTCATGCCGTCGAGGGTAGCAAACTGGCTTGCTATGAACTTCGATTCAAACGAGCACATGGCCGTGATGGAGAATTCTTCATCGGGAAGCAGCGTGATGCAGGAACCGGTGTTCTCGTCCTTGATTTCGATTTTCTTGCGGATTACGTAGAAATCCTTCGGGGCATTCTGTTCCTGGATGCCAACCTCGCGAATCTTCTCCACATACTTGATGGCAGAGCCGTCGAGGATAGGGAATTCCGGGCCATTCACCTGAATCAGACAGTTGTCAATGCCCATCGCATAGAGGGCAGACATACCGTGCTCAATAGTGCTGACGCGCACGTCACCTTTGGCCACAACCGTTCCGCGCTGGGTATCCACCACGTTTTCAGCCACGGCGTCAATAACGGGCTCGCCTTCCAGGTCAATGCGCTGAATCTTGTATCCGGTATTTTCTGGGGCGGGATTGAAGGTCACAGTAATGCTCAATCCTGTGTGCAAACCCTTTCCAAAGAGGGTAAAACTGCCTTTTAGTGTCTGTTGTTTCATGTTTATTTGGTTTCGATTTTCATTCTTTTTTCAGTTCTTCAATCTGCTTCTTCAGCTGGCCTATCTCGCGATAAATGTCAGGAAGACGGCGGAAGATGGCCGAAGCACGCATGTACTCCTTGGCATCGATGGCCGGGGCACCGAGCAACTTCTCGCCACCCTTGGTGTTACCGATGACACCTGCCTGTGCTCCGATAAATGTCTTGTCGGCAATATGGATATGACCGGAAAAGCCAGCCTGTCCGCCAGCCATGCACCAGGCACCAATCTTAGTGCTGCCTGCAAGTCCTACCTGAGCAGACATTACGGTGTTTTCGCCCACCTCGCAGTTGTGGGCTATCTGAATCAGATTGTCCAGCTTCACGCCTTTGTGAATCACGGTGGCACCCATCGTGGAGCGGTCCACACAGGTGTTGGCTCCGATTTCCACATCGTCCTCGATAACCACAATTCCAATCTGCGGAATCTTGTCGTATCCTTCTCTGTTGGGAGCGAATCCAAAGCCGTCGGCACCAATCACGGCACCGGCATGAATCGTCACGCGGTTGCCAATCTTGCATCCGTCGTAGATGGTCACGTTAGGATAAATGGTGCAGTTGTCACCAATAGTCACGCCGTCGCCGATGCAGACAAACGGAGCGATGTAGCAGTCCTTGCCGATGGTGGCCTTCTCGGAAATGAAGGCGAGGGGCGAGACGCCTGTCTTCTTGGGCATCATGCTCTGGTAGAGCTGCAGCAGTTTGGCCACGCACTCATAGGCGTTATTCACGCGGATGAGCGTTGCCTTGACGGGTTTTTCCAGTTCTACGTCCTCGTTGACGAGCACCACGCTCGACTGAGTGTCGTAGATGAAATGTGTATACTTGGGGTTAGAAAGGAACGAAATGGCTCCTGGCTTACCTTCTTCAATTTTTGCAAAGGAATTAATCACGGCGTTTTCATCGCCTTCTACACGACCCTGAATCAGGTCGGCAATCTGTTTTGCTGTGAATTCCATATCTATATTTTATGGTTTACTAAGTAATGATTATCAATTAATTCATGCAAAGATAATGCTTTTTTATGAAATACGTTGATAACAGAGGTAATATTTACGAATTTTTTTGGAAAGTAAGGCAACATTCAGAATCTCGGAGGCTTCTGAGATGTCGCGGATGGTTCCATCGCGATAAAGAATGGCAATGCGGTCATCGTTCACGTCGTACATGTCTTTCTGGATAGTGTTAACGCTCATCAGGAAGTCCGCATCTTCTCTCGAAATGCCGTAATGGGAGGTCATTGTGGCAAGAACTTCTTCGATTCGTTCTTCTGGTATAGGCTCGTCTGAAATCTCCACGCGGAAAATATGGCGGTTGATAAGATTAGTGGCCAGCAGCGAAAGAATCTTGTCATCACTTGTCATCCATACCTTCAGGGCGCTCCAGATATCGCTGTCGTCGAGCAAACTGTAGTGGTGAAGGGCTTCATCGTGATGCTGCTCAAAGAAACGGGCATCCACCTCGTTGTAGAGGAAATAGCGTAGGGCAGGGGAGGCGAAGAGTTCCTTGCCTTGATGAGCCAGCATCTTGGCACGTTGGAGTGTATTGACGAGCATCTTCTCGAAGGCAACGGTTGTCTTGTGCAGATAAACCTGCCAATACATCAGTCGGCGGGTGGTGAGATAGTTCTCGATGGAATAGATACCCTTGGAGTTAACCACCAGCTTATCGTCCACGATATCAAGCATCTTGATGATGCGTGCCGAGCCGATGTTGCCTTCGGTTACTCCCGTGAAGAAGGAGTCGCGCCTCAGATAGTCGAGCCGGTCCATGTCGAGTTGTGATGAGATGAGCTCGTGAAGAAACAGCTTTGGGTAGTCGCCTTTAAAGACCTTGAGTGCCAGATTGAGTGCTCCCTGCATTTCCTGATTGATTTGTTCCATCATCAGGAGGGATATTTCCTCGTGTGAGATACCTGTGATGAGCGTGTTTTCCAATACATGCGAGAAAGGGCCGTGGCCGATGTCGTGCATCAGGATGGCGGCCTCTACGGCTTCAGCTTCTGAGTCGAAGATGAAATGTCCCTTTTGCTGGAGCGAGAGAATAGCTTCGCTCATCAGGTGGAAAGCACCGATGGAATGCTGGAAACGCGTATGCTGGGCCGCGGGGTAAACCACGTTGGCCATGCCGAGTTGCTTGATGCGGGTGAGTCTTTGCATCAGCGGGTGTTGCACAATGTTGAGCAACAGCCCTCGGGGAATCTTGATGAATCCGAATACGGGATCGTTAATTATTTTCGCATCGTTCATTGTCGTGAAAATCGGGTTTCGCGTTGATGATATTCAGGCACTTTGCTTCCGATGAGTGGAAGCCTTGTTTCCAGACTTTGGAAGCATCCTTTCCAGACTTTGGAAGCAAGGCTTCTGATGGGTGGAAGCAAGGCGGGCATTGAGCGCATCAATAATGTGCAGCTCAAACTAACTTTGCGAGCTCCACGGCCATCTGCTCCTGAAGCTCTTTTGCCTTCTCGGCAGCCACTTGAGCAAAGTCTTCACCATTTGAGGCGTAAATGATTCCTCGTGAGGAATTTACGAGCAGTCCGCAATCCTTAATCATGCCATACTTGCATACCTCCTGAAGACTGCCACCCTGAGCACCAACACCCGGAACGAGTAGAAAGTGATTGGGAGCAACGCGACGGATGTCTTCAAACATCTTTCCTTGAGTGGCACCTACCACATACATCATATTCTCCGATGTGCCCCATTGTTGGGATTTTTCAAGTACTTTCTCGAAGAGTCGCTGGCCCTCTTTGTCTTCCGTCAACTGGAAGTCGTGACTGCCCTTGTTGCTGGTCAGCGCAAGCAGGATGACCCACTTTCCCTCGTAGGTGAGGAATGGCGAAACGGAGTCTTCTCCCATGTATGGCGCTACGGTCAGGGAATCCACATCGTACTCCTCGAAGAAGGTGCGGGCATACATCGCAGAGGTGTTGCCGATGTCGCCACGCTTTGCATCAGCTATGATAAAGTGATGGGGATAGTTCTCCTTGAGGTAACTCACGGTCTTCTCGAAACTGATGAGTCCCTTTACGCCGAATGCCTCATAGAAGGCGAGGTTCGGTTTGTAACTCACGCAATAAGGTGCCGTAGCATCAATAATCTGCTTATTGAAGGCGAAGATAGGGTCTTCTTCCTTCAGGATATGTGCAGGAACTTTCTTCAAATCGGTGTCCAATCCCACACAAAGGAACGATTTCTTAGCGAAAATCTGTTCTACGAGTTGTTGTCTATTCATTTTTTAGATAAGTGTTTAATGAGCAAGAATACGAAAAACACGAAGCAATACCAGAGCAAGAATACCAGCAAGGCAGCCCAGATACTGGGAGCATATTGTGCATAGAAGATGGCTATGCAACCAATGGCAATGCATAATGCGATTTCCCAAGGCTTCGCTTTCACAAAAGGTCGGAAGAATTCTTGTCGTGTCATTTGCTTATTAACTTTTTAACGGCGAGAATGACAAATCTTGAAATAATAAAGGTAATACACCAAATCAAGAAAAACTTCCAAGTTCCGCGATATGGTTCTGCAACACATAATGCAGGGATGATGGCCATATAGTCAGGCCAATTTCGTTTGATGCTTTTCCAAGTCCACTCTTCCTTTAATTCATTCCAAAATCCCATAACTATGATATGTTTATAGTTCTGCTTCTTTCATGCGCTCGGCATTCTCAGCCACGGTCAGATGGTCTATCATGTCTTGGATGTCTCCGCCGAGGAAGCCCTGCAGGTCGTGGGTGGTGTAGCCGATGCGATGGTCGGTGACGCGGCCTTGAGGGAAGTTGTAAGTGCGAATTTTTGCACTACGGTCGCCCGTGGAAACCAGCGACTTGCGGCGGTTGGCAATATCGTCAACATACTTCTGGTGCTCCTTGTCGTAAATAAAGGTGTAGAGACGGCTTAGGGCGCGCTCCTTGTTCTTGGGCTGGTCGCGCGTCTCTGTACATTCTATGAGGATTTCCTCGGTCTCACCGGTGTTTGGATTCTTCCACATGTAACGCAGACGCACACCTGATTCCACCTTATTCACGTTCTGACCGCCAGCACCGCTTGAGCGGAATGTGTCCCACTTGATTTCGCCTTCGTTGACGTGCACCTCAAACTTGTCGGCTTCTGGCAATACGGCTACCGTGGCTGCAGAAGTCTGCATACGGCCGTTCGACTCCGTGACGGGCACTCGCTGCACACGATGCACACCCGATTCGTATTTCAACGTGCCATAGACGTCGGCACCCGAAACGGCAAAGTCGATTTCCTTATAGCCGCCCACGGCACCTTCGTTGAAGTCGGTGACAGAGAGCTGCCAACCTTTCGACTCGCAGAAACGCTTATACATATTAAATAGGTCACCGGCAAAGAGGCAGGCTTCGTCGCCTCCTGTTCCAGCGCGGATTTCCATCTGTACGTTCTTGGCATCCTCAGGATCTTTCGGGATGAGCAGGATTTTGATTTCCTCTTCCAGTTTGGGCTGGAGCTCTTCGTTGGCGGCCAGTTCCTCACGTGCCATATCTTTCATCTCGGGGTCGGTCTCGTTGGCCAGTATGTCCTTGGCCTCACGGATTCCCTCCAGACAATTGATGTAGCGCTTACGCGCATTCATGATGTCGCCTAGATCCTTCCATTCCTTGGTGAGTTTCACGTAGCGGTTCTGGTCGGCTATCACGCTGGGGTCGGTAATCAAAGTTGACACCTCTTCGTAACGTGCTTCCAGACCGTCGAGTTTTTGTAATATTGGATTGCTTATTTCAGCCATATATTCATTATTGTTGTACAGTTTGATATTTTCCTGTGCCCTTGCAGGTATTGCATACGGTTTTCCCATCGGGAGTCTTTCCCATGCCTCGGCAGTCAGGACATTTGCCGTTATTCTTCAGCGCATCGCGTTGTTTCTGCTCGTTCTTGACCATAGATTTTGATTTGCTATGAGCAGCCTGGGTAGTGGCATGGGCAGAGGGCGAGACGACACTCTCCACCGCACTTTCCGCGATGGCTTCTCCCAATATGCATCCAGAAAGGAGCTGAACGCAAACGGCGAGGACAAAAAATCTGACAAGCGTTGCTTTCATCCTTTATTAATAATGGAATTCGCCATACTCACTCTTGATGGTCAGACTCTTTGGGCCTTCCTCGATATGGCCGATAATCTGCGCGTCGATATTGAATCGGCGAGAGATTTCAATCACCTTGTCGGCAACTTCCGGACCGACGTAGATTTCCAACCGGTGGCCGCAGTTGAACACCTTGTACATCTCTTTCCAGTCGGTCTTGCTCTGTTCCTGGATGAGTTTGAACAGCGGAGGAATGGGGAACATGTTGTCCTTCACCACCTGGCAGTTATCGCCTACGAAATGGAGCACCTTGGTCTGGGCACCACCTGTGCAATGCACCATGCCGTGGATTTCCGTTCGGAGTTCGTCGAGTATCACCTTGATGACAGGAGCATAGGTGCGGGTGGGGGAGAGCACAAGTTGTCCGGCTGTGACTTTGGTCTCGACAATTCTTGGCTCGGAATCCTTTTCCACGACGGTATAGCTTACGGGCACTTCGTCGGTCAGGCGTTTCATGCCGCTATACACCAGCTCGTCGGGCACCAGATGGTCGAAACTCTCGGGATATTTCTCAGAAAGATATTTCGAAAACACATCATGGCGGGCTGAGGTGAGACCATTGGAACCCATGCCGCCGTTGTAGCGGCTCTCGTAGGTAGCCTGACCTGTTGACGAAAGACCCACGATGACATCGCCGGGACGGATGTTGGCATTGTCAATCACATCCGAACGCTTCATGCGGCAGGTGACCGTTGAATCGACGATGATGGTGCGCACAAGGTCGCCCACATCAGCCGTCTCGCCACCGGTGCCATAGATGCCGATGCCCATCTCGCGCATCTGCTTCATCAGTTCGTCCGTGCCGTTGATGATGGCCGAAATCACTTCGCCGGGGATGAGCATTTTGTTGCGTCCGATGGTAGAGGAAACGAGGATATTATCTACGGCTCCCACGCAAAGCAGGTCGTCGGTGTTCATCACGAGTGCATCCTGCGCAATGCCTTTCCATACGGAGAGGTCGCCCGTCTCTTTCCAGTACATATAGGCCAGCGACGACTTCGTACCAGCCCCGTCGGCGTGCATGATGTTGCAATATTCAGGATCGCCCCCGAGGATGTCAGGTATGATCTTGCAGAAGGCCTGCGGGAAAACGCCTTTATCAATGTTTTTGATGGCGGCGTGAACATCCTCTTTGGCTGCACTCACGCCGCGCATCATATAACGGTTGCTATTGTCCATAATTTAGAATTTAACTTCGGGAGCCTTTTGTGCACCAGCTTCGGCCTCGAACTTTGTCATCTTGTCGAATCCGAAGATACCTGCAACGATGTTCTTCGGGAACGATCTCACGAGTGTGTTGTACTGCTGAACGGCCGTATTGAACTTGTTGCGTGCTTCGTTGATACGGTTCTCTGTTCCCTCAAGCTGCACCTGCAGGTCCTTGAAATTCTCGTTGGCTTTCAGATCGGGGTAGGCTTCCTGAATGGCAAGCAGTTTGCCGAGTGCTGATGACAGGTCGCCCTGAGCCTTCTGGAACTCCTGCAGTTTCTCGGGAGTGAGGTTTGCGGGATCTACGGTCACCTGAGTAGCCTTCGAACGGGCATTAATCACTTCGGTGAGCGTTCCTTCCTCATGCTTGGCATAGCCCTTCACGGTTTCAACGAGGTTAGGAATCAGGTCGGCTCTGCGCTGATAGGCGCTTTGTACATTCGACCATGCCGTGGTGGCCTTTTCCTGTTCAGCAACCATCTCGTTGTAACAACTCTTGAACGATGAGAACACAATGAGGCATATAATAATGATGCCGCCAATGATTGTTAATGATTTTTTCATAATTGCAATTATTTAAACGTTTATATAATTCTAATTCCGATTTCATCACCAGCCTCCGCCGGCACCGCCGCCGCCGAAAGAACCTCCGCCGAAGGAACCTCCACCACCGAAAGAACCACCGCCGCCAAATGAGCCTCCGCCCCATCCGGAACCCCATCTGCCGCCGCTGCCTGCACGGTCGCGGCCAAAACCTGTATAGCCAGTTCCACCAAGTGAAGAAAGCAGTATCCAACGGTATTTCTCATTGAGACCGGCATAAGCACCAATCCAGAAAATCAAGATAGTGAATATCCATGCGCCGAAATCCCAGTCGTCCTCGTTGCTCTTTGCTCCAAGGGCCAGTTTGTTGGCATCGGGCTCAGGCGGAAGTTCTTTTCCCTTGACAAGGTTGTATGTGGCATTCACCAACTCGTACATACCGCCGTCGGGATTGTCGGCCTTCATAAACGGAGTGAGGTATGAACGAGCCAACCGACTGCATTCTGCATCAGTAAGGTCGGCTTCAAGTCCCATACCGGGAGCTATGAAATATTTGCGGTCTTTATAGGCCACCACAATGACCAGACCACGGTTCGTTTCCTTGTTACCTACACCGTAGTTGTTGCCTAAATCCTGTGCCACACGGAATACATCGGCATATTCTACATGGTTCACGATGACTACTATCGACTGGATTCTGCATTCCGACTCAAGCCTGCCCAGAATCTCATTCATCGAGTTTACCGTTGCCTGGCTGATAACCGTATCGGGATTTGACACATATTGGGTACGGTCTTTCAAATAGGGGATAGGTATGTTGCTGGCGTTCCATTCTTTCGTGTCTTGTGTGCTCACGGTTTCCATCATAGCCATGTCGCTTGAACACGACAAGATGCACACACCGACTACCATCCAGAAGAGAATGCCCCAGAACGTCTTGTAGAATTTGAAACGCGGCAAATTCTTCTTTTTCTCATAAGTGAGGGTTTTGTAACTTTGGTCTGCAACGGGGAGTTTGAAATGCTCTGCATAGAAGGCAATCGCACCGAATATAAGAGCTACGATAACCAATCCGCCCAATAGAATCTGCCACGAGGAAAAGTAATTCGCCAAAAAGCCGGCGAAATAGGAGCACATGAAGAATACTCCCATCATCACCAGTGCCATACCTTGGCATCCTATTTTTCCTGAGCCGTTCATGTCTTTTTATTAAATGATTATTCCTTACCGTTCCAGAATTCCCAAGAGGCAAATGCTTGCAGAAGCAGCATCTCAAGTCCGTTTTTCACCTGTGCACCGTGCGCGAGACCTTTTTTCATAAAGAGCGTCTGGTCAGGATTGTAAATCAAATCGTAGAGGATGTTATGACTGTCGAGTGCCTCATAAGGCAGTTTCGGACATACGTCAGACTGAGGATACATACCCAGAGGCGTGCAGTTGACAATCACGTTGTACTCCTTGACCACTTCCGGCGTGATGCTTTCGTACTGGATGGTGCCAGGGCGCTCATACCGGCTTACGAAGACTGTTTCCAGTCCGAGCGACTTCAATCCGTAGTTGATGGCCTTCGAAGCGCCTCCTGTTCCCAGGATGAGTGCCTTTTTGTGATGCTTTTCAAGCATCGGTTCAATGCTCTTGGTGAAGCCGATGACATCACTATTGAATCCCTTCAGGGTGACTTTGTTGCCTTTGTGTGTCACGCGAATCACATTCACAGCTCCTATGGCACGGGCTTCCGGACTCACCGAGTCGAGGAAGGGAAGTACTTTTTCCTTGTAGGGAATGGTCACGTTGAGTCCCTTCAGCTGAGGGTTGGAGGCCAGCACCTCAGGCAAATCGTCAATGGTGGGAATCTCGAAGTTGATGTATTCCGCATCGATGTTTTCATTTTCGAACCGCTCATTGAAATACCCGATGGAGAACGAGTGTCCGAGAGGATATCCAATCAATCCGTATTTGTCCATTTTCTATTCCTCCATTTGTTTTATTTGGTTGCTATATAGAGTGTACAGATGCCAAAGGTGAGTCTTTCGAATCTTGTCTCAGCAAAGCCTGCTTTCTTGAGAATTTGCATCATCTGCTCCCCCTGTGGAAAGGCTTCGATGGTCTTGGTCAGATAGCTGTAGGCGCTGTTGTCCTTCGATATGAGTTTACCATAGACTGGCAGAAACGTATGGCTGTAGATCCAGAAGAGCTGTTTCATAGGAAAACTCACCGGTGTGGTTAGTTCCACGATGGAGAGCATACCGCCTTTTTTCAATACGCGGCACATTTCTTTAAGCCCTTTGTCCAGATCCTGAAAGTTGCGGATGCCAAAAGCTGCCGTTACGGCGTCAAAACTCTCATCGGGATAGGTGAGGTCGAGGCAGTCCTGTTTTTCAAAGGTGATGATGTCATCAAGATGCGCCTCTTTCACTTTTGCTCTTCCTATTTCCATCATCCCATCGGAGATGTCGGCTCCGATGAGTTTCCTGGGCTTTAGCATCTGGGCGGCCAGCATGGCAAAGTCGCCGGTGCCTGTAGCTATGTCGAGCATTGTCTGGGGCTTGAGGGCAGCAAGTTCCTTGATGGCCTTTCGCCGCCAGCCCTTGTCGATATTCCACGACAGCCGGTGGTTCAGTTTGTCGTAAGTTGGGGCGATGTCGTCAAACATCTGCTCCACCTGTGCGGCTTTTTCTGAATCCTCGCCGTAGGGAGTTATCTTCTCTTGCTCGTACATTTTTATATCAGTTATCTGGTCTTCAGATATTCGCTTACGTTCTTTTCGATGCGTGCGGCAATGTCGCCGTCCTCTGCGGCCTTGTCGAACTTCTCTCCCGTGATGTGCTCATAGAGTTCGATGTAGCGGTCGCTCACGCTCTCGGCATATTCATCGGTAATCTCAGGCATCACCTGTCCGGGCTCGTTCATGAAGTCGTGCTCAATGAGCCACTGGCGTACAAACTCCTTTGAGAGTTGCTTCTGGGGTTCACCCTTAGCGAACTTCTCTTCGTAGCCGTCGGCATAGAAATAGCGGCTGCTGTCGGGGGTGTGAATCTCGTCGATGAGATACACCTTGCCGTCGCGCTTTCCGAATTCATATTTCGTGTCCACCAGGATAAGTCCCTGACGGGCAGCGATTTCCTGACCACGTTTGAAGATGCGGCGAGTGTAGTCTTCCATCACTTCGTAATCCTCCTTCGACACGATACCCTGAGCGATGATTTCTTCTTTCGAGATGTTCATGTCGTGGCCTTCGTCAGCCTTGGTCGTCGGGGTGATGATGGGCTCTGGGAAACGCTCGTTCTCGCGCATGCCGTCGGGCAGTTTCACACCGCAGATTTCGCGTACACCTTTCTTATAGTCGCGCCATGCCGAACCAGTCAAGATGGAGCGGATGATCATCTCCACGCGGAAACCTTCACACTTCAAGCCTACGGTCACCATGGGGTCTGGCGTAGCCAGTTTCCAGTTAGGGCAGATGTCTGTCGTCGTGTCCAGGAATTTGGCTGCAATCTGATTGAGTACCTGTCCCTTGAAGGGGATACCCTTTGGCAGAACCACGTCGAAGGCAGAGATCCTGTCCGTGGCGACCATCACGAGCAGGTCGTCGTTGATGTTGTACACATCGCGTACCTTTCCATGGTACACGCTCTTCTGTCCATCAAAGTGGAAGTCGGTGTTAGTTAATGCTTTCATCTTCTATTGTTATTATGTTCTACTTTCTTTTCTGTGGTAACGCTATTTGGCGTCCTGACTTTTGTTCTCACGGTCGAATGCTTCATAGGCATTGACAATCCGCGTGACAAGTTTATGCCTAACGATGTCCTTCTTGTTGAGTTCCACGAATGAGATGCCCTCAACACCTTTTAATATACGGATGGCCTCACGAAGTCCACTTTGGTGTTCGCGGGGCAGGTCCACCTGTGTCATGTCGCCGGTGATGATCATCTTCGTGTTCCATCCCATTCGGGTGAGGAACATCCTGATTTGTGCGGGTGTGGTGTTCTGCGCTTCATCGAGTATCACCACGGCATCGCTCAGCGTGCGGCCTCTCATAAAGGCCAGCGGGGCAATCTGTATGATGCGCTTTTCCATCATGTCCTGCAGTTTCACGGCGGGAATCATGTCTTCCAGCGCATCGTAGAGCGGCTGGAGGTAAGGATCGATCTTGTCTTTCATGTCGCCGGGCAGGAATCCGAGTTTCTCACCAGCTTCCACGGCAGGGCGCGAAAGGATGATCTTCTTGGCTTGCTTTTCCTTCAGGGCTCTCACGGCCAGTGCTATCGAGAGATAGGTTTTACCTGTTCCGGCAGGACCTACGGCAAAGAGCATGTCGTCTTTGTCGAAACCATCCACAAGCTTCTGCTGATTTTCCGAACGTGGCTTGATGGGACGTCCGCTGATGCTGTAGCACACCACGCCTTTCACGGCCTCGTCTTTCGTCTTGTGGCCGTGAATGATGTCGAGAATATCTTCTTCTGAAATGCGGTTATACTTCAAGACATGCTTGCGCATCAGTTCTACCTGCTCTTCGAACGTGGCCATCTGCTCGTCGTCTCCCAGCACGCGTATCACGTTGTCACGTGCCACGATGCGGAGTTTTGGGAAGAGGGCCTTGAGCATTTGCAGGTGACTATTGCCAACCCCATAGAACACTACGGGGTCGATATCTTCAAGTACAAGATGCTTTTCTATCACGTGAAATCTAAATTTTTCTGCAAAATTACAATAAAGTTTTGAGATTCGTGTAAAAATTAATACCTTTGTGCTTGAAAAATGACAAAAAAGTAATGAAGATAACGAAAAACAGATATTTGATGGGCTTTGCAGCCATTGTGATGCTGCTGGCTTTGGTGCGCTTGATATTCCCTTCGGTGGCTGCTCCGCGAGTTGCTGCGGGGGAAATACAGAATGACTCCACACTTGTTGAGCCTGTAGCTGAAGAAGCTGAAACGAAAACCGTGGAAACGAAGCAAGCCGGAAAGGAGATTGCTGAAGAGAAACTGGCCGCAAAGGAAGATCCCCTGCCCGCCAGCACCGAGCCTATTCCGCTCTCGAAGCCCTCAAAATTCTTTAATGCCGATGGCTCTTTGGTAAAACATCGCATCCTGAGTGTGCCCAGCTACAAAGAGGCATTCCCTGACAGTCAGTCCGTCCAATATGCTTCAGCGCGCCGATGGGGTGTAGAATCTGTCCAAAACCGCCAGGAAGCAGAAAGCCGCAAGCGCGAACTGGTCTTTGTGGGCTCCAATCCTTATTTCTTTGTGGATAAGATGAATCGCTCCATTCCTTACCTCGTTCCGCGTGCTGCCGTCTTGCTCAACGATATCGGCAGGGCATTCTTCGACAGCTTGCAGATGAAGCAGGTGCCCCTCCATAAAGTGATTGTGACCAGCGTGCTCCGCACGAAGGATGACGTGGAGAAGCTCCGCAACTACAACAAAAACGCCACGGAGAATTCCTGTCATCTCTACGGCACTACGTTCGATATCTGCTACAATCGCTATAAAACGGTTCAAGACCCCGATGGCCCCAAGCGTCGTCAGGTACAGAACGACACGCTCAAATGGGTGCTCAGCGAAGTCTTGAACGATATGCGCCGCAACGGGCGCTGCTATGTGAAATATGAAGTGAAACAGGGCTGTTATCACATCACCGTCAGGTGATACCCCCGTTTCACAAGCTTATTCTAATAATCATCATCATCTGATGCGTCAACGGCATCGAGCGAGAGGTCTTCGGGATTCTCCTCGAAGGTGGTGCGATAGCTTTCCTCCGTGAGCTTATCCTCGTCGAAGGCATCGTCGTCCTCGTCGGGTTTGCCGTAGTTGTCCTCAATCTCGGGAGCATCCTCGTCGTCGTCGTCAATGTCGTCGTCAATGTCATCGTCGTCAATGCCATACTTCATCTTCGGTCTCTCTACGATTGGCTTCGCCTTGGCAAAGATGGCCTCCACCCATGTTCCCTTGGGAATCTCCAGCACTTCAAATCCATCTTCTATCTTCTTTTCGTACATGCCGCCCTTCTTGCGAAGACGGTCTTGGGGAAGGGTAGTGGTGGAGATGTCGAATCCCGACTGGATGATGTCTTGGATGCTCTGCGAGAGCGAGTCCCATCCACCGCCGAAGTTGCGGTCAAGCACCTCGATAAGTTTGGCGGCTGAGATGTGGCGGATGTTCTCGTAGGTCAGGTCGGTCACACGCATGATGGGGCGTTTCTTGATGCCAATCTTCACCTTGGTGGCTTCGTCCACACGAATCATTCCCACCTTGAATCCGCGGGCTTCGTATTTCTTGACCACTTCGGGCTTGTCGATCTTGATCTCCTCCATATCGAATGCCGAGCGGATCACATCCTGGTAGTGGCGCACATTATCCTTCAGGTCGGCATCTTTTTCGGCTGCCTCCCACATTCGGAATACATCGTTCTCCTGAAGATCCCATACGTTGCTTTTGTTGAGGGTCTTCAAAGTAAGTGTCTTAGTTGTTTCGTTCATATCTTAATCGTTATTATTTAGTCTTTTAATTCAAAGCGGTCGCGGTCGGCCAGGACACGAAATTTTTCACGGAATTCCCGGAGCCGCTCCGTGTCAATCTCTGCCGTCACGGTCGTTGCTCTTTCAGTCTCGTCCTCTGCAATGGCATGTCCGCGCGAGTCGATGATGGCGCTATGGCCTATGTAGTGCGTGTTCGGATCATCGCCCACGCGGTTGCAGCCTATCACGTAGCACTGGTTCTCAATAGCCCGTGCGCGCAAAAGCGTGTGCCACACGTTCTGGCGCGATTCAGGCCAGTTGGCCACACAGATAATCGCATCATAGTCTTCCTGATAACGCATCCACACGGGGAAGCGCAAATCATAGCAGGTGACGAGCAGGAATCTCACGCCCCGCCATTCCACTACCGTACGCCTGCGCCCCGTCTGGTAGTAACGGTCCTCCCCACCATATTTAAATAGGTGGTGCTTGTCGTAGGTTGAAATGTCACCGTCGGGTTTCACGAAGAACTGTCGGTTCAGGCTCCTGCCGTCTTCCGTCATCACGGCAAGGCTCCCTGCGATGGCCGCATGGCGGCGCTTAGCCGTGGTCCACATCCATTGCAAGGCCTCCTGCTGGTCTTCGCCTGGTGCATCCGTCACGAATCCCGTGCTCCACATCTCAGGCAGCACATACAGGTCTGCATCTTCAGCCTTGGCCATAAGAGCCTCTGCCTCAGCAATATTCTCTGCCGGCTTCGACCATTTGATATCTGTTTGCAGAAGGGTGATTCTCATTGATTGCAATTAATCTCGTTCTTCTTTGGGTGGCAAAGTTAATGCATGTAATACATAAAACAAAATAAAAACGACTTTTTTTTTCAATATTCCTTTATTTTTCATTTTTTATTTTTTACTTTTGCATTCAGATATGTCACAACCATTAGCCGAACGTATGCGTCCACGCACGCTCGACCAGTATATCGGCCAGCGTCATCTCGTGGGTGAAGGTGCCGTGCTCCGCAAAATGATTGAATCGGGGCGCATCACCTCTTTTATATTATGGGGACCTCCCGGAGTTGGCAAGACGACGCTTGCCCAAATCATCGCCAACCGCCTCGAAACTCCATTCTACACGCTTTCGGCCGTCACCAGCGGTGTGAAGGACGTGCGCGACGTCATCGAAAAGGCTTCCAAAGGTCGCTTCTTCAATGAGAACTCGCCCATACTCTTCATCGACGAAATCCATCGTTTCAGCAAGTCGCAGCAGGATTCGCTCCTCGGAGCCGTAGAGCGGGGCGTGGTTACCCTCATCGGAGCCACCACCGAGAACCCCTCCTTCGAAGTGATCCGGCCGCTGCTTTCCCGATGTCAGCTCTATGTGTTGAAGTCGTTAGAGAAAGAAGACCTTCTCCAGCTGCTCCATCGGGCCATCACCGAAGACGTGTTTCTCAAGGAGCGCCAGATCACGCTCAAGGAGACCGGAGCCATCCTGCGCTATAGCGGAGGCGATGCCCGTAAGTTGCTCAACATCTTGGAGCTCGTCGTGGAATCGGCCAATGCCGGCGAGGTGGTCATCACCGACGAACTTGTTGTCAACCGTCTGCAACAGAATCCGCTGGCCTACGACAAAGACGGCGAGATGCACTATGATATCATATCGGCCTTCATCAAGAGCATCCGTGGCAGCGACCCTGACGCGGCGCTCTATTGGATGGCGCGCATGATAGAGGGTGGGGAAGACCCCCAGTTTATTGCCCGCCGCATGGTGATCAGTGCCGCCGAGGATATCGGCCTGGCCAATCCTAACGCCCTGCTGCTGGCCAATGCCGCCTTCGATGCCGTGATGAAAATAGGATGGCCCGAAGGCCGCATTCCCCTGGCCGAATGTGCCGTCTATCTGGCCACGTCGCCCAAGAGCAACTCTGCCTATATGGGCATCGCCAATGCCCTCCAGCTGGTGAAGCAGACCGGCAACCAGCCCGTGCCCCTCCATCTGCGCAATGCGCCTACCCAGCTCATGGCCGACCTCGGCTATAGCGACGGCTATAAGTATGCCCACGACTATCCGGGCCATTTCGTCAGCCAGCAGTTCATGCCCGATGCCCTTCAGCATGAGCGCCTCTGGCATGCACAGCGCCACACCCCCAGCGAAGAAAAACTCTATCAGCGGATGATACAATGCTGGGGCAAACGTTTTGAAGAAGAATAACTCCCTTATAAAAACATCCACACACACTTGGAAACCATACAATTCATCATCGAGTTCCTCGGCACCTTTGCTTTCGCCATTTCAGGCACCCGCCTTGCCGCCTCCAAACAGTTCGACTGGTTCGGAGGCTATGTCGTTGGTCTGGCCACTGCCATCGGCGGCGGCACGCTCCGCGATGTGATGCTCGGCCTCACACCGTTCTGGATGACCAATTCCATCTACCTCATCTGCACAGCCTTCGCCCTCCTCACCACCATCATCTTCCGTCGCCGTCTCGTAGGCTTCAACCACACCTGGTTTATCTTCGACACCTTCGGTCTCGCCCTGTTCACCATTGCCGGCATTCAGAAGTCGCTCCTCGTGGGCCAACCGTTCTGGGTGGCCATCGTCATGGGCTGCATTACCGGAGCCGCCGGTGGCGTGATGCGTGATGTGCTCATCAATGAAGTCCCCCTTATCTTCCGCAAGGAAATCTACGCCATGGCCTGCATCATCGGCGGCATCGTCTATCAGATCTGCCTTTGGTGCAATCTCAACATCGAGATCACCGTCGTTGTCAGCTTCCTCTCGGTAGTCGTAGTGCGCGTTCTTGCCGTGAAATATCACATCAGCCTGCCCCATTTGAAGGTAGAAGAGTAGCCATAAAGCCCCAAATAAAGGCGAAAACAAACTTTTTTCGAAAAAAGTTCCCAAAACATTTGGCGGTTTCATGAAAACACAGTACCTTTGCACTCGCTTTTAAGGAACAACGGTTCCGTAGCTCAACTGAATAGAGCATCTGACTACGGATCAGAAGGTTGTGGGTTTGAATCCCGCCGGAATCACTTAAAATGATGGAGTTGCGATTTATCGTAACTCCTTTTTCTTTCTATATGGAACAAATTGCAATATATCTCCTTGCCATCAACGTAGCCACATTCGTTACCTATGGCATCGACAAATGGAAGGCAAAGAAGGCTAAATGGCGCATCCGTGAAGCCTCGTTGTTGTTGCTGGCCGTATTGGGCGGCAGTCTGGGAGCCTGGCTCGGAATGAGAGTCTGGCATCATAAGACGCAGCATAAGAAGTTCAAGTATGGCGTGCCCGTCATCATCATTGTGCAACTCACATTAATACTATATTTCCTCTATGGACGGTAGGAAGGACCCCATGGGCAGAGCCATTGCCGACTACTGGAACACGAAGAAGGCCGACCGGCTCAGGGTGTTCTCCCCAATGTTTGAGGAGGACGAGATACCGCTGAGCACGCTCTTCCGAACCTACCAGTCGATGCCCCTGATAGAAAAGAAAGCCCTCGACATGGCTACGGGCAGAACGCTCGATGTAGGAGCGGCCTCAGGTTGTCATACGCTTGAGCTGCAGGCGCGAGGCATCGACGTCTGTGCCATCGACATATCCCCATTGTCCGTAGAGACCATGAAGCAGCGTGGGGTCAAGAACGCGTTCTTACAGGATTTCTTCACCCTTGACGGTCAGCGCTACGACACCATCCTGATGCTGATGAACGGCATTGGCATCGCAGGAACCTTGGAGCGTATGCCCGAGTTCTTCAAGAGGCTTGACAAGATACTGGCCCCCGGCGGTCAGGTGCTTTGTGATTCTTCCGACATAAGCTATGTGTTCGAGGGCGACATGCCCGATATGGACTACTATGGAGAACAGAGTTTCCGGATGCAATACAAGGACACCATCGGCGAACCCTTCCCCTGGCTCTACGTCGATGCCGACACCTTGAAACGAGTAGCCCAAGCAAACGGCTATCAGGCAGAAGTGGTAGCCGAAGGCGATCATTACGACTATTTGGCAAGAATAACAAAGAGGAAATATTGAGCAAATGGAAGTGACCTACAGGCGAACCAGCAGGCTGTCGATGCGTATCGTCAAGAATGGCGATGTGCATGTGTCGGCACCTATCGGTATGCCACGGCGGGAGGTCGAACGGTTTATTGAGGAGCACCGTGAATGGATCAACGAGGCTCGGAAGAAAAACCTTGAGCATCAGCAGCGCAGGGCAGCATTCTACGGTCAGCTGCCCTTGCAGACACGGGCGCAGGCCGACGATGCCCTCCTGCGGCTGAAAGCTCTGATAGAACCCATGGTGGAACGCCACTCGAAGGAGATGGGCGTGCGTCCCTCTCAGGTGTATTACAAGGCGATGATTTCCCGCTGGGGGATGTGCAACGTCAAGAACCGGCGCATCTGCTTCTCGGCCTACCTGCTGCTATTGCCGGAGTGGTGTGTGGAACATGTGGTGGTTCATGAGCTGTGCCATCTGCTGGAACCCAGCCACAACGCCCGCTTTCATGCCCTGATGGATAAGTATTTCCCTCGATGGAAGGAAGCCCGCAAAGAGACAAGACAAATCTGCAAGATGGAGGAAAAAAGACAGATATGATGATACAACAAATAGAAATTACCCTGAAGCCGAAGCGCAGAGGCTTCCATTTGGTTACGAGCGAAATCCTCAGTCAGCTGCCAAAGCTGCCACGTACGGGCATCGTGAACATTTTTACCAAGCATACCAGTTGCGGACTGAGCATCAATGAGAATGCAGATCCAGATGTGCGAGTGGATATGGAAACCATCTTCAACCGTCTCGTCCCTGAGAATCAGCCCGACTATGAGCATACGCTCGAAGGTGCTGACGACATGCCTGCCCATGCAAAATCAACGCTGAGTGGTGTGAGTCTCACCATTCCCATCACCAACGGTCGCCTGAACTTGGGCACCTGGCAGGGAATCTACTTCTGCGAGTACCGCAATTATGGCGGCCCCAGAGAGTTGGTCGTAACGATTATTGGGGATACTTCGTCTTCCAACGGATGAAACTTTGACTTCCAACGCATGATACTTTGGCCACCAACGGATGATACTTTGAAGGTTAATGGATGATACTTTGCATTGGAAACGTTGCTTGTACCCATCAGAAACAAGGCTTCCACCCATTGGAAGCGTTGTTTCCTGACTTTGGAAGCAAGCTGTCCAGTGGGTGGAAGCGGAGTGGGGTCTGTCGGGTGGTTATTTGAAGATGGCGACCGTGGCAATCATCGTGACGATGCTGCAGATGGTCATCAGGGGGATGCAGATGGCAAGCATGATGCGGAGCCATGCGGGAAGGCGGTTTTGACGCTCCTGGGCGGCTTCGCGGCGCTGGTCGATGCGGCGGATCATGTTGTTGACGTTTTCCACCAACTGCCAGTTGTATTGCTCCATCTTGTTGACCAGCACGTCGAGCTTGTGGGGCATCTCAGCCATGTCGTCGAGGCGCTCGGCAATGGAGGGGTAGGCCTTGACTTGCTTGTCGAACTGGGTCTTCATGGTGTTGCTCACATCGATGAAGGCATCGCGCTCTTCGTTGATGATGTCCTTGAAGGCTTCGCTCTGCTCCACAATCTGGCGCTTGAGTTCGGTGATACTATAATAAGAGGTGTCCTTCACGTCCTTGAGGGCTTCGCGAAGGGCGTTGTCGCTCTCGCCGAGTTCTTTGGCTATCTCTTGTTTGTGGCGACGGAAGAAGTCGCGTATCTCGATAAGTACTTCCAGTTCTTCTTTTTCCATTTTTGGTGTTTATTTCTGCATTTGGAGTTCTGCACGGGCTGTCACAACCCAGTAGTTGCTTTGTTTTTTCACTTTTCCCTTGCTCTTGAGCTGGAATCCACGGGCTTCCTTGAGGGGGCAGCCGTCGTAGCGGATGACGCCCTCGATGGCGGGAAGGGATTTGAGGCGCATCAGGTCGATGGGCTCAAACTCGGCCTCGGTGTTGGAGAGGTAGTGGACGCTGAAGAAGCATTCGTCGCGCAGCTCGTCGTACTGGTCGTTGAAGAGTGCTGCCTCGGCATCGCCCTTGGGGGCACCGAAGTATCCGTCTTTGGGTGTGGGGTGCTGGATGACGGGTGTTGGGTGCTGAGGGCTGGCTGCGGCTACGGAGGCTGCTATGCGGGCAGGGCGCTCCAGCCGATTGAGGCGCTCCTCGATGGCCTTGAGGTGGTCTGAGGTGTCTGATTGGCGTTGCAGGTCAACCACCATCTTGCGCAGGGAGCGGATGGTGTCGGCGGTGTCCTCGTTCTGGCTTTCGGCCTCTTTCTTCAGTTTCTGAACGGTGATGAACCCTCGGATGGAGAGGAAGAGGGCTATCAGGGCGATGATGAGGATGATGATGGTGAACTCGTTCATGGGGGATGGAGTTATACTGTTTTTATTTGATGGCGTGATAGATGGCGTTGGAAAGCTCATGGATGGCTCCCTTGACGGGGTAGAAGAAGAGGGTTTCTTCCAGGCGGTCTTCGCCTTCGCTCTCTTCGCGACGCTGCTGGAGACCCTTGCGCAGATAGGTGGCAATGTCCTTGTAGCATTCGGTGCGGGCTATCTGGAGCGACTGCTTGGAAACGCCGAAGTTGGCATCGAAGTCGAAGGCATCGTCAAGGTCGCGGAGCACGAAGTCGTAGAAATCGCGGATGGCTTCTTCGGAGCGGCTGATATAGGTGTCATCTACGCGGTCGTAGGTGTCTTCCTTGCTGATGAAGTCGGGGCCAAAGGCTTTCTTGATGACTATCTTGTCGCGGTCGTCGGTGAGGATGTCGCCGAGCAGTCCGCCCTTGCAGGTGCTCTCCTTGGGGTTGGCACCGCTTTCGAATCCGAGAATCTCGAGTTCCTTGTCGTAGCGGCGTCCTACCACGCGCTCGATGATGAGCTTCGTGAAGGCTGCCAGCTGCTGCTGATCGGTGGTGAGCACGGTGATGAGCTTGGAACCGTTGCCTGAGAAGGAGATATGGCGCGGCATTTCAAGGTCTTTGGCCTTGATGATCTGCGCCACGTGGTAGATGATGGCGGCGTAGAAGAGGATGAAGATGATCTTGAAGTTCTCGTCGTCCTGGAGCATGTGGTTGAAATCCACATACTTGGAATCGAGTCCGCGCACCATAGAGTTCTCTTTCAGCGTGAAGAGGAAGGAGGCCATGTTGGCAGGCTGCACGTTGTTCTCGCTATTGAAGATGGAGAGGAGCTCGGTGAGCTTGTTGTCTGTCAGCACCCGATGAATCTGCTCTTTGTAGCAATCTACGATGCCGTTTGACATATCTACGTCGGAGAATGAGTTCTCGAAAACGGAATTGGCCGCAAATCGGAATGAGGTGACGTATTGAATCTCCTTGTCGCGGGCGAAGGCGATATCCGTGGTTCCGCCGCCGATATCCACGTTCACCAGATTGGTGGCATTGGCGTAGCGACGGAAGAAGAATTGGATAGGAGCGGCTGACTCCGACATGTTGGCAGTCTGGCCGCTGGTGAAATACTTGTTGTAGGCGGAGTTCCAGGTCTCGCGCAGGTTCTTTAGACGCTTGGGAGCCATGCTGATGGGGTAGAACCAGGTGATCTTGACGCGCTGGAGGTCGCCTTGCTCGGTAAGCACCTTGTTGCGGAGCATGAGCATGAGGGTTTCCACGTAGCTCTCCATGACGCGGAGCATTTCGCCCTTGCCCCACTTGATGTTGTAGATGTTGCGGTTGTAGAGGTATGACTCTCGCTTGTCGTAGGTGAGGGGGATGTTGACCAGTCCGAAGGGCCGTACGATCTCGTGCCACTTCGTGGTCTGAGCGGCAGAAAGCACGGTGCGGGTGGGGAAGTGGAAATCACTCTGCTGGCTGACGGCCAGGGGGAGGAAATCGCGTTCCATCAAGGACTGCTCGGCCAGGAGGTCATCCTGCAGCTGACGGCCATTGAACTGGAGCATGGAGGGGGTGAAGAACTCGCTGTAGGGCTTGCCGATCTGTTCGTAGGAGAACACTTGCGAAGTGGGCCCGTTGTTGACGCGATATTCAATATGCGTGTTTGAGGTGCCGAGGTCGATGGAGAAATCGAAGGCGTTGACGCTCTGCTGCTCCCGGAATAGGGGAACGATGACGCCGGTGTTTCCCTCTGCGTCTTCCACCTCGATATGGTCGAAGTTGTTGTTGGCAACGGTATAGTTCTCTGCCTTGTAGTTGGCGGAACGGTTCTGGTTGCGGCAGTCCATCACGACATCGGCAATCTGCTGGTCGCCCTTGAAGAACTTAAGCGCATATCTGCGCGAATAGGTGGAAATGCAACTCACGGTGTAGAGGGCATCCTGCTCCTGACGGAATCGGATGAGGGGCATGACGAAGCCTGCAAAGTCGAATTCGCGCATGCCGCCGATGTTGTGGTGGGGATCGGCTTCGTTCTCGCCATAGAAATTGCGGGAGTATTCCACATATTTATTACGTGAACGGCTCTTCACGGGGATGCGGAGCGTGACCTTGACCGAACCGCCGGCGAGGCGCTCCATCTCAAACATGGGGGTGCCGTCGGCCATGGGCTGCATGAGGTCGCTGACGTCGAAGTATTTGAAGAAGAGCGGTTTCAGGGGCAGCAGATAGCTCATCTTTTCGTCGCCCAGCTGAATGCTGCCGTCGAAATAGTCTTTCTGATTCAGTTTATGAGGTACGCGCACGATGTTGTCGTGCATCAGGTCGCCGATGGTGATATAGGCACGGATGGAGCCATCGAAGGGCAGCTCGCGCTTGGTGAGGTCTTGCTCTTCAACCACGCAGGGGGCGGAGTTGATCTTGCCCCAGGTGTCGGTCACGTAGAGCATGTCTCGGTAGCGGTTGCCCGAATCGATAGGAAGCACGAGGGGGATGATGTCGGCGTCCTTCTTGGTGTCGATCACGAAGTCGCTCTCATTGCCGTTGTTGGCAACAGAGCGCTTCAGCAGGGGATAGCCCAGCACTTCAACGGTGTTGTTCTGTCCGTCGGTGCGCACTTCGATTTCTGAGAGCTGGCGTGAGTCTGACTCGGTGATTGAGCGCAGTTGCGACTTGAGCGTGTTGTCGGTAATGGCACGCATGGTCAGCTTCAGGTATTCCTCCACTTCGGGGAAGCGAGTGGCAAAGTCGGGGATTGATTTGCGGAGGATAAACCAGAACTTGATGTATTCCGAATCGCGCTTGTAGAGGGGATAGTAGTCGTCGTCGAAGGGCGAAGACTGTCCGAAGTTCAGGCTCTGCGACACGTAGTCGAGCTTGTTGGCATTCGAGAAGAACACCGTGGCGGGGGATGTGGCTCCGATGATGTTCAGCTCGTCGGGTCCTTGCAGGAAGTTGAGCAGATATACGTTGTGGAGGTCACCGAAGTTATAGGCCTGCGCATCGCTCTGGAGATACTTTTCGAGGGCATCGCCGAGATAGCGGTGGCCGTCCATATCGCTCTGCTTGAGCTGTTCGATCATGAGGGCAGAGTCCCAGGGTATGATCTCTATCTTGTTCTTGAACTTATCGATATTGAAGAATATCTCGCCCACGTCGAGTGCATCGCTGACCATCTTGTGGAAGATGGTGGTGCCGTCGAGATCGGTCTCGTGGGTCTTCTTGTGGGGAGTGGTCACCATCTTGAAGGCATTCTTCACCAGGTCGATACGGGCAAAGGGTGAAGGGATGCTCGTAATCTCGTTTCTGGCTGATGCTCCGTCAGGATCATCGATGTTGTCGCGGTTGTTGCTATTGTAGGGGAAGGTAGGACTCTCGTTCCAATCGGTAAAGGTGGAGGCTCCTTCGGTGTATAGACGGAATATCTTTGACATGGTTTATCTGTTTTGCTTCGTTATTCAAAATCCAAACTTCTCTTTAGCCAGCTGTGACGTGGCCATGCTATACATTTCGAGCCAACGGCTTTCCTTGTCGCCCTTGGCCTTCTTGACGGCATTGTTCAGGCGGTCGTAGAAGAGGTTGTAGTTGGAAAGCATCGTGAAGAGGGATTTGGGCTTCTGGCCTACGACAACATTGAAAGGCTCGTCGCCACAATCAAAATTGAAGAGGTCGAGCGAGCGCTTGTTGTCCTTCATCTCGGAGAGCCACAGGCGGTATTCGTCGAGGAACGACCTGAGGTTCTGCATGAAGGGGGCATTATAGAAGGCTTCGTCGAAGTTGCCGTTGTTGGCAGCAAGGTTTTTCTTGCTCACGAAGTCGAACTTGTCGTGCAGACAGTTGGAGACCATCATGAACTGAGTGAGCGGCATGCGGAGCATGGCCGTGAGTTCATCGTAGAAGGAATCCATGTGGATGGTTCGGTGATTATCTTTCAGGCCCAGTTCCTTGTTGACGGTCGGTCCTTCATGGTGCTTGTTGGCAAAGTCGAAGGCAGCCGATGCGGCCAGGAACTCAATGAGATGGGCCGAATTACGCTGCTGGGTGCCTCCCTCGTGGTTGGCATAGGTGTTCGACATGTTGTCGGCCAGGAAGTAAAGGGCATTGATCTGGTTGTTTTTCGAGATATTGTTCTCATAGTAGGCCAATGCCGATTTAGCCTTGGAGATGAACGTGGAGGAGTCGATCTCGCTGTCTTCGCTCTGCTCGAGCTTGAAGTAGGGCAGGATGGTGACGGCTCCGATCTCGGCCTTGTTGATCAGGTCGTTGTTGGGGAAGGTGTCGCCCGTGCGAAGTGTTTTCAGGAGAAGGGGGAATCCGCTGGCTCCTGTTCCGCCGAAGATACTTGACACGATGAATATCTTGTCGCCCTTTTCGAATGAGTTGGCAAAGGTGATGAAGTCCTCGGAGTTTACAATTTGGTTGAGCACCACGCTTCCGATATTGGGATTTCCCTTGAAGCCGACGTTCATGCTCGACGCCAGGTTCTTCTCGGAGAACAGCATCCGCATCATGGCCTGGTTCTGCTTGTTCATGGCGGGTAGCTCGATGAACTGCTGGAACTGCCGGTCCTCGGTGTCCTTGATGAGCAGGTTATAGTTTGGCAGTATCTGGTCTATCTTGGCCTTGAAGAACGTGCCGTGACCATTCTCTGGAAATGTGAGGTGCTGCCTAAGGGTAGCATACTTATTCATCAGGGCCACCGTGCGCGTTAAGTCGGCATTGGCCGAATCGGGGTCAATCACGATGGGAACAACATCGCTTTGGCTGGTTTTCACACCAGCGGCAAGCATCATAGTCAGCGAACGGAGCACTCTTGAACCCGTGCCACCGATTCCGAAAACATATAACTTAGACAATTTCTTGTGGATTTAATGTTTGACAAACAATTTTAGAATGGAGCGCGAGGCACGTTGGTGCTTCCCCATTTGATAAGATAGGAAATAATGAGGAATGCAATCATGGAGATGATCATATTGGCAAAGCCGAAGCTGATGCAATCGTTCTCCATGATGCCGAGGGGCGTCAGCTGCCCGGTGGTCTGATCCATCTTTTCCATCATACCGTCGAGCAGGTCGCTCAGCACCCAGCGCCAGCCTACCATATAGTTGATCAAGCCGTTGATGACAAGGAAAATGCCCCATCCCCACCAGTTGTTGAGCTTAGGGTGATTGATGACGTAATAGAACAGCACGGCCACGAGCAACGAGATGCCGAGCATGACCAGGCCGATCGTCAGAAACATATTTCCCTGCTGACGTTCAGTAGCCTCGCCAGCCAGATAACTTGCCAGTTCCAAACCGAAAAGGTCGTCGAAAAGGCAATAAACGGTAGTGAAAAATTCTCCCATATCTTACTAAAAAATTAATTCTTTACGATGTTAAACTTGATGTTGGTGAGCAGCTTGTCGTTCTTGTAAGCATCTGCAATGCCGCCGATGATATACTTGATGCCGGTGGTCTTTTCCAGATTCTTGCGCACGTTCTTGCCCGTATCATCGTTGACGGCCTCAAGCCAATTGGGCATTTCCTGCTGAATCAAACGGAGTTGTTCGCCCGAGGGATTCATCTTTCCGTCGAGGTCGATGGTGAACACGTGGGTGTAGGGGCTTTGTGTGTCGTCCATGCGTTCTACGGCACCCACGCTGACCGTGGCGTTCTGCGTGCGATAGTTTTCAGGATTCATCACGTAGGCATCATCCTGAAGGGTGGTCAGCAGATTTGCCTTCAGCTTCAAGTGGCATTTTCCTTTCTTGTCGGAGCGGCATTCCAGCATATTCTTGCGGGCTACGCCGAATTCGTTGGTCATATCGAAACTCACGTCCTCATACGTGGTAAAGGCACAATAGTTGGCGATGCCGTGCTTCACTTCGCTGAAAGGAACGCGCTTGTTGATGGAAGCCAGCACATCGCGGTCGCCGATTACGAACATATAATAGGGACGGCTCAGGCCTTCGAGCTCCTCGCCGCCGAGGCTGTAGTAATACATGCCCTTGAAATTGGACTTCAGCCGGAAAATCTCCACACTGAGGTTCTTTTGCTTGTTGCGATATTTGGTGAAGGCGTTGCGGATGTCAATCTGGCGGTTGATGAAGAAATTGTTGGCCTGTCCCTCGGGCACGTCGAGGATGCAATCGCTCACGAACACGCTGATGGTATTCTTGCCTTGGGCTGCCAGCATCGTTTCCATCATCTGGGCAATATCGGAGTTGGCACGGCTTCCACCGGCTTTCTTGAAGCTTTCGGGATTCATGTCGCTGATGAAACTCTTCAGCGAACCGTCGTAGGGTATCACTTGCGAATTGATGAAGTGCAGCTGTGGCTTGCCGTTGGAATAAGTGGCAAGGCTGCTCACGTAGCTGTAAACGGCATCCTTCAGTTGTGAGCCGTCGCCCATGTAGCCGTCCATACTGCCGGAGTTTTCAATATAGACCTTGATCTGGGGAGTTGCAACGGGCAATTCCTTTTTGACCGTTTCCCATTTCACGATGAGGTTGTGCTCACGTGGAATGAGCATATATACAATCAGCAAGAGTACCACTAAAGTGGCGGGGATTATAACTTTTTTCATTTCCTTTTTTTGATATTGACGGCAAAAGTACAAAAAAAGTTGCACACCAAGAAAAGATAACTATGTTATCTACGGATTTTTTATTATTTTTAGGAAGGTTAATTGTCTGAGGCACGTTTTTTAACCTCTTCTTCTATGCCTGGAAGCATTTTCCGGATCTGCGTGATGCGGGCTTTCAGATCGGGTGTGTTGCGGTATCGCTGGTAGTAGGAGAGGGCACTCCTGAAATTGTCGAGCGCATTCTCCCATTCTTCCAGAAACATATAGCTGAAGCCTATCCGATAGAAAGAATCGCCTTTCTCGTTATCGTAGCACACTTGTAGCTGCTTCTCATAGAGTGGGATGCACTTGCGGTAATGCCCCAGGTTGAAATGGCTCTCGGCATCGGCAAAATAATAGAAACTGCGTTCATGCGGAGCATAGACGTCGAGTTTGTTGATGACCGAATCCAGGTAGGCCGTGGCTTGCTCGTAATTCCACTCATAGTAGTGGCACACGCCCAGATAGGCTTTGAAGCGCGGATTCAGTTCATATTCATCATCGAGCTTCTGAAAAAGTAGCAGCGCCTCATGATACTTTCCTGAGGCGAAATACTCCATAGCACGCCCCAATTGTTCGGCATCCTCCGATTTCTGGCGGCGTTGGGCACCGACGGGCAAAACCGTCAGCAGCAGGAGTGCGATGAAAACGTACTTTTTCATTTATAAAACACGATGAAATGGGACTATTCCGTATAGAATCTGATCAGCCTTTCGATAGCTTGCTGACATACAGGACAAAACTCAGGATGCTCGTTGGTGCGCATCCGGCAATCAGGATAGGCGCGATAGACGCCTTTCAGCGAATAGCCGGCACCTTCATGGAGTCCGGCACCCTTCATGCCTTTCCACTTACTGTCAAAATCTTTCAGCGTTGTGATATTGGGTTCCCACGGCTCAATGTCAGCTGGATACATCGGAATCTGCTCCTGCTCGTAGGCGTATTCATCAGCAAGGCCTGCAAAGGAATGTCCGAACTCATGAACCACCACGGGCTTGAACGACGGATGGTGAGTCATGCTCAGGTTGTAGCTGTTGAGTATGCCTCCGCCGCCATAGTTATCCGTATTGACCAAAACAATGATATGCTCGTAGGGAGTTCCTGCAAGCCAATCGTGTAACAGCTTGAGATTTAGTGTCGTTAAATACCTGTCGCTATAGAAAGTGTCGAAGTGGCTACCGAGGGCGGTTTCCTTCCAAATACCCTTGCCGGGAATACTTGTACCAGAGTCTTTTGAGGGCGATTTTACCGCGATGACTTGGAAGCGGTCTTTCAACTTCTTGAACGGCTCGTGGAGGAATAGTGCTTCCATAGCCGTGCGGGCATCTTTCAGGAAAACATCCATTTCGCTTGCCTGATAACCTTCTGCCACATAGGCTATGTGGATGCAGTTGGAGGTATCTGCCGGTTGTTGAAGAATTTCATAATCTACAGGCAATTTGCCAATATGGCGGATCAGGATATCCTGAGGGTTCACAGTATGAGTCAGCGAAGCCATCACCTCCCTGCGGCTATTGCGTAGCTCAACGGTCACGTCAACGGTGTCTTTGGGCATGGGAATCAGAAAAACGTTCTCAAAACTTTTCTGTTCGGTTTCGGCTTCCGGGTAGGAAAGCCATTCCTGAAAGAGGGTGGAGAATGAGTTCTTGTAGATGATTTCCTCCGAATGGTGCCGGCGCACGATGATCTGGCCGTTGCCCTCCACGGGAACTTCGGCTAGCCTGCGGTGTTTGCCATACCATCCTGCCATCATATTCAGCTTATCTACATAGATGCTTTGGGCTTTGGCATTTCCGGCAAAGATATAGTCGATGCGGAGCGTGGAATCGCGGAAAAGGGCATCGAATTGCTGAGCATAACCCGATGAAACCGCAAAAAACGTACAAATAAAAAACAAGATCCGTTTCATTTCCTTTTTTGTTTCAGTTCTTTCCTTAAGGCTTTCACGTAGTCGCGGTTCCAATCCTCTTCCTTGAACCGTTTGTCACCGTACTGCAGGATGTCAATGTCAACGGGGATATATCCTTCTCCAGAATCCTCTTGATTGCGTCCGCAGTTATGTTCAAGGTCCTTGAACCATTGTTTCAGGGCCTCATACGTCATGCTTGTCCTGATTTCGGCAAGGGCATTGATGTAGTAGCCGTCACCGCCATCCACGGGCTTCGTCTTCATAAACTGGGTGAAAATGATGTCAGAACCGAACATTCCCCCCAGATACTCCCTCACGGAGAGCGCGTTGTCGTGCTGGTTAAGATTCGTACCGATGGCGATGATTACTTTCATGGGCCTCTATCTTAAGTCGATGACTTCTGCCTGAGGGTAGTCTTTCGCATTGAAGCGGAACACCTTGTCGGGCAGGGAAGCCTTTCGGAAATTGCTGATATTGATGTTGGTCCAGCCTTTCGCGGTTTTCATCTTTACGTTGGTGGGCACGAACTGGCTGTTCAAGGTGATATACATCTCCGTGATGGTGCGTTTGGGATTGGTGGCTTTCAGATATACTTCGTAGCCGCTTTTCACGTCCTTCTTGGTCATCGAGTAGCCCATGTTGTAAAGGTTGATGAATCGGTAGGGGTTCATCGTCTGCTGCTGGGCTTCGGTGGGAGTTGACACATTCACTTCCTCTGTGGCAGTCATATAGGTCCATTGCGTCTTCCCGTCATACCACATCTTGGCTTGCGGGGTGTTGGCCACGAATTTGTTGCCTTTGATGGAAATCGTACCTGAGGCATTGCCGTATTTGCCGCTCATCACGAAATTGGCCGTAGCACCTTTCTTGGCATTCACCACGGATGCGGCCTTGTCGAGTATCTGTTTGGCGGTCTGAGCGCTGACGTTGGTGAGCGCGAGCGCGCATATCAATGTGAAGATGATTCTTTTCATTTCTTTTCTGTTTTTAAATTATCCTGTTCTTTTGACGTTTTCCCGACGGGATGGTTTAACCGCGAAGCGATGCCAGCAGGCTGTCGAGGCTTGCTATATCGGTAATCAGCACCTCGCGGGGCTTCGAGCCTTGTGCGGCTCCCACGATACCTGCTTCCTCCAGCTGGTCCATCAGTCTTCCGGCACGATTGTAGCCAATGGCAAAGCGGCGTTGCACCATGCTGGTAGAACCCTGTTGCGAGACGACGATGGCATGGGCTGCCTCTTCGAACAGCGGATCCAGATTGTGGGCGTCGATTGAAGCACCGCCGGAAGCACCGCCTTCATCGGTGGAAGGCTCTGGCAGTTCGAGCGGCTCAACGGGACCGGGCTGTGCCTCTACATATTTATTAATGCGCTCCACCTCGGGAGTATCCACGAAGGCACATTGCACACGTACGGGATCGCTACCGGCAGAATAGAGCATGTCTCCACGTCCGATGAGCTGGTTGGCTCCCGTGCGGTCAAGGATGGTCATCGAGTCGATGCGGGCAGACACCTTGAAGGCGATACGTCCGGGGAAGTTGGCCTTGATGTTACCCGTGATGATCTTCGTGGTAGGACGTTGGGTGGCTATCACCATGTGGATACCTACGGCACGTGCCAGCTGGGCGATACGTGCGATGGGAAGTTCAATCTCCTTGCCGGCCGTCATGATCAAATCGCCGAACTCATCGATAATGACAACGATATAGGGCATGAAGTCATGACCGTCGGTAAGGCGGAGCTGACGGTTCACGAATTTCTGGTTGTATTCCTTGATGTTGCGCGCACCGGCCATCTTCAGCAGGTCGTAGCGGTGGTCCATCAGTTTGCAGAGGGAGTTGAGCGTGCGGATCACCTTGGTCACATCGGTGATGATAGCCTCCTCGTCGCCCGAATCGTCGGGAATCTGCGCCATGAAATGGTTCACGATGGGGGCATAGATGGAGAATTCCACCTTCTTGGGGTCAACGAGCACGAATTTCAGCTCGTTGGGGTGCTTCTTATATAACAAAGAGGTGATGATGGCATTCAGGCCGACGGATTTACCCTGACCGGTAGCACCAGCCACAAGCAGATGCGGAATCTTGGCCAAATCTACCATGAACACGTCGTTGGTAATCGTCTTTCCGAGTGCCAGCGGCAGTTCCATCGTGGTTTCCTGGAACTTTCTGGAGTTCAGAATGCTTTCCATCGAAACGATGCTGGCCTTCGCATTGGGCACTTCAATACCGATGGTGCCCTTGCCGGGGATAGGTGCGATGATACGGATGCCGAGTGCCGAGAGGCTCAGGGCGATATCATCTTCCAGATTGCGAATCTTGGAGATACGCACGCCTTCAGCCGGTGTGAGTTCGTAGAGCGTGATGGTGGGACCTACGGTGGCCGAGATACTCGAAATCTTCACCCCGAAGGAGTTCAGCACCTCGATGATGCGGTTCTTGTTGGCCGTCTGCTCCTTCATGTCGATATACGGCCGGTTGTCGGTATCGTATTTCTTGAGCAGGTCGAGCGTGGGATACTTATATTTCAGGAAAGGCTCCTTCGGATTGATAGGCGTGGAGAGGTCCTCTTCGCCCTGCACACTCTTGCCGGATGCCTTTTCGCCTTCTCCGGCCACGGTCACGGTCATGTCACCTAATTTCTCGGTTTCATCGGCCTTGGCTGTCTTTATCTCTTTTCCCTTCTCTATATTATCATCGGTTTCATCGACGATCTCGATTTCGGGGGTGTCGTCTTTGTCCGTCAGGTCAATCGTCTGGCTCGGAGTGGGATCTTCGTAGGCAGGAGCCAATGCCGGCTCGGGTTCATGGTCTTCACTCGTGTTGGTGATGCGGAATTTCACGCGGTCGGTTATGATGCTCACGGGATTGAGCAACTTACGTATCACGTTGATAGTCTCGTTGCTGATATAGGTCAGGAAGATGATGGCCACGATGCCCAAGACGGCCATCAGGCCTGGCGCTCCAATCACATTCTCCAGCCACTGGCATACGAAAGCGCCGTGGTCGCCGCCGGGGTTATAGACTTGGTCGCCGAGGATAGGTGTGAGGAATTTGGCAAACGTCACTGAGCACCATAGCATGATGACGACCAGCGAGAGAAACCACTTGAAGAGATTGATCTTCGTGTAGGCTTTCGAAATGCGAAGCCCGAAGATAGCCAGCAGAACAGGAATGATGAAGGCGGCAAATCCGAAGCACCGCGAGATGAAGAAGTAGGAGAGTAGTGCTCCCGTAGAGCCGCACGTGTTCTGAAACTCGCGCTGTGTGTTCATCCATTCGCCGGGTTTCAAGTCCAGCACGAGGCTTTGGTCGGCCTGTCCCGTGGTGAAATAACTGACAAATGCCAGTATCATGTAAATCGCGATGATAAACAACGAGAACCCGAAGATTCCGTTGAAGATATCGTTCTGAAATATATTCTTGATGCCTATTGCCTCCGAAAATGATTTCGCCGGTTTTGGCTGCTTCGTCTGCTTTTTCTTTGCCATTCCTTTTAATGTGGTTTAAAATTTGATGCAAAAGTAGCAGATTTTTCTTAGAAAACACCATAAAATCGCAATTTTTTGCTAATTTTGCACCGATTTTTATATGAAGACTATTTTTAAGAAGTTTGACAAGAAACGCATCACCGCCCTCCCCGTTGTGCATTTTGAAGGCAGAATCGTGGTGGTGATCTCTGCTGGCGAGGCCGAGAAGGCCGTTGACTACCTATTGACCCAGCCCATACTCGGTGTGGATACGGAGACCCGTCCCTCTTTCAAGAAGGGGCAGATTCATAAGGTGGCGCTCCTCCAGGTTTCCACCCACGATACCTGTTTCCTCTTCCGGCTCAACTATCTCGGCATGGCTCCCGCTATCGTCCGCCTGCTTGAAGATGTGAAAGTGCCCAAGGTGGGATTGTCGTGGCATGATGACATCCTGCAGCTCCACAAGCGTGCTGAGTTTACTCCGGGCAATTTCATCGACCTCCAGAAGCATGTAGGGGAGATCGGTGTGGAAGACCGCTCGTTGCAGAAACTTTATGCCAACTTTTTCGGCCAGCGCATTTCAAAGTCGCAGCAACTCAGCAACTGGGAGAACGATGTGCTTCAGGAAAAGCAGAAAATATATGCCGCCACAGATGCCTGGGCCTGCATTCAGCTCTACGAGGAACTGATGCGGCTGGAGCAGACGCAGGACTACGAACTGGTGGAAGAAGCGGAAGCGGCTATTGCCTGATATTCGTACCGAATAAACAACAACCTCATACACAAGGCCTATGTACAAGTCAATATATCTAAAGAAAGGAAAGGAAGAGAGCCTGCTCCGCTTTCATCCCTGGGTGTTCTCGGGGGCCATCCTCAGGATGGATGAAGGCATCGGGGAAGGCGATTTCGTGCGTGTGCTGGCAGAAAACGGCGGTTTCATCGCCGTAGGCCACTATCAGATTGGATCCATTGCCGTGCGTGTGCTTTCGTTTCGGGATATTGAGATAGACGAAGCGTTCTGGGAGAGCCGCCTGGCATCTGCCCTCCGCATGCGTATCTCTATCGGTATAGCCGACAACCCTCTGAACAACACCTACCGGCTTGTTCATGGCGAGGGCGACAACCTGCCCGGGCTGGTAATCGACTGCTACGGCCAGACAGCCGTCATGCAGGCTCATAGCGTAGGCATTCACGTCTGCCGCAGAGAGATTGCCGCTGCCTTGGTGAAAGTGATGGGAGACCGCATCGTGAACGTGTTCTACAAGAGCGAGACCACGCTGCCCTTCAAGGCCGAACTTGGTCAGGAGAACGGCTTCATCATTGGTGGCTCCGACGATAACACAGCCTTGGAGAACGGCCTCCGGTTCCACGTGGATTGGCTGCGTGGGCAGAAGACCGGTTTCTTCGTTGACCAACGCGAGAACCGTTCCCTGTTGGAGAAATATGCTCGTGGCAAACGGGTGCTCAATATGTTCTGCTATACGGGTGGCTTCTCCTTCTATGCCATGCGCGGGGGAGCCGAACTGGTTCATTCCGTGGATTCTTCAGGCAAGGCTATCGAACTGACACGGGCCAACGTGGAACTCAATTTCCCGGGTGATTCGCGCCACGAGGCTTTCTGTGAAGACGCCTTCAAATTCCTAGAACGGGCTGGCAATCAGTATGATCTCATCATTCTCGACCCGCCTGCCTTTGCCAAGCATCGCGGAGCGCTCCACAATGCCCTGAAGGGCTACACCCGACTCAACAGGGCGGCTCTGGAGAAGATTCAGCCGGGCGGCATCCTGTTCACGTTTAGCTGTTCGCAGGTGGTGACAAAGGACAATTTCCGCAACGCCGTGTTCACGGCTGCTGCCCAGAGCAAGCGCAAGGTGCGCATTCTGCATCAGCTTCACCAGCCGGCCGACCATCCCGTCAACATCTACCATCCCGAGGGAGAATACTTGAAAGGCCTTGTGCTTTATGTTGAATAAGAAGGTTGCGACATTCATTCGCCAGCACCGTTTGCTCCGTCCTGAGGGCCGTTATCTCGTGGCGTTGAGCGGTGGTGCCGATAGTGTTTGTTTGTTGCTCGTCCTGAAGCAGTTAGGCTATTTTGTTGAAGCAATTCATTGCAACTTTCACCTACGTGGAGAAGAGTCTGACAGGGATGAACTTTTCTGCCGGAATCTCTGCGACGAACAGCAGGTTCCGCTCCATCTCGTACATTTCGAAACGCGGGAGTACGCCCAGCTTCACAAGGTCAGTATCGAGATGGCTGCACGCCAGTTGCGCTACCGCCATTTCTTTCAGCTCTGCCAAGACCTGCAGATGGATGGCATCTGCGTAGCCCATCATCAGGATGATGTGGCTGAAACGGTGCTGATGAATCTGATTCGCGGCACGGGGCTGAAGGGCTTGTCGGGCATTCGTCCTCGTCAGGACTTCAATTTCGTTTCTAATAATGTATCTGTAAGCCCGTCAGACAGTCAGGTTCTGCATGTTTTTCGTCCTCTTTTGTGCGTCTCTCGCGATGAAATTGAGGATTTTTTGAACGGAATCGGGCAGAAATACGTGACCGACAGTACAAATCTCGTAGATGATGTGATGCGCAACAAAATGCGTCTTCGGGTGCTCCCCATGCTTCGCGAGATGAATCCCAAAGCCTCCGAAAATATCGTTGAAACCGCTGAAAATGTGGCATTTGCGGATGAATACCTCGAAAGGAAAGTAGAGGATGATATTCGCGGATTGGTTGGTGAAAATGTTTCCCCCGAAGCCTCTGCCACTCTCTCAATTCCTATCGAAAAGATAGAAAATGAGTATGTCTTGTACCGTATTTTGAGCCGTTTTGGCTTCGTTTCTCCCCAAATCAAGCTGATTTTTGCCCGTTTGGATGCTCCTACAGGAACGGAGTTTTGCTCCGAGACTCACACGCTGGTGTTCGATCGTGGCTGTCTGCTTATTGAGGATTTGGAGAAAAATCCCTTCCGGGAGATGAAGATTCCCGAGGAGGGCATCTATCGGATAGGGGAGCATGCAAGGCTCAAAATTGAGCGGTTTCATCGAGAGGATTCTTTCCAGATTCCTCGCGAAAAGCATGTTGTTGCATTGGATGAAGCAGAGGTCAGTTTTCCGTTGACAATTAGGCGATTACGTGATGGCGACCGTTTCCGTCCGTTTGGCATGAAAGGTAGTAAGTTGGTTAGCGATTACCTTACTGACCAGAAACGCTCCTTGCTCGAAAAACGCCGCCAGTTGGTCGTCACCGACAGCCGCGACCGCATCCTCTGGCTGGTTGGTGAACGGCTGGATGATCGGTTCAGGATCAAGGATTCCACCGAACAGGTTCTTGTGCTGAATAAGGAATAATGCGTTACAGCGTTACAGTTCCAAAAACGATTGTGGGTAATTAAGATAATAGAACTATATTTATATATATTTATAAATATATATAAATATAGAAATTAATTTTGGATTAGAATGACTCTTTCGAGAACTGTAACACCGTAACAGCGTAACAATCCTGAACATCGAAACCTCAAAAAAGTATGTGATGAATGTAATCGTGCAAACTTATCCAGGAATATGACATCCGAAGCGCAAAAATATGATTTCCTGCTGCGAAACCATATCGTAATTCCTTTTAACAATATCAGATGTTTTTGTTAACAGAATTTTACAGCTTATCATGTGCAGTTTTTTGGCGGATTCAAATTAATGTCGTATCTTTGCAAAGTAATTTCGAAACTGAATAGACAGTATGCATACAAGAGAAGAGAAACTGGAAGCCTTCGGAAGGCTGCTCGATGTGCTTGACCGGCTACGCAAGGAATGTCCCTGGGACAGGAAACAGACCAACGAGAGCCTGCGGCCGAATACGATTGAAGAGACGTTCGAACTGTGCGATGCGCTTCTGAAAGACGATAAGAAGAATATCTGCAAGGAACTGGGCGACGTGATCATGCACGTGATGTTTTATGCCAAGATAGGCGAAGAAACCGGCGATTTTGACATTGCCGACGTCTGCAACAAAGAGGCTGACAAACTGATCTTCCGCCACCCGCACGTCTATGGCGAGGCAGAGAGCCTGAAGCATTCACACCTGGCGCAAGCCGCTGAGGGCGAGGAACTCTCATCCAAGCAGGTGCTCGAAAACTGGGAGCAGATCAAGATGCGCGAGAAGGATGGCAACAAGAGCGTGCTGAGCGGAGTGCCCGATGCGCTGCCCACGATCATTAAAGCCTACCGCATCCAGGAAAAGGCGCGCAACGTGGGGTTCGACTGGGAAGACCGTCAGGACGTTTGGGCTAAGGTACGCGAGGAACTTGGCGAACTGGAGGCTGAACTGAAACGGGAAGACAAGGAGAAGGCCACGAAGGAGCTGGGCGATTTCCTCTTCTCCGTGATCAACGCTTCAAGGCTCTACAAGCTGAATCCCGACAATGCGCTGGAATATACCAACCAGAAGTTTATTCGGCGTTTCAATTATATAGAGCAGCATTCCATCAAGGCTGGTAAGCCACTGACGGAAATGACGTTAGGCGAAATGGATAAACTTTGGAATGAAGCAAAGGAACTGGAAAAAGAATCAAAGATATGAAGAGACTGATTTATATATTTGCAGCCCTGCTGGTGATAGGCATCAGCGGTTGTAAGGAGCAGAAGAAACCCGCTCCGGAAGTATTGAGTGGCGTTGGAGAAGATAGCCTGGAAATGGCTGACACTACCGTCTATGGCGTTTGCGGAGAAGGCACGGCCATGCACTCCCTGGAACTCATCACCAACAACGGAGACACGCTGCTGATGGGAATGGGCGACGATTCGATACCCTGCGTGAGGGGCGGGCTCTCGGTGGGCGATCGGCTGGCTGTCATCATCCAGAAAGGGGGCGAAGAAGATGAATGGGACAAGGCCTCGCTCGTGATCAACCTCACCACGCTGATGGGCAAATGGACGGCTCTCGACAAGACTTTCGAACTGCAGGAAGGCGGAGTGGTGGTCAGCACCGTGGTAGAGCCCCATCCCCTGACCGAATGGAAGATCTTCAACGGTCATCTGGTGCTCTCGGCTGACACCTTCGATATCTATGAATTGGGAGCCGATTCCCTGTATCTGGAAAACAAGGCTGGCATCTTTGCCTACAAACGGATGAAGTAGGGTCAAGTGGAGCAGTTCAGGGTACATATCTTAGGATGCGGAAGTGCATTGCCCACCCTTCACCACATGGCTTCCTCGCAGGTGGTGGAGTTGCGCGACAAGCAGTTCATGGTGGACTGCGGTGAAGGCACCCAGTTGCAGATACGTCGTTCGCGAATCAATTTCAATAAGATTCAGGCCGTCTTCATATCCCATATCCATGGCGACCATTGCTTCGGGCTGATAGGAATGATCAGCACCTTCGGACTTCAGGGGCGCAAGGCTCCGCTCCAGGTATATGCCCCTGAGGCGCTCGGGCCGATGCTGCAGTCGCAGATAGACCTCTTCTGCCAGCACCTCAGTTTCGAGGTCACTTTCCATGCCATTGATACGAAGCAGAACGCCGTCATCTATGAAGACCGCTCGCTCACGGTGTCAACCATCCCCTTGCAGCACCGGCTGCCCACGTGCGGTTTCCTCTTCCGTGAAAAACCTACATTGCCACATATTCGGCGCGATATGATTGACTATCTGGAGATACCTGTCTCGCAAATCAACAACATCAAGAACGGGGCAGGGTGGACAACTCCAGACGGGCGCACCTTCACCCACGAACAACTGACCACGCCTCCTGATCCGCCCCGCGCTTATGCCTATTGCTCAGATACCCGATATGTGCCCACGCTCCATGAGATCGTTGCAGGTGTTGACCTGCTGTATCACGAGAGCACCTATTGCCTTGACAGCAAGCAGCGGGCCGAAGCCTACTGGCACAGCACGGCAGCCGATGCGGCCACGGTGGCACGAGAGGCAGGCGTGAAGAAACTGCTGCTGGGCCACTACAGTTCGCGCTATCCAGATGAAAACGCATTTCTGAACGAAGCCCGCGAGATATTCCCAGAGTCGTATCTCACCAACGAAAATGACATTTTCAACGTCTGATTTCCGTCACTTTGACAAAATTATGGGCTAAATATTTGGAAGTTTCAAGTAAAATACTTAAATTTGCACCAAATATATGCGCGTATGAAGAAATTTTTCCTTAAAATAACCCTCTCGCTGGCTATGTTGGCTGGCTTGCCTGCCATGAGTATGGCGGCTATCGAAATCATCGATCAGGACGCTCAGGCCACGGTGATTTCGCAAACCACCAACAACACGCTTCACATCGTGAATGCCAATGGAGGCGTGGTCTATATCTACAACGTGGCTGGCAAGTGTATCAAGACCTTCAAGGTGGAAGGCCCAGACCGCCAGTATGAACTCAATCTTCCGAAAGGAATCTATATCGTAAAAGTAGGTAACACCGCACGACGCATCACCGTGAAATAATGCGCAGGATTCTCTGGATGGCATTCTTTTCGGCAGCCTTTATCCTGATGGCTTGCGACGAAAAGGGTACCTATTCAAATAAAGACTTGACCGTAGAAGCGTTTTCAGCGATGGAAACGCCTTCTTTTGCTATCAACTCACATACGATTCGCAAGCATCTCTCACAGATACTTAAGGCCGATACGGGGCGGCTCATTGCTGATAAGGAAGTCCGTAATTACTACCGTAGGGAGCGTCCCTTCCTCTGGATTGACCGTCACGGCATTGACCATAGGGCCGACTCGCTGCTCTACTGGCTTGAAAGAGTGGGTGAGACTGGCATCGACCCTGCCATCTACCGACTGGAGAAGTTGAAGACCGACCTCGCCAGGCTCCGCATGCTTGACCTCTCGGAAGAGGAAGACATCAATCGGGTGATGGCAAGGCTGGAATACAACCTTACCCGCGCCTACCTGCGCTATTCCTCTTGTCAGCATTTCGGCTATGTGAATCCTGCCTACACGCTCAACCATTGTGCCGTGAAAGACTCGGATTCCACCCACGTCACTTATTACCATGTGTTCGATGTGAAAATGAGCCATCCCAACGAGGCTTTCTACACACGGGCCTATCACAAGATTCAGCACGATAGTGTGGACTTTTTCCTGCGCGAAATCCAGCCTACGGGCAAGATGTATCGTCGGTTGGTGGACTATCTGAACACCAAGAAGCCCCAGGGCGAAGAGCGGCGCAAGGTGATATGCAGCATCGAGCAATGCCGCTGGCAAACGGAGGATTCGCCCGAGAAACATTCGAAATACGTGTTCGTGAACATACCTTCCTACCGCCTCTATGCCTACGGGGAGGATTCGGTGCTGACGATGAAGGTGGGATGTGGCAAACTCAAGACCCGCACGCCCCTTATCCATTCCAGCATCAAGCGGATGGATCTCAATCCGAAGTGGTTCGTTCCCCAGAGTATTGCCAAGGGCATTGCCGGACGTACGGGCTATCTGCGCCGCAACAACATGTATATCTACGACCGGAAGGCGGGTAAGCTGCCACCCGAACGCGGTTCCTATTCGCGTATCATGGAGGGCAAGCAATATATCGTACAAGAGGGCGGCCCCGGCAATTCCTTAGGACGCATCATCTTCCGTTTCGATAATAACCATAGCGTTTATCTGCACTATACGAACACGCCCTGGTTCTTCCAGAAGAGCGAGCGCTCGGTCAGCCACGGGTGCGTGCGTGTGGAAAGACCTTTGGAACTGGCCATTTTCCTGCTGAAGAAGAAGGATGAGGACTTGATAGAGAGAATTAAGTATTCGATGGAGGCCGACCTCAATCCTAACGACAATGCTCCGGATGACAAACCCAAGGTTGACCGCAAGAAGCTGATAGGCAGCGTCAACGTTGACCCAGAAATCCCCGTTTTCATCGGTCATTTCACCTGCTATCCATCGGCCGACGGCGAGCTGCATTATTATAAAGATGTGTATGGCTATGATGCCGCCATCTGGAAAGAAATGAAAAAATACCTGCTTTGAGCGAGAATGAGATATTAAGACTGTTGTCCAAGCCCGAAACGCAACGCAAGGGCTTCGAGATGATTGTACGCCAGTATAGCGAAATGCTATATTGGAAGATACGTAATATCGTTCAAGACCATGATGATGCCAACGACGTGCTCCAGAATACGTTCCTCAAAGCCTGGCAGGGGCTTGGTGAATTCCACTCTAAGTCAAAATTATCCACGTGGCTCTATCGTATTGCCGTAAACGAATCGCTCGATCACCTGAGAAAGCAGAAATCCAAAGTGAGTGCCGACGAAGATATCTCTGTAGCCAACCGGCTGCTGGCAGATAACTTCTTCGATGGTGATGAAGCGCAGGCCCTGCTGCAGGAAGCCATAGCGCAACTGCCTGATGTTCAGCGCACTGTGTTCACACTACGCTACTATGACAATATGAAATATTCAGAGATGAGCATCTTGCTGAAAACCTCAGAAGGTGCCCTGAAAGCCTCTTATCACATCGCGGTGAAAAAAATTCATGACTATCTTTTAAACTTTTCCAAATCCTAAACGTCTAACTATCAAAGAAATCATTATGAAAGAAGAGAATGATCTTAAACAGGCCTATGGCACACAAGCCCCTTTCAAGGTGCCTGAAGGATATTTCGATGATTTTGCTACCCGCATGATGCAGATGCTGCCCGAGCAGGAAGCAAAGGTTATCGAGATGAAACCGTCAGGATGGCTACGCTGGCGTCCCTACGTGGCAGCAGCCAGTATTTGTGCGATAATCGGCGGCTCGGCTCTGTTCTTCTTCGGACAAAATACCGAGCAGACCACTGCCTATTCCGGTTCGAATGCTCCTGCTACGGAGATCACTATGGAGCAGGCTGCCGACTATGTGATGATTGACAATGATGACATTTATACTTATTTAGCTGATTTCTGATGAAAAAGATTCTCCTATTATTTATATCGCTCATGAGCCTGACGCAGGCATCAGCTCAATTCGGCAAGATGCCGAAGTTTGACCCCAAGCAGTTTCAGGCTGATATGGAGCAATTCATCACGACTGAAGCCGCTCTCTCGCCCAAGGAGGCAGAGGCTTTCTTCCCAGTTTATCGGGAAATGCAGAAGAAGCAGCGTATTTTGTTTGACCAGCAACGCCGCCTCCGTCACATTAAGCCCACGGATGAAGCCGGTTGCCGTGAGGCTATTCAGAAAAGTGATGACTGTGAACTCCAGTTGAAAGAGATACAGTTACAGTATCATAAGAAGTTCATGAAGATTCTTCCGGCCTCCAAAGTCTATGATGTCCTGCGCGCGGAGGAAAAGTTCCATCGGCAGATATTCAGCATGAACAGATTCAGAAGAGGCGGGAAAAGATAACTCTCTTCACTTCTCCAATAGGTAAAAACACAAAGAAAGCCGTTTCCATCGTGAAAGCGGCTTTCTTTTTTAGCATATCTCAAAAGGATTTATCCAATCAGTTCCACGCTTCGTTTGAAGAATTTGTCGAGTGCTTCACCGCGAAGCATACCGTTCTGCAGGAGGGCAAGGTCAATCAGTTGGTGAACAATCTTGTTGTCCTTGGCGGCCTCGGCAATAATCTTCTTCTTCTGGTTCTGCTGTTCATCGATAGCTTTCTGCGTGTTGCTCAGGTCGTCTTTCTCGTCCTGGGTCACTTCCTCTGGCTTCTTCTTGTTCTGCTCCTGACGGAGAATGGCCAGGCGGGCTTCCTGTCCCTTGATTTCAGCAAGGACTGGCTTCAGGGCTTCCTCGGTTTTGGCGGTTTCATCGGCAAGAACCTTCTTGATGAGCGGATGATCGGCATTGAGCACCAGGTTGTAGGCATCGGGCATCTGCGAATAGAATCCCATGCCCTGCTGATAGCGGCTCATGTCCTTCATGCGGCGCATGTATTCACTCTGCGTGATAACGATGGGCTGAGCCTGTTCGCCAAGACTCTCCACCTCCACATAGAACTCTGCCTTCTCCATCTTGGGCATCTGCGAGCGGAAAGCCTCTGACAGATTGTCACTCTCATCTTTGCCGAGTGAGTTCTTCGGTGCATCTTCCTTCACGATGAGACGGTCGATGATATCACCGTCCACACGTGTGAAACGGCTCTTTTCGAACTTCTGCTCCAGCATTCCCACCATCGGTGTGTCAAGTTGTCCGTCCATCATCAGCACGGAATAGCCTTTGGCCTTTGCTCCTTCAATGAAGGAGTATTCAGCCTCCTTATCGTTGGCATAGAGATAGATCAGGTTGCCGTCCTTGTCGGTCTGGTTTTCCTTGATGAGTGTCTTGTATTCCTCGTAGGTGAAGTATTTGCCATCTACTTCCTTCAGCAAGGCGAAGTCCTTGGCTCGGTCGTAGAAATCTTCCTGCGAAAGCATGCCGTAATGGATGAAGAGCTTCAGGTCGTCCCATTTCTCCTCGAAATCCTTGCGGTTCTCCTTGAAGAGAGAACTCAGCCGGTCGGCAACTTTCTTGGTGATATAGGTGGATATCTTCTTTACGTCACGGTCGCTTTGGAGATACGAGCGGCTTACATTCAACGGAATATCGGGTGAGTCAATCACACCATGAAGCAGCGTCAGGAACTCCGGCACGATGCCTTCCACCTGATCCGTTACGAACACCTGGTTGCAATAGAGCTGAATCTTATTGCGCTGAATGTCAATGTTTTGCTTGATACGTGGGAAATAGAGAATACCCGTCAGATTGAACGGATAATCTACATTCAGGTGGATCCAGAACAGGGGCTCGTCCTGCATGGGGTAGAGTGTGCGGTAGAAACTTTTGTAGTCCTCGTCCTTCAGCGTGGAAGGAGTCTTTGTCCAGAGTGGCTCCACATTATTTATAATATTGTCTTCCTCGGTATCCACTTGCTTGCCGTCCTTCCATTCGGTCTTCTTGCCGAAAGCTACCGAAACCGGCAGGAACTTGCAATACTTGTTGAGCAGTCGCTCAATGGTGGCCTTTTCAAGGAATTCCTTGCAATCATCGTCGATATAAAGGATGATGTCAGAACCGCGATCGGCTTTCTCCACCTCTTCAATCGTGAATTCAGGACTACCGTCGCAGCTCCATTTCACGGCTTTCTCGCCCTCACGATAACTCTTTGTCACGATTTCCACCTTCTTCGACACCATGAACGAAGAGTAGAAACCCAGTCCGAAGTGGCCGATGATGGCGTTGGCCGTGTCCTTATACTTGTCAAGGAAGTCAGTAACGCCTGAAAAAGCAATCTGGTTAATGTATTTGTCAATTTCCTCTGCGGTCATTCCGATACCGCGGTCGCTGATGGTCAGTGTGCCCTTGTCGGCATCGAGCGAAACATGCACGGTCAGGTCGCCCAATTCTCCGTTGAAATCGCCTTTTTCTTTCAGCGTCTTCAACTTCTGGGTGGCATCAACGGCATTGCTCACCATTTCACGGAGGAAAATCTCATGGTCAGAATAGAGAAATTTTTTGATGACGGGGAAGATGTTCTCTGTCGTAACCCCGATATTACCTTTTTGCATAATTTTGAATGTAATTAAGTTTCTGCCTTACACTCTTGCAAATTCCGTGCCAAAGCGAGAAATGGCATATATACCATTAAATTGAGTTTACGCTACGTATCAAATAATGTCAAAAAGGTATTAATTTATTTCAAAGTCCGATTTTTCTTATCTTTTTATTTGAAACAAAACGAAATTTTCACTATCTTTGCGAAGAAAATCAGGACAGTTTGACCGGACATGGAAACGCAAGAGAAAAAGTTCAGTATGATTGCTGATTATTACTCGCATCATTATGACGAGGTGCTTGGCTTTGTGTCAAAGCGGATGATGTATGCCGAGGGTGCTGAAGACATTGTTCAGAATGTCTTTATGCGGCTTTTGCGTACGGATAAGATGATTACTCCCATCACGCTTCCGTGTCTTGTATATACCACTGCCCGCAATCTGCTCATTGACTATTGGCGCCATCGTAGGTCGGTAGAGGAATATGAACATTTCATCGTGCAGCTCGGGGCGAGTGATGATCTCGACGTGGCCTCGGTGTATAGTGCGGCCGAGATTACGGAGATCCTGGAGCGCGGCATAGCCCGCCTGACTGATCATCAGCGCACCATTTACCGTATGAATGTATATGAAGGAAAGAAAGTTTCGGAGATTTCCGAGACGCTTCATCTGACTTATAAGAGCGTTGAGAACCGCCTGGGAAGCGCTCGCAAGGAAATTCGCCAGTACATGAAACGCATGCTGGCATAACATAACCCTATATATTCGATAGGTAGGTTTTTTTAGGTAACAGTCCCCGCAATAACGTAGTGATTACGTATAAAGCGGGGACGTTTTTTAGTTCTGCTTGAAAGCCAGCACCTTGGTCATTTCTGGATCCAGATAGAAGGTGCGCACGAGGGTATCCTCCTGTTGTATCACCTTCATCCGCATATAGATGAATTTTCCAGGCACCGGTTTTTCCCATTTAATGCCTTTCTTGAAGGCTTTGTCTTGCGGAGCCTGTTGCTGAAGGGTAACGAGCACGCTGTCTTTCACCTTGTACGTGCTGTCCATCGAGATAAACTCCGTCTCATATTCTGCATTGACCAGATTCGCTTTGAGGAATTCATCTACGGTGTTGGTGGCCTTGCGCCGATTGCCACAGGCCATCAGCACAAGGCTACACATTATTATATATAATACCTTTCTCATTTCTTTGCAGGTATGTTCTTCAGGATTTCGAGCAGATGATCCCACACCATCTGGACCGTGGGGATGAGCAGGCGCTCATCGGGTGAATGCACGCCGCGGAGCGTGGGCCCGAAGCTCACCATGTCCATGTGAGGATATTTCTCGGAGAAGAGTCCGCACTCCAGTCCTGCATGGATGCCGAGCACCTTTGGCTCCTTGTTGAAGAGTTTGCGGTAGGCTTCAACGGTGATCTTGGTCAGTTGGCTGTTGGCATTCATCTTCCATGCGGGATAGCCGTCGCCCTGGTTCACTTCCGCACCGGCCAGTTCAAACACGGCTTTGATCGTTGCAGCCATGTTGCGGAGGTTGCTCATCACGTTACTGCGCTGTGATGCCACAACCTTCACCTCGCCATCCGTGGTTTCCACGCTGGCCACATTGCTCGAAGTCTCCACAAGCCATGCTATTTCTTCATCCTGGCACATCGTCAGAATACCGTTGTGCATGGCCTGCAGACAACGGATGAGGTTCTTGGCCGTCTTGTCGTCCATCACTTCGGTTCGCTCGGCGCTTTCCATCAGGAACTCCATCGTGGTATCCGTCACGTGGAACTCATCTGCGGCCTCCGTAGCAAACACATTCCAGTCGGCTCTCACGTTCTCCTTCATGGCATTGGGCACGGCTATGATGAGCTGGCCGTCGCGAGGAATGGCGTTGTGCATCTTGCCGGAGTTGAAACAAGCCAGGCGCACGTCGGTCTTCTGCATCTGGGCATAGATGAAGCGGGCCAGCAGCTTGATGGCATTGGCGCGTTTCTTGTTGATATCGTCACCAGAATGACCGCCCACCAGGCCTTTCAGCGCAATCTTCAGGAAGAAGTAGTCTGCGGGAGCCTCTTCCTTGGTGTAATGGAAGATACCCTCCGTGGTGATGCCACCGGCACACGACACGAATATCTGGCCTTCATCCTCAGAGTCGAGGTTGATCAGATAGCGGCCGTTCATGAAGTCGCCTTTCATGCCGAAAGCACCAGTCAGTCCGGTCTCTTCGTCACGGGTGAAGACACACTCGATGGGGCCGTGCTCAATATCGTCAGAGTCAAGGATTGCCAGTTCGATGGCATCGCCGATACCATCGTCGGCTCCGAGCGTGGTTCCCTTGGCCTTCATCCACTCACCGTCAATGTAAGTCTCGATGGGGTCGTTCAGGAAGTCAATCTCATGGTCCACGAGTTTGTCGCACACCATATCCATGTGACTCTGCAGGATCACCGTCTCCAGGTTCTCGTAGCCCTTGGTGGCCGGTTTGCGGATCAGCACGTTGCCGGTTTCGTCCACCTTGGTCTCCAATCCACGGCTTCTGCCGAATTCTTTCAAGTACTCAATCATCTTTTCCTCGTGCTTCGAAGGACGGGGAATCTGGTTAATTTTGGCGAATTGCTCGAAAACACGAGCGGGTTTTAAATCACTTTTATTCATTATTAATGTAATTTTATTTTGAAATTCAAGGGATATTCCGTATCTTTGCACTCGATTTTGCATTACAAATGCATGCAAAGATAATAAAAATGCTGAAAACTCTTGCCATAACCGTGTTAATAATTGCTATTTGCATAGCATTATTGAGTGTGAAGGTGATTTTCAAGAAGAACGGAAAGTTCTCCTCACAACATATTCACGACAATGAAGCGTTGCGCCAGCAGGGCATCCATTGCGTGCTCGATCAGGACCGTGAGGCAAGGGAAGCAGACAAAGCCTATTAAGAATCAAAACATTATAAGAAAATGAAAAAGACATTTATCGTTGCACTCTGTGCCGTTATGATGGCATCATGCAACAAACAGGCACCCAAGGTTGACGAAAAGCCGGCCAGTCAGAATGCACCCTCGGAACTCAAGATCGCTTTCGTTGAGGTAGATTCCATCATGACGCAGTACACTTTCTGCAAGGAAAAGAGCAAGGAGCTTGAGAAGAAAGGCAACAACATCCAGAGCACACTCGCCCAGAAGCAGCAGGCTCTCCAGAATGCTGCCGTGAAGTTCCAGCAGGACATACAGGCCAACAAGTACACTCAGCAGCAGGCTGAAGCCGTACAGGCCGGACTCCAGAAGCAGAACAATGACCTGCAGGCACTCAATCAGCGTCTGACAGCTGATTTCCAGAACGAAACCGAGAAGTTCAACGAGGAACTCCGCAAGAACATCCAGGCTTATCTGGCTGAATACAACAAGGATAAGAAATACTCCATCATCTTCAGCAAGCAGGGTGACAATATCCTTTATGCCGACGGTGCATACGATATCACGAAGGAAGTGGTGGCCGGCTTGAACAAGTCATACAAGGCTGCTCCTGCCAAGAAGGATGAGGAGAAGAAGGACGCCAAGGCCGAAAAGAAATAAAGCCACGGAAACAGTTATCCAACCCATTGCCCAGTTCCACTCTCCGTTGAGGAGCAAGTTTGGCATTCCACGCCAAAGCGGACTGGTAGAAGAGCTCGAAGGCGAAATCGTCTTCGAGCCTCCTTTTCGTAACCCCGACTTCATCCGTGGACTTGAAGAGTTTGACTACATCTGGCTCATTTGGGAGTTTTCGGCTAACCGCCATCAGACCCGTAACGCAATGGTGCGGCCTCCTCTTCTCGGAGGAAACCAGCGGGTGGGGGTATTTGCCACGCGCTCACCATTCCGTCCCAACAGTCTTGGACTCTCTTCCGTACGCATCGCAAAGATAGATTGGGAAGATAACCGCGGCCCTGTCATCAAGGTGAAAGGAGCAGACCTGATGGACGGCACGCCTATCTTTGACATCAAGCCCTATGTGGCTTATGCCGACAGCCACGAGGGTGCCCGAAGCGGATTCGTGGATCATCATGAGTGGAAGCGCTTGAAAGTCGTGATCCCAGATGAGCACTACGCTCTCTTTACTCCCAAAGAACTTGAAACCGTCGAGGAAATTCTTTCCTGGGATCCTCGCCCGCAAACTCAAATCCATCACGACAAGACTTTCGGAATGCCCTTCGGCAAATACGATATCCGTTTCCGTGTAAAGGATGATATTCTCACCGTCGTTGAAATCATCGTTTCCAACGGATGATACTTTGCCTTCCATTCCGTAAATGAAATTCCGAAAGGCTTATTCTTCGGAGAGGATCTTCATGTATTCTTCGTAGCTAATGTAGCGGCCGCCCATGCTCTTGAGATGGGGAGTCTCCAGTTGGCAGTCAATCATCCTGCCTCCTACGTCTTCCATGGTTTGGGCCAGCGCGATGAGGGCCACCTTGCTGGCGCTGGGTTGCAAGGAGAACATGCTCTCGCCGATGAAGCAACGGCCAATGGTTACTCCGTAGAGACCGCCCACGAGTTGACCGTCTTCCCATACCTCTACGCTAGCTGCCAGATGCTGGCGATGGAGTTCGGTGTAGGCTTTGATCATGTCATTGCCCAGCCAGGCTCCTTCTTCTTCATAACGCAGTTGGCTGCAATGACGGATTACACTTTCGAAATCGCGGTTGATGGTTACTTCATGGCGATTCTTGTTGAGCAGGGAGCGCATGGAATGGGAGATATGAATCTCTTCGGGGAAGATGACGAAGCGCTTCATGGGACAGTACCAATGAGGCTCATCGTCGTCGCGGAAGCTGTACCAAGGGAAGATTCCGTGACTATAGGCCAACAGCAGACGGTCAACGCTGAGGTCGCCGCCCACGGCTATGAGTCCGTCGTCTTCACCCCAATGCGGGTCGGGAAACCAAAGTCCTTTATCGAGTTGTATCACCATAAGTTTTGCAAAGTTACGAAAAACTTCTTAAAGAAGATGAGGAATTTGAAAAATATGCTTACCTTTGTATGCAAATCAAGAAGTATCATAGCATGCCAAAGGAACAATCGAGCATCAAAGAGCGTAGCCGGACTGGCATCCGTGAGCCCCGACGCTATAAAGTGACTATCTATAACGATGATTTCACTTCGATGGAATTTGTGGTGAGGATTCTGATGGAAGTGTTCTTCAAGAGCCAAGCCGAAGCTGAGGCGCTGATGCTCAAAGTGCACCATTCCGACAAGGCTGTGGTGGGCATCTATAGCTATGACATAGCCGTGAGCAAAGTGGAAAAAGCCACGCGGATGGCCCGCGAAGAAGGTTTCCCGCTGCGGCTTACCTACGAACCCGAATAAATCATAGATTTTTCTGTTATGCCAAATATTCCGAATACAAAGTTTACCGACCAGGTGTTTCAGGACACGATGAAGAAGTGTGTCGATATGCGCCACCAGTTCGTCACGCCGGAACATCTGCTCTACGGACTTCTCGAACAAGACCGCTTTGCGGCGGCCCTCGACTATTATGCCGATCTGACTATCTTGGTGCCCGACCTCAACGACTATCTTCAGAAGATGGAGAAGGTGCCCGAAGGCATGGCGTATAGGCCCGAGACCTCACAGCAACTGTCGGAGCTGCTGGAGGCTGCCTATCGTAATGTGTCCTTTTCGAGTGCGGAGAGCCTGGACGTGCCCCATCTGACGCGCGCGCTGCTCAGCCTGGACGACTCGTGGGCTGCCTATATGCTGAAGAAGGAACTGGGCGATGACGTGGAAGAGTTTATGGGCGAACTGATTTCCTATTATGAGGAAACGGATGAAGAAACCGCCGATGCGGACGGTGATGCTGAGGAGAGTCATGACCGGCAGCAGTGGAAACGGCTAGTGACCTGTCTGAATGATACTGTGGCTTCGCATCATCCACTCATCGGACGCGAGAATGAACTGCAGCGTACCATTCAGGTGCTCTGCCGCAAGGATAAGAACAATCCGCTCCATGTGGGAGAGCCCGGTGTGGGAAAGACGGCTCTGGTCTATGGACTTACGGCGCGAATCGTGAAGGGCGATGTGCCCGACCGTCTGAAGGGCTGTAAGGTTTTCCAGATGGATCTCGGCACGATGCTCGCCGGAACTCAGTTTCGCGGTGATTTCGAGAAGCGCATCAAGCAGGTGATGGAGGGCGTGCGTAAGGAGGGCAACGCCATTGTCTATATTGATGAGATACACAATCTGGTGGGTGCTGGTCGAGGCAGCGACGGAGCGATGGATGCTTCCAATATGCTCAAACCATATATGGAGCAAGGGGATATAAGATTCATCGGTTCAACCACTTATGAGGAATATAACCGCTACTTCTCGAAGTCGCGTGGTATTGTGAGGCGCTTCCAGCAGATTGACATTCTGGAGCCGTCGGTTGACGAGACAGTCCATATCATCGAAGGCTTGCAGAAGCAGTATGAGGACTTCCATCACGTGAAATACAAGAAGAATGCCATCCGGTATGCCGTGGAGACGAGTGCGAAATATATCAATGAGCGATTCCTGCCCGATAAGGCCATCGACCTGATCGACGAGGCCGGGGCCTATCGCGAGATTCATCCCACAGACAAGAAGACTCAATATGTGGATAAAGCCCTCGTCAATGATATCCTGCAGCGCATCTGCAAGATAGATGCCGTGGCGCTGAAGGAAGACAACAACCAGACGCTCGAAACACTTGAGAAACGTATCAAGGCGCGTATCTACGGTCAAGACGAGGCCGTGTGCCAGGTGGTGGAAGCCGTTCAGATGTCAAAGGCTGGCCTGCTCGATGAAAACAAGCCTTTGGCTTCTCTGCTCTTCGTGGGACCTACGGGCGTGGGCAAGACGGAGGTGGCACGCGTGTTGGCACAGGAATTGGGCATTCAGCTGGTGCGTTTCGATATGAGTGAATATACCGAGAAACACACCGTGGCCAAACTCATTGGCTCGCCGGCGGGCTATGTGGGCTATGAAGACGGTGGCCTGCTCACCGATGCCATCCGCAAGACACCCAACTGTGTGCTGCTGCTCGATGAGATAGAGAAAGCGCATCAGGACATCTACAACATCCTGTTGCAAGTGATGGACTATGCCTCGCTGACCGATAACAAAGGGCGCAAGGCCGACTTCCGTAATGTAATTCTCATCATGACCAGCAATGCGGGTGCCCAATATGCAGGACAGGCCGTAGGGTTTGAGGCCAACACCAGCCGAGGCCAAGCGATGCTCCGACAGGTGAAGAAAACCTTCAAGCCGGAGTTTATCAACCGCCTTTCGGGAACCGTGGTGTTCCACGACATGGACCTGAAGATGGCCGGTATGATTCTCGACAAGAAACTCCGCGAGCTTCAGGAGAAACTTACGCTGAAGAATGTGGTGATGAAACTGTCTGCCGATGCCCGCAAGCACTTGCTCGACGAGGGATTCACCCGTGAGTATGGAGCGCGCGAGATGGATCGCGTGATTGCCTCTCAGCTGAAACCCTTGCTGATGCGCGAGATTCTTTTCGGCAAACTCAAGAAGGGCGGTGAGGCCAGCGTAGATTTACATGATGGAAAACTGATTATAGATGAAGGACAAAAATAATTCATACAACCGCCAGGGCGACTACGAGACCTTTGTCGTAGAACAGGAGCAGCCATTGCTGGAATTCCTGTTGGAACACGTGAAGACGCTCAGCCGCTCGAAGATCAAGCAGACGCTTCAAGGCCGTGGCGTGATTGTCAATGGCAAGCAGGTTACGCAGTTCGACTATCTGCTGAAGCCTGGAATGAAGGTGGCCGTGAGCCGTTCGAAGAAAAACAACGAGACGCTTCGCAGCCGATATGTGCGTATCGTGTATGAAGACCGCTGGATTGTGGTGGTTGAGAAGCAGGTGGGCATTCTCTCCATGGCTGCGGGTCACAGTTCGCTCAATGTGAAATCGGTGCTTGATGACTATTTCCGTAAGTCGCGCCAAAAATGCAATGCCCATGTGGTTCACCGGCTTGACCGCGATACGAGCGGACTGATGGTGTATGCCAAGGACAAGCAGACAGAACAGGTGATGGAACACGCGTGGCACGAAATGGTCTATGACCGCCGCTATGTGGCCGTGGTGAGCGGACAGATGGAGAAGGATAGTGGTACGATACAGAGCTACCTGAAAGACAACAAGGCCTATATCACCTATTCATCGCCTACGGATAATGGCGGCAAACTGGCCATCACGCATTACTTCACGCTCGACCGTTCGCGGGATTTCTCGCTGGTGGAATACAAGTTGGAAACGGGCCGCAAGAATCAGATTCGCGTACATTCAGCCGATATCGGTCATCCCGTTTGCGGTGACGTCAAATATGGTGACGGCAGCGATCCTGTTGGCCGTCTTTGCCTTCATGCTTTCCTGCTGTGTTTCGAGCATCCTGTCACGCATGAGCGAATGGAGTTTGAGACCCCGTTTCCACGGTCGTTTACGGATTTGTTCAGATAAAGGATAAAGGATTAAAGATTAAGAATTAAGCATTATAATTGTGTTATGCAAGACTATTATTTTTATATTTTTGCCCTGGTGGTGATTGTCGTGGCTTTCGTGCTGCTGAAGAAAGTGGTGAGCTGCCTGCTGAAGTCGGTGATTATGCTGGCCATAATTGGTGCGCTGGCGTACATCTATTTTACGTACTTCATGCAGTAGTCTCTTCGTCGTAGAGGCGATCGAAGATTTGACGGAGCTCCTGAGGGCGGGTAATCAGCCGGCGGATTTCTTCCAATTTCTCCTCGTTGGGAGATTTTGGCATCCACAGGCGTATATATCCGTGCACGGAATACTTCTCGTCCATGTGGTCCATGAAGCGCTGCCAATGCTCCTCCTTCGATTTTTCGGGATAATGGGAAAGGCCGAATTGGACCGTTCGGCGGAAGACACTCATAGGCTCCAGATCACGGTCAGCTTCCGCTACAATCTTCCCGTAGATGCTTCGCGGGGCATGACTGGCGGATGCACGATGATCCTCAACGGCTTCTTTCATCACCTTTAGCTGTTCGGTTGAAAACCAACGCTTTAAGCGGGCATCTGCCATTAGGATTTTTCCGCTGGTGAGATGGTGGATGGCGCGAGGCCCTTCCAGTCCCAGGTCATGATAGGCGGCAATGGCGTAGGCCATGTTGAGATCCGCTCCGGCACGTCGGGCTATCTCCAGCGAACGGCGGATGACGCTATTGGCGTGAGCAAGATTGTGGGCTTTGTCGAATTCAGTATAGCGGGGCAGAATCTTCTGCTCGATGAATTCCATCAAGTCAAGGCTTACGTTATTTTCCATGAAATGCTCCTTATTTTTTTGCAAATATACTGAGAAATGTTTAACTTTGCAAGAAATTTTCTGAAAATGAAAGATTGAGACAATGAGAAATACGTTGAACGAAGATGAAGTAAGGCTGAATTCGGCAAAGGCATGGTTGCTGGCCGCAAGGCCGAAGACGCTGACGGGAGCCGCCGTGCCGGTGATGATTGCGCTGGCGCTGGCTTGGACTGACCGTTCGGCGGAGCATCCTTTCATGTGGCTGCCTGCCGTGCTTTGCATGCTATTTGCCTTCGTGATGCAGATAGATGCAAACTTCGTGAACGACTATTTCGACTTCATGAAAGGCACGGACGACGAAGAGCGTTTGGGGCCGCGAAGGGCTTGTGCCAACGGCTGGGTGACGGCCAAGGCCATGCGCATAGCAATGGGCGTGACAACGCTCCTGGGCTGCTTCATCGGACTACCTCTTATATATTATGGTGGCTGGCAGATGATTGTAGTCGGCGTGCTTTGCGTGTTCTTCTGTTTCCTCTATACCACCCATCTAAGCTATATGGGACTGGGCGATGTGCTGGTGCTCGTGTTCTTTGGCATCGTGCCCGTCTGCGTGACCTATTACCTACAGATGCAGACGGTGACATGGGAAGTCTTCATAGCTTCGTTGGCCTGTGGGCTTGTCATCGATACGCTGCTGCTCATCAACAACTATCGCGATCGCGACAATGACCGTAGGGCCGGCAAGATAACGCTTGTGGTCAGAGTAGGTGAACGGGTGGGCGAGAGCCTGTATCTCTGGGCTGGCCTGTTGGCGTTCGTGCTCGGTGGTGTGTTCATAGTCTGCGGTCATCCCATGGCCGCAGTATTGCCTATACTTTATATTTGTCTGCATTTCCAAACCTATAAGAAGATGAAGAAAATCAATCATGGACGTGAGCTGAATAAGATTCTCGGCGAGACGGCCCGCAATATGTTCGTATATGGCCTGATGGTCACCATCGGACTGCTGCTTTCACCCTTGAAGGCACACGCCCAGCAATCGGAGATGAGCCACGTGAAAGTGACGATGAACGACGGCACGCAACGGGATGGCTACGTGACCCGCTACTGGAGCGACGGCGGCGGTTTCAAAGTGATGAACCGCAAGTTCAGGATGATGGAAAACGGCGTGGAACGGGAATACACCGCTGACGAGGTGAAAGCCATCGACTTCGTGATGAAGAACCCCGGAAGCACGCTCAACGAGAACGTGATATCAGCCGATGTGGCCAATCCTTCTACCTTCTCTCCCCGAAAGGTAAAACGCCAGTTCGTGCATATAGAAGGAACCACCGAAGATGGCACCATCTACTGGTGGAACGGTGTTGACAGTCAGCAAATGCAGTTGGGTTCGCTCACGGTGAGCACCATCTTCGGCGTGAAGCTGGCGGGCGAAGACATCATCGTGCCCTTCATGACGGGCAACGTGATTTCGCTCAATGCGATGCGTATCCGCTATAAGAAGACTCAGCATAAGCAGCTCGTGGAATATCTTGACAAGCGAGTTCTGAAGGGAGGGCAGAAGTTTTGGGACAGCATCCAGCGCGACCCGATGCTGTTTCTTGAATTGATCAGAGAATATAATAACAAACAATAATAAAAAGAACAATGAGAAGTATTGCATCAAAGTGGTTTGAGACCAAAGTGAAGTATGACAAGATGATGGAAGACGGCACCCAGAAGCCCGTTCCCGAAACCTATGTGGTGGATGCCCTGAGCTTCACCGAAGCCGAGGAGCGCATCACGGAGGAGATGTCGAGTTACGTGAGTGGCGAATTCGACGTGAAGGGTATTGCCGAAGCTTCCTATAAAGAGATATTCTTCAGCGACCTTGACACGGCCGACAAATGGTACAAGGCCAAGCTCCAGTTTATCACGCTCGACGAGAAGACCGAGAAAGAGAAGCGCACCTCGGTGTACTATCTGGTGCAGGCTGCCAACTTCATGCAGGCCGTGAAGAACATCGACGAGGTGATGGGCGGCACGATGATCGACTACGTCATCGCAAGCGTGGCCGAAACTTCCATCATGGACGTCTTCGAGCATACGGCGAAGAAGGAAGGTTAAGGTTTCAGGTTTCAAGTTTCAGGTAATGTACGACGTAAAAGGAAATCTTCGGAAGGTGTTGGGCGATCTGCCTGATGGCGTGCGGCTCGTGGCCATCAGCAAATATCACCCCAACGAATACATCATGGCCGCCTATGAAGAAGGGCAGCGGGTGTTTGGCGAGAGTCATGAACAGGAATTGCGCCAGAAGGTGGAGTCGTTGCCGAAAGACATTGAGTGGCATTTCATCGGCCATCTGCAGACCAACAAGGTGAAGTATATCGCGCCTTACATTCAGATGGTGGAGGCCGTGGATTCGCTGAAGCTGCTCCGCGAGATCAACAAGCAGGCAGCTAAGCATGAACGAACGATCAAGGTGCTGCTCGAACTTCATATCGCCGAGGAAGAGACCAAGTACGGCCTTACGCTCGACGCCTGCCGCCAACTGCTCGAGGACGGCGAATGGCGCGAACTGAAGAACGTGCAGATTTGCGGGCTGATGATGATGGCTTCGTATGTGGATGACGTGGAGCAGATACGCTCAGAGATGATGCTGGCTTCCGACTTCTTCGATGAAGTGAAGGAACGCTACTTCAAGGATGACCCTTGCTTCTGCGAGCGTTCGTGGGGCATGAGTCACGATTATCCCATCGCCGTGGAGTGCCATTCCACGATGGTTCGCGTGGGTACTTCGATATTCGGACCGCGTATTTATTGAGGCTTCCGCAGTTGTGCAGATTTTGTGCGCATCATCTGCACTTTTTGTGCAAGGCCTCTGCACAAATTGTGCAACGCATCCGCACAAATTGTGCAACGTATCTGCACAAATTGTGCAAACCATCTGCACACTTTCTGCACAACATCACGGGTAAAGCAAAAGGGCATACTTCAATGAGTATGCCCTTATTGATTGATGCCGGAGGAATGGGAAATGTCAGAGCATTCCTTTGGTGCTCGGCAATTCAAACTTATAGATATCGCGCTTCACGGCCATCTTCAGGGCACGTGCCAAGGCTTTGAAGATGCCCTCAATCTTGTGGTGCTCGTTCTGGCCCTCGGCCTTGATGTTGAGGTTCATGCGGGCAGCATCCGACAGACTCTTGAAGAAATGGAGGAACATCTCTGTTGGCATTTCGCCGATGCGCTCACGCCTGAACTCCGCATCCCATACGAGCCACGGACGGCCGCCGAAGTCGAGGGCCACCTGGCAGAGGCAATCGTCCATCGGCAGACAATAGCCGTAGCGCTCAATGCCGCGCTTGTCGCCTAATGCCGCAAGGATACATTCGCCCAGGGCGATGGCTGTATCCTCGATGGTGTGGTGTTCGTCCACGTGGAGGTCGCCATCGGTATGGATGTAGAGGTCCATCATTCCGTGCTTGCCTATCTGCTCGAGCATGTGATCGAAGAATCCAAGGCCTGTCTGAATGTCACACTTGCCCGTGCCGTCGAGGTTCAGGCGAATATCGATATCGGTCTCCTTCGTGGTGCGGCGCACTTGGGCCGTGCGCTCACCGGCAAATAACAGCTCGGCAATCTTTGCCCAATCCATCCCGTCGCGCCCCAGAATCAGGGCCTTGCATCCGAGATTCTCTGCCAGCTGGGCATCGCTCTCGCGGTCGCCGATGACATAGCTGCCTGCCAAGTCGTACTTTGGATTGTTGATGTATTCGGTGAGCATGCCCGTGCCCGGCTTGCGGTTGGGGTGGTTGTCTTCGGGGAAGTGGGGGTCTATCTTCTGGTCGTCGAACGTGATGCCTTCGCCCTCCAGGGTCTGCAGGATGAAGTCGTGGACGGGCCAGAAGGTGTCTTCGGGGAATGAATCCGTGCCCAATCCGTCCTGATTGCTAACCATCACAAAGCGGAAATCGAGTTTCTCGCGGATGAAGGCCAGGTTGCGTATCATGCCTTTGACGAATTTCAGTTTCCCGAAATCGTCTATCTGTTCGTCCTCAGGCTCTTCGATGAGAGTGCCGTCGCGGTCGATGAAAAGAATCTTTTGCGGTTTCATTATATTGAATCTGTTTGTATTCTGAGTGCAAAGATACGTATTTTTATTTTTTTAATCCTTTAATTCTCCATATTTTTGTTTTTTGGTGTACCTTTGTAGAAAAATAAGAACTGTTTGCGATGGAAAGTATCATTCATGAAGAACTGTATAAGACTCGCGGCTTCGGCGCCACGCTGAAGGCGGCTTACAATTTGTTTCTGACCAACTTCACGCGCATCTTCCGCCATCTTTGGTGGGCTGCGTTGATATTTGCCCTTGTGCTGCCCATATCGGTTGTGGCTAATACGCTGATGGTTATGAGCGGCGGAAGCCTGGGATGGCTATGGGCGCCCGTGGTGCTCATCGTAGTGGCTGCCGAGGTGGCGCTTTTTTCGCGCATGATGATGCTTTATAACGACGAGTCGTGGAAGTGGAACATCATTCGCGTGCTGAAACTGACTTTGATCATTCTGGTTGCAGTTGCGGCGGTCAGTTTTATGGTAGGATTCGGCAAGGGGCTGATAGAGAACTGGCTAATGGCCGATATTCAGGAGAAGATGAAGACTGGCGCCGACGCTCAGGCAGCTATGGCTATGGCAGCCAACGCCAATATGAAGGTGATGGCGCTGATGGGTTGCGGAGTGATGCTGATTGGCCTGCTGATGGTTCCGCTTTATTATGTGATTATGAAATACGTGGTGGAGGTGAAGAGCCGGCTGCGCAAGATCTTTTGGCCGTCATATATGAAAGGATTCCGCCGTTGGGGCTACATCTTTGTGATGTTGTTGCTGACGGGCCTTGTGCTGGCTCCCTTTGCGCTGATTGTCTGCTTGCCGCTAATCATTATGATTATGAGCATGATGCTCTCCACCAACGGTGTGCTGCAGGGTGATCCTTCGGGACTGCCCGGAGGTTTCATGTGGCTCTATTATGCGGTTTATGTGTTGACGGTCTTCGTGCTTACGTTCTTCACGGTGTTCGAAATGACGGTAGCCTATTTCATGTATGGCAGTATCGAAGCCCGTGAACAGGAGCGGCAGAAGGCACGCGAAATGAAATTAACAGGAGTAGAAGTATGAAGCAGATCAATTGGGGATTCATCGGTTGCGGTGAAGTGACTGAGAAGAAGTCGGGCCCTGCCTTTAACGAGGTGGAAGGTTCAAGGGTGATTGCCGTGATGAGCCGTACGGAGAAGCGTGCACGCTCTTACGCCGAGCGCCATCATGTGCCGAAATGGTACACCGATGCGCAGGAAATCATCAACGACCCCGACATCAATGCCGTCTATGTGGCTACGCCTCCGTCATCGCATGCCACTTATGCCATCATGGCCATGCATGCGGGCAAGCCGGTCTATGTGGAGAAACCTTTGGCCAGCAGCTATGACGAGTGTGCGCGCATCAACCGCGTGAGCGAACTGACGGGCGTGCCCTGCTATGTGGCCTATTATCGTCGGTATCTGCCATATTTCCAGCGGGTGAAGAAGATTATCACCGACGGCGTGATTGGCAAGGTGACCAACGTGCAGATACGTTTCTCGGTGCCGCCTCGCGAGTTTGACGATGCCTCGCGCAAGAATCTGCCTTGGCGGCTTCAGCCCGAGATCGCCGGCGGCGGCTATTTCTACGACTTGGCCCCTCATCAGCTCGATCTGATGCAGGATATCTTCGGCGTTATCACCGAGGCTTCGGGTATCAGCACCAATCGCGGTGGATTCTATGCGGCTGAGGATAGCGTGAGCGCCTGCTTCCAGTTTGAGAATGGCGTTCCTGGTTCCGGCTCGTGGTGCTTCGTAGGTCACCATTCGGCTGAGGAAGACTGCATCGAGGTGGTAGGAACCGAAGGCATGCTCAGTTTCTCGGTGTTCAATTATGATCCTATTCTCTTGGTGACAAGCGAGGGAACCCGCAGTATCACCGTTCCTAATCCTCCCTACGTTCAATTGCCCATTATCCGAAGTGTGATACGCGACCTGCAGGGTTTGGATATCTGCACGGCTACCAGTGTCTCGGCTACGCCGGTGAACTGGGTTTTGGATCGTATTCTTGGAAAATTCTAAATTGAAAGTGAGAAAGAGTATAGTATCGATATTGCTGTTTTCCACTTCCTGCTTGTTATGCAATGCCTCCCCACGGAATGAGCGTGAGGATACCTTGCAACAGAATAAGCCAACCTTTTTCCAACGCCTCAACAATAAACTGGACGTCATTCTGCGCTCGTTCAGCGAGAAAGATACCAACTATATAGAACCGCAGAAGTATGACTTCACGGTGATGGCACAACACACGCAGGTTTACCAATATACGCGGGTGGTGGCTGACAATGGCTCGGTGCTGACGCTTTCACCCGATGTGGTCTTCAAGGCTGGTCCCTATTTCGGATGGAAATGGCTATTCCTGGGATATACCATCGACGTGAAAAACTTCTTTAAGTCGTCGGCGGGAACCTATTTTGACATCAGTCTCTATAGCAATCAGGTGGGTCTTGATCTCTATTACATTGATAACGGCAGCAATTTCAAGATACGCCATCTTGATATCGGCAAGAACATCGACACCTCTCCGCTTAACGGTAAGCCGATGGAAGGTCTTTCAGAGCGTTCCAAGGGCTTCAACCTCTATTACATCCTGAACCACCACAAGTTTTCCTATCCGGCGGCGTTCAGCCAGAGCACCCGCCAGAAGCGTAGCGCCGCTTCGGCAATGGCTGGTATCGGCTATTCCCACCATACGTTTAATATCAATTACGATAAGTTCGTGAAACAAGTCACAGACAATGTTCCAGAGATAGGCACGTCGATAGGTAAAGACTTCTTCGGTGACGACAAGATCAGCGGAATGGATTACCGGTCGTTTACCGTCTCGGGCGGTTGGGGCTACAATCATGTGTTCTCGCCCTGTCTGCTGGCCAGCGGCAGCCTGATGGGTGGCGTCTCCTATAACGTGACGGAGTCAGCGTATCAGTCGGGATTCTATAGCGTGATAAGAAACATCTCGTTTAAGAACATTACGCTCGACTTCACGGCTCGCATTGGGTTGGTTTACAACACTTCCAAATGGTTTGCAGGGCTTAGTGCCATTATGCACAATTATAATTACCGGACGGAGTACTTCCGTACGAATAATTTCTTTGGTACGTTGAACGTTTACGGTGGATTCTATTTTGACTTTAAAAAGAAAAGGAAATGAGAAAGTTATTCATAACAGCAGCGCTGATGGTAAGCCTGACCGCATCGGCTCATCAGCCGCAGTATGAGCGTCAAGACTCTATACGCGTGGTGCAAATCCTTCAAGATGCAAGTAAGCTTCGCGCGGGCACGAACCTTATATTATATATAGCCCGTAAGTTTAAGGATGTGCCATACGTGGGCCACACGCTTGAACCCAACGACGATGAACGGCTCATCGTTAACCTCAGGCAGTTGGATTGCACCACTTACGTGGAAACGGTACTGGCGCTCTACCGGTGCGTGAAGTCCGGAAAGCTAACTTTTGCCGATTATTGCAAGCAACTTCAGTTGTTGCGCTATGAGGGTGGGGCAGAGCCTCATTATACCAAAAGGCTTCATTATTTCACTTCGTGGATGGAAGACAACCGACAGTTAGGTGTCTGCGAGGAAGTGCAGAGTCCTAATCCTCCTTTTACGGCCGTTCAGAAAGTGAGCGTCAATTGGATGACCACTCATGTAGGCAGTTATCGCATGCTTGCCAACAGGCCCGAGTGGGTGCCTGCCATCCGACAGATGGAGAAGAAGATTGAAGGCAAGCGTTACCGTTATATACCACAGGCTCAGGTGAAGAACACCCGCGTGCTCCGCAACACGGTGAAAGACGGTGACGTTATTGTCATCATCACAAACAAGAAAGGACTTGACACGCAGCATCTCGGTTTTGCCTCATGGCATAAAGACGGACTTCATCTGCTTAATGCGTCGAGCATTCATCACAAAGTGATTGAGGAGCCGATGACACTCCGCCAATACCTCTATAAGCATCCCACGATGCCAGGCATCCGCATCCTGCGTATCAAATAGCGAAGAACTGATAGAAAAAGAATAATGAAAAGAAAATCCCGCGATTCTTGATTGAACCGCGGGATTCTTTGTTTATCTTTGGAGTGAATTATTCACCCTTTTCGAGCTTAGCCTTCAGCTCTGCCAGAGCATCGAGGTCACCGAGAGTAGTTCCGGCTGCCACGTTGTTGATAACAGGTGCGTCTTCCTTCTTGGGAGTGCGCTTGCGAGTGGCCTTCTTGGTATCCTCCTTAGCCTCCTCGAAGGTACGGCTGTGAGAGAGGATGATACGCTTGGTTTCCTTCACGAACTCAATCACCTTGAACTCGAGCTCTTCGCCCAGCTGTGCCTGAGTGCCATCTTCCTTAGCGAGGTGCTTAGGAGTAGCAAATCCTTCACCGCCTTCGTTCAGGGCGATAACGGCACCCTTGTCCATCATCTCGGTAATCTTACCTGTGTGAACGCTGCCGGGAGTGTAGAGAGTCTCGTATGTATCCCAAGGATTGTCCTCAAGCTGCTTGTGACCAAGGCTCAGACGACGGTTCTCCTTGTCGATTTCGAGCACTACAACGTCGATTTCCTCACCAACCTGAGTGAACTCTGAAGGATGCTTTACCTTCTTGGTCCAAGAGAGGTCGCTGATGTGAATCAGGCCGTCAACACCTTCCTCCAGTTCAACGAAGATACCGAAGTTGGTGAAGTTGCGAACCTTTGCGGTGTGCTTGCTGCCAACAGGATACTTAACCTCGATAGCCTCCCAAGGATCTTCCTTGAGCTGCTTGATGCCGAGGCTCATCTTGCGCTCGTCGCGGTCGAGAGTGAGGATAACGGCCTCAACTTCGTCGCCAACGTGCATGAACTCCTGAGCAGAGCGGAGGTGCTGGCTCCAAGACATCTCAGAAACGTGGATCAGGCCTTCAACGCCCGGAGCAATCTCAACGAATGCACCGTAGTCGGCGATGACAACAACCTTACCCTTCACGTGGTCACCCACCTTGAGCTCGCTGTCGAGAGCATCCCAAGGATGAGGAGTGAGCTGCTTCAGACCGAGAGCGATGCGCTTCTTCTCGTCATCGAAGTCGAGGATAACGACATTGATCTTCTGGTCGAGGGCAACAACCTCGTGAGGATCGCTTACGCGGCCCCAAGAAAGGTCGGTGATGTGGATGAGTCCGTCAACACCGCCGAGGTCAACGAATACACCGTAAGAAGTGATGTTCTTGACGGTACCTTCGAGAATCTGACCCTTTTCGAGCTTGCCGATGATTTCTTTCTTCTGCTGTTCCAGTTCGGCCTCGATAAGAGCCTTGTGAGAAACAACAACGTTGCGGAATTCCTGGTTGATCTTCACCACCTTGAACTCCATCGTCTTGCCTACGAATACATCGTAGTCGCGTATGGGATGAACGTCGATTTGGCTACCTGGCAAGAAGGCCTCGATGCCGAATACATCAACAATCATACCACCCTTTGTGCGGCACTTGATGTAACCCTGGATAATCTCTTCGTTGTCCAGAGCAGCATTCACGCGCTCCCAGCTCTTGGAGAGGCGGGCTTTCTTGTGAGAGAGCAGCAGCTGGCCTTTCTTGTCCTCCTGGTTCTCCACATAAACCTCAACAATGTCGCCTACCTTCAGGTCGGGATTGTAACGGAACTCAGAAGCGGGAATAATACCATCGCTCTTGTAGCCGATGTTTACGATAACCTCTTTCTTGTCGAAGGAGATTACCTTACCCTCTACCACCTGGTGCTCACTTACCTTGTTCAAGGTCTCGTCGTAAGCCTTAGTGAGTGCATCCTTGCTGATGTTCACTGCAGAACCATTCTCAAACTGTTCCCAGTCGAATTCAGCCAGTGGCTGTACGTTCTTAAAATCTGACATAAAATAAATAAAAATTTTGGTACTCAGTACCCATTAAAAAATTAAACATGTGAATTAACTCTGCTTCATGCGTACGCGCAGGTGCGCAAAAAGCGGTGCAAAGGTACTGCTTTTTCCTTAGATGGCCAAATGTTTTTCGATTTTTCTTTGATTATGGAGGTGAAAATCAATGATTTACTCCTTATATATCTTCCGCATCAGGTAGTTGAGCCACCCGAAAGTGAAGCGAAACCATCGGTAGCTGCTCACTTCCATGCCTCCAAACCGGAGGATAAAGTCGCGATAGGGACTCTTCTTGAACGGGAGCCCTACATCCATGAAATAGATGTGACGGAACTTGCGCTCATAAGCGTCGCTGATGGCTCCCCAAACGGTAGCCGTGGCAGGATAGAGCAGGGGATGGCTCTTCCGCTTGGAAGCCAGATACCACAGATAGGCATTATTGTTGGAATAGACGCATACGCAACCTCCAATAACCTTGCCGCGCCAGATTGTAGCGAACAACCGACAGCTTTCACCCTGTCCTAATTCCCAGAACTGTTTGGCGGGTGGGAGATAGCGGCGGATCTTCAAGGAAGGAAACTGATTGAGCATCTTGTAGAACTTGCGAAACTGCTGATAGTCTTCCACTTGCTTGAATTCCACTTCCTGTTCTATCAGGCGGTTGATACGCTCACTCATTTTCTCGTCTAAGCGCTCTTCGGGTGGCATGGAGTGAAGGGAATTGTGTACTTCCATCCAATGAACGGGGAAATAGCCTTCTTGCTTGAAATGCTTGTAGCCGAACATCTTTTGCGAGAGGTCGCTGAATTCGATATTCAGGCAGAGTTTGTGCTTCAGTTTCTGCGTGATAGCCGACAGCATCAGTTTGAAGACTTCCTCTTTGTTGATATCCGGGCTATATTCCCCTTCGCCATAGATTCGGCCTTGCGTGAAGAGGTAGGGTGGTATCAGCGAACCTCGACGCCGTAATACAGCCAAAAGATGCGCAACGACAACCCCATTATCTTCTGCCACTACCATATATGGTGTTTGTCCTGAAGTTCGTTCACTGATACGGAACAGTTCAGGACTATGGAAGAAACTCCGGCTTTCCATGGGGGGAAGATCTTCGCTTTTGGTGATGATGCGTATCTCTATCACACCGCGAAAGTAATAAATCTTTTTAAAATCTGCAACTACTTTGCACTTTTTAAGTGAAATTGCTTACCTTTGCTAAACAATTTGACATATAAAAGAAAAATAAGTATATGAAAGACTTCAAGGATTTGGCGCAGATGCGCCGCTCGCACAGAAAGTTTACCGATGAGGAAATAGCAGCCGAAGACGTCAAGCTGATACTTCGCGCAGCGCTGATGTCACCCACCTCAAAAGGCCAGCGTGCTTGGCAGTTTGTAGTAACAGACGACCCTGCCGACATTGAGAAGCTTGCCGATGCCAAAGATATGGGCGGACAGTTCCTGAAGGGTGCAAAGATGGTTGTGGCCGTTCTGGGCGATCCATTGCAGAATGATTGCTGGGTGGAGGATGGTTCCATTGCAGCCATCTCCATGCAGTATCAGGCTGAAGACCTCGGACTTGGCTCCTGCTGGGCTCAGATGCGTGGCCGTGGTTTGGCTGATGGTACGAGTGCCGATACTGTTATCCGCGGCATTCTTGATATCCCCGAGAATCTATCCTGCCTGTGCCTGTTGGGATTCGGACATAAGGCCGATGAGCGCAAGCCTCAGAACGAAGACCGACTGAAGTGGGAGAATGTACACGTAGGGAAGTTCAGTTGAGCATTTCACGTTAATATAACAGTTGAAGACACCGATGAGAATAGGATTGATAGGTGCAGGAAATTTGATGACAAACCTTGGCAAAGCGTTGGCCTCTGCCAAGGAGCATGAGATTGTGCAGGTGTGGAGCAGGACAAAGGAGTCTGCTCAGACATTGGCTGCTGTTTTATGCACTCCTTTTACGACGGATTTAGACTGCGTCGTAGAAGCGGATGTCTATATTCTGGCCGTAAAGGATAGCGCCCTCGAATCTCTGATTCCACAACTCACCCGACTTCATCCCGATGCATTGTTCTTGCATACGGCGGGCTCAATGCCGATGGATGTGTTTAAGGGATATGCTCATCATTACGGAGTGTTTTATCCCATGCAGACTTTCTCAAAAAACAAAGAGGTGAACTTCAGGGAGATACCAGTCTTTGTTGAAGCAAATAATGAGAATGCTCTTGAGGTTGTGAAAAACCTTGCAGCAACCGTTTCCGATGCTGTCTATGAACTCACTACGGAACAACGGAAATACCTTCATCTGGCAGCTGTCTTTGCCTGCAATTTCACGAATCATTGCTACGATTTGGCAGCCCGTGTGCTTGAACCGCAGGGCATCCCTTTCAGCGTGATGTTGCCGCTTATCGATGAAACCGCACGTAAGGTTCATGACTTGTCTCCGCATGATGCCCAGACGGGACCGGCCGTTCGCTATGATGAGAATGTCATTAATCGACAAATGGCCATGATTGATGATGAAAATACCCGACAGATTTATAAACTCATAAGCCAAAGTATTCATGATAAACTATGACTTGAAAAAGATTCGCGCCATCGTGTTCGATGTGGATGGCGTGCTCTCGGCTGAGACCATTCCGCTTCCTGCCGTCAATCCGATGGATAGTGACGACGGACAGCCCATGCGTACCGTCAATATAAAGGATGGCTATGCCATTCAGCTGGCCTTGAAAATGGGGCTTCACCTGGCCATCATTACGGGCGGAACAACCCAAAGTGTGCGCCTGCGCTATGAGCGGCTTGGCATGAAAGACATCTATATGGGTGCAGCCGTGAAGATTAAAACCTACGAAGATTTTAAGGCAAAATACAATCTTGCAGACGACGAAGTGATATATATGGGCGATGATATTCCTGACTTGCAGATCATGCAGATTGTGGGGTGTCCGTGTTGCCCTGCCGATGCTTGTGCCGAAGTGAAAGAAATAAGCGTCTATACCAGCCATAAGAATGGAGGCTATGGATGTGCGCGCGATGTCATCGAACAAGTGCTCAAGGCGCAAGGTCTGTGGATGTCGGATGCGAAAGCCTTTGGATGGTAAGTGAAATGATGAAACAATAAACGGAAGAATGAAGAACTATAAGATTATACTGGCTTCCAACAGTCCGCGACGCAAAGAATTGTTGGCTGGCCTTGACGTTGAGTTTGAAGTGAAGGTGTTGCCTGGCATTGATGAGAGTTATCCGGATAACTTGCCAGTAGAGGAGATTCCTCAATACATTGCTCAAGAGAAAGCCGAGGCTTATCGCAATCTGATTGATGAGGAAACGCTGGTGATTACGGCCGACACCGTTGTGGTGCTGGGCGATGAGATTCTCGGCAAGCCGAAAGACGATGAAGATGCCTGTCGGATGCTTCGCGAACTAAGTGGCAAGACGCATCAGGTGATTACGGGTGTCTGCCTCACGACACTCCGGAAGCAGAAACGTTTTGCCGTTACGACCAACGTTACTTTCAAGGCATTTACCGACGATGAAATCAATTACTATGTAAGCCATTATCACCCTTTGGACAAGGCTGGCGCCTATGGCATTCAGGAATGGATTGGCCATATTGGCGTAACGGCGCTCAATGGCAGTTACTTCAACGTGATGGGGCTTCCCGTTCAGCGCATCTATAGCGAAATGCAGCGTTTTTGAAAGTATCATCCGTTGTCTTCCAAAGTATCATCCGTTGACCTTCAAAGTATCATCCGCTGAAGGTCAAAGTATCATCCGCTGGAAGTCAAAGTATCATCCGCTGAAGAATAGTGGATGATGAAAAAAGGTGTAGAGGTGTAGGGGTGTACCCTATTTCCATAAACTTTATATTTTTACACGCGCGCGAACCTTTATATATTATTCTATATTATATAAAAGTTATGAAAATAGGGTACACCCCTACACCCCTACACCCGTACAGTCTTTATCGTTTCTCTTTGATAAAGCCGTGGCGATAGGCGTAGAGCAATTCTTTGAGGTCAGCTATCTGGCGCTTCAGGTCTTCACCCTTGTCTGTGTCGGCTACCAGCATCCGGTGGGCACTCATCTCTACGATTTGCGTTGTTGACTTGATGTCGGTTCCTCGCTTTATGGCATCTTCTTCACTTGTGAACGGCTCGTGCTGAACCAGTTGGAATCCGCGGCTATGATAGACGAGCGTGTATCCGGCAATTCCCGTTTCGGCATGGTAGGCCTGTGAGAATCCTCCGTCGATCACCATCAGTTTGCCGTTTGCCTTGACAGGATTCTCTCCGCTTGAGGCATGTACGGGCACATGACCGTTGATGATATGGCGGTCGGTGCCTTCTACACCGAAGGCATCCAGTATTCCATCTACGATCTGCTCGTTGTCGCGAAGCTTGAAATAGTTGCCTTTCTCTTCCTTGAAGGTTGACTTGTCGGTGAGGAAATAGCGCTCGAAGGTGGCCATCTTCGACTTGTCGAAGAGAATGCTGTCGGGGCCGCACCAGAGGTAGAGGAAGTAATCCTTCGCATAGAGGCGTTCCTCGGGATCGCTGTCTGTCTGGAAAGCCGTACGGATCATCATGCCCGTCTGATGCATCAGTTCACGCCCGCTATAGTTCCTGTCCTTGTAGAGATTCACTTCGCGCAGGGTTCCGTCTTCATTCAAGGGGACGGAGGCATGGAAGAGCAGGTTGTGGTTCACGATGGAGTACATGCAGCCGTGAGAGAGCAGCATGCGGATATGCTTGTGGAGCTTTTCGCTCATCATGAAGGAATGGTGAAGCTTGTCCATCAGCGCCTGCTCGTCTTCCGTCAGTGCATTGGGATTGCTGGGGTCGATGGTGGGGAAGCAACAGGTTTTCATCTCATATTCCTTGCCATCCACGACATATACTTTTTTCTGGAAATCAATATTCTCAAGCACACATCGGTCGAGCATTCTCCATTCGGGATGTTTGTGGAAGAGCTGGGCTTCCACCTTGAACTGAAGCACGGCGATGGCCTTGTGCATCTGTGCCGTCAGCCGTGCACTCTTGGCATCCATTTCCTCTGCACCGCCACTCGTTTTCGGAATGAATACCGTGCAGGGGTCGTCCTTGTAGGTCTCCATTGCGAATGTGGCCAATGGTACGAGGTTGATGCCGTAGCCTTCCTCGATCGTAGCGAGATTGGCATAGCGGAGAGAGAGGCGAATTACGTTGCAGATACATGCGTCGTTACCAGCGGCTGCACCCATCCATAGAATGTCGTGGTTGCCCCATTGGATATCCCAGTCCTTATAGCCTTTGAGCATGTCGAGAATGAGATGTGCACCCGGGCCACGGTCGAAGATGTCGCCAAGGATGTGCAATTTGTCGATGACAAGTCGCTGGATCACGTGACAGATGGCAATGATGAAATCGTCTGAGCGTCCGGTGGAGACAATGGATTCGATGATGCTCTCCACGTAGGCAGCCTTGTCGTGGTCGTCGGTACGTTCATGAAGCAGTTCTTCGATTACGTAGGCAAAATCGGCCGGCAAAGCCTTGCGCACCTTAGAGCGTGTGTATTTGCTGGATACGTCGCGACATACCCGAACCAAGCGGTAAATCACGACACTATACCATTCGTCGATGTCTTCTTCTTCCGACTTCACCACTTCCAGTTTCTGTTCCGGATAATAGATCAGGGTGCAAAGGTCTCGCTTGATGGCGTCGCGTATTTCATTTCCAAATATTTCGTTTACCTTTCGCTTGATATTACCTGAAGCATTCTTCAGCACATGTTGAAATGCAGCAAACTCACCGTGGAGGTCAGCCAGGAAATGCTCCGTGCCTTTGGGTAGGTTAAGGATGGCTTGCAGGTTGATAATCTCCGTGCTGGCCTCAGCTACATTTGGGAATGAATGTGACAAAAGCGTCAGGTATCTCAAGTCTTTGTCAATATCATACTGATTGTTGTTACTCATAGATTATCGTTCAATTCTTTAAGTTATTATTGTATGTTTGCTTTATAGAGAAGATTCTTGATTTTGCGGGTGCCTCGGTCGTTCTTGGCTTCCATGGGCATGAATCCTTCCTCAAGGCCCAGGGATTCGTGAAGTATCTGCAAGATGCGTGCCAACGTCTTGCGCTCCTTCAGAAGTTGGAGCACATCCGTGACTTTCCGCTCGTTGTAGTCGGTGAATCGTAGGATGGAGTAGAGGTCTGCCACATGCCGCCTTGAAAGGGTTCCTTTCTGCATCTCATGGATGAAATTAAGAATCACGGTGCATACCCTTACGTCAGCATCACCGGCATGCTTTTCCTCGGAATACTCTTTGAGCAGGAAAGGTTTTAGCAGGGCTTTGTCCTCGGGAAGTGATTGGTTGTTCTTTTTGCTTCTTGCCGGAAAGCGGTCGATGCCTGCTATGCTCTGAGGGGCAATCTGCAAGAGTGAGGCCCCTTGCCGGATTTCCTGCAGTACGCCTTCCTCATCGGCATGAAGCAGAATCTTTCGCCAAGAATCCTCTGAAAGTGAACGCACGCGTTCAGCATCTTCCAATGATATGCCTTGGCTTTCCGGATCTTGTGATAGTCCAAGGCGCAGCAAGGTATTTTCCGCAAGCTTGTCGTCTTTTGACATCACCATGAAGCTATGGCTGTCGAGCACTTTCTGATAGAGTTTCAGATAGTGCAGGTTCATGTCTTCTTCTGAAATCTTGTTCGTATAGCGTGCATCTGGAATAAGAACCACCCTGTCGTTCCACGTATCGTTATATTCCAACAGGGGGTAGATACCGATCTTGAGCAAGTGTTGCTGTTCCTGTTCGGTGACGGCAACGATGGCATGTGCATTCTTGATCATCCAGCGCTGGAAGATGAGCAACTTGGGCATCTTGCAAAGCCAGTAGTTGCGAAGCACATTCCAAGGCATGAGTTGCTTGCCTGGTGAAATCACGACAGGTTTCAGATGGTTGCGGCACCATAACATCACTCGCCAAGCCGTCCAACTCCAACATACGTGGATGTGCACGATGTCGGGCTTTTCGTTCAGCGCCTTCAGCTTGAAGGCCTTGAAGGATTGGGCGGTATTGTTATAGTGTAATACTTTCATAATTTATGACTTGTGAAGTCGTATTTGTCGGCTCTGAGATACTTGTATTTGTAATATAAAGCCCTCCATGCGCGGCTGAGGTCCATCCCGACGATCTTCATGGCAGGGATGCCGGGCTCGTAGGGCTCCAGCTGCTTCTTGCCGATGATGGTGTGGACAATCAGCGTCAGCAACAAGAGAACTGCCGCACCAGCAAGCCAGATCCATTCCTGAAGGATTCCGCTTACGATCATGGCTGCGATGAGGATCAGATACCATACATGTTTCAGCGTCTGGATCGTATCGTAAGGCAGGCGATGACCGAAAGAGCGCTTCAGATGCTGGCGTGTACACATATAATAGAGGTGTCCGTTCAGCCATTTTTTCTCGGTAGGTGCATCCTCGATGAGCCATGCCTCGGGCGATTGCTCAGTAGCCGTATTGCCCCGCTCGGCGTATTTGTTCACGAGGAAATCGTACTCACCTTGCACGAACTGGGTATTGCCGTCGAATCCACGTCCGTTCATGAACATATCCTTCCGGAAAAGCAGGTTATGGCCTTCGGTGCGATAAGCGGCCTTTTCGGCCTCCTTCAGCAGCTGTCTCTGCATCATGGCACGCTCATAGCGCTGATAGTCGGAGGCTTCATCGTTATAGTTGCTATAGCCCATCACCATGTCTATGCCATCCTCGATATGGCTGGCCATCAGCCGCAGCCAGTCTTTGGAGGCAGGCACGCATTCGGGTTCAGTCAGCAACACCCAGTCATGGTTGGCTGCTTTCACACCGAGCGTGACGGCCAGCTTTTTCTTGCTCATATAGCGCGAAGAGTCGGGCACGAACGTCGTGTAGAGATTAGTGTACTGCCGTACCCATCTTTCGAGCAGGTCGTCGGTGGCATCCTCGCCCTTGCTGACCACCACGATCACTTCGAAGCCGGCCGGATAATCCTGCTCCATCAGGATGGGCAGATGCTGCTCCAGCTCGCGCTCGTGGTCGTGGGCGGCCATCACGATAGAGATGGCGGGAAGCGACGTCGATTTTTCTGCTATGGTTTCTTCTGTCATTTAAAATCTTCTGTTGTATAACCTTGGGGCAACTTCCGGCAGTTGTATTGCGAAGCCATAATTTCCCCGTAGGCACCTGCCGAGCGTATGGCCATCAGGTCGCCACGGTGGGCTTTGTTGAGGTCGATGGCTTTCACAAAGACGTCGCTCGATTCGCAGATGGGTCCCACTACATCGTAAGTCTCCAAAGGCTCCTCTGACGAGATGTTCTCAATCTTGTGATAGGCCTGATAGAGAGCCGGACGTATGAGGTCGGTCATTCCTGCATCCACGATGGCAAACTGCTTGAAGTCGCCTTGCTTGATGTAAAGCGTCTTCGTGATTAAGCTTCCCATTTGAGCCACCACGGCACGTCCCAATTCGAAATGACACGTCTGACCGGGGCGGAGCTTGAGAAATCTTGCGTAAGTATCGAAATAGGCTTTGAAGTCGGGCACAGGTATGCGGTTGGGGTGCTGGTAGTCCACACCAAGGCCACCGCCAACATTGATGGAATCCACCTGAATGTGATGACATTCCAACTGGTTCTGCAAGTCGTTGATGCGGTTGCAAAGAGCCTGGAAGTCGCCCATTTCAAGAATCTGCGATCCGATGTGGAAGTGCAACCCTGTGAATTTCACGTTCTTCAGACTCTCGGCATGAGCAATCACTTCTTCCATGTCACGCATGGAAATACCGAATTTGTTTTCGGCCAGACCTGTGGTGATATTGGCGTGTGTATGTGCGCCCACATTGGGATTGATGCGGAAGGCCACACGCGCAACGGTATTGCTCTTCTCGGCCAGTTCGTTGATGACTTCAAGTTCGGGTATGCTCTCTACGTTGAAAGCCGCGATACCCAGGTCAAGACCCAACTGAATCTCCCAGTCGCTCTTGCCTACACCTGCATATACAATCTTATCGGCAGGGAATCCGGCCATGACGGCGGCCTGGATTTCTCCGCCACTTACGCAATCGGCCCCCAGTCCGCTTTGGGCGATAATGCCGAGAATCTTCGGATTGGCATTAGCCTTGACGGCATAATGCACGCAGAAGTTCTCGTGCTTGCCAGCCTCGTCGTTGATCGTGCGGAGTGTCTGGCGAAGTAGGGCCGTATCGTAGTAGTAGAAGGGTGTCTCCTTCTGCTTGAATTTCTCTATGGGGAAATTGCCTTTCATGTGTTTGATGTTGAGAGTGAGCCTGCGGATAGCCACAGGCTATGCTTTTTATTTTTTAAATAAGGTGTCGCTCAATGACTGGAGAGCACGTGCCTTGTCGGCCTCACGGATGAGGAACGAGATGTTGTAGTTGCTGCCTCCATAGCTGATCATCCGCACGGGGATGTTCTTCATGGCATCGGTAGCCAGCGTCTCGAAGCCCACGTTGCTCCAATCAAGGTCACCCACCACGCAGATGATACACATGTCGGAATCCACGGTCACGGTGCCGTATTTCTTCAGTTCATCTACGATGTCGTTCAGATGGGCATCATTGTCAATACTCATGGACACACCCACCTCAGATGTGGCCACCATGTCGATAGCTGTCTGATAGCTCTCAAAGATTTCGAACACTTTGCGCAAGAAACCAGTGGCCAGCAGCATGCGGCTCGACTTGATCTTGATGGCGGTGATGTTGTCCTTGGCGGCTACGGCCTTGATCTTTCCTTTCACGGTCACGTTGTCGATGATGGTGCCGGGGGCATCGGGGTCCATCGTATTCTTCAGACGGACTGGAATGCCGGCAAACTTGGCAGGCTGAACACAGGTGGGGTGCAGGATCTTTGCACCGAAGTAAGCCAACTCGGCAGCCTCCTCGAAATGAAGCTGACGCACGGCCTCGGTCTTGTCAACCACGCGCGGATCGTTGTTGTGCATGCCGTCGATATCGGTCCATATCTGGATTTCCTCTGCTCCCAGGGCTGCTCCGATGAGCGATGCTGTATAGTCGGAGCCACCGCGCTGCAGGTTGTCAATCTCGCCGTATGCGTTGCGGCAGATAAAGCCTTGCGTGATATAGATCTGATAGCCTTCGTTCTCCTCCATCACTTTTGTGAGTTTCTCCTTGATGTAGGTGGGGTCGGGCTCTGCATTCTTGTCGGTACGCATGAAGTCGAGAGCCGAGAGCAGGATGGCATTGACACCCTGTTCCTTCAGATAGTTCACGACCATGTTGGTTGACATGATCTCACCCTGGGCAATAATGCTCTTCTCCTCGAAGGAAGTGAAGAGTTCCTTTGTGAATGAACGCAGGTACTTGAATTCGTCGAGGATGAACTCACGCGTCTTCACCTTGTATTCATCGGTGGAATAGAGCTCTTCAACGTGAGCGAGGTATTTCTCTTCCAGACGGTTGATCACCTCGTTGGCGCCTTCAGGGTTCTTGTGATAGAGATAATCGGAAATCTCTACAAGACTGTTGGTCGTGCCGCTCATGGCAGAGAGCACGATAAACGTGGGTTCGCCACTCTTCGTAACGAGTTGGCACACACTCTTCATTCTTTCAGGAGAGCCGACGGACGTACCGCCGAATTTCATTACCTTCATAATCTTACTATATTTTTAATTTTACTCTTAATTCTTAACTCTTAACTCTTAACTCTTCAACTCTCCTCCCCATCTTCCGTGAGGTCAAGTTTGTTGAAGTCTTTGGTCACGTCGATGAGTTTTCCGTCCTTGCAACGGTAAACGATGCCGGGGAACCGATCGAGCATGGGCATGTTGTGGGTGGTCATCACGATGGCCGTGCCCGTCTGCGAGATATTCTTCAACAGCGTCACGATGTTGCCAGCCGTCTCTGGGTCCAAATTGCCCGTAGGCTCATCGGCGATGATGATCTTCGGCTTGTTGAGCAGGGCTCTGGCGATGGCAATACGCTGCTGCTCACCACCTGAGAGCTCATGGGGCATCTTGTTCTTCTTGTCGAGCATGCCCACGGCCTCGAGCACCTCTTCGATGCGCTCCTTGCGTTCGTCCTTGTTTTTCCAGCCGGTGGCTTTCAAGACGAATTCCATGTTCTTCTTCACGGTGCGGTCATGGAGCAGCTGGAAACTCTGGAAGATGATTCCCATCTCGCGTCGCAAAGCCGGTATGTCCTTGCGGCGCAGTTCCAGCAGGTTTCGTCCGAGTGCTTCTGCTTTCTCGGCTTCTTCGATGTCGAGTTCGCAATAAGTGGTTTTCAGCAGCGATGACTTGCCGCTTCCCACCTTGCCGATGATGTAGATAAATTCGCCTTCGTCCACATGGAAGTCGATGTCTTTCAGAACGCAGACATCATCTTGGTAGATATTAACTTTCTTGTAATCAATCAGCATCTTGTGTGTGTATCGGTTTATCGGATTTATTTCATTTTGCCTTCGGCTTTGGCTTCGCGGCGCTGCTTGTCCCAGTTGGGGTCGTGGCGCTTTGCCAGCTCGCGGGCGAGGTCTTCAATGCGCAAGCCTTTAGAGGTGAGCAATACTAAGAGATGATAGAGCATGTCGGAACCTTCATATACGAGGTTCTCATTCGTGCCGTTGGTGGCTTCGATGACGGTTTCGAGAGCCTCTTCGCCAAGTTTCTGGGCCATCTTGTTGACTCCCTTCTTGAAAAGGCTCGTCGTGTAGGAGCCATCAGGCATTTCCTCGTAGCGCTTGTTGATGAAGTCCTGAAGGAAGGAGAGGAAGAGAACGGGATTCTTCTCGTTCACCTCCCCCCAGCAGGTATCTGTGCCCAGGTGGCAGGTGGGGCCGTCGGGATGGGCTTTCACCAGCAGGGCATCGTTGTCGCAATCGCTTTCGATGCTGACCAGATTGAGGAAGTTGCCCGATGTCTCACCTTTCGTCCAGAGTTCGTTGCGTGAACGGCTCCAGAAGGTCACTTTCTTGGTTTCTATCGTTTTGTCGAGTGCCTCTTGGTTCATGTAGCCGAGCATCAGTACGGTCTTGGTTTCAGCATCCTGTACGATGGCCGGGACGAGGCCCCCCATTTTTTCGAAATCTACTTTCATATTCTTCTTGTTTTATCCGGCTATCCGGTTAGTCGGTTATTATAATCTTACGTTAATGCCTTCCTGGTGGAGATATTGCTTCAGTTCAGGAATCGGTATCTCGCCGAAATGGAACACCGAGGCGGCGAGGGCTGCATCGGCCTTGCCCAAGAGGAACGCATCGCGGAAATGCTCCTTAGCACCCGCTCCGCCCGAGGCGATGATGGGAATGCTCAGCTCGTCGGCCAGTTTGGCCAGAGCTTCGTTGGCATAGCCGGTCTTCACGCCGTCGTGATCCATCGAGGTGAAGAGTATTTCGCCGGCACCTCGCTGTTCGGCCTCACGGGCCCAGTCGAAGAGTCCCAATTCCACGCGTTCACGTCCACCCTTCACGTAGCAATGCCATCCGTCGGCATCCAGCCGGGCATCGATGGCACACACACACACCTGCGAACCGAAACGGTTGGCAATCTCGTTGATGAGTTCCGGCCTGCGGATGGCTGCCGAATTGACGCTCACCTTGTCGGCCCCGGCATAGAGCAGGCGCTCCACGTCGGCAAGTTCGTTGATGCCTCCGCCCACGGTGAAGGGAATGTTGATTTCACGGGCCACACGCGTCACCATCTCAGTAAACGTCTTGCGCCCTTCGAAGGAGGCCGTGATATCGAGAAACACCAGTTCGTCGGCTCCCTGCTCAGAATAGGCCTTGCCCAGTTCTACCGGGTCGCCAGCCTGACGGAGGTTCACGAAGTTGGTGCCTTTCACCGTCTGTCCGTCTTTCACGTCGAGACAGGGCACGATGCGCTTTGCTAATCCCTTGTTCATTTCAACAGTTCTTTTAAGTCGATACGTCCTTCGTAGATGGCTTTCCCAAAGACCACGGCGGGTATTCCCTCGCGCTCAAGTTCTTCGATGTCTTCCTTGCGTGAAACACCGCCCGAGGCTATGAGGTGGAGCTGTGGATAGGCTTTCATCACTTCCTTGTAGAGCGTGACGGCTGGCCCTTGCAGCGTTCCGTCTTTTGAAATCTCGGTGCAGAGCACGTTTTTCACACCGGCGTCGATATATTTCTTCAGGAAGGGCAGCAGTTCTTCCGTGGAGTCTTCTTTCCAGCCGTTGATGCTGATCATGCCGTTGCGCACATCGGCTCCGAGAATCATCTTGTCGGCACCGTATTGATTGAGCCATGAGATGAAGAGCTGGGGCTGGGTGACGGCAATGCTTCCCACGGTGACCATCGAGGCGCCGGCTTCGAAAGCCTTCTCTATGTCCTCACCAGTCTTGATGCCGCCGCCGAAATCCACGATAAGACTGGTCTCGGAAGTGATTCTGCGGAGCACGTCATCATTCACGATATGCTTCGACTTGGCCCCGTCAAGATCTACGATGTGGAGCCGCCTGAAGCCTGCCTGCTCAAACTCTTTGGCCACGGCCGTAGGGTCGTCGTTATATACTTTCTTCTGGTCATAGTCGCCTTTCGTGAGGCGTACGCATTGGCCGTTGATGATATCTATGGCGGGAATCAGTTCAATCATATTTCCATGAAGTTACGGAGTATTTGTTCGCCCACCTTGCCGCTCTTTTCGGGATGAAACTGACAGGCATAGAAGTTGTCCTTGTGGAGCGAGGCGGAGTAGGGCAGGATATAGTCGGCCGTTGCGGCGGTGTCGGCGCAGAGCGGCACGTAGTAGCTGTGCACGAAATATACATAGGGCGGCTGCTGCGCTTCGGAGAAACCTTTGTAGAGCTGACTTTTCAGGTCGTAGAGCCTGTTCCATCCCATGGCAGGCACCTTGTCTTCGTGGCGCTGGGGTTGGAATCGCTTCACTTCGGCATTAAAGACACCGATGCAATCCACATCGCCCTCCTCGGAGTGGCGGCAGAGCAGTTGCTGTCCTACGCAGATGCCCAGCACGGGCTGCTTCAGCTGGCGGATCACTTCGTCCAGCCGTCTTGCCTTCAGGTATTCCATGGCTCCTCTGGCTTCACCCTGTCCAGGGAAGAGCACGCGGTCAGCCTTCTGGAGTTCTTCGGCCACATCGGTCAGCAGCGGCTCGATACCCATGCGACGGAGGGCATTCACCACGGAATAGATGTTTCCGGCGTTATATTTCACGATGGCTACTTGCATATTTCTTTCGGATTGGAGGCTCCGGAATTTACGGTCTTCCCGGATTTAACTGAAGATGATGGTTTTGTTCTTGAACGTGAGCACCTTGCGCTCGATATGCTTCATCACGGCTCGCGAAAGCACGATTTTTTCCAGGTCGCGGCCTTTCAGTACCAGGCTCTCTGGTGTGTCCTTGTGGGTGATGCGCACCACGTCCTGTTCGATGATGGGACCCGCGTCGAGCTCAGCTGTCACGTAGTGGCTCGTGGCACCGATGATCTTCACGCCGCGCTCGTAGGCCTGATGATAGGGCTTGGCTCCGATGAATGCAGGCAGAAACGAGTGATGGATGTTGATGATGTGGTGGGGATAAGCCTCAATCATATCGTCGGAGATGATCTGCATGTAGCGGGCCAGCACGATGAAAGTCACGTTTTCTTCCTTCAGCAGCTTCATCTCGGCGGCCTCCACCTCGGCCTTGTTGGAGTGGTCCTTGTTGATGCGCCACACGTGGTAGGGGATGCCGAATTGAAGGGCCACGTAGCGCAAATCCTCGTGGTTGCTCACAATGCAGGGGATGTCCACATTGATTTCACCGGCTTTCCAGCGTGCCAGCAGGTCGTAGAGGCAATGGCTCATTTTCGAGACGAAGATAGCCATGCGGGGCTTCACGTCGTTGAAATAGAGGTTGAAGGTGATGCCATAGCGCTGCGAGTAGAGCGTGGTGATATATTCGTCAATCTTGTCGCGCGGAATGAGGAAGTTGTCAAGTTCCCATTCGATGCGCATGAAGAACATCGAGTCAACCGTATCCACATACTGGTCGAGATAGACGATGTTTCCCTTGTTGTCTGTGATAAACTTTGTTATCTCTGAAATGATTCCTGGTTGGTCCGGACAGTGTAACAGCAGTATTGCCGTGGGTTTTTTATTCATTTTCTATGCGTTATTTTCTATAATCTTGTTTTAACGGTGCAAAGATACAAAAAAAATCTCATATACGCAAACGCACGCACGTATTTTCTTTATTATATTTGCACGCGAACAATATAAATTTTGCAACCCGGTGATTTCCACCCAACGGAAGCGTTGTTTCCAATGGGTGGAAACCTCGCTTCCACCCATCAGAAGCCTTGCTTCCACCCATCAGAAACAGGGATAGGAAAGGTGTGTGGTCTTGAATTATTATGCAACGCTTTTTACACGTCAAATTCCTCGCTTTGCGCCTAAAAAGCAGCAAAGTGAAAAAACTCCCGTTTCTCCCTTTTCTCCCTTTCTCCCTTTTAATAAAAATTTCCTCGGATTGAGGGTGGTATAGTTATTATATATATAAATATATATATTTATATATATAATAAAATAATATACACTATATTTTTTGCCTTTTTCTTCCAAAACCTTAAACGGGAGAAAGTGAGAAACGGGAGAAAGGGAGATTTTGTCTTTTTCTGAATACGGTTGACTCCTTTCCTAAGAGCGGTGACCTCGGACGGATATTGTTTCTTGGCGTTGCAATTGGATTACGTAAAATTTGGTGGTCTCAGAAAAAATTACTAATATTGCACCCGAAATCGTAAAATGAACATTCTTAAAGAGCAGAAATGAACAAAGAAAACTATCCCACCGGCGCCGAACACGGCGAATACTGGCAGCCGGAACTGGAGACCATGCCCCGCGAACAGCTGGAGCAGCTTCAGGTGAAGAAACTCAAGAAAACCATCGAGATTGCACTCAAGAGCGACCTCTATGGGAAAAGACTGGGCGAACTTGGACTCACCCCCGACGATTTCAATTCAGTAAGCGACATCCGCAAGATTCCCTTCACCACGAAGGCCGATCTGCGCGACCACTATCCCTTCGGGCTCGTAGGCGGAAACATGGACGATGCCGTCAGAATCCATTCCTCAAGCGGCACTACAGGTCATCCCACCGTGGTGGCCTATTCGCAGCACGATCTGGACTCATGGGCCAACATGGTGGCTCGCGATATGTATATGGTGGGCTGCCGCAACACGGACTTCTTCCAGAACTCCAGCGGCTACGGCATGTTTACGGGTGGACTCGGATTCCAGTATGGAGCCGAGCGCCTGGGGGCAACCACCATTCCAGCCGCTGCCGGAAACTCGAAGCGGCAGATCATGTTTATCAAGGATTTCGGTACGACCTGCCTGCATGCCATTCCCTCGTATGCCATCCGTCTGGCCGAGGTGTTCCAGGATGAAGGCATCGACCCCAGGTCAACCAAACTCCGCACACTCTTCATCGGAGCCGAACCCCATACCGACGAGCAGCGCCGACGCATTGAACGGCTGCTGGGCGTGAAGGCCTACAACTCATTCGGAATGACCGAGATGAACGGCCCGGGCGTGGCCTTCGAGTGTAAGTATCAGGACGGCATGCATATCTGGGAAGACAACTATATCGTAGAGATTGTTGACCCCGACACGCTGGAACCCGTGCCCGACGGACAGATTGGCGAGATGGTGCTCACCACACTCGACCGCGACATGATGCCCATCCTGCGCTACCGTACACGCGACCTCACTCGCATCATCACGGGTGAATGTCCATGCGGACGCACACATCGCCGCATTGACCGCATCAAGGGCCGCACCGACGACATGTTCATCATCAAGGGTGTCAACGTGTTCCCGATGCAGATCGAGAAGATTCTCGTGCAGTATCCTGGCTTGGGAAGCAACTATCTCATCACGCTCTCCACGGAAGACGACAACGATATCATGACCGTAGAGGTGGAACTCGATTCGATGGACACCGATATCTATCCCGAACTCCAGAAGATGACCAAGGACATCCAGCGCGCCCTGAAAGACGAGATCCTGCTCACGCCTCGCGTGAAGCTGGTGAAGAAAGGCTCGCTGCCCGTAAGCGAAGGCAAGGCCGTGCGTGTGAAGGATCTTCGTGAAGGTCGTGGATGATTCATAACTGACGAATAAATGGCTTTGAAAAGATTCAACATAATTCTTCTGCTTGTCTGCGTCCCGATTTTGGTTGGGGCGCAGATGTCTTTGCGCGATGTGTGGCTCAACATGCCCGACGGGATGATTCCCTACCTGAACAAGAATCTACGTCTGGAGCATCTCGATTTCGTGGATATGGGCGTAAAGTCGGAGGTTAATCATCAGATGAACGGTGTGTGTGTAATGGACACTTTGACAGTTGATTATACTCATGTTACGTTGAGTCCTGCTTCAAGTGTTGAGCTTCGCTTGTTGCCCGTGAACGACTCCACTAAGATTGTCTGCCTGGTTCGCACCTACAAGGCACCTGCCGAAGAATCGGAAATCAGCTTTTATGATGCCCAATGGAAGCCGTTGACAGACGACTATGGGTTGGCGGATGTGAAAAACCAAGACAATACAGATGCCGAGAAGCTTTTGTCGCGGTTCGTCCAGAAACCGGATAGCATGACTTCGGTACGCTTTGACGACCTCTGCAAGATGATAGAGCCCGTGATGATTTCCGCATCGTTCGATGTGGCCCAGCCGGTGATGACCTTCAGGCTGTCGGTTCCGTTGGCTACCCCTGACGACCGCAAAGCCGTGGAGTCTATCCTCCGGCAACGGAAATTCAGATGGGACGGAAGTCAGTTTCGGGAGATTTAAGCGCGTTAAAGATTGGTTGCCAGAAGGCAATCAATTTTTTTTGAGTGAAGTTTGCGTGATTTTTTGACCTTAATTTTTTGCCGTCTCAGATAAAAAGCGTACCTTTGTATCAAAATAAAAACAACTGTTGATTATGAATCTGAAAGTCCGTTTAGCAACAATGAATTTCCTCGAATTTGCCGTTTGGGGAGCGTATCTCACCTGTATGGGAAACTATCTGGGAACAGCCGGTCTTGGTGCTCAGATATCCTGGTTCTATGCGATTCAGGGCATTGTGTCCATCTTTATGCCCACGCTGATGGGCATCGTGGCCGATAAATATATGCAGCCGCAGCGCGTGCTCGGCCTGTGCCATCTGTTGGCAGGCGGTTTCATGCTCGGATGCTGGTGGATGGGCATGCAGGCTGGTTTCGGCAACGAACTGCCCAACAAGTCGGCTTTCATCGCAATGTACACGCTGAGCGTGGCTTTCTTCATGCCCACGATTGCGCTTTCTAACACGACGGCCTTCACCATCCTGAAGAACAACGGACTTGACACCGTGAAGGATTTCCCACCCATCCGTGTGCTGGGAACGGTAGGATTCATCGTGACGATGTGGTTTGTGAACTGTGCTGTGTGGGAAGACGGCGCGTTCTCGTTCACGCTGGCCGAGAATGCCCATAAGTTCCAATACACCTACATGCAGTTCTTCGTGTCGGGACTGTTGAGCCTCGTGCTCTTCGCCTATTGCTTCACGCTGCTACCTGAATGCAAACTGGAAAAGAAGCAGCAGTCAGCATCGCTGGCCGAGACCTTCGGGCTGAATGCCTTCAAGCTTTTCAAGACCAAGAAGATGGCCCTGTTCTTCATCTTCTCGGCCCTGCTGGGCATGTGCCTGCAGGTGACCAACGGCTATGCCGGTCCGTTCATCACGAGTTTCAAGGGTAGTGCGGAGTTTGCCCAGACGTTTGCTGCCAACAATGCCACTCTGCTCACTTCGATATCCCAGATCAGCGAAGCTCTTTGTATTCTGATGATTCCGTTCTTCCTGAAGCGGTTTGGCATCAAGGGCGTGATGCTGATGTCGATGTTTGCATGGGTGTTCCGCTTCGGTCTCTTTGGCGTTGGCAATCCAGCCATGCCGGGCGTGCTGCTCTTCATTCTTTCGTGCATCGTGTATGGCGTTGCCTTCGATTTCTTCAACGTCTCGGGCGGCATCTTCGTTGACCTTGAGTGCGAGCCTTCTGTGAAAGCCTCTGCCCAGGGCCTGTTCATGATGATGACCAACGGCATTGGCGCCACGGTAGGCACCTTGGTGGCCGGAGAGATCGTGAACCATTATTGCCATTGGGAAGACGGCTATCTGCTGGGCGACTGGCAGTCGTGCTGGTTTATCTTTGCCGGCTTTGCCCTTGTGGTGGGCATCGCTTTCTGGCTGATGTTCAACCCCGATAAGAAGAAGCAGGCTGCCTGAAGCCGAGTATAGGTATGATGTCTAAAGTAAGGCTGAAGTTCCATAGCGTAGGTGAGATCGTGGGAAGCGACGATCTGGCCATTATCACCCTCACCGACGAGCCTATGGAGCGCATGATTACCATCGTGTGCGACAGGGCCATGGCTGTACAAATGGAACTTCGCTCTAAGCAGATTCCCATCACCCGCATTATGCTCCCCGAGGTGCTGGCAGGCATTATCAAGGATCAGGCTGGCATCATGATGGATATTCTCATCATGGATATTATCGAAGGTCAGTACCGCACGTTGCTCTACAACCGCGTGACACTTGAACAGGTGCCCATACGGGCCAGCGATGCCGTATTGTTGTCAATGGCAGCCCGCATTCCTATCTATATGGAATCCTCATTGATGGCCCGTCAGAGTGTACGCTTTTCGGAGAATTCGAATGCCATCTCGATGCCTGTCAACACGCTGAGCACCGAGATGCTCGACAAGGCTCTGCAAAAGGCTGTGGAGGATGAAAACTATGAACTGGCCTCGCATCTGCGCGATGAGAAAAAACGAAGGGAACAGAAATGAAGGAAGCACGCTATTTTTATGTGCCTGGGGCTGACAAACAGGCCGAACTTCCTCAGGAAGAAGCCTCTCATGCCTTGCGGGTGTTGCGCCTGCAGGCTGGCGATGAACTCTTTCTGATGGATGGCGAGGGCGTGTTCTATCGGGCAGAAGTGACGATGGCTTCCAATAAGCATTGCCTATACCGTATCCTTGAAACCATATCGCAAGAAAAGACTTGGAACGGCCATATCCATCTGGCCATGGCTCCCACGAAGATGATGGAACGGGTGGAATGGATGGCGGAGAAGGCTACGGAGATTGGATTCGATGAGCTCTCATTCCTGAACTGCCAGTTTTCAGAGCGGCGTCAGCTTCGTCAGGATAGGGTGGAGAAGATAGTGGTTTCAGCCATGAAGCAGAGCCGGAAGGCTTGGAAACCCACGGTCAACGAGATGTCGGCTTTCAAGGATTTCATCGGTCAGGAGCGTTCGGGGCGTAAGTTTATTGCCCATTGCTACGAGGAGATTGAAAAGAAGGATCTCTTCGATGAATTGGATGGCTTGAAGGCGGATGAAGAAGTAACCGTGCTGATAGGTCCCGAAGGTGATTTCTCAATTGATGAAGTTCGTCTGGCTATGGCCAATGGCTATGAGAGTATTTCGCTCGGTCAGTCGCGCCTGAGGACGGAAACTGCCGCCTTGGCTGCCGTGATGATGATGCAGTTGAAATTGAGAAAATGAGAAATTGAGAAAATGAGAAATTGAGAAAATGAAATAATGAGATAAGATAATGAGAAATTTTATATCTAAGGTGAAAAAGATTGTTTTGACGGTTATGGGGCTGTCGTGCTTGCTTTTTATGTCGTGCAAGGAAGACAGTTACCTGAATGCAATTCCTGACAACGTTGTGGCCATAATGGCTGTGGATGCTGAGAAATCTGGACTTTCCATCAGCACCGAAGATATTGACACAAAGGAGAAAATCTATTTCTTTGAAATGGCCGATGGTACCCTTGGCATGGCTGCCCGCTATCAAGGCCATAGCAACGGCTTTAAGACGGTTGCCGACAAATGGGCCTGTGGCTTCGGTGACGGCAAGATGGTGATACTCGGACCGGTGCTTCCAGCTCAGTTTGAAGAAGCCCGCCAACGCATCCAGCGACTGATGGAACAGGGCGAGGATGAGAGTATCGTAGGAAAGCCTTTGCTTTCGCGTGTGGACAGTCTGAAGTCGCCTATCGGCTTGGTGGCACAGGCCGAAGCAGTACCCGAGCAGTTTGCGGCTCTTTTCACTCTTTGCGCCCCCAAGAATGCCGATCCTTCAATGGTATATCTGGCGGCAGAGGCCGAACTTGACAAGGGTGTCTTGCGGGTGAAAGGCTCGAATTTCTCGTTTAATAAAAACTTGCAATCCGCTATGGATGGAGCCTCTAAGGTGTTTCGTCCACTCAAAGGCGTGTATAAGGATGAATGCGAAGCCCATCTGTTGTCGGTAGTGATGAATGCCGATGGCAGCCAGCTGCTTCCCTTGATGCAGCAGAACAAGAGTTTGCAGATGTTGCTGGCTGGCATGAATGCAGCCGTCGATATGGATAATATCATCCGTTCGGTGGATGGCGAAATGGCGCTGATGCTGAAGAACGGAAACATGGATATGACGATGCGCGCCCAGTTGGGCAAGCGCGATTTCATCAAGGACGTAGCCTATTGGAAATCATCCTGTCCGCCAGGCTCCCGCATCATAGACCAAGGCAAGGACAAGTGGCTCTATGAAAGTGGGGATATCAGGTTTTATTTTGAGGTGACGCCAGCCAACGAGTTTATTGGCCGGCTCACGCATGAGAAGGGCGACGGCGAGCATCTCGTGGAGTCTGCCTTGGAGATGATCCGCCCGTTTACGGGTGATTTGAAGGCAGTAGTTTATCAAATCGGCACAGCCAACTAATTAGAAATAACGAATAGGACTGATGAATAGCATTCATTTCAAATATGTAATACCTCAGGTGTTTGCATCCCGCGAACAGCAGGATTCGGAAATATGGCAGCAGGATGTAGTTTTCGAGAAAGGCCGATTGTATTTGGTGGAAGCCGATAGCGGCAAGGGCAAAAGCACCTTTTGCAGTTATATTCAGGGCTACCGCAACGACTTCAGCGGCCAGCTGCTCTTCGATGACGTGGACGTGAAGTCTTTGAAGGTCAACGACTGGGTGAACATCCGCGAGCACCATATATCGCTGCTCTTTCAGGAACTTCGTCTCTTCCCTGAACTCACGGCCATGGAGAACGTGGAAATCAAGAACAAGTTGACGGGCTTCAAGTCACGTGCACAGATTGACGAGTGGTTTGATATGCTGGGTATCGGCGATAAGCGTGATGCCAAAGTGGGGCGTATGTCGTTCGGGCAGCAGCAGCGTGTAGCCATGATACGGGCTTTGGTTCAGCCCTTCGATTTTATCCTTGCCGATGAACCTATCAGCCATCTTGACGACAGCAACTCAGCCATCATGGGAAAGATATTGATGGACGAGGCCCACATGCAGGGGGCAGGTGTCATCATCACCAGCATCGGCAAGCACATGAATCTGGATTACGATCAAATCATTAAATTGTAAACGATACGATGGATTTAGTTTGGAAGTTACTTCGGCAGCATATCAGCATAGGTCAGTTTGTAGGCTTTTTCTTTGCTAATCTCTTCGGCATGCTCATCGTTTTGTTGGGCATTCAGTTCTATCACGATGTGGTGCCCGTCTTCACGGCCGAAGACTCCTTCATGAGCAGCGACTACGTGATAGTGAGCAAGAGAATCGGTATGGGAACCACCTTGAGCGGACGTTCACACGATTTCTCTGCAGCAGAAGTTGAAAACCTTGGCCGCCAGCCATTCGTGCGCCATATCGGAGCTTTCACCTCAGCCCGATACAAGGTGGAAGCCACGATGGGCATCAACGGCAAGAGCATCCTGAATACCGAACTCCCCATTGAGAGCGTGCCCGATGAATTTATTGATGTTCCGCTCAGCAACTGGAACTACACCGAAGGTGATCAGACGATTCCCATCATCCTGCCGCGCTCCTATATTAATATGTATAACTTCGGCTTTGCCCAAAACCATCAGTTGCCTCGTATCAGCGATGGCCTCATGGGCATGATAGACTTCCACCTTTATATTAAAGGCAATGAGTTCAAGGGTAGGGTGATAGCTTTCTCCAACAGGCTCAACAGCATTCTTGTGCCCCAGAAGTTCATGGCGTGGAGCAACGATCAGTTTGCTCCCGATGAACAATCCACGCCCACGCGTCTGCTGGTAGATATGGAAAATCCTACCGATAAGGCCGTAGTGCGCTATATGGAGAAGAACGGTTATGAAGTGGAAGATGACAAGCTTCAGGCCGAGAAGACTACCTATTTCCTTCGTCTGATTGTCACGATGGTGATGATGGTAGGGCTGGTCATCAGTATCCTGAGTTTCTACATCCTGATGCTGAGCATCTACCTGCTGGTTCAGAAAAATGCAGACAAACTTGAAAACCTCCTGCTCATCGGCTATTCGCCATCGAGGGTTGCACGCCCATATCAATGGCTGACTATCGGGCTGAACGTCTTGGTGCTCCTGATAGCGCTGGTTATCCTGTTCTTCCTGCGTCGCTATTATATGGAAATCATCAACACACTATTTCCGCAGACCTCCACAAGCGGATTGCTTCCTGCCATCATCACCGGCGGCACGCTTTTCCTCTTGGTAAGTATTCTCAACATATTTGCAATCCGCCGCAAAGTGATGAGTATTTGGAAACGAAAAGACTGAATAAAAATTTGTTTTTCTCTCATTTTCTATGTATCTTTGCAACAAAATCAACTTATCTAATTAAATATAACAAAAATGCGAAAAAAACTTTGTTTACTAATGGCCATTATGCTGTCATTCACGACGGCAATGGCTCAAATCACCACGTCCTCCATGAGTGGTAAGGTCACCATGCAGGGTTCGGGTGAAGAAGTGATTGGAGCTACCGTGCAAGTGGTTCATGAACCTTCTGGAACACGTTACAACGCAGTATCCAACGTGGATGGCCGATTCAGCATCCAAGGTATGCGTACGGGTGGTCCTTACACGGTAACCGTGTCGTATATCGGTTTCCAGCCCAAGTCCTACAAGTCTATCACCCTTCAGCTGGGTGAGAACTTCGATCTGAACGTTGAGATGTCGGAAGATGCCAACGAACTCCAGGAAGTGGTAGTGACGGGCAGCAAGTCCAAGTTCAGCGCTGAAAAGACGGGTGCTTCTACCAACATCAACAGCGCCCAGATCGTGAACCTGCCTACCGTGAGCCGTAGCATTACCGACGTTACACGCCTGTCTCCCTATGGCGGAAGCGGCATGAGCTTCGCTGGTGCCGACGGACGTAACTCCAACTTCACGGTAGATGGTGCCAACTTCAACAACAACTTCGGCCTTTCCGATGGTCTTCCCGGCGGTGGCAACCCCATCTCGCTCGATGCCATCGAGGAATTACAGGTTGTGGTTTCTCCCTACGACGTACGTCAGACCAACTTCATCGGTGGTGGCGTGAATGCCATCACAAAGTCGGGTACCAATACCTTTAAGGGCAGCGCTTTCATCTATCACCGCAATGAAAACCTTCGTGGTGATGCCATTGATCATCAGACGATTGATGGTGCACGCGAGAAAGATCAGAGCACTACGTATGGTTTCACCCTCGGCGGTCCTATCATCAAGAACAAACTCTTCTTCTTCGTCAACGGTGAAATGATCAAGACACCTACCGTGGTCAACCGTTGGAAAGGCTCACGCGACGGTTACGCCGACGAGACTAACTACATTTCTCGTACAACTACCAGCGATCTTCAGACCGTTTCCAATTACGTGCTTGGCAAGTATGGCTATGATACTGGTTCGTTCGATAGCTTCCCTGCCGATGAGAGCAACTACAAGCTGCTTGCACGCCTGGACTGGAACATCAACGATATGCACCACTTGGCAATCCGCTACAACTATACGAAGAACCGCTCATGGCGCACGCCAAACGCTTCGTCAATGGACGGTGGCACACGCTCTGCCTATGCCCGTATGTCGCTCTATTCCATGTCGTTTGCCAACTCCATGTACTCCATGGACAACAACGTGCATTCATTCTCACTTGACCTGAACAGCCGTTTCTCGGCCAATCTCTCAAATCAGTTCCTGGCCACTTATTCCAAGCTTGACGACGTGCGCGGCACCAATTCAAGCGAGTTCCCATTCATTGATATCCTTGACGGAACTGACAACACGGCCAACTACATGGCCCTCGGCTATGAGTTGTTCACATGGAACAATGCCGTCCACAACAATATCCTCAACATCAAGGATGACCTCACTTATTTCGTAGGCAACCATAAGATCATGGCCGGTGTGAGCTACGAGTATCAGATGGCCGACAACCAATACATGCGTAATGGAACAGGCTACTATCGCTATCGCAGCCTTCAGGACTTCATGAACGGCGCAACGCCTGAGGTGGTTTGTCTGACCTACGGCTATGGCGGCGAGACTAAACCTGCTGCCCGCGTGCAGTTCAGCCAGTTGGGATTCTATGCCCAGGATGACTGGAACATCACAGACCGCTTCAAACTGACCTACGGAACACGTATCGACGGATTGTTCTTCAACAACGGCGACCTGATGACCAACAATGCCATCCTCGCCCTCAACTATTATGATGGAGGCGGCAACGTGCGCCATATTGATACCGGCAAATGGCCCAACTCCAAGGTGTCCATTTCTCCGCGTGTTGGTTTCACATGGGATGTCTTTGGCGACCGCTCGCTGAAAGTGCGCGGTGGTAGCGGATTCTTCTCTGGCCGTCTGCCTCTGGTGTTCTTCACCAACATGCCTACCAATAGCGGTATGATTCAATATCAGGCTCAGCTGAATGCCAGCAACATGGCCCGCAGGTTCACCAATGGCGAGCATTCAATGGCAGATTTCGCAGGTGGACTTGTGACCGATGCCGACGGAAATGCCACCGTGGCAGCTCTCCGCGACAAACTCATCAGCATGGGCTATCCCGAGAATATCACGCCTGAGCAGGGTGCCGTTCCATCGGCTATCTCTGCCGTTGATCCTGATTTCAAGATGCCGCAGGTGTGGAAGACCTCGTTGGCCGTTGACTACCAGTTGCCGGTCAGCTTCCCGTTCACCGTCACCGTGGAGGGTATCTTTAACAAGATGATCAACGACCGTTCTATTTCCGATTGGAGCATGCTGCCTGCTGAAGGTTTCGCCCGCTGGAACGGAGCCGATAACCGTCCCATCTATCCCTCTACGTTCCGCAACAGTACCAAGGCCTTCGTCTTGGAGAACACCAGCAAGGGCTATGGATGGATAGGCAATATTACCATCAACACTCAGCCTGCCGATTGGGTTAGCCTTATGGCCGCATATACCCATACCGTATCGAAGGAAATCACCGGTATGCCCGGTTCTGCCGCCGAATCTGCTTTCACATACGTGCCCACCGTGGCTGGTCCTAACAACATCAAGCTTCATAACTCTCAGTATGTCACGCCCGACCGCGTCGTGGCATCTGCCACTCTTCATGACCGTAGCGGCAACCACTACAGCCTGATCTATGAAACATGGCGTGGCGGTTACAACGAGTCGTACATGATGGCCAACGATATGAACGGTGATGGCTACAACTATGATGCCATTTACATTCCTACCGATGCTGAGGTAAATAAGGGCCTCTTCCGCTTTGTATCCGAAGACGACAAGGTGCGCTTCATGGACTATGTCCACAACGACAGCTATCTCAAGAAGCATCAAGGCGAATATGCCGAGGGCTACAGCGTGTATAATCCTTGGGTACACCGCATCGATATCAGTTACAAACACGATTTCAAACTCAACATCGGAAAGACCAAGCATGTGCTCCAGCTCAGTGCCGACGTCAAGAACGTGCTCAACCTCTTCAACTCCAGCTGGGGCGTGAGCAAGGCGATGAACGCCTCACTCAACAGCGGCCGTATCCTGAAGTATGAGAACACCGATGCCGAAGGCTATCCCGTATTCTCCACACCTTCAGCCGTACACGGAAACACCAAGACCTGGACACCCAACTTCGCGCTCGGCCAGTGCTGGTATGCTTCCATTGGTATTAAGTACATTTTTAATTAATAAAGACCTATCGTTATGAAACTGAAATATATTTTAGGTGTTGTCTTGTCTGCATTCATCCTCACCGGATGTTCAGACGATCAAACCATTGGCTCCCTGGGGAGCATTGCCCTGGATAAGACCTATGTTTCCATCCCCGAGAGTGGAGGTGATGTGACCGTCCGGGTGACGGCCAATCAAGACTGGAAGCTCGCTGACGTCTTTACCACTACAGAAAAAGATGCCGACGGCAACAAGGTGATTTCCAACCATCCGCTGCCTACATGGCTCACGGCAAATCAAGTATCAGGTACTTCTGGCACTTCTGAGTTGACTCTACATGCCGATGCCACTTCTGGCGGACGAGAAGCCGAACTCCAGATCACCGTGGGCGACCACACGCAGTTCCTCATGGTTCGACAGGGTTCTATGGAAGCCTCTTCTGCCACTTGCTCCGAAGTCATTGCCGGAGCCGACGGCAAGACCTATCGTGTGAAGGGTACCTGCACATCGATTGCCAACACCACTTACGGCAACTGGTATCTCGATGACGGAACGGGCACCGTCTATATCTACGGAACGCTCGACAAGGACGGAGCCACCAAGAACTTCTCAAGCCTCGGCATCGAGGTGGGTGACGTTATCGAGGTGGAAGGACCGAAGACCACTTATAACGGAACCGTGGAACTTGTTGACGTCACCGTGTTGAGCATCACCAAGTCGCTCATCAAGGTGATAAGTCCTGAAGCCAAGATTGCCAAGGAAGGCGGTTCGCTCGAAGTGAAGATGGCCTATAAGGGTAGCGGCGCCTATTGCAGCATCCCTGACGAATACAAGAGCTGGATATCCTATGCAGGATCAGAGTTTGTGCCTGGCATATCCACCATCTTCGAAACCAATCCTGCCGATACCGTCATCATGAAGTTCGACATCGCCGAGAATACGGGCGGAAGCCGTGAGGGTTCCATCAACTTCTCTTCAGCCGACTCCTCGAGTGAGTCGAATGCCACCTATTCATTCAAGCAGGAAGGCATTTCTAATCCTCCTACAGGAACGGGCACGCTGGCCGATCCGTTTAATGTGCCTGCTGCCATCGCCGCTTGTGAAGCTGGTGCCGAGAATGTTTACGTCAAGGGTGTTGTCTGCGAAGCTCCTACATTCATCAATACCAAGTACGCCTCTGCCACCTATTATATCTCTGCTGATGGCCAGAACACCGACCGCCTGCAGATCTATAGCGGCAAGTATATCAACAACACAGACTTCACCTCAACTGACCAGCTGAAGGTGGGCGATGTGGTAGTCGTTGTAGGTAACCTGAAGATGTACAACGGCAATCCCGAAATGGATAAGAACAACTACATCTACTCCCTCAACGGCAAGACCACCGAAGGCGTATCCGAGAAGGGTATGGGTATTGACAATCCGTTCTCAGTGGCCGATGTCATCGCATACACGAAAGCCCTCGGAGCCGACAAGAAGTCTGACGTAGATGTCTATGCCAAGGGTAAGATTTCAAGCGTGAAGTTCACTTATTCTGCAGAATATGGAACCGCCACTTACAATATCTCCGACGATGGCAACCCCGGAACGGAGTTCACCGTCTATGGCAGTTACTATTATGACGGCAAAAAGTGGACTGAAGGCGGCCGTCAGATTGCCGTTGGCGACGAAGTGATTGTCTGCGGCAAGGTTATTGACTATAAGGGCACAACGCCCGAGTTCTCCAACAAAGAGAACTGGCTCGTTTCCCTCAACGGTCACACCAATTAGAATTGACGATTATCCCTCAAGAAAGCGGATATCCCTCCAAAGGATATCCGCTTTTTAGTATCATCCGACGGACTACAAACTAAATTACTTTGTACCTCAAAACATCATCAAACGGGGGGCAAAGTATCATCCGCTGAAGTACAAACTAATTTACTTTGTACTCGCTCCTGTTATCCAAAGCTGGTCTGCCTTTAATAAATCCTGATGTTCCTGTTGATTATTCGTGGCGGATGGCTTCGATAGGATCCATGCGGGCTGCTTTCTGGGCGGGAATGTAGCCGAAGAGAATGCCGATTAAAACGCAGACAAGGAAGGATACATAGACCGACCAAAGGGGAACGGAGCTGGGCATTCCGAACATGGGAACGATGATAGTGCTCGCCCCCCAGCCTACGAGGATGCCAAGGAGACCGCCGGTGACGCTGATGAGGACTGACTCGATGAGAAATTGGAGCGAAATGACCGGTCCGGTAGCTCCTACGGCCATGCGGAGACCGATTTCCTTGGTTCGCTCGGTGACGCTGACGAGCATGATGTTCATGATGCCGATACCAGCCACGAGCAGCGAAAAGGCGGCAGCCACGACGAGGATGATGGTCACGGTGTCCATCGTGCTTGACATGGTCTCCATCATTTCAGCCTGAGAGCGAATCTGGAAATCGTCTTCGGCATCATCCTTGAGTTTATGGTTGTCGCGGAGTATCTGGGTGAGTTCTTCGATAGCGGCATCAGAGAGTTCCTCGGTGATGGCTGAGCAGACGATGCTTGAGAAGAATGTCTGCGCGGCAATGCGCTTCATCACGGTGGAGTAGGGTGCGATGATGACATTGTCCTGGTCCATTCCCCAGGAGTTGTATCCTTTCGACTTGAGGACACCGCAGATGCGCATGGGAATCGACTTGAAGCGGATGGTTTTGCCGATGGGGTCAACGTTGTCGCCGAAGAGTTCGGTGACGATGGTTTTACCTACCACGCAGACCTTGGCGGCTTTCTTGATGTCTTCCTCTGTGAAGCATTCGCCTTCTTCGATGTTCCACTGCTTGATGTCGAGATAGTCGGTTGACTCTCCATACATCGTTGTGGTGGTATTGTTGTTGCCATAGATAACCTGTCCGCTGGCGGTTACTTCGGGCGACACCTTGGTGACGAACTTTTTCTCTTGCAGTATGCGCTGGTAGTCGGCCATTTTGAGCGTCTGCATGCTGGAGGGATCTTGGCGTACGCCGCCACGCATGTCAGCCCCAGGACGGATGGTGAGCAGGTTGGTGCCCATGGTGGAGAGTTCGGCTCGTATGCTTTCCTTGGAGCCTTGTCCGATTGACATCATGATGATGACGGCGGCCACGCCGATGATGATGCCCAGCATGGAAAGGAAGGAGCGCATCTTATTGTTGGCAACGGCCTTCAGGCTTACTTTGAATAGGTTTGCGATGTTCATTGATCAGTCGTCGTTAGTTACGGGCAGGGCATCGAGTGCTTCCTTTGCCGACTTGATATGGGGGTTGATGGTGTCTTCGCGGATCTTGCCGTCGCGCAGGTTGATGTTGCGTGATGAATACTCGGCAATCTCGGGGTTATGTGTCACGAAGATGATGGTATGGCCCTGACGGTAGAGTTCCTGGAAGAGCACGAGCATCTCGAACGAAGTGCGCGTATCTAGGTTACCGGTAGCCTCATCGGCGAGGAGCACGGCAGGGTTGTTGACCAAGGCTCGGGCAATGGCCACTCGCTGCATCTGACCTCCCGACATCTGGTTTGACTTGTGGTAGAGACGGTCGCCCAGACCTACGGCCTGCAGGGCCTTGATGGCGGCTTCCTTGCGTTGCTGGGCGTTGTATTTGCTGTTGTACATCAGTGGAAGCTCAACGTTTTCCACGGCTGTCGTCTTGGCCAGAAGATTGTAGTTCTGGAATACGAATCCTATCTTCTGGTTTCGCAGGTGGGCCCGCTGTATCTTCGACATGGTGCGCACGCTGACGCCATCGAGGAAGTATTCTCCGCTGGTGGGTGTGTCGAGGCAGCCCAATTGGTTGAGCAGGGTGGATTTGCCGGATCCGGAAGTGCCCTGAATAGTGACGAATTCGCCCTCGTAGATTTTGAACGACACGCCCCGGAGCGCCTTCACCGTCTCGGAACCCACTTGGAAGTAGCGCTTCACGTTCTGCAACTCGATGACTACCTTGCGATTGTCTTTCTGTTCAGCCATATTTCTTACCTGTTGGGTCTGTTGTTTCCGGCATTATTGGCATTTCCGCCATTGCCGGCGTTGCCACTTTTGCTGTTGTTCCTGTTAGGACGTTTGGGCATGAAGGGATTGCTGGCCTGTTCGCCCTGCTGTGCATCTTCATTTCCGTTGGAGATGCTGAAGTCGGTGAGCACTACCTTGCCTTCTTCAATGCCGCCGAGAATCTCGGTAAGCGTGCCGTTGGTGGCACCTGTCTCTACGCGATGGGCCTTAAACACATTACCTTCGAGCGTCCAGAGTTTATGGGGCGCATTGACGTCCTCGATGGTCTGATCTTTTTGAAGTAGGGCTTCGTTGGGCGTGAAACGGAGGGCTTTGTTGGAAACGGAAAGTACGCCGTTGTGTTCCATCGTGAAGATGGTGACGTTGGCCGTCAGTCCTGGTTTCAGCTTGAGATCGCCGTTGGGAGCCGAAATAACCACCTCATAGGTGACCACGTTACTCTCGGTGGTGGGTTGCTGACGCACTTGTTTGACTGACCCTTGGAAGGTGTCTTCGGGGAAGGCGTCAACGGTGAAACTCACGCGCTGGCCCACCTTCACGTCGCCGATATCAGCCTCATCGATATCGGCGATGACTTGCATGTTGGTGAGGTCTTGTGCAATGGTGAAGAGTTCGGGCGTGTTGAAGGAAGCTGCCACGGTCTGGCCTTCCTCAACTGACTTGGAGAGCACCACACCGTCGATAGGCGATGTGATGGTAGCATAGCCGAGGTTGGTCTGAGCCCTGCGTACACTCTCGCGGGCCGTGTTTACCTGCTGTTGAGCCTGCTGATAGGAGAGGCGGGCATTTTCGAAGTCGTTGGCACTGACAAGTCCTTTGCTATAGAGCGTCTGGTAGCGGGTGAAGTTGGATTTCTGGTAGTTGAGGTTGCTCTGCTGGCTGTTGAGATTGGCCTTGGCTGTATTGAGCTCGCTGATAAGGTTGGTCTTGTCGAGTTCGGCAATGACTTGCCCTTTCTTCACTTCGCTATTGTAATCCACATAGAGGTGGGCCACAATACCTGACACCTGTGTACCTACCGTAACGGAGGTCACAGGCTCAATGGTACCGGTAGCCGTCACGCTGGTTTGGATGTCGGTCTTGGTTACTTTCTCCGTTGAGAAATTCACTTTCTCTTCTTTCTTGTTGCCCATCAGCATCCAGACTATCAGACCTATGACGGCCACGGCTTCAACGGCAATCCATACTTTCTTATTCTTCATATAATCAGGTGATTTATTGACTCTTAATTTTAAACTCTTAACTATTTCAACATTCCATCCTGATAGAAATGGAGCATGTTGATGTTGTAGATGGCGAGGTATTTCGACTGGAGCTCATTCTGTTGGGCTTGAAGCAACTTGTCCTTTCCGGTCATCAGTTCGATGGTATTCTTCAATCCTACTCGGAATTGCTCCGAAAGGAGCTCGTAACTGTCCTGTGCACTTTGTGTGCTCACCTTGGCGGCACGGAATTTCTGCTGATTGTTCTCGGCCTGGAGCCAGTAGTTTTCAACCGTAGAATAGAGGGTGGTCTTTTTGTCCTGCAGGTCGAGCATGTAATTCTGTTTCTGCAATTGAGCTTTGTTGACGGAGGTACGGATCTGCCGGTTGTCGAAGATGGGCACGCTGACGTTGACACCGGCTCCGAGATTGAGATTCGTCTTCAGCTGGGTGCACCAGCTATTGTTGCTCATGGAGGTGGTGTTCGTGATGATGCTACCGTTGGCACTGATGGTCGGCATACGGCCTGCCTTGGCCATCTTCACGCTGAGGTCGCTACTCTCCATGCCCAGCATGGCATTCTTAATCTCCGGACGATGGGAGAGGGCAGCGTCGTAAACGCTCTGGAGGGCTGGTATGGGTTGAAGGGCCATCTCGTCGGTTGTTTCCGGTATGACCACATCGAAAGGTTCGTCGTCGGTCAGCTGAAGCAACTGTTTCAGTTGACGCTTGAAATTGCGCAGGTTGCTCTGCTGATCTACCACGGTGAATTCATCCTGGGCTCGCTGGGCTGTGAGCTGAGAGAGTTCGGCCTTGCTCATACTGCCTACATTGACCATAGCTTGTCCGCGCTCTTCGTTTTTCTTGGAGGTAAGCAGACTCTGTTCGTTCACCTTGATGGCCTCTGTGGTGTAGAGTATCTGAATATAGTATTGGGTGATTTGCTCCTGCAATTGGTTGGCTATGCGGGCTGAATCGAGCTCTGCCTGCTGTTCGGAGATTTTGTTGAGCTTGATCTGGTCGCGATTACGGTTTCCGTTCCAAAGTACCCAGTTTGAATTCACACCGTAGGAACCATTGTAATAAACTTTATCAATGGAACTCTGCACATAGCCGTTCTGAACCGAGGCTGCCCCTGATTCTGGCCATGGGCGGTAGGTGACGTTTTGCGATGTGGAAGCCGATAGCGAGGGTAGCAGGGCTGCTTGCGACTGGAGTACGTCCTCGTGGTATGACTGTTTCTGAACGAGTGTTTTACGGAGACTGATGTTGTTGGTCAATGCATAGTCGATGCATTCTTTTAGCGTCCATTGCTTGGCTTGTGCTGTTGTTGAAAGCGAAAGCAGGGCGATAAGTGACAGACTGAAATGTTTTACTCTCATATTGTTACAAATTGCGTGGCAAAAGTAATAAAAAAAAAGAATACGGAAAAAACGGAATAGATATTTGTTAACAGTTCGTGGAATCAAATATCTGTTCCGTTTGTTTTTATTGTTGGTCTTTAACAATAATTATTGCAGCTGCTGTAAGCGGGCAATATATTTGCCGAGGATGTCGAATTCCAGATTTACGCGCGTTCCTATATTTATATCGCAGAAGTTGGTGTGCTCCAGCGTGTAGGGGATGATGGCCACCTGGAAGGTGTCTGCGGTAGGGTTGCATACCGTGAGGCTGACGCCATTGACCGATACGGAGCCCTTGTCAACGGTGAAATAGCCGCGGCGGGCCATTTCGGGATCATAATTGTAGCGGAACGTGAAATAGGTACTGCCCTGTGCATCTTCCTTTGCGATACATTCTGCGGTCATATCCACATGGCCCTGCACGATGTGTCCGTCGAGTCGGCCGTTCATGATCATGGAGCGCTCCACGTTGACTTTATCGCCCACTTTCAGAAGGCCAAGATTGGAACGTTCAAGCGTTTCGCGCATGGCTGTCACGGTATAGGTGCCGTCCTTGATGCTGACCACAGTCAGGCATACGCCGTTGTGAGACACGCTTTGGTCGATGCTGAGTTCGTCAACAAATGAACAACTGAGCGTGAAATCTATATTGTCTTGATCGTGAACGATAGAGACGACGGTAGCAAATTCTTCGATGATTCCAGAAAACATAATAATGAATAGATATGGGTATTAAATATAAAAAAGCGGTCGTACCGGTGATGTGATGAAACTCCGAGCTATACAAGATTTGAGAGCCCTCCGCCTTTGTAATCCACCGGCTTTACAGCTTAGGCGCCAAAGCGCTTTATATGGCCCGCCATTGGCAAGAGGAGTCTTCTCGGTTTTCGATTTTAATTTGAAGAGTATCCCGATCTTAACCGATACGACCTGTAATTCTTTCTTGGTGCAAAGATACGAAGTTTTTATGTAACTTCCAAGTATCTTGCCGAATTTATTTTTGGATATTTACGCGTACTGGCTCCAATTCGCGTTTCCATGCTTTCAGCGCATCAAACCAGTCTTTGGCAGAATGGTATCCGAAGGTCTCTTTGTCGCTGGTGAAAGTGATGGCATAGCGAAGGCAGTCGGAGGGAGTGGCAACGACGAAACCGTAGTTGTCTTTGTCGGCTTTGAGCTCCTGACGGATATGCTGCTTGGGAATGCAGATGCCCAGTCCGACGGTTTCCTTGGCATGGGTGAGTGTGTCCTTGCCGCTTACGGTGTAGTCGGTTCCCCAACATCCACGCAGGCCTTTCTTATCGGTGAATTCTTCTGAGCCTTTTACGTTGATGATACCTGTAGAGAACTCATAGTCTCCTACGGGACGTGAGAATTTTTCCTCTACCTCAACGTCGCGGTGGCCTGCCCATTGGGTGAAACGCTGACGCAGGGTGATGGGCTTCGCATTGGGCGTGGATGTGGGGGCGTTCCAATCATCACAAACCATCTCTGCAATCACACGCACGGGACCACGGGCAATGATGCGCTGCGACAGACGCTCCACATCATCGAGCGTGACAGACTTCTGGCCGTCCCATCCGCGGAAAGCTCCCAAGGCAAATGTTTGCCCACACCATAGCACGTCGTCACCATAGCCACGGGCCAGCTGCTCGTCAGAGGGATAGAACTGAGTCTCTAGGAGTTCCAGCCGTTTCTCGCGCTTGCCGTAAAGGTCGGGTGACTGTCGCTTGTCGAAATAGATGCGGTAGGCAGTGAGTTCGCTTTCGAAGGCTATGCCGTGATGATGCTGGATGCGATAGGTGTCCACACCGCGGTCGGCAGTCAGTTCGGAAATATAGAAATCATGCTTGTTTTTCTCCTTCACCTGATAGTTGCGCAGCACCATCTCAATGAATACACGGGACTCATACTGGCGGGGCTTGCCCTGGTCAGAGAGCGTCACTTCGAATGTTTTCTTCTCGCGTTTGCCAAGGTTGGTGGTGAAACATAGTTCATCGAAACGCTTGTCGCCGTTGAGGTCGTCGAGCTGACAGGTAATTTCTTTTCCATCTTCAGTCACCAAGGCAGAGCGTACATTGATACCCATATCGGCTAACTGAATCACCACAGGCGCATCCGTCCTGACATCTTTGGTGGGGTTCTCCACTGTAACTTTGAAAGTCTGTTCCGCGTTGGCCATTATTGAAACGGCCGCCAGCAAGCATAAGATAGTTCTTTTCATATTTGTTTATTTTGACTTGTTTCTTAATGCAAATTTAATCGTGTTACGCCTAAATAGCCTTTTTTCTAAAGTTTATTTAAACTTTTTATCTTAAAATTTGCATATTAAAATATTTTTTAGTAATTTTGAACCCGAATTTAAACTTTAACAACTTTTGAAAAGGATTGTAGCCGTACTTTATTTAATTACGGTGCTGCTTACTTCATGTGATTTTAAGTTGCGGCCCATTGATTTCTTCAACACGGAGGAAACTTCTGTTGAGATAGAACGCTACGACCGTTTGGAAAGCCGTTATCTCACGACCGGAGACTTCTCGGCACTTCAGCAGATGGAGACCGACTATCCCATGGAAACGCGGGCGCTTATTGAGAATGTGCTACGCATCGGCGCGATGGATGATCCCAACATTAACAGGAAATTCCTTTCTTTCTTCCAGGACAGTACGTTGCAGGTACTGATCAGTGACGTGCAGGCTGAATTTGCCAATATTGACGATCTAAACGAACAGTTGAACAATTGTTTCAGCAAACTCCAGAAGGAAGTCCCCACTTTGGTCATTCCCCGCTTTTATACTCAAATAGGGGCCCTTGACGAGAGCATCATCGTCGGTAACGACATTATCGGTATTTCACTTGACAAGTATATGGGGTCTGGCTATCCGCTTTATAAGAAGCATTATTCGTCAGCACAGCGCCAGTCGATGAATCGGAATAATATCGTTCCTGATTGTATGGTGTTCTATCTTCTTAGTCAGTATCCTTTGCAAAATTTTGATAGCAGGTCACAGCGGGAACGCGATTTCCACATGGGTAAGATGATGTGGGTTTGCAATCGCGTGATGGGCAATCAGTTCTTTAAGATGAAGTTCATCAACGACGTGGACAAATACCAGAAAAAGCACGGCTACACCATCCAGCAGTTGCTGGAGGCAGATGTGTAGAATCCTATTTCCTAAAGCAGATGATTATTTTTTCCGTCCTGAACCGAACAGGTCTTTCAGACCGTTGAAGTCACGTTTCAGAATCACTCCGATACCCTGGGTGTTAAGCGAGTTGCGCGTGAAATAGCGGTCGTTGGTCTGGTTATAGACGCGTACGGCCAGGTTGCCGTTGGGGAAAAGTAAGTAGCGGATGTCGAAGTCGCCGATGAATGAAGAGTTTTCGGTGTTGGCATTGTCGCGATAACCGAACTGGCCATTGATGAGTAGACGATTGTTGAGCAGGCGTCCTGAAAGGATACCTTCATATTCTGCGTTATAGAATCCTTCATCACCTGTGGAGATATTGGCTCCGAAGTTCCAGTTGCTGTTGTTGGTCAGTGAGGAGAGTATGTTGTTGATTTGCTGACTTACCGTTCCAGAGAGTAGCGACTGCATAGCCAGTGAGGTTTGGCTCTGCTGCTCATTGGAACGTGTGTCACGCTGGTTGTAGAATCGCCCGATGGCCAGCAGGTAGATCACTTGCTGATTCATTTCCTCTTCGCTGTTGATGAGTGAGCGTATCATCTGCTTCATGTCCGTGCCGAGGGTGGGGAGATCGAGGTCGAACTCCACATGTGGAGACTCCGGTGTGCCGGTGATGTTCATCATGCAGTCCACACGTACATTATTGTTTTTAAAGGAGTTTCCGATTTCCAAGTCTGATAGTGGCACACCCGTCACCGTGTATTGAGCTTTCATGTTCAAGGCAGAGTTGTACGGATCTCCACCGAATACTATGGTAGAGCCGGGCTGAAACTGGAAATCTTTCTTAATGACGTTTTGGATGGTGAGTTTATAGATGCCATGGTCTATGAGGTAGTTGCCATACATCTCGAATACACCTTTATTATAATAGGAGGCCCTGAGGCTGCCTGAGCCGTTGAGCGCGATGTAGTCGCCACTTTGCTTGTCCATCAGCAGGCGAAGCGTGAAGTCTTCCGGCCTGGTGTTGAACAGGAAGTTCATGTGTATGTCGGTAGGGATCTGGGCATGTTTCGGCTGATGGTGATTGAGCGCAGAGTCAAGCCGTTGTGTAAAATCATTTTGTATTCCATCAGTCACATCGCGCCATTCAATGAAACCCTGGTCTGAAATGGCATCAGGACTGGCTGCATTGTATTCTATGAACGACCCGCGATTAGGCGTGGCATTCACGTCGAAGTCAATGCGTCCCTGGCGGCCTTTGATCTGACAGTTACCTGTGCCGTAGATGGTTCCGAAGAATGTAGCATCTCCATAGTCGTGAAAGTCATAAGCCAACAGGTTCTGGGCATTCACATCGAAGTCGAAGGTCAGGTTCGTCAGTTCGTCGTGGTGGATGGCTCCGTTCACGATTCCGATATGTCCGTCGCGGTCAGTGATGGTGTCTTGCTCAAAATAGATTTCATTGGGCACCATGCGCACCTTACAGTCGTGAAGCGTGTATCGGGTATTGAGCGGAGTTATGTCCATCTTTCCGTTCGCGATAAGGCTACCTGATAGGTTGATACTGTTTTCACCACTCAGGAATCCGGCCAGCCTGACGTTACCATCGCCACGAAGGTCGGTGTTGCGCATAAACGAACTACAGAAATCCTCCACGAATTCAAGGCGTGTCTTTTCGGCCTTGATGTCGAGGTCAAGATAGTTGCGGGCTATCGACACGTAACCGTTGATGAGTGTCTTGCCGATATCATCTTCGGCATAGGCCGAAATATCTATCTGGTTGTCTTGCTTGCCATAGTTCGCATTGACATTGAGTGTGCCCATCCTTCCGTTCTGGAAGCGGAAGTCATCGACACTCAGGCTTGCATGCGCCGTCAGTTTGTCGAATACCGAACTGAGATAGGCTTTGCCGGAAGCCTTTCCCGAGAAGTCAACCACATGGAAGTTAAGCAGGTCGAGGATGTATTTCACGTCGATGTCCTGCAAGTCCACGGTCAGGCTATCTTCTTTGTTGGGAGTAGCCAGTCCATAGACCGTGAGGTGCTGGTTATTGTGGTCGATTGAAAAATAGTCCACCGTGAGGTGCTTGTCGGTATATACGATATCGCTAGGTCGGATGTGCCACAACGTATCGTTGACAAGGATGTCTGATTCGTGTACGACCGTGTGGATGGCCTGTTTGCCATTCGGGGTTTTGAAGAGTTCGGTGGTGCAGTTGAGTGTGCCCTTGAAAGGCTTCGCCTTACGGTCATCCCAAGTGATAAGGGTCATGATCTTTCCGTCTTCCTGCCTTGCATCGACCGTATAGTCCATCAGGATTCCGTTCAAGCTGAAATTGGGCAGTTTGGCCTTCAGGGCCATTTTGTTTGACTTCTTGTCTGTGCTGGCGGAGAGTTTCACGGGCTTGTTGATGTCAACGGGTATTCCGAAGAATACGTTGAGCCAGTCGCTTTTCAGCAGGGTGGCATCGACGGAGGCCTGGCTGAAGTAATCGTCCCCCGTGATGTCGGCTTCGGCGAAGTCGCTTTGCAGATGAATGGTATGGCCTTCGACTGTCTGCTCTGCGTTAAGAAAAAGGTGATCGAGATGATAGTCGTGTTGTTGTGAATGCATCTCGAAGTCTGTGATGTTGACAGCCCCAATGGCCGTGGAGAGTGATTTGCCTGCTATGTCGGCATCGACATTCATGGCAAAACGCGCGTCACCGAAACGGTCGGTCAGTTTCAATGCGCTTGGGACCAGATTTCTCACTTTAGCCACAAACTTGGCCTTGGGGCTTTGAGCAGAAATGTCGAAGTCGCCGTCAAGATTAATCTGTGCATGTGGATCGTCGATTGACAGGTGGCCGTTGAAAAGTGAACCTTGCAGGTCGCCGTCAATATCGAGATTGCGGTAACTATATCCGTTATAGTCGAAACGCGAGACGTTACCCACAGCCTTGATATTTTTCAGGCTTGTGTCACCATCAATGTCGATTCGTGAAGCCAGCTGGCCGAACTTCTTGTCGTCAAGAATACGCTGCAGATTGATTCCTTCGGTCTCAATACGTGCTGTGAACCGGTTCTGATGAAGCCCCAGTCCGAGGTTGGCATTGCCGGCATCGGTGTCGAGGATGCCTTTCATGGATAAATCTTTGTCAGCACCTCCTGCCTCACCACGGAAGGCGATGCTGCCCAGACGCACCAGTTCTTTGGGCATCTGGATATTCTTCACCTGCAGGTTGCGCTCCAGGAATTCTATGGTATGGGCACTGAGCTGCAGTTGGTTGATATTGGCAAACCAACGTTTGTTGGCGGATAGGCTGCCACTGGCATCGAGTTTCAGTTCTCCTTCATCCGATTCAATGTTGACTTGATGCAGCTGTAGCATGTTGCTTGTGCCTGAGAAACTGCTCTTGAGTTGCAGGGGATGCCCGAATGTACTTAATTGTCGGTCCAGAAATGCGAGGTCGGCTGGTGTGATCTTTGATTCGCTGATGCGTCCGGCATATTGGAGCGTGGCCATTTCTATCTTGCCGTTATTCATTTCATAGGATGCACCTATAGAGTCGATGATCAGTCTGGTCTGTGGCAGCATGGCCCGAAGCTGCGTGAGGGTCGTGCGTTTCTTGTCAGCCTTGAGCTTGAACGAGAGGTCCTTCAGCGTTAGTCCGGAAGCTTCTTCCAGTGAGAGGCGCTTCAGGGTGGCTTCCAGGCCATTGTCGGTGAGTCGTGGCAACAGCAGATGGGTGCTGATGTTCTTCACGTTGAGATGGTTAGCATTAAACTTCCCGTTTGTCCTTGGCATGTCCAGCCGGTCGTAGGTGAATCCGCTGTGACGAACGACGACGGTTCCTATACGCAGGTCGAGTGGTGTGTGGCTTGTAGTGTCTTTGGAAGCAAGGGAATCCAGCGCAAACTGGAAGTTGGGCTGGGAGTGTGCATCTTGTTTGTAAAAAGTGCCTTGAAGTCCGAACAATTGAGCCGATGAAATGGATATTTTTCCGTTGAAAAGCGGTATGAGGTCGATTTTGGTTGATGCACGTGAGGCGCGAATCATTTCCTTTCCGCTTTGATCCTTCATATAGACATCGTCCACAATGATACGGTTGGGAATTACGAAGTTGATGCGGCCAACGGTGACCTCGGTGCCGAATTTGTCAGAAAGCATCTCACTGGCCTTTTTCCCCATATACCCCTGAAATGCAGGAATATGAAGCAGTATAATAAGTAAAATGTACAGACCTATAAGGGCCCATACAATTCCGCTGATGAGGTGTTTTGCTTTCTTCACTTTGCAAAGTTACGCTAATTCATCAACAAAAAAGAAGTTTTTGGATTTTTTTTGCCCGAAATGTGAAAATTTTGTCTATCTTTGTGCCACTATTCATGAATATTATCTCTTTTTATACAATGTTATGGCAAATGTTATTAAGTTACGTAAGGGCTTAGACATTAACCTCAAAGGCAAGGCCGCTGGAGAAAAGACGGTGCTGAAGGCTAGTGAAGTGTATGCACTCACGCCGGATGCGTTTGTCGGGATGATTCCCAAAGTGGTCGTCAAGGAGGGAGACGTTGTCAAAGCCGGGGATACCTTGTTTGTGAACAAGCAATGTCCCGATGTGAAGTTTGCCTCACCCGTCAGCGGACAAGTCACCGAAGTGCTTCGGGGTGAGCGCAGGAAGGTGCTTTGCGTAAAGATTAAAGCCGACGCAGAGCAGAAATTTACCGATTATGGCAAGAAGGATGTGGCCGCTCTCAGTGGAGAGGAAGTCTGCAAGGCGTTGCTCGAAGCAGGCTTGTTTGGCTACATTGACCAGTTACCGTATGCCGTTAGCACAACACCTGAATCCAAGCCAAAGGCTATTTTTGTAAGTGCTTTGAGAGACAAGCCTTTAGCTTCGGATTTTGAAGTGGAACTTCAGGGTAACGAAAAGGATTTCCAGACGGGTCTTACCGCGCTGTCGAAGATGGCCAAGACTTATCTTGGAATCGGAGCGAAGCAGACTGCCGATGCGCTTGTGAATGCCAAGGATGTGGAAGTCGCGGTTTTCGACGGTAAGTGTCCTGCCGGTAACGTCGGTGTTCAGGTGAACCATCTTGATCCCGTCAACAAGGGCGAAGTGGTATGGACCGTTGACCCGTCGGCTGTGATTTTCTTTGGCCGGCTGTTCAATACCGGCAAAGTGAACCTCACGCGTACGATTGCCGTATGCGGTGATCAGGTGAAGAATCCCTGCTATCTTGATGTCTTGGTAGGTACACCTTTGGCCGACATCCTCAGTGGAAACGTGGAGGAAGCCAACGTGCGTATCATCAACGGCAACGTGCTCACGGGCACAAAAGCCTCGACCGACGACTTCCTCGGAGCCCACTCATCAGAAGTTACCGTGATTTCTGAAGGCGACGAGGCTGACGAACTGCTCGGCTGGATCATGCCACGCACGAAGCAATTCTCCGTGAACCGCAGCTATTTCTCATGGCTTTTCGGCAAGAAGGAGTATTCACTCGACAGCCGCATCAAGGGCGGTGAACGCCGCATGATCATGAGTGGCGAATACGACAAGGTGCTTCCGATGGACATCTATGGAGAGTATCTCATCAAGGCCATCATCGCTGAAGACATCGACAAGATGGAGCAGCTGGGCATCTATGAGGTGGCTCCCGAAGACTTTGCACTTGCTGAATTCGTGGATTCCTCGAAACTGGAGCTTCAGAAGATAGTGCGCAACGGATTGAATATGCTGCGCAAGGAGAATGCATAACATCATGTATCTATCAAGTAATCAACTACAATGAGTTTACGAAATTACATCAACAAGATAAAGCCCAACTTCCAGGAGGGAGGACGGCTTCACGCTTTCCGAAGCGTCTTTGATGGATTTGAGACGTTCCTCTATGTGCCCAACGACACGGCGAAGAGCGGAACACATATCCACGACGCCATCGACTCGAAGCGTATCATGAGTATGGTGGTCATCGCGCTCGTGCCGGCTATGCTGTTCGGTATGTACAACGTGGGCTATCAGAACTATGCTGCCGCCGGCACACTGGCTTCGGCATCATTTCTCGAAATCTTCTGCTACGGCTTCCTGGCCGTGCTGCCGAAGATTCTCGTCAGTTACATCGTAGGCCTTGGCATTGAGTTCATCGTGGCCCAGTGGAAAGGGGAGGAGATTCAGGAGGGCTACCTCGTCAGCGGTATCATCATTCCGCTTATCATTCCCGTCAACTGTCCGTTGTGGATGCTGGCCCTGGCCGTGGCCTTTGCCGTGATTTTCGCCAAGGAAATCTTTGGCGGTACGGGTATGAACATCTTCAATGTGGCCATCGCCGCACGTATGTTCCTCTTCTTCTCGTACCCGTCGGTAATGACAGGCGATACTGCCTGGGTGGCTACCTACAGCATCTTCGGACTGGGTAATGCGCTGCCCGATGGCTTCACGGCTGCCACTCCGCTGGGCGAGGTGGCCCAGGGTGTAGCTCCTCAGACTTCGCTCTGCGATATGGTATGCGGCTTTATTCCCGGTTCCATTGGTGAGACCAGCGTCATTGCCATTGCCCTGGGTGCCATTCTGCTGCTCTGGACAGGCATCGCCTCCTGGAAGACCATGCTTAGTGTGTTTTTAGGCGGCGGTCTGATGGCTGTCTTGTTCCAGTCGTTGGGCATGACCAACATCCAGTGGTACGAGCATCTTCTGCTCGGCGGTTTCTGCTTCGGTGCTGTGTTTATGGCTACCGATCCGGTCACTTCTGCCCGTACCGAATGTGGCAAGTGGGTGTATGGCTTCCTCATTGGTGCCATTGCCGTGATCGTACGCGTGATGAACCCCGGTTATCCCGAGGGTATGATGCTCGCCATCTTCTTTGGTAACATGTGTGCGCCGCTTATCGACTACTGCGTCGTGCAGCGCAATATCTCCCGTCGTGCTAACCGTATAAAATAAGGAGGAACCGTAAGATGAAGACTAACAGTAATACATATACGATTATTTACAGCGCCATCATCGTTGTCGTAGTCGCTTTCCTGTTGGCATTCGTGTCGCAGGCCCTGAAGGCTAAGCAGGATGCCAATGTGGCGCTCGACGTGAAGAAGCAGATTCTCAATTCGCTCAACATCCGCGGTCTTGGCGACAGCGAGGCTGAAGCCAAGTATGGCGAGGTGGTGAAGAGCGAAGAAGCCGTGGGCGAACAGAAGCTCTATACCTGCGAGATTGACGGCCAGCCCGTCTATGTCTGCACGGTGAAGGGCATGGGACTCTGGGGCCCCGTCTTTGGCTATATCTCTGTAGCTGCCGACAAGAACACCGTCTATGGCGCATATTTCAACCACGACTCTGAGACTGCCGGCCTTGGTGCTGAAATCAAGGACTCTCAGGCTTGGCAGGAGAAGTTCAAGGGCAAGAAGATCAATGCCGACGCCGATCCCGACATTGAACTCGGCGTAGCCAAGAAGATTGAAGTGCCCGAGAGCGAGGTGGATGCCGTCACCGGAGCCACGCTCACGTCGAACGGTGTCAGCCTGATGCTGAAAGAGGGACTGAAGCCATTTATGGAAATCTTAAAGAACAAGTAACGATATGAGTAGTTTATTTTCAAAGGAAAACCAGGAAGTTTTCAAGAATCCATTGAACTTGGACAACCCGATACTTGTTCAGGTGCTTGGAATCTGTTCGGCACTGGCTGTTACAGCTCAGTTGAAGCCGGCTATTGTGATGGGACTGGCCGTGACGATCATCACCGCCTTCTCGAATGTGATTATCTCTATTATCCGCAACACGATCCCCACGCGCATCCGCATCATCGTGCAGCTGGTGGTGGTGGCCGCGCTGGTGACCATCGTCTCTCAGGTGCTGAAGGCTTTTGCCTACGACGTGAGTGTGCAGCTCTCGGTCTATGTGGGTCTGATTATCACCAACTGTATTCTGATGGGCCGTCTGGAGGCTTTTGCCATGCAGAACAAGCCTTGGCCATCGTTCCTCGACGGCATTGCCAACGGTATCGGCTATGCGTTGATTCTGGTCATCGTGGGCGCCTTCCGCGAATTCTTCGGATTCGGCACGCTGCTGGGCTTCAAGGTCCTACCGCAAGCCGTCTATGATGCTGGTTATATGAACAACGGTATGATGACGATGCCTGCCATGGCGCTGATTCTCGTTGGATGTGTCATCTGGGTACACCGTGCCTGTTTTTATAAGGAGAAGTAATTATGGAACATATCATTAATCTGTTTTTCCGGTCCATCTTCGTGGACAACATGATATTCGCCTTCTTCCTCGGCATGTGTTCTTACCTTGCCGTTTCGAAGAACGTGAAGACTTCATTCGGACTGGGCATGGCCGTCACTTTCGTGCTCTTGGTCACCGTGCCCGTCGATTATCTGCTCCAGACGAAGGTGCTGGGTCCCGACTGTCTCATCCCTGGCGTTGACCTCAGCTATCTGTCGTTCATCCTTTTCATCGCCGTGATTGCCGGTATGGTTCAGCTCGTGGAGATGGTTGTTGAGAAGTATTCTCCTTCGCTCTATGCAGCGCTGGGCATCTTCCTCCCGCTGATTGCCGTCAACTGTGCCATCATGGGTGCCTCGCTCTTCATGCAGCAGCGCATCAACCTCGATCCGCTCAACTCGCAGTATATCGGCTCCGTCTGGGATGCCATAGCCTACGCTGTAGGTTCGGGTCTCGGCTGGACGCTGGCCATCGTGCTCTTGGGCGCTATCCGCGAGAAAATGCAATACACCGATGTCCCCAAGCCCCTGCAGGGACTCGGCATTACGTTCATCACCGTAGGACTCATGGCCATGGCTATGATGTGCTTCTCGGGTCTTAAAATATAATAAGGTATGGGACAGTTTATTTTAGCAAGTATAGGCGTATTCCTGGTAATCATCCTGCTGGTGGTGACCATGCTGCTCATCGCCAAGAAATATCTATCGCCGAGCGGCAATGTGAATATCGAAATCAATGGCGACCGCACTATCAACGTGCCACAGGGTTCCAGCCTGATGACCACGCTCAACGAGAACGGCATCTTCCTGCCTTCGGCTTGTGGCGGTAAGGCATCGTGCGGACAGTGCAAGGTGCAGGTGCTCGAGGGTGGGGGAGAAATCCTCGATTCCGAGAAGTCTCACTTCACGCGCAAGGAGATTAAGAACCACTGGCGCCTGGGATGCCAGTGCAAGGTGAAGGGCGACCTGAAGATTCACGTGCCCGAGTCTATTCTCGGCGTGAAGGAGTATGAGTGTACCGTCATCAGCAACAAGAACGTGGCTACGTTCATCAAGGAGTTCAAGGTGCAGCTGCCCCCGGGCGAGCACATGGACTTCATTCCCGGCTCCTATGCACAGATCAAGATTCCGGCTTTCACGATGGATTACGACAAGGACATCGACAAGTCGCTTATCGGCGATGAGTATCTGCCCTCGTGGGAGAAGTTCGGCTTGTTCCCCCTGAAGTGCGTCAATCCCGAGCCTACCATCCGTGCATACTCCATGGCCAACTATCCGGCAGAGGGAGATGTGTTCATGCTCACAGTGCGTATAGCCACGCCTCCGTTCAAGCCTGACAAGAGTGGCTTCATGGACGTGAATCCGGGTATCGCTTCGTCGTATATCTTCTCATTGAAACCTGGCGACAAGGTGACTATGAGCGGTCCGTTCGGTGATTTCCATCCTCACTTCGACTCCAAGCGCGAAATGATCTGGGTAGGTGGTGGTGCAGGTATGGCTCCGCTCCGTGCGCAGATCATGCACATGACGAAGACGCTTCACACCACTGACCGTGAGATGCACTATTTCTATGGTGCACGTGCGCTCAACGAGGTGTTCTATCTTGACGACTTCCTCGGATTGGAGAAGGAGTATCCCAACTTCCACTTCCACCTGGCGCTCGACCGTCCGGATCCCGCAGCCGACGCTGCCGGCGTGAAATATACCCCAGGCTTTGTGCATCAGGTGATGTACAACACGTATCTGAAGGACCACGAGGCACCCGAGGACGTGGAGTACTACATGTGTGGTCCCGGCCCGATGTCGAACGCCGTCGTGCAGATGCTCGATGGTCTTGGCGTGGAGCCCGAGAGTATCATGTATGATAACTTCGGCGGTTAACGCTCCGCTCGTTATTAATAGGAAAGAGGATGTGCTCAAACTAGGGCGCATCCTCTTTCTATTTGAATGGATGATACTCTGGCCTTCAACGGATGATACTTTGAAGTCCGTCGGATAATACTTTGGAAGGCAACGGATGATACTTTGAAGTCCGTCGGATGATACTTTGGCCTTCAACGGATGATACTTTGAAGGCCTTCGGATGATACTTTGCTTCTGATAAGTGGAAGGCCTGCTTCCGATGGGTGGAAACAGACCTTCCAATGGGTGGAAACGTGGCTTCCGTTGGGTGGAAGCGCGTTAGATGATATACTGGTCGCTGATGCTCTTGTTTTCAAGCACGCGGCGGATGGTCTCCGCAAACATGTCGGCCACGCAGAGTTGCTTCACCTTGGAGCATGTGTTGTTGTAGGGAATAGAGTTGGTGAAGACAATTTCTTCCAATGCACTCTTCTCCACACGCTCGCTGGCAGGGCCGCTCATCACGCAGTGGGTGGCGCAGGCACGCACGCTCTTGGCTCCTGCAGCCTTCATCACGTCGGCGGCCATCGTGATGGTGCCGGCGGTGTCAACCATATCGTCAACCACCACCACGTTCTTGTCTTTCACGTCGCCGATAATCTGCATGCTGGAAACGACATTGGCGCGGGCGCGGGTCTTGTTGCAGAGCACGAGCGGGCATCCCAGATACTTGGCGTAGGTGTTGGCACGTTTCGAACCGCCCACGTCGGGAGAGGCGATGACAAGGTTGTCGAGTTTCAGGCTCTGCAGATAAGGCAGGATGACGCCTGAAGCATAGAGATGGTCAACGGGCACGTCGAAGAATCCCTGAATCTGGTCGGCATGGAGGTCCATCGTGATTACACGGTCAACGCCTGCCACGCTCAGCAGGTCGGCCACGAGTTTGGCGCCGATGCTCACGCGGGGCTTGTCCTTGCGGTCCTGACGGGCCCATCCGAAGTAGGGGATTACGGCATTGATGGTCTTGGCCGAAGCGCGCTTGGCGGCGTCGATCATCAGGAGCAGCTCCATCAGATTGTCTGAGTTAGGGAACGTGCTCTGAACGAGGAAGAGGTCGCGGCCACGCACACTTTCTTCGTAGGAAACTGCAAATTCTCCGTCGGAGAACTTGGTCATGACCATCTTCCCGAGGGGACAGCCGAGACTCTTGCATATTTTCTCTGCCAGGTACTTTGTGCAAGTACCCGAGAATACCATAAATGAGTTTTGATCAATCATCGTGATATGAATGTACTGTTTGTTAATATTGTCTTATCCTATCGCCTTGCGTATCTTGACAAAGTGGTCTATCAGTTCATGGAAGTCTTGTTCCTGATGAATGTCAAACCGGTTCCACAAGTCGCCGCATAGCACTATGCCCCCGAATCCCAGGTCTTTCATCATGCGCACGTTGTCGAGATTGATGCCGCCCAGGGCATAGACGTGGCGGTCGATGAGTCCTTCGCGCGAGGCAGCCTCGAGTTGTTCCATCGTGAAGCAGGCTTTCTTGTCGGGTTCGCTTTGGCTGTCGAAGATGTATTTCAGGAACACATACTCCGACTTTTTCTTAGCAACCTTGAGCTTGTCGAGCTGCATGCATGTGCGCGAGAAATGCCCTCGGTATCCGTCGGGCAGGGGAGCGTCGGGAGATTCGATATGAATGCCGTCCAGGCCGAATTCGTTTTTGAGGTAATAATGGTCGTGAACGGTGATTTTGCGGTAGTATTCATCAGGCAGTAGAGTCAGCAGACGCTCAGCATACATGGGGGATGAGTCCGGTTTGTACAAGTGCAGGTTGTCCATCCCTTCGTCGAAGAGCGTAGCCAGAATTTTGTCTTCCTCCACAAAGAATGTGGGCTTAGTCATTACAACGAGTTTCATCTGCCTTTTTGTTTTCTGATGCAAAAGTATGAAAAATCCGTCGGATATGCAATAGTGAAAGGATAAAAATTCTAAATAATGGCTATTAACTTGTTCTATCATAAGAATTATCCGTATCTTTGTAGGTATGAAAATCAATCTTGACAGTTTTGAGGGCATCAGTCGCCCGATGTACGTGCTGGAGGAAGAAAGGCTCAGGGCCAATCTTCAGCTCATCTCAAGCGTGGCCCGCGAGGCCGATGTGGAAATCATTCTCGCATTCAAGGCCTATGCGCTGTGGAAAACGTTTCCTGTGTTTCGTGAGTATATCCGTTCCACTACGGCCAGTTCGCTCTTCGAGGCCCGGCTTGCCTACGAAGAGTTTGGAGCCAAGGCCCACACCTATTCGCCTGCATATACCGACGATGAGATTGACCGCATAGCCAACTGCTCGAGTCATCTCACCTTCAACTCGCTTTCTCAATACGCGCGTTATTATAATAAGGTGAAAGGGCGCGTCTCGGTAGGACTCAGGGTGAATCCTGAATATTCTGAGGTGGGGACCGACCTTTATAACCCTTGTGCGCCAGGCACCAGGTTTGGCGTGACGGCCGACAAACTCCCCGCGCAGCTGCCCGAGGGCATTGAGGGATTCCATTGCCATTGCCATTGCGAGAGTGGGGCAGACGTGTTTGAGCGTACACTGCAGCATATAGAAGAGAAGTTTGCGCGGTGGTTCCCGCAACTGAAGTGGATCAACTTTGGTGGTGGCCATCTGATGACCCGCAAGGACTACGACGTGGACCTGCTGATCCGCATCCTGAAAGGTGTTCATGAGCGCTATCCCTGGCTGAAAATCATCCTGGAGCCTGGCAGCGCATTCGGCTGGCAGACGGGGCCGCTGGTCAGCCACGTGGTTGACATCGTGGAAGACTATGGCATCCGCACGGCCATTCTCGATGTGAGCTTCACCTGCCACATGCCTGACTGCCTCGAAATGCCATACTATCCCAAAGTGCGCGGCGCGGAGACCGTTGAATCTGCCGACGGAATGCCCCCAACGGATGCTCCCCATCTCTACCGGTTGGGGGGTAACAGCTGCTTGAGCGGCGACTTCATGGGCTACTGGAAGTTTGACCATGAATTGGTGGTCGGCGAAAATATTATATTGGAAGATATGCTCCATTATACGACGGTAAAGACCACCATGTTTAACGGTATCTCACATCCTGCCATAGCGTTAGCACGAACCGACGGGCATCTGGTTATGCTGAAAGAGTTCACCTACGATGATTACAAAAATAGAATGGATTGAAAAAAACTTTCAAAAACATTTGGCGGTTTCAAAAATTGTACGTACCTTTGCACTCGCATTTAGAGAAATGCACTTCCAGAAGGGAGTAAATTGCGGAAATAGCTCAGTTGGTAGAGCACAACCTTGCCAAGGTTGGGGTCGCGGGTCCGAGTCCCGTTTTCCGCTCACATTCTGTAACAAGCGAAGATGGAGCGAGGGCTCTTTTCTCGAATTGCCCAGGTGGCGGAATTGGTAGACGCGCACGTTTCAGGTGCGTGTGCAGCGATGCGTGCAGGTTCGAGTCCTGTTCTGGGCACCAAGCACTGGCTTGCATATTCGCAACGTTACAGAAAGTGTTTTTGTTGGAGAGGTGGCGGAATTGGTAGACGCGCTACTTTGAGGGGGTAGTGTCAATTGCGACGTGGGAGTTCGAGTCTCCTCCTCTTCAC